>ERZ1046568.282-NODE-282-length-43937-cov-6.727747_pt1 | contig 43937 bp, 30 predicted proteins | sample MGYA00383092_ERZ1046568 | MGnify/ENA primary metagenome ERZ1046568 (study PRJEB29581, sample SAMEA5548362) | metagenome | biome: marine; feature: coastal; material: water | depth 1 m | study: Short-term variability in the microbial, nano- and picoplankton dynamics... | reverse complement strand
TTGTTGTTTATGCATGTCGGATATCACTTTATTCATTAAAATGGACGGAAGCGAAATGCGAGAATTATAAGATAAATTTCCCATCTTATTTTCACAAATCAATACCATGTCTGATTCATTAGCGAGCCATTCAATTCTTTTAACTACTATTTTTTCTGCTGTATTCATCTTTTTAGATTTTCTTATGATACAAATTTCTATGTGCACTGCGTAAACAATTTACGTTCTAAATTTTTTCTCTAAAAAAGTTCTAATTTTTCTCCTAATTGCAGGTTAAGTCTATCATTTATCCTTAATTTTCTCGTTCCAAAAAAATCGAATTCATGAAATACGAAAGAATCAACAAGGATCTTTACATAAAAAACAGAGCAAAATTCATAGATAAAATGGAGAGCAAAGCGTTTGCCGTTTTCAATTCCAACGATATCTACCCTATTTCTGCAGATAGCACAATGCCTTTTCAACAGGCTAGAGATATTTTATATTTGACTGGGGTTGACCAAGAAGAAAGCATTCTTGTGTTGTTTCCAGACGCAAAAAACGATGCGCATAAAGAGATTTTATTCTTGAAGGAAACAAGTGAATTGATTGCTATTTGGGAAGGCGAGAAGCTGACAAAAGAAACTGCCTTCGCAACATCTGGGATAAAAACAGTGTATTGGTTAGAACAGTTTGATGCTATTTTCAAACAAGTAATGACCGAAGCCGAAACAATATATATCAATACAAATGAGCATTTAAGAGCATCAACAATAGTCGAAACCAGAGAAGATCGCTTCATTAAAAAAATGAAATTAGATTTTCCAGGACATAGATTGGCAAAATCGGCACCGATAATGCATGCGATTCGTTCTGTCAAAGAAGCGGAGGAAATTGAATTGATGCAACGCGCATGTAAAATCACCGAAACTGGATTCAGAAGATTGCTTGGATTTGTAAAGCCTGGCGTTTGGGAATATGAAATTGAAGCGGAATTGATGCATGAATTTTTGCGTTCGAAATCGAGAGGATTTGCTTATACGCCTATTGTTGGTTCAGGCAAAAGCGCATGTGTTTTGCATTATATCGAAAACAATCAGCAATGTAAAGATGGAGACGTAATTTTACTCGACGTTGGCGCCGAATATGCGAATTACGCATCGGATATGACACGATGTATTCCTGTGAATGGAAGATTCTCCGAACGTCAAAAAGCGGTGTATAATTCTGTTCTCTACGTGAAAACAGAGGCGGAAAAAATGCTCGTTCCGGGAACATTGATGCCCGAATATCACAAAGAAGTTGGGAAATTGATGGAAAGTGAATTGCTCAAATTGAAACTGATTGATCAAACGGATATAAAAAACGAAGACAAAGATTGGCCGGCGTATAAAAAGTATTTTATGCATGGAACATCTCATTTTATCGGCTTGGACACCCACGATCTTGGCTTTTTTCAAGAACCAATTAAAGCAGGAATGGCCTTTACGTGTGAGCCCGGAATCTATATTCCTGCAGAAGGTTTAGGTATTCGTTTGGAGGATGATTTGATCGTTCAAAACTCTGGTCCTGCTTTCAATTTAATGAAAGACATTCCTTTGAAAGTAGAAGAAATTGAAGACTTGATGAATGGGTGATACACCTTTTCTTCTCGCGTATTCTGATACCGGCGAAGGGCAAACTATTGTGTTGATTCATGGCTTCCTCGAATCGCATACCATGTGGGATTTTCTCGATTTGGAATCCAATTTTCGCGTAGTCTGCATCGATCTTCCTGGACACGGTAATTCAAAAAAATACCCGCCAATTTCTAGCATTGAACACACAGCGCAGTGCTTGAAAATGACGTTAGACTATTTGAATGTAAGTGAATTCCATATAATTGGTCACTCCTTGGGTGGATACATCGGTTTGTCATTTTTAGAGCAATTTAATCTGAATGGCAAACTCATATTGCTCAATTCAAACCATTGGCAAGATGACGAGAAAAAACAAGCGGATCGACTTCGTGTAGCTAATTTGGCATTAAAGAACAAACGGCTTTTTATTCGGGAGGCAATTCCAGGTCTATTCTCTTTCCCAGAAAAATTTCCCGATGAAATCGAGAAGTTAAAACTAGAAGCTTTTGAAATTCCTGCTACGCACATTGCCGCTTTTTCGGTAGCCATGCGGAATAGAAAAAATCAGCTGAAGATATTGAAGAAGTATCCAAAAAAAATCTTCATTCTTCAAGGTGAATCAGATAAACTGTGCCCTCATGAACGAATGGAGATTGATGTGAGTAGATTGATGGTTGATTATACCATTATTCCTAACGCCGGACATATGAGTTTTATTGAAAACACTTCCTTCGTTCGGGATACTATTTTTCAGTTATTGGGCTAAACTATTGTTTAATTTCCATTGTCAATGAAAATCCAAATGTACTGAGCTTGAGTGTGTAACATTGATTTCATATAGGTGTTTTTTAAATATTTGTTTGATTAACTCTTACTAATTTACGACTTAAACTTTAACATAATTTTGCAAACCTCTCATAGGTTGATACTCTACCAAATTGGATATTAATCTTTAAAATGATTCCATCCTTGCGCCGTCAATTCGATGGCAGCTCCATTTTTGTCTACAATATGTGACCCTTCTCCCTTGCGCGAAATATACCCAATCACGGTGAAGTTTGGATTTGCGCCAATAGTCTCGTAGTCTTTTTGTGATATGGTGAACAGAAGCTCGTAATCTTCACCTCCATTCAGTCCTGCCGTGTTTGGATTAACATTCATTTCCATCGCCGTCATTGATGTTTTCGCATCGATAGGTAACTTCTCATCGTAAATCTGACAACTTACATCACTCGCTTTTGCAATGTGCAATAATTCTGAAGCCAAACCATCGGAGATATCTATCATCGAAGTTGGTTTCACTTTAAGTTCGCCAAACATTGCGATAACATCTGTTCGCGCCTCTGGTTTCATTTGTCGTTGAAGAATATAATCGTGACCGTCCAAATCAGGTTGAATATTCGGATTTGCTTTATAGACTTCCTTCTCTCTTTCCAAGATTTGAAGTCCCATGTAAGCACCGCCCAAATCGCCAGTTACAACAATTAAATCGTTCTCTTTTGCTCCTGATCTGTAAACGACATCCGTCTTTTTCACCTTACCCGTAATGGCAATATTGATGCCCAAGCCAGAAACAGAGCTCGTTGTATCTCCACCGACTAAATCGACATTAAAGATATCGCATGCATGTGCAATTCCTTCGTACAATTCTTCCAAAGCTTCCTGCGGAAAACGATTGGAAACGGCCAAACTTACTGTAATGTGTTCGGGCGTGCCATTCATTGCACAAATGTCTGATACATTAGAAGATACTGCCTTGTATCCCAAATGCTTCAAGGGCATGTACATTAAATTAAAGTGAATACCTTCCAACATCATATCCGTTGAAAGCAAAGTGTAATGCTCTTCGTCACGCTCTAAAACGGCAGCGTCGTCACCAATTCCATAAATCGTTGCGGCATTTTTATTCTTGAAATCTTTGGTCAGTTTATCGATTAATCCAAACTCGCCCAATTCACTTAATTCTGTTCTCTTTTCAGACATTCAGTACAATTTTTGATAAAGGTACGAACTTAAATGAAGCATTTAAAACTGTGACTCTTGGAATAGTTTATTTCCCTAAGGAAATGTGTTTCGCCTGAACCTTTTCTCCATAAAAAAGACTAGCATTCTCATCAAAAAACGTAGGATTTTCCGTCGTAAGAAATTGGATACTTTTCTTTTTTGAACATTTCTCCTCAATTTCAGGGTGACGTTTTAAGTAATCAGCTAAACTATCGGCAACAATTTTTCCTTGAGATATTATATTTACGCTATCTGGAGCAATTGATTTTAAATACGAATGAACGAGTGGATAATGTGTACAACCCAAAACTATGGTATCTATTTTGGCATCTTTTTTAAGAATTTCCTCTAAATCATGTTTGATGAATTCGCAACCGCTTTCTGAATCTTGTTCGTTGTTTTCAATGAGAGGCACCCACATTGGGCAGGCGTGTTCGGTAACTTTGACCTCCGGGAAGAATTTGGCCAATTCTAAGGTATAGGAACCTGATTTAACCGTGCCTGGAGTTGCTAAAATTCCAACATGTTTGGTTGTAGAAAGATGACCAATAATTTCAGCACTGGGACGAATCACCCCAAGAACACGTTTGTTCGGCGCTAATTGTGGTAAATCGTTCATTTGAATGCTGCGCAGAGCTTTAGCCGAAGCCGTATTGCACGCCAAAATTACTAAGGAGCAACCTTGGTCGAATAATTCTTGAACGGCTTGTAGAGTGAATTCGTAAACCAGTTCGAACGACCGCGTTCCGTAGGGAGTTCGTGCATTATCACCTAAATACAAGTAATCGTACTCGGGTAATTTCTTTTTTAATTCTTTGAGAACAGTGAGACCACCATATCCAGAATCAAAAACGCCAATTAGTCCTATTTCTTCCAATTTCATCGAAACAAAGCTACAAAAAAAGAAGCCAGTTTTGAATGAACAAAACTGGCTTCAGCATTATAAATATTTTGGTACTATTTTACCGTTTCTTTCTCGTCAAGAATCAAAAGTTCTTTTGCTACTTCATCTGTAATATCGGTTCCTCCACCGTAAAACAACGTATTTGTAATTTCAAGAACATACCCTAATTTCTTACGGTCACCAACAATTTTCACCGCTCTTTCCAAACGATCCAAAATTGGGTCATTCAAACTTTGAGTCAATGTTTGCATTTGGTTTTCCAAATCTTGTTGACGTTCTTCGATATTGTATTGTTTTTTCTGCAAAGCCTCTTCTTCCATTTTTGCCATCATTGGATTCATGGTTCCTGCTTGAACTTTTTGCTGATATACGATTACTTTCTTTTGAAAATCTTCACGCATTTCAGTCAATTCTTGTACCCCATCCCTTTCAAACTTCTGCAAAGTTTCAATTGCTGCTTTTCTTGAAGGCATCGTATCCAACAATTTTTGCGAGTCAACGTGACCTAATTTAATCTGTGCAATTGCGCCAGTACTCAACACAACCATCAATGCTACTAATAACTTTTTCATTCTATTTTCTATTTGTTTTATTTTAAACTATTTGATGTCCAATTCTTTCAATACTTCATCACTTAAATCGTATTTACTATCTGCATACACCAAATTACTTTGATTTGCCTTATCGAAAACGAAACTGTAATTTCTTTTGGAAGCTACTTTTTGCATGGCATCGTAGACTTTGTCTTGAATCGGTTTGATCAACTCTTGTCTTTTCGAGAAATAATCGCCTTTCACACCAAATCGCAATTTTTGCATTTCCAAGGTTTCTGTTTCTAATCGTGTTAATTCTGTCAATCTATTGGTCTTTTCTTCATCCGGAAGTAAAACTTCTTCTCTTGCGTAATCTGCTTTTTTTCGAGTAACAAGTTCCATTCTTTCTTCAATTTCTTTTGTCCACCGTTCAGCCAATTTATCCAATTTTGTTTTTGCTTCCGAGTAATCTGGCATTTTGTTCAGAATGTAATCTGAGTCAATATATCCGTACTTCTGACTAAAGGCAAAGCTCGTGCCAAAAATAAATAATGCGAGTATTAATAGGTTCTTCATGGTGTTATTTTGTCTTGAATCAACGTTCAATATACTTAATTATTTTAAAGTTCTCCCAAATTCATGCCAATAGAGAAAGTCAATTTGGTGGTATATCCTCTTGAGTTGATTTGTGGATTGACGGTTGAACTGCCGATACCCCAACTGTCAATCTTGTCGAAGCCCCAACCATAATCTATTCCCAACATACCGAACATTGGAAGGAAAACACGAAGCCCAAGACCTGCAGAGCGTTTTACATTGAAAGGATTAAAATCACGAATAGTAGGGAAAGTATTTGCGGCCTCTACGAATCCTAATGCAAAGAAAGTCGCAGAAGGGTTCAATGAGATAGGATAACGCATTTCTAAGGTGTATTTCGCAATCAATGGATCACCACCGTTTGAGCTCAAAGCGTTGTCATCATACCCTCGAAGTGCGATAATCTCACGTCCACCTAATTGTTGAACACCCGATAATCCTGAACCACCCAATGAGAATCGTTCAACTGGAATAACTCCTTTATCTTGGTTGTAAGCTCCGAGGAAACCGAATCCGACTCTCGGTGACAAGATTAGTTTTTTATCCTTCGTCAACGGAAAATACCAGGCTCCTGTGAATTTGACTTTGTAATATTCTAAGTATTTGTTTTTTTCCTGGGCACTTAATAACGAATAGTCATCTATATTTTCAAACATAGAATAGGGCAACGTTGCTTTAGAAGTTAAAGTCAAACTAGAACCACCTTGTGGATAAATCGGTTCACTTATTGAGTTTCTTGCAAGAACATAACCGAAGTTGAAGTCATTCGCATAACCAGTTCCATTCGCAAAAACAGGGAAAATACTATAGTTTCGGATGTCGTAATAGTTGTAACCAAAAGAATAACGAGCGATAAAGAAATCATCTGGAATTTTCTTTCTTCTTCCTAACTCAACTCCTCCACCGGTAATCGAAGCTCCTTGAAAATCCGGATCTGATTTTAAAAACCCAGAAGCACTCAAATGGGTATGATTGGCATATATCGTGAATGAATTTGGCTTTTTGCCGCCCAACCAAGGTTCTGTAAACGAGAAATTGAAACTTTGATAAAAACGTCCATTCGATTGTGCTCGAATAGATAAACGTTGACCGTCCCCTGAAGGTAATGGAGACCAAGAACCTTTTTTGAAAAAGTTTTTTGTTGAGAAATTGTTGAAGGTCAAACCTAAAGTTCCGATAATTGTTCCGCGTGTACTGTTCACTCCAGCTCCACCATAACCTCCCGAAAGTTCGATTTGATCCGAAGATTTTTCGACTACCGTATATTCTATATCAACTGTACCATCTTGTGGATTGGGAATTGGGTTAATACCAATTTGTTGCGCATCGAAATAGCCAAGTTGTGCCAATTCACGCTGGGTACGGATGATGTCAGCCCGATTGTATAAGTCACCCGGTTTGGTTCTGATTTCACGGCGAATTACGTAATCGTTCGTTTTTGTATTCCCTCTGATGACGATATTTTTAATTCGCGCTTCTTTTCCCTCCTGAATACGAATTTGGTAATTGATGTGATTATCAACAACACTTTTTTCAACCGGAATCACTTGGGAGAAAAGATAACCTCTGTCTTGATACAGCGCCGAAACATCTCTTCCGTCTTGACTGAAATTTATCCGCTGTTCCAACAATGCTTTATCAAAAACGTCACCATATTTCAACCCTAAGATGGTATCCAAGAAAGACGTTCTGAATTTTGTATTTCCAATCCATTCGAAATTACCGAAGTAATATTTTTGACCTTCATCAATATTCAAAATAATGCCAATGTTCTTTGCATCAATTTTATACACACTGTCCAAAACTATCGAAGCATCACGTAAACCGATAGCGTTATATTTTTCGATAATTGCTTTTTGATCACGATCGAAAGCGGATTGCGTGAATTTTGAACTTTTAAAGAATCTCCAATTGGTTTTGGCTTTTGTATCCTTCATCGCCAATTCCGCTTTAAAATCGGAAATGGATTGATTACCGTTGATTTCGATGGACTTAATTTTCACCTTACTTCCTTTCTCAACCTCAATCAGAAATATCTCAGAGTTATTCATTAACGTATCCACTTGACGGTTGATATTTACCGCTACATCGTAAAATCCTTTTTCACGGAAATATCCTTGAATTCGAGTATTAGTCAAATACAGTAAATTTTCACTGATAGTCTTCCCAGAGTATAAATCGATTTCTTCCCTTACTTTATCCGCTTCTCTTTTTGTAATTCCTTTGAATTTGAAACGCGATAACTTAGCTCTTGGTTCAACTTTTATCACCAAATAAACAACACCTGCTATTTCTTTTTCAGCTAATATCTCAACGTTAGAGAAAATGTCTTCTTTGTATAAGTTACGGATAGCTGTAGCAAATGATGTACTTGGAATAGTGACCTTCTGTCCTTGGCGCAAACCAGCAATTAGTCGAATAGAATTGTGATCAAAGTTGTCCGCTCCTTCGATTCGGATAGGGCCTATTTCATACTCCGCTGGAGCCAAATAGTTTACCTCAAATGGTAAGCCGATACTTGTTGGACCTGCAGTCTTTGTTGTATCGTCTAAAACGATTTGTCCGAACAGAGAAGTAAAAGTGAATAAGCCTGCAAGGGTAATTAGGAAAGTGATTATTCTCATACAGTTTTTGAAATTTGTTCTGATACCATTCCGAATCTTCGCTCACGTAATTGGTAGTCTAGTACCGCTTTAAAAAGATCGTCCCTTTTAAAATCGGGCCACAATACGGGCGTGAAGTGAAGTTCACAATAGGCAATCTGCCATAATAAAAAATTACTCAGTCTATACTCCCCACTGGTTCTAATTAACAATTCGGGGTCTGGAATTTCCGCTGTGGACAATTTTGAAGAAACCAATTCATCAGTGACATCCTCTTCCGAAATTTTTCCGGAAACGATATCTTTTGCGATTAATTTTGTCGCTTCTTTAATTTCCCAACGGGAGCTATAATTTAGGGCAAGAACTAAATTTATATCTGTGTTATTTTTTGTTTTTTCTATTGCGGATTGAAGTTCCACATTGCAATCGTTTGGTAAACCCTCTAAGTCTCCGATTGCTTTTAGGCTTACGCCAGATGAATGTAACTCCTCTACTTCACCCGCTACAGTGCGAACGAGTAGGTCCATTAATCCATCTACTTCCTCTTGCGGACGATTCCAGTTCTCAGTTGAAAACGCGTACAAGGTGAGGTATTTTACTTTAAGTTCTTTGGCTGCTTTTAATACTTCTCGAACAGATTCTACGCCAATGTTGTGACCATGCAAGCGCATTTGCCCTTGTTTCTTGGCCCAACGTCCATTTCCATCCATAATGATGGCAATGTGCTGTGGTGCATTTTTTAAATCTATTTTAGACAGTAAATCCATTCAAATTGAGGATATTGATAACGAATTTAAACATTCAAACGAAGATACGAAACATTAATTCGGTGCTTAACAAGCTTTAACGAAAAAGAGGGATTTATATTAAATCCCTCTTCCTCTTAAATCTGTTAAACTTATTCAGCTAAAACGATGAGCTTGTTGTTTTGCATTTCTGCAACACCGCCCTTGATATCGATATGTAAAAGCTTGTCGTTTGACTTATCGTCTTGAATCATTGCACTCGTGGTCTCTTCTCTTTCGAACGCTGTTGCAAGCTCCACTTTCACAGATCCACCTTGAAGGGCAGAGATGATAGCGGCGTGACCATTCAAAATTTGAAAAGAACCATCTAAACCGGGTAGACGAACTGAAATTGCCTCTCCAGAGTAAATATTTGATTCAGGTGTTATGATTTCTACTTGCATTGCTCTAATTTATTAAGCGTTCTCCGCCAACATTTTATCTCCAGCTTCGATTACATCTTGCAATCCACCTTTCAAGTTAAATGCTGCTTCTGGGTATTTGTCCAATTCACCATCCAAAATCATATTGAATGCTTTGATTGTTTCTTGAATATCTACCAATACACCTTTCAATCCAGTAAACTGTTCAGCTACGTGGAAAGGTTGAGAAAGGAAACGTTGTACACGACGCGCTCTGTGCACAATCATTTTATCTTCTTCAGAAAGCTCATCCATCCCCAAAATGGCGATGATATCTTGCAATTCCTTGTAACGCTGTAATGTCAATTTCACTCGTTGTGCACAATCGTAGTGCTCTTGACCAACGATTTCCGCAGTCAAAATACGAGAAGTTGAATCCAATGGATCAACCGCAGGATAAATTCCTAACTCAGCAATCTTACGAGACAATACTGTCGTTGCATCCAAGTGAGCAAATGTATTTGCTGGAGCAGGATCGGTAAGGTCATCCGCAGGTACGTATACCGCTTGAACCGATGTAATTGAACCTCTTTTTGTTGAAGAGATACGCTCTTGCATAGCTCCCATCTCTGTTGCCAAAGTTGGCTGGTAACCTACGGCTGATGGCATACGTCCCAATAGGGCAGATACCTCAGATCCTGCTTGTGTAAATCGGAAGATGTTATCAACGAAGAAAAGGATATCTTTTCCTTGTCCGTCACCTTCACCATCACGATAATATTCTGCTAGCGTCAAACCGGACAAAGCCACACGAGCACGAGCTCCTGGAGGCTCATTCATTTGTCCGAAAACGAATGTCGCTTTAGATTCTTTCATTGCTTCAACATCAATCTTAGAAAGATCCCATCCACCTTCTTCCATCGAGTGCATGAATTCATCTCCGTATTTGATAATTCCTGATTCCAACATCTCACGAAGTAAATCGTTACCCTCACGAGTACGCTCACCTACACCAGCAAATACAGACAAACCACCGTGTCCTTTTGCAATGTTGTTAATCAATTCTTGAATCAATACTGTTTTACCTACTCCGGCTCCACCGAAAAGACCAATTTTACCACCTTTTGCGTATGGTTCAATCAAATCAATTACTTTGATACCTGTAAATAATACTTCTGTCGCTGTTGAAAGATCCTCAAATAAAGGTGCCTCTCTGTGAATAGACATTCCGCCTTCGTTGCTTACTTCGTTGATTCCGTCAATTGCTTCACCAACAACGTTAAACAAACGTCCTTTGATTTTGTCACCAGTTGGCATCAAAATCGCACCACCTGTTGAAATAACTTCCATTCCACGTGTAAAACCATCCGTTGCATCCATTGAGATTGCACGTACATTGTTTTCACCAACGTGAGATTGAACTTCCAAAACTACTTTGGTACCGTCCGCTTTAGTTACATATAAAGCATCGAAAATATTTGGCAAAGCCATTCCCTTCTCGTAGCTAACATCTACAACTGGACCGATTACCTGAGCTATTTTTCCTTTAATATCTGACATGAAGTGTCGTTTTAGTATTATACTCTAAATTTGGGCGCAAAGATAGGTAATTAATTATGAAAACAATAAAATTAAAAGCGGGAAAATTTGTGAAAGTTTTCAACGGTCGCAAAAATGAATTAACAAGTCTGTTTTAATCCTTTTTCTGAAGCAGATTATCGCCTCTCAAAAGATACTTCGCTGGCAAATAAGAAGCTAATATAGAAATGATACTCACCAAAGTAATAATCAAGAAACCATCTTCAAAAGAAATACGCATCGGAAAAGGCTCATCAGCCGAGTTTGGCATTATGAGCAACTTGCCATAAATCTGAGACAAGCAAACTCCGTAGCCCAAAACAAGTCCAATTAAAATTCCCTTGAATGAAATAAGCAATCCTTCGGAAAAGAATATTTTGAAGATGAACGACTTGTCTGCTCCAATGGCTTGAAGCGTTCCGAGGTTTCCTTTTTTCTCAATGAACATCATGGTCAAGGCTGCGACCAACGTAAAAGCTGCGATTATAAAAACAAATAATAAAATAATAATGACGATTACTTTTTCGGATTGACTTGTTTTATAAATCAACTCGTTTTTTTCGAAATTGGTTTTGACTTCAAAATCGGCGCCTAATTTGGCTTTTAAATCTTGCTTAACGTCTTCATTGTCGTAGCCTTTTTTTATATCAATAAAAACCACGCTAAATTCAGAATCGTACGAAAGGAGTTTCTGAGCAAAGTTCAAGGGAACCAAGATAAACTCCGCATTTACTTCGCGGTTGTAATTCATTCTTCCCGCAATTTCTATTCGACTGATTGCAAAAGGGCTTTTTCCCAATCGGATTTTCATGTCGCGTTTCGGAGAAAAAATTGAGATGTTCTCATATCCGACCGATGGAATGAATCCTTCTAACTTGTCCAGTAAAGTCGCACCAATTACTGCCGCATCTTTTCCATCCACTTGGAGGGATGGATAACCGTCGACCATGTGTTCACTGACTTTGGCAACATCAAAGAATTTGGCATCAACACCTATTAAATTGGCGTTTACCCATTTTTTTTCATGCTTTAAAACGACAACCTCTTCCAGTCCCAAGGATGAAGTTTTCACTCCTGAAACAGATTCGATGTCTTTTACATTAATTTGATTTTCGTAGAATGTTTTGCCTTTGGCATTACGGATGGTGATATCTGGATCGAAATCAGAATATAGTTTTTCAACCATTTCTTCAATCCCGTTGAAGGCAGACAGTAAAATGACCAATGCGGCCGTGGTGACCGTAATTCCAACGACCGAAACACGCGTTATCCAATGAATGGCATTTTTCTTCTTTTTCGAAGAAAGATATCTCCGCGCTATGTAATAAGGAACTTTAATATTTTCTTATTTTTTCAATAACTCCTCGATGTTTTGAGCGTAATCCAAGGAATCATCGATGAAAAAAGCCAATTGGGGTAACTTTTTCATGTTCTTCAATCGTTTGCCCACTTCCCCACGGATTTTACCTTTGTTCGCTATAACATTTTCAAGGACTTCTTTTGGGTCGGGCCCAGCAAAAATGCTCAAGTAACAGCGCGCAAGTGAAAGGTCAGAAGTTATTCGAACAGTCGATACACTAACCATTGCTCCCAAACAAATTTCACTAGCGTTTCTTTGAAAAACGGTCGCCAATTCTTGTTGGATTCCTGCTTCTATTTTACTTTGTCGTATTGAACTCATGGTGCAAAAGTAAGAAATGTTAGGTCGACCTCATCGCATAGAATGACAAAATCATATCTTTGTCGAGAATGAAAAATTTCTTTGAGCTTTATCGATATACCTTCAAGTATAAATTACTGGCGATACTCACTATCGTTTTTAACTTACTTTATGTCATTTTCAACCTCATTTCTTTTGCTCTTTTTATTCCGTTTTTGCAGTTAATCTTCAATCCTGAGCGGGACGTTGTAATGCCATCAAAACCCATTTATGATGGTGGTTTTGTCGATTTTTTCAGCTATTGCACAGATTATTACAACTATTTTATGGAGTCAATGGTGGCTTCTGACCCCAAGAAAGCATTACTTTTTGTCTGTATTTCAGTCTTCGTTGCATTTTTCTTGAAAAACTTGAGCCGTTATGGCGCCATTTGGCATCAATCCCAATTGCGAATGGCAACTGTGCGGGACGTAAGAAACGCCATGTATTCTAAAATATTGCGTTTGCCGCTTTCATATTATACCGATGAACGCAAAGGTGATTTGGTTTCAAGAGTAAATAATGACGTTGGACAAATAGAAATCGGCGTGATCGCTATTTTGGAATTGGTCTTCCGCGAACCGATTGCCATTCTGTTGCATATTGCCTTACTTATATATTGGAGTCCGCAATTGACGTTAATTTCTTTTGTACTCCTTCCCATTTCTGCCTTGGTTATTTCTCGAATAGGAAAAAGTCTCAAGAGAACAGCGAAACAAGAAATGGAAGAATTCGGTGCTATGAATTCGCATTTAGATGAAACGCTTGGCGGAGTTAGAATCATAAAAGCTTTTAACGCGGCGAAACAAGTTCGAGGAAATTTTGAAAAAACGAATTTACGTCACCAACAATTTACCACAAAAACGTTCCGCAAACGTGACCTTTCTTCTCCTTTGAACGAAACACTTGGTGCTGCTATCATGCTTTGCATAGCTTGGTTTGGCGGAAAAATGATTTTAGATTCTACTGTTGGAAGCGGTTTGACTGGAGAAGAATTTATTGGGTTTATCATTGTATTCTCTCAATTACTTCGCCCTATTCAAGGCGTTGCTAGTTCGATTGCCTATATTCAAAAATCATCTATTTCTCAAGACCGAATTAACGATATTCTTAACAGTGATGAGAAAATCTTTGAAGCTGAAGACCCTCAATCGCTGGATGACATAAAGACGGGTATTTCATTGAAAAATGTTACGTTCAAATACAAAGATGTTGACGTAATTAAAAACGTTAGCTTCGAAATTCCTAAAGGAAAGAAAATTGCCTTGGTTGGTGAATCGGGTTCTGGAAAGTCGACTTTAGCAGATTTAGTTGCTCGGTTTTATGACATTGAAATTGGCGAAATTTCGTATGATGGAATTCCAGTCGATCAATTGAAAACGGATGATTTGAGAAAACACATTGGTATTGTTTCTCAAGAATCAATTTTATTCAATGACACGGTTGCTAACAATATCGCCTTTGGTATGGGAAACCCGAAGAGAGAGGATGTTATCTCTGCTGCCAAAATTGCGAATGCGCATGAATTTATTTCACAATTGGATAATGGCTACGACACCAATATTGGAGAACGAGGTAACAAATTGTCTGGAGGACAAAAACAACGTGTCAGCATAGCTCGTGCTATTTTTAAAAATCCTAGTTTATTAATTTTGGATGAGGCTACCTCAGCACTCGATACCGAATCGGAAGTATTGGTTCAGGAAGCGCTCGAGCACTTGTTGGACGGCAGAACTTCTTTGGTCATTGCCCATCGTTTGAGCACGATTCGAAATGCGGATAATATTATCGTCTTATCAAAAGGAAAAATTAGTGAAACAGGAACACACGACGAACTGATGCAACTGAGAGGAATTTATTACAAACTTTCTTCGATGCAGGGAATAAATGACTAAAAAGTCATGAAGGTTTCTGGGTCAACTGGCCGTTGCTCAAGCCACAACTCAAAATGCAAATGTGGCCCAGTGCTATTTTCACCCGTATTTCCAACTATGGCAATTGGATCTCCTAGTTGAACTCTTTGTCCCGTTTTTTTCAAGTTCACCTTGTTGTGTTTGTAGATAGATAAATAGCTGCCAACATGATCAATGATGATAAAATTTCCATCATTTTTGGTGTAACCCGAATAGATAATTATTCCATCCATACAGGCTTTTACACTTGCTTCTTTCTTACAAACTATGTCAACTGCTGGATGCCTGTCCAATGAGAATTTTTCAGAAATCTCACCTCGAACTGGAGCCTCGAAAAGTAAATTTTTAGTTGATTCAACCGTTTTCTTTTTTACGGTCCGCATATCGTCTTTCACTTTTTGCGCTAGCTTTCCTTCATCTTTGGTGGTTGCCACATTAACATCTGTCAAATTGACATTCTCCATGTTCTTTGGACGACTAGAAATGGAATCCGGTGAAATTTTGCCCAACATCACATTTTGCAAGTTCAGAATAAAGTTGTCCTGGACTTCAAATTCTGAAGTCAGTTCGCGAACCCGAATCTCCATGGCTTCTAATCGCTGTCTTTCGATGCTCACATCTTCCGTTCGAAACCAACTTCTCGTCGGGCCATAAAACAGAAATAAGAAAAACACTATGCCAAACAGAATGAGAACCAAGGTAATCAAAGAAATGAGCTGAAATCGGCTTGTTACAAAAGACCAATTTTCGGCAAAAGTTTCAGGGTTATTCGACGAGATTCGAATATCCTCTTGTAATTGGTTTATCTTTTTCTTAAAAAATCCCACGTGAGTTGTTTATACAAAAATAATCTTTCAAGGTGAAAACAATAGAATAGATGTTAAATTGACTTAAATTTACAAGAATTAGCGCGTTTGTTGCAGGAAAGTAATCAACCATTTTGATTTTTAGGCGTTATATTTAAAAGAAACTTTGCTCAACAGAATAATTCATACTGCCCTTTTGATTCTTCCTTTTGGCCTTTTTAGTCAATTGACGACTAGCGCTGCCATGACTCCAGCGCAATTGGTGCAGAATATTCTTTTGGGACCTGGGGTAATTGTTTCCAATGTTCAATATACCGGAGCTGGGGGTTCAATCGGTCAGTTTACTGCTGCAGGAACGAATCTCGGCATCAATAGTGGAATTATTTTAACGACTGGAACCGTATTGAATACTGGCCAAGGTCCACATGGCCCCAACAACAAATCAAATGCAGGTATTAATAATGGTTCTCCAGGCAATCCTATTTTCAACAATGTTCTACCTGGCGTCGCAACATACAATGCATCCATTCTAGAATTTGATTTTGTCCCATACTCTGATACGGTAAGCTTTAAATATGTCTTTGCCTCTGAAGAATATCCAGAATACGTAAACCAACCATTTAACGATGTTTTTGGTTTCTTTATCTCTGGACCAGGAATTCCTGGTCTTCAGAACATTGCAAAGATACCAGGGTCTGGAGCCGTTATTTCCATCAATTCTGTGAACAACGGACCTGCTAATGTTGGCCCATGTACAAATTGTTCTTACTACGTAAACAACGGCAATGGTTCCAATGCCCCGTATAATTCATCGTCGAATTACCTTCAGTATGATGGTTATACTAAAGTGTTGGAGGCTGTTTCTCAAGTCCAATGTGGACAGACCTACCATTTAAGAATTGCTGTTGCGGACGTTGCTGATGAAATTTTCGATTCAGGAATTTTTCTTCAAGCGAATAGTTTGAGTTCTAAAACACCAGTCGATATTACATATACACTTTCCAATCAAGCTTTTGCCAATCCGAATGTTATGGCGGAAGGATGTGTCACAGCGACTGTCAACCTTTCTCGTCAAGGGAATATTAGCGGAGCATTAACTATTCCATTATCTGTTACCGGGACTGCAACGGCTGGACTAGATTATTCGCCCATCCCAGCTAGTGTCACTTTCCCTCCAAACCAGAGCACAACGTCATTTACATTTTCAGCTTTAGGCGATGGATTGGTTGAAGGTCTTGAAACCTTGATACTTGAATTTTTAATGACCGATCCGTGTGGAAACCAAACTCCTATCATTTTGAATTTAGGAATTAACGACATTGAACCTGTTGACTTAGTCTTGAATGACACAACAGTTCTTTGCCCTGGTGATGAAATAAATATTCCATCATTCCCCTCCGGCGGAGCAGGACCGTACACTTATAATTGGAGCACGGGCGCAACGACGGATAATATTACTGTTAGCCCAAGTGCTACGACGACCTATTCTTTGACAATCACTGACAATTGTTTACTGCAATCTGCAACAGCGAGTGTAACTGTGACAGTTCCAATTTATCCTCCAATTGCTCTTACTGTCACACCTGATATTACGGAGATTTGTCCGTATTTAAAGGATACGCTAACCGTTTCTGCCACAGGTGGAACCGGCGTATATACTTATCAATGGTCGGAGGTTGGTGGACCTATCGTTACGAATAGTTCTATTGCCTATATTACCCCGAGTAAAACCACCAATTATGTAATCGTAGTTACCGACCAATGTGGAAATCAAGGAACAGGAAACGTTTTATATACGATAACCAGTCCGCCGCTTTTGTTGGACATGTCCGACCCAGAATTGATTTGTCCAGGTGATCCAGTAACTGTTTCTGTAACTGCATCTGGAGGTTGGGGAGCATATTATTATGTTTGGACACCAACGGGAAATACATCTCAAAGTATGACAGTAAATCCAACGAGTACAACGACTTATGTTGTTTCTGTTTCGGATGATTGTCAAACATTTACGGTTGAAGATAACGTCACCATAAGTGTGAAAAAACCAGAAGCTGAGTTTATTATTTCAAGTGGTTTGGTAGTAGAGGATGTGCCGGTAACTTTTCAAAATTTGACAGTCAATGGTGTATCTTATTTCTGGGATTTAGGAAATGGAACGACCTCCACTCTGGTGCATCCTAACGCAACTTATCCTGAGCCGGGTCTGTACGACATTTTGCTCATTGCAACAGACATGAACGGTTGTATCGACTCAACTAAAAAAGGAATTTACATAAAAGAAGAAACCTACTTGTACGTGCCCAACTCCTTTACTCCGGACGGAGATCGATTCAATAATACTTTTAAAGCAGAAACAATCGGTATGATTGATTTCAACGTGAAAATTTTCAATCGTTGGGGACAAATCATTTTTAAGTCAGACGATCCTAAGTTTGAATGGGACGGTACAATCAATAAAAGCACCAAAGTGCCAGATGGTGTCTATACTTACATTATAACATACAGTACGCTTTACGAAATCAACTCTCGTAAAATGGGCCATGTCAATGTGCTGAGGTGATGTTATAGAGATTTCGTTCTACCGCCGTCTACCGGAATATTAATCCCGTTTACATACGAACTCATTGGAGAAGCCAAGAAAAGGATAGCTTGTGCAATCTCTTCTGGTTCAGCAATTCGCTGCATAGGTGATTCGCTTGCCATTGTCTCGAAGATAGAATCGACGGAATCTTGAGTTAAATGAGATTTATTTTCTGCAATTCCTTTTAATCTTTCGGTGTTGGTTGCACCTGGTAGTACGTTGTTTACCGTTATGTTAAACGGTCCAAGCTCATTGGCTAAAGTTTTGCTCCAATTACCAACCGCCCCACGGATTGTGTTTGAAACCCCGAGTTGAGGTAAAGGTTGTTTAACCGAAGTAGAAATAACATTGATAATTTTACCAAATCTATTTTCTTTCATTTTTGGCAACAAGGCTTGCACAAGTATATGATTACAAATCAGGTGTTGATTAAATGCTGCAATGAACTCTTCAACGGGAGCTGAAGCGATTGCTCCACCCTTTGGACCTCCTGTATTATTTACAAGAATATCCGCATGATTTCCATCTCTCAACCAGCCTGAAATAACTGATTTCAATTGATTAGGTAGACTAAAATCGGCCACTAAATATTGATGTTTTTGACTACTTGGTGTAGGTAGTTCTGCTGCAACACTTATTAACTTCTCTTTGTTTCTTGCCAAAAGGACAATTGTTGCACCCGATTCGGCCATTGCCAAAGCTGCTGCTTTTCCTATTCCTTGCGTGCTTCCAGAGACCAACGCTACCTTTCCTGTCAAATCATTTTTCATAATCTTAATTTTTCATGGTGAAGTTAAATAAAAAAGGAAGTTTCTAGAATGTAATTTTTCAAAATCTTCAGAATCGGCCTAATCTCTTTCTAAACTGATTTTTTGTTTTTAACTTTAACGAAAATAGAAAAGTTATGATGGCTCCTTTTAACCTTCAGAAATGGATTGATGATAATAGAGATCTACTCAAACCGCCTATCGGCAATAAAAACTTATATGTAGAAGCGGGAGATTTTATCGTAATGGTAGTTGGTGGACCGAATGCTAGGAAAGATTTTCATTACAACGAAACGGAAGAGTTATTCATTCAAATAGAAGGAGATATACTTGTGAAAATCCAAGAAGAAGGAAAGGTTAAGGACATCCATATTCGCGAAGGAGATATATTTTTATTGCCTGCAAACACCCCTCATTCTCCAATTCGTGGCGAGAATACCGTTGGCTTGGTTATTGAAAAGGTGCGCAAAAACACGGAATACAAAGATGGCTTAATGTGGTTCTGTGACAAGTGCAATACACAGTTGCAGGATTATAAATTCAACCTAGAAAATATCGAAGTAGATTTCCTGTCTCGTTTTCGAGAATTCTATGCTTCAGAGGATAAAAGAACTTGTAAAAATTGTGGGAATGTAATGGCAATAGACGAAAGATTTGTCTAGAACAGGACAGAATAACAGCAGTAAAGAATAAAGTAGGTTTTGATAGGATCAAAAAAAACGCTTTTCCTACCTGATTAAAGTAATATGACCCGCTCTTAACAAGGGCTTTTCATACTGATCGTAATACACGATTTTCCATGTATAAACTCCATCTGGTGATTTTTTACCACCATAGGTTCCATCCCAATAATTTGAGGTTTCTGTCATAATATGAATGAGTTGTCCCCACCGATTGTAAATCTCTAATTTAAACGTTCTAACATTTATAGGCACAACACTGAATAAGCCATTGAAGGCATCATCATCAGGTGTAAAGGTATTCGGGATATATATGGAAGGTTGATAGAGAATTTGTACTCCACCAGTTGCTGTACAAGAGTTTAAATCTGTATACAAAACTTCGTAGGAGAAATCTGAATCTGGATTAGCTTCAGTTGTCGCACAATTCACGCATGTCAAATAATCTGGCGGTGACCATGTATAGTTCCCACCGGGTGGAGTGCCAATTGCGGTCAATTCTACTAAATCACCAACTAATGCAATTATTTTAATATCTGTTTTTACAGTCGTTTCATCGTGCAATTGCACTGCCACCTGCGCAGTGTCATAACATCCATCCGCATCTTTACCGATAACCTGATAGGCAGTGTTTACTTGAGGCGTCACTTGAACCGAACTCGCTTCGGTATTCAACGATAAGGTAGTTGGCGTCCAAACATATTCAATGCCACCGGTAGCTCCCAAAATTGCGTTGTCGCCCGGACATATTATCGTGTCGCCCAAACCTTGAACATTTGGGAGTAAAACAATGGCAAATACGCTGTCTTTATCAGTTCCACAAGCATTGGTGAAATTACAAATGAAATATTGATTTGCTATTGGTGATAAAGTTACAGTCGGCCCATTTTGGGGAGAAATATAAGGAGAGGATTCCCACAGATATGTGTCTGAACCACTCACGTTAATAATTTCCGAGGTATAGATACAAATCTCTACTGTATCATCAATTACCGGTATTGGTGGGTTAAAGAAAACATTTACAAAAACTTGTTCTTGATAAACGCAATTATTCACTGTTGTTATTGTAACATTATATGTTATTGCCGTATCGGCCGTACAAATCGGTGTAGCAATATTGGGATCATCTAAAAATGTAGCTGGACTCCAGCTGTACGTAGCACCTCCAGCAGCCCATAATGGGACACTCGAGCCTATGCACAAACTAGTATCGTTCGAAATTGTTGGATTATCATTGTAAACAAACAAAGTTGTACTAAGCGTATCAACACCACATGAATCTGAAACTATTAAAGTAAAGACAGTCGTTCCATTCACTGTTGCTGTAGGATTGGCGAGCGTAGAATCATCTAAAAACAAAGCTGGTGACCAAGCATATGTAGTTCCTCCTGAAGCTTGTAATTGATACAATTCACCTATACAAAGTGTATCAGTTGGTTGAACTATTGTCCCTTGAAAATCTCCGATATCTATAATATAAACTGATGTGTCGGCTTGGTAACAACCGGCTGAATCTGAAGCAATCAAAGTAACAGTATAGCTTCCAGGACCTGGGAAAAAGTGCTGAGGACTTTGCACCGTAGATGTCGTTCCATCTCCAAAATCCCAAAAAAATTGGTCGGCATTAACCGTTAGATTTTGAAAATCAACAGGATCAGGATAACAAATTAATGGATCCAAAACATTGATTAAAGGGACAATTACGCTCAAATCAAACTTAAAGACCGCCATGTTGCAATTGCTACTATTGTTCGTTGTCGACCATGCTCCTGGAGTCGTAGTGAATCCACTTGTGCTTCCACACGAGGCGCAAACAGCATGATACACGCGACCTTGTTTATCAAATCGACTTGTTCCGCCATCAACGTGTTTAGGTATTGTTGAAGTCCCACCAAAGAAGGTTGCATATTTTAACACAGAAGCATTGTTGCCCAATACCATTAAATAAAAGTCGTTACCTGCTGTGAGTGGTTGATACGCATCAGAAGTTACAGGAAATCCGAGAGTCGTAGAGCCGTTCCCAACGCCAAGCTGGTTGTTCAAATTACTTCCCCAACCGGCCAAATAGATGTCAAAACAATCCGAAACTAAAAAGGCTGTTGGGGAAACTTCAACGTTTCCAGTGCCTCCGCCAATCATTGTTGTCCATTGGACCGCAGTTAAATTGTTATTGAACTTCCGAATGAAAAGACCCGAATTAGCATTTCCATATTTGCCCGGTGTAATTGCATATGGAGCGGTAGATTGACCAAGCACATAAGGATCGTTATTGATGTCTAACTGGACAAAAAAGGCAAAATCATATTCAACAGTACTTATAAAAGTTCCATTAATTGATGCTCCATTTACCCCATTTAATTTTGTGACAAAACCATCAGACAAACCCCCAGCACTTAGAAGTGTATGGCCAGAAGAAAAAGAAAGTGAAGGCGAAGTTGTTCCACCAGCCACAAAAACATTACCTGTTGTCGCGATTTGTATGGACATACCCGCTTCAGCTCCTGAGCCCGCAATAAAACGCGACCAATTTAATGTACTCAATGTCGGATTCAATTTTGCGGCTACCGCACTTTGAGTGCCCTGATACGCCTGTCCGCCACTGCCAACTGTTGGGAAATTTGATGATAATGTAGACGAGGTCACAAAAACATTGTAACTCGGATCTAATGATATTTCACCTCGATAAAAATCACCATAATTATAATTGACACAATTTTCATTTATTCCATCATTCTGACTTCCACCCAGGTAGGTAGAAGATAACAGGGCCGTTCCATTTGCATTAAAACGGCAAATATACATATCACTACCATTGAAATTCATCGAATATTTTTGAAAAGCCAGTCCACCATTATACGTCATATCATAACCACCTATCATTGGGAAATCGGCAGAACCTGTTGCGCCGAGAACGTACAATTCACCATTTAATCCGCAAACCATACTCGAAGGAAACTCACTACTTGAACCACCTAAATAAGTGGAATAAATCAACGAGGCTCCATTCGCCGTAAATTTCGTAATGGCAACATCGACTGTAGTGGGCATAGTTGTTCCGTTAAAAGAATTATCATACACACCAGCCGTAACGGGGAAACCTGTGGAAAATGCAATTCCACCACCAAAAACGTTACCTAAATCATCAGGTGTTGCCGTGGATCCCCAATTGTCAGCCGTGGATCCACTAAACGAGGAAAAAGTCAAACTAGGATCAATAATCAAAGGCAAATTGGAATCATATGCTCCGACTTCGTAGGATAATTGCGTTCCATTCAATACAAACTTAACCTCCACATTTCTTTTCGCATCACCAACCATTTGCCAGGCAACTGGTTTTGATTCATGGATTAATCCAAACCGATGTTGAATCGATAAATTTCCATTTTTCAGAAGCGCAATTTTTTCTGCTCCTTCAATATTCGCTTTGATAGTTTGAGGAGATACATTAGGTTGTAGCAAAAAAGAGTATTTCAAAGCATCGATTTCACCATCATATGTCATTTCTATTCCTGGTAAAAAATTTGGTAATCTAGATTTACCCACGGCATACACTTCACCTTTCCATTTGCTGGGGTCATTTCCGAGATAATAATTGTCATAATGAGGAGCTAGGCCACTATCAATCGTGCTATTCGTATAATTTGCTCCTTCGAAGTTGTAATGAATGACCTGGCCCTTCAGGATTTCATCATGGTCGTAATTACCGTCTTTATCATGAAGGTGGTTATGCGAAATTTTTCCTGCATTGTGAAAATGGAAGGTCATTCCCTTTCTTGTAACGAACATGTCGCCATCCGCTAAGTCAATTTTTTGTAAAATAATATCTTCCCATTGCCCCTTGTTCGGATGCATCCATACAGTTTCACCAGATTGACAGAACCCAGAGAGCACCATAAATAGCGATAATATGAAAAGAATAGAATTTTTCACGACTAACAAACTTACATCATTTTAAGGTAATATCAACTCATAATCAGGCTACTGTTGAGACTCCTTGTATATATAAAACTCCAAAATGTCATTTTGGTTGCCTTATCAAGGATGGTTCAAAATCAGAAAAACCATAAGGTCTCCAGCTTTGAAATTAATCACTAATTTTGCAGAATAAAAAAAGGAAATCTTTTCGATGAGCGATGCGATAAAACACGAGTGCGGAATAGCCGTTTTACGACTCAAAAAACCCCTATCATTTTATCTGGAAAAGTACGGAACTACGCTTTACGGATTGAACAAGATGCAGCTCCTGATGGAGAAGCAGCACAATCGCGGACAAGATGGTGCAGGACTAGCAAATATCAAGTTAGACATGGAACCAGGAGAGCGATATATTTCTCGTCACCGAAGTATCGCTAAACAACCCATCGCTGATTTATTCAATTATATAGGTGAGAAGTTTTCCACAATTGAAGCCGAAAATCCTGAATTGCTTAAAGATATTGACTATTTGAAGAAAAACGTAGGCTTTACAGGCGAACTTTTTCTTGGTCATCTTCGCTATGGTACTTTCGGAAGAAATTCCATAGAAAGCTGTCATCCTTTTTTGCGACAAAACAATTGGATAACGAGAAACTTAGTTGTTGCTGGTAACTTCAACTTGACGAATGTCGATGAATTGTTCAATGTACTGACAAATTTAGGTCAGCACCCAAAACAAATGTCGGATACAGTTACCGTTCTTGAAAAAATCGGTCACTTTTTGGATGTTGAAAATGAAGAAAAATATTCTTACTTAAAACCTCAGGGTTACAACAATGCCGAGATTTACGAGAAGATTTCTGAATCTTTAGATATTGAAAAAATACTTAAAAAAGCATCCGAAGATTGGGACGGCGGTTATGCCATGGCAGGTCTTCTTGGCCATGGCGATGCATTTGTACTTCGTGATCCGAATGGAATTCGTCCCGTATCTTGGTATGAGGATGATGAGATAGCTGTAGTCGCTTCAGAAAGAGCTGTACTTCAAACAGCCTTCAACCTAAGAGAAGAACAAGTACAAGAATTGAAACCAGGTCATGCTCTAATAATCAAAAAAAATGGAGCGGTTTCTGAAAAAGAAATTAATACTCCCCTTGAACGTAAAAGTTGCTCATTCGAAAGAATCTATTTCTCCAGAGGGAGTGATTTTGACATTTACAAAGAGCGAAAACAACTTGGGAAAAATATTGTTCCTCAAGTACTTGAGACCATCAAATACGATTTGACCAATTCGGTTTTCTCTTTTATTCCCAATACGGCCGAAGTTTCTTTTTATGGCTTAATCAAAGGACTCGAAGATCATTTGAACGACGAAAAATACAAGGCGATTTTAGAATTGGGCGACAAAATGACGCCGGAGAAATTACAAGAAATCATTTATCGTCGTGCTCGAATTGAGAAAATTGCCATTAAAGATGCCAAATTAAGAACATTTATCACCCAAGATGATTCTCGTGATGATTTGGTAGCTCATGTGTACGACATTACCTATGGGTCGGTCGTGCGAGGAAAAGATAATTTGGTTGTCATTGACGATAGTATTGTTCGCGGGACGACTTTGAAACAAAGTATTCTTCGAATTCTTGATCGTTTAGATCCCAAAAAGATCGTTGTCGTTTCATCTGCCCCACAAATTCGTTTTCCAGATTGTTACGGGATTGACATGGCAAAAATGGGGGATTTTATTGCTTTCGAAGCGGCGATTGCAATGCTGAAAGACCGGGGAATGGAACAATTGATTGTCGACGTTTATAATAAATGTGTTTGTCAAAAGGATATGCCAAAAGAACAAATTCGCAATTATGTAAAAGAGATTTACAAGCCATTTACAAATGATGAGGTATCTAAAAAAATTGCTGAATTGTTGAAACCAAAATCGGTCAAAGCTGAAGTCGAAATTATTTATCAAACCGTGGAGAATTTGCACCAAGCTTGTCCCGAAAATTTAGGCGATTGGTATTTTACAGGGGATTATCCGACTCCGGGTGGAAACAAAGTGGTAAACAAAGCGTTTATTAATTGGAAAGAAGGCAAAAACGAACGTGCCTATTGATTTTTAAATTGTGAAAAGAAACACGGCCATATTTTTCTACGTTCTCGGTGGCTATGTGTTATTGCAATTTGCCTGGTGGGCATATCATTTGATACAATTAACCAAAAACAATGACCTCGCGACCAACGATGTTTCCCGTAAGACTTTTATGATTCTTGGTGAAGGAATGGTTTTCTTCATCATCATCTTATTGGGGCTATGGCAAATCAGAAAATCGATTAAACGAGAATTGAAATTTTCAGAAAGACAACGCAACTTCCTATTGTCAGTAACACACGAACTGAAAACACCTCTCGCCTCCAATAAGTTATTTCTGCAAACGATTCAGAAAAGAGATTTGGATGATGAGAAACGAAATGAACTTCTTGAAAAAGCGATTTCTGAAAATGTGCGTTTGGAAAACATGATTGACAACATTCTCAATGCCACTCGTTTGGAACACAAAACGATGTACATCAATCGTGAAAAATTTAATTTAGATGATTTGCTCAATAAAATCATCGAACGTTTTCAACGAATCTATTCTGTTTCCAATCTGAAAAAGAATATTGAAGCTGATTTGGCCATAGTTGCAGATTCAGCCATGCTCGAAACGGTAATCGTTAACTTGATTGAAAATGCTTTAAAATATGCTGGAGAGAATTCTGAAATTTTGGTTTCAGCCAATAAAGCGCAAGACAAAGTCATTTTTTCAATTGCAGATAATGGCCCAGGGGTTCAAAAATCAATACAAAAAGATGTTTTTGATAAATTCATGCGGTCTGGAAATGAAGAAACCAGAACGAAGAAAGGAACAGGATTGGGACTTTATATTTCACGCGAATTTGTTCACCTCAATCGAGGGGCAATCACGTATCACGACAACCAGCCAAAAGGGGCAATTTTTGAAGTAAGTTTACAACAATGAAAAAGTTTGGATTAATCATTTTAGATGGATGGGGTTTGGGTAAAAAAGATTATTCAGATGGTGTTTTCTTGGCCAACACGCCCTTCATGGATTCCATCATGGCGAATTACCCAAATACGACTTTGACCACTTTTGGCGAAGCAGTGGGTCTCCCCCAAGGTCAGATGGGAAACTCGGAGGTTGGTCATTTGAACATTGGCGCCGGTAGAATTGTATACCAAGAATTGACAAGAATCAACAAATCGATTCGTGATGGAGACTTTTTCAAAAACCCAAAGTTGATTGAAGCGATGCAACTCGCAAAAGAAGGAAATCGAAAGTTACACCTAATTGGACTAGTCTCAAAAGGTGGCGTGCATAGTTCACAAGAACACTTATATGCGCTATGCCAGATGGCTGAAAATCATGGATTAAAAAATGTTTTCATTCATGCTTTTACGGATGGACGTGATTGTGACCCGAAAAGTGGATTGCAATTTATGGCTCAATTAGAAAAAGAAATCGAACACAAAAACGCAAAGGTTAGCTCAGTTATAGGGCGGTATTATGCGATGGATAGAGACAATCGTTGGGAAAGAGTTTCAGCAGCCTATCACGCTCTAGTGAATCGAAAAGGAGATGTTTTTTCGTCTTCAAAAGAAGCCATAACGTATGCTTATTCTAAAGGATTAACCGATGAATTTTTACCTGCAAGTTGCATTGAATTGGGGGAGGGAATTGATGGCTCTATCGGCGAAGACGATGTGGTAATCAGTTTCAACTTCCGTGCTGATAGGCCAAGAGAAATAACCAATGTTTTGACGCAAAAAGCCTTTCCAGAAGACGAGATGAAACCGCTTCAATTGCATTATTTCACGATGACGCAATACGATGAATCCTTTCAAAATATTCGTGTCATTTTCGAAAAGGACAATTTGAAAAATACGATTGGCGAAGTGGTTTCGAAAGAAGGGAAAACACAAGTTCGAATTGCTGAAACAGAGAAATATCCCCATGTAACCTTCTTTTTTAGTGGTGGACGAGAAAAGCCTTTTTCTAGTGAATCTCGAATTTTAGTTAACTCTCCGAAAGTGGCAACTTACGATTTACAACCTGAAATGAGTGCGCCAGAAGTTCGAGATAAAATCGTAGCATCCATCAAAAGCGACAGTCCAGATTTCATTTGTTTGAATTTCGCAAATACAGATATGGTTGGTCATACGGGCGTAGTTTCTGCCATCATAAAAGCGGTTGAAACTGTTGATTGTTGTTTAAGAGATGTGGTTGAAGCAGGCCAGAAATTAGGATATGAATTTCTTGTTATCGCCGATCATGGAAATGCCGATTATTGTGTCAATGAAGATGGATCACCAAACACGGCACATAGCTTGAATCCTGTTCCTGCGATTCTTATAACCGATGAAAAAAATATTCAGTTGCACAAAGGTAAACTAGCTGATGTTGCTCCCACAATATTAAGTCGCATGGGAATCAATGTTCCAGCAGAGATGGACGGCCAAAGTCTAATTAAATAAATGGCAAAGAAAAACTTGTTTACTTCCTACGAGAAATTTGTAATTGCTATTCTGGCCATTGTTCAGTTTACCGTAATAATGGATTTTATGGTCCTCGCACCTTTGGGGACCATTGTAATGGATGAATTAACTATTTCACCTTCCCAGTTTGCTCTAGTCGTATCTGCTTATGCTGCTAGCGCGGGAATATCCGGCTTGTTGTCTGCCTTATTTGCCGATAAATTTGATAGAAAACGGTTGTTGTTATTCTTTTATATAGGCTTCATTTTAGGTACTTTGTTGTGCGCTATTGCCTCGAATTACGAGTTTTTATTGATGGCTCGAATTGTAACAGGAATTTTCGGTGGAGTGATGAGTTCCATTTCTTATTCCATCATAACCGACCTATTTCCAGTAGAAAGACGAGGCACAGTAATGGGATTTATTCAAACCGCTTTTGCAACAAGTCAAATCCTTGGGATACCCGTTGGATTTTATCTTGCCATCAAATTCAATTGGCATGTTCCTTTTTATTTAATTGTTGTTTTTTCCGCTGTGGTGGCGAGTATAGTTGCGATTAAACTAAAGCCAATCATCGGTCATTTGAGCGAAAATATTGGGCGGAAACCGCTTCGTCAAATGAAAGAAATTTTAGGTAGTACGCGATACTTAATTGGTTTGACCGCTACTGTTTTGCTCTCAACTGGTGGATACATGTTGATGCCTTTTGGGAGTGACTTTGCCAATTATAATTTAGGTATCGACATTGAGAAAATTCCAATGATTTATGTTGTAACGGGAATTTTTTCCTTCTTTGCAGGACCAATTTTTGGGCGTTGGAGTGATAAAATTGGAAAGTTTAAAGTCTTTTTCTTTGGCACCAGTTTAACCATTGTTTTTGTCGCCATCTATACGAACCTTGGAATAACTCCTCTTTGGCTGGTGATAGTATTAAACGTTGTATTATTTATAGGAATTAATGCGCGAATCGTTGCTTCTTCAGCTATGATTACCGCTGTTCCCGAGGCGAAGGATAGGGGCGCATATATGAGCATCAACTCTTCGGTACAAAGTTTCTCTGGTGCTATTGCTTCTATGATTGCAGGACTGATTGTGGTGAAAGCAATGGACAAAACCTTGTTGAATTACCCCTTGCTTGGAATGGTTGTGATTGCAACAATGATTATTTCGATGTTCTTAATGCGTAGAGTTCACCGAATGATTCAAAAGGATCAATCGTAGTATTCGTAACTCTGAAAACGAGTTATTTTTAAGATATTTGAGCTTCCCTCTTGCTCCAGAATAGTCGATAATAATCCAGTTTTTTGATTGACGATAAATTGTGTTTCAAGTACCATTACTCCTTTCTCAAAGTGTTTTATTTCTTTCAGATTGCCCAATTCATCATACGCGAACTGATCTTTCTGAATGTCCATTCCTTGTTTCTAAGAGACCTTGTTGCACAATGTGACTCTGCCTTGTGAGTTGTATTCAAAATAACAAACAGATCCTTCGTTCGTTGCGATATATCTATTTTCTTGACGCGAAACTTTACCTTTTTTATTGAAGAAACAAACATGTTTCATATAAGGTGTTCCTGCATGATTCTTAATCGTTTTAATTGAAGACGAATCATTAAATCCATACGAATAGCTTTCATTGTTGACTTCTTTCGTATTGGGAATGCCCATATTGTCTTCTTTGCGGGCAAACTCATCTTTGGCAACAACTCTGATAGAATCATCAAACAGGTAGGTTGTATATTTAAAATCCCATTGGTTCCCGACACTTTGATAAATTAAATATCCGTTATCATTATATACGTACTTTCTCCAAACTTCTTTTCCAAAATCATTCTGTTCGAAGCTGCTAGTGACTCTCCCGTTCTCATCGAAAAAGTACTGGGTGAATAAATTCGTTGTCCGAATGGTTTGAAGTGGTTTTTTAATAGAAATACGACCTTGAATCGATTTAATTTTATTCTGTTTGATAAACTCGGGACTAAAAACAATCGCTGCTTCATCAAAACAATCTAGTTCGTTGGAAATCATCTGTGCTAAACAGGGATTCGGTAATAATAACAAGAGGATAAATGCTTTCAAATTCACGTCAAAATTAAAAGTGTCTTCAACAGCTTAGCCAGAAATGATCAATTATTTTCCAAATCAAGTTGTTAATGACTTATAATTCTAACCAATCGTAGGTAAAAACGTAACAAAAAAAACTCCTTTACCGTTATACCAATAAGTAATTAAACAATTAACGTGAACAAGAAGTCACTTCGTAAAGTGTTGAAATGGAGCAAATGGATTTTTGCCTCCATTCTTGTGTTGTGTCTAATTATTTCAACATCGGTATACCTAATGCGCGATAAAATCGTTGACAAAGTGGTTACCGAACTCAATAAAAACTTAAACACTCCGATTAAAGTTAGTTCCATTGAATTGACTTTTTGGGGTTCTTTCCCTCGGTTAAGTGTAGATTTTAATGATCTATACATTCGCGATGCTTTAGAAAAGGCAAAGGAAACAGATACTTTATTCTTTTCGGAACGTGTACGTTTGAAATTCAACCCGTTGGATCTCATCAAGAAGGATTATAAGGTGAAGAAAATTGAAGTTTCACCTGGTTATGCCCACATCAAAAACTTCAAAGAAGGAAAAAATAATTACAGCATTACAAAACCTTCTGAAGAAAATGACTCCAGTGGATTTGAATTTTCATTGAACGAAGTTGCTTTCGAGGGTTTTCGTTTGGATTACTCCAATTACGATGCACAGCAATATTATTCGACGAAAATGGACGAAATGGTTTTCTCTGGAGATTTTACGGATGAAATTATCGATTTGAACATTGAAAGTAACTTGATGATCAACTTTGCCCAAAGTGGTGAAGTAAAATTGGTGCGGAATAAATTGGCTTATTTTGACGTAAATGTTCTAATAAATCAAAAAGATGGATCGGTGACCATGGCTGAAGCGCCTGTTACCATTGCAGATTTACCTTTCTCCTTTTCTTTACTCGTGCAATCTTCACTTATCGATGTTAGATTAAAAGCGAAAGATTTACAGCTGGTTCAATTGGCCAAGAGCGTTCAACATTACGGTACGAAAACTGTCAAAGACTTACATGGATCTGGCGTGGTTCAATTTGATTTCCATTATTCCGATAAGCGAAAAGCCGATTCGAAGGGAGAAATTGAGTGCAACTTTGGTATTGTGAATGGAATCATTGTGGAACCTTCTAAAAACTTGCGCATTTCTGATATTAATGTAAAAGGATATTACGGGAATGCTGATTTGAAAAAAGGGGAACATCTTAATTTGGAACAATTGAATTTTAGAACTCCAGCTGGTCCATTTACAGGAAATGTTTTACTGACTTCTTTTGCTCAACCTCGTTATCAAGGAAAAGTTGAAGGGAAAGTCGATTTGGGTGTTTTGCACGCTATTTTTCCTTTGCCAAACGTTCAAAGCACTTCGGGTCAAGTGCGCGTAGATAGTAAATTTGATATAGAAAACAGAGCTTCAGGAGTGTATTTTAACTCATGTAATGGCGAATTGAATTTGGCAAATGTTCAGTGTCAGTTGAAAGACGACAAACGCTATTTCGATCATATTTCAGGAAGAATGTATCTGGAGAACAATATCGCCGGATTAGAAAAAATGAGTCTTACCGTTGGTAAATCTGATTTGATGTTGAATGGAAAATTCGAGCAATTGCAAACCTATTTGAATCACAAAGGAAATCTTGTGGCGAATATGGAAGTCAGAAGCGCGTATTTAGATGTTCAAGATTTTGCGTCAAATGAAAAATCAGATGAAATAAAAAACGGAAGAAACTACATCTTACCGGACAATATTGATGGTAATCTTCACCTCTTGGCAAATAATTTGCAATATGATAAGCATCAATTCAAGAAGCTTTCGACACAGCTGAAAGTAGCGGGAAGAACACTAAACTTCTCTCAACTCTCACTTCAAAATGCTGGTGCCGACATAGATGGAAAAGTAATTATAGCCGAAAACTCTCCCGAGATTTTTACGATCAGTACAAACGCCTCTTCAAATAACATTTCCTTCCAACCTCTTTTCAAAGAATGGGACAATTTTCAGCAAACTACCATAGCGGCGGATAACATTGAGGGAATGGCACAAGCCCAATTGCAATTCACCGCACCGTTTGATCTTCGGTCAGGAATTGATACCAAGAAAGTATTGGCGACGGTGAATATAAAAATTGATAACGGTCGTTTAAAAAACATAGCTGCATTCAAGAGTATTACCCAAAGCTTGAATGACTCTAAAGTGACTAAATTATTCTTAAAAGGAAACAATATAAACAACTTCGAACGGAATCTTTTGGATTTGAAATTTGCTTCATTGCAAAATACTATTACGATTCGTGATGGGAAACTTACAATTCCAAAAATGACCATTGCCTCAAATGCCATGACATTGAATTTGGCTGGAACGCATGATTTTGATAACAATGTAGATTATCACTTCGATTTCAATTTGCGTGATATCAAAAAAGTGAAGGTCGATACTGAATTTGGTGAAGTAATAGATGACGAAACAGGACTTCGTTTGTTTGCTCACATGTTTGGCCATATTGATAACCCTACCATAAAATGGGATAAAGAACAAAAGAAATTACTTGCCAAAGAAACCATGGAGCAAGAAAAATTGACAACCAAGCAGATGCTAAAAGCAGAATTCGGCTTGTTTAAAAAAGATACTGCCGTTGTTGCTTACAAAAGCAAATCTCAGCCAAAAGAAGAAATCAGAATGCAATTTGGAAAACAACCTGATGCGCCTGAAGTATCTGGCGAAACGAAGATAGAAACAAAAATTGGGAACACCTTTAAAAAGTGGAAACAAGAAGCGGATAAGAATAAAAAAGGAGAAGTTATTTTCGATTGATAAAAAAATTTGGTGACACATCAAAACGTCATCAACGAACGAGAAGTTTTGACGATTCATAACCTCATCCTTCGTGGAATTATTCCCGAAGAAGCAGGAAAGTATCGATCGGTTCAAGTAAGGATAAAAGGAAGCGCGCACAAACCGCCACAACCTTTTCTCGTTGCGAAGCAGATGGAAGAATATTTCGAATAGTATAGACAAAACAAAGGAAGATTACATCCTTTGGTTTTAGCGGCCGAAATGCACGAGCGCTTGGTTACCATACACCCGTTTATTGACGGAAATAGTCGTACCTCTCGCCTCTTGATGAATCTTATATTGTTGGTCAATGGTTTTGTTATCGCAATCATAAAAGGCGATTCCGAGAACAGAATGAACTACTATGATTCTTCGGAAAAGGTTCAAACTAAAAAAAGCAAAGAGTCGTTTCTTTTGATCATAGCTCAAGAGGAGAAAGCTTGCCTTGAAAGGTTCCTTTCCATCTTTAAGGACTATAACAAAAGCGGCCCGATAACTTTCGTTATCGAGACGCATTTTTCTATACTTCTAAAAATTATTGTTTGATTATTTTCACCTTATTGAAACTGCTAACATCTGAAACAGATAGAATATAAACACCAGCAGGCAATTCAGAAATAGTCCACTTATCATTTAAAACACCATTTGTCGTTTTCTGTGTTTCTTGTCTAACGATTTTCCCAAGCTGATCAAACAAAACCAATTCGATTTCTCCTCCCATTTGAGTCAATTCGATATTCAATTCATCGTTCGTTGGATTTGGGTAAATAGATAATTTCTCAAAACCATTGATTTCTTCATATGACAATGGGTAATTCGATGTAAAATTGAACTTAAATCCATCTCCATAATCGGAGTTAAAAATTTTAATAATTGGTCCACCTAATTGATAGAAACGGGTATACCCACTTCCGTCATTGTTGGCAAAGAAACTTAATCCATCATCATCCGAATCATAGACATTGTAGCTAATACATCCTATTGGAAGCACAATTGTGTCTTTGTACAAGGTGTTACTTGCCATTCCTGATCGAGAAAAGATTATTTGATCTTGGTCATCTCTCAAGTCAAAAGAGCTCTCACTTCCTACACTATTTGTTCTAAAATGAACGACAATACTAGAAGGCATAACTTCTGGAATTGTAAAATCAGTTTGATGATGATCATTCAAAGTGTAATTATCTGCCGCTCCGTTGACTTGAATCACTTTTGCGTGAAATCTATTGGAAACTTGAGACAAGCTCGACCACAATGTAAATGGCGCAGGCAATGGAACGTCAATTGAATTATTTTCAGCTAAAGTTCCCGTCCAATCAAACGTTTGTGCGTTGGTTTCGTCATTCACCCAATACTTGATTTTCGCCGTTGTTATGACCGTTGAACCTGTATTCTTCAAAACAACAATTGGCTCACGACAGATAGAATTAAACCTTGCGTATTCTGCTTGATCCGTTGGTTGTTTTATTTCAGTAATTGACCCGTCCATTGCATTATTAACTGGTCCGTAGGTCACCAATTTATTACTAACGATATAATTGGAGGTTCCCGAAGCAGTGTTCAAACCGTAATCTAAAAGAGCAGATGTCCCCGCTGTCACATATGATGTGATGTCACTTTCTTGTACATTTGTTGCCATTCCTGGACACCAACCTGCTCTATCATATATCCATGTTCCACCTTGAGGGTAAACAGGGTTTTCAGCACACTCTTTCCAGACTTGCCATGAAAATTCAGAAGTTCCTCCATTCACATTAAACGCATGTATGCGAGGAATAAACTCCCCCTCTTGACCATGTCCAGTGATAGATGTAAGTACTTTAAACTTGTTCCCATTTGCCAACAATGGTACATTTCTAGGAGCAAAATACGTGTCATTCACAATAGAAGCATATCCTCTTGATTCTGTTCGCCATATTTCACGAATATCCAGCACATCTCTTTCCGGTGTTCCGACGATGAACAAAAACTGAATATCCATGTCTTCTTGACGCTGACCTCCGCGTTCCATTGTCATTCGTTTTGATCCTTTTAAAATTGGGGTGAAATCCGTCATATCGAAAGTCCATGTTTTTCCATCAGGACCCATGTTCAAATTAATACCGTAAGGTGTAACGAAACTCATTATTTCAAATTTCATCGGCCATCTTCGTTGATAATCTAATGTGGCAGGCGTAATTGATCCATCTGTGGTTACAGGCACTGTTCCGATTACAAGTCCAGTCGAAGCATCATAAATATTTTGAGGTACTACTTCCCATACTTGAATTGAAGATATGCTTTGTACTTCATCATCCATAACTGCACCTGGATGCTGCACAATGACAAACTCTTCAACAGTGTTTGGCACTAAAGCCACTGAATCCATAACTTGAACGGGCGTTACCGTCGTATTATAGGTTCCGCTGAAAGGAATCAAGCTCGGACGGTATCCGGGTGAAGTAAAAAAACGATTCAATTTTATTCCTCTAGTCGATTTCCAAACTGTAGTACCATTTCCGGTGGCAACTGCTCCATTTGAAGAATTGTCATTGTAACTTATTCCAGAACCTTCATCAAACTTATAATATGCGACTAAATTTGAATATTGTGGATGAGTTGCATTCAGTGGAATGTTCATCCAAGATAAAATTTCACCTCCGGTCAAAGCTTTGTTCCAAATTTGCAAGTCATCGATACTGCCTTTGTAATTATTTGTTAACGCATTGCTTTTACCTATAACCATTGCTACAATATCAATTGGTTTTGTATTACCAGTTCCAGAATGCCAAAGCACACCGTTCAGATAAATTTGCATAACACCTGTAGTTGCATTTTTAACAAATGACCAATGATTCCATTGTCCTTCAAACTCACTTACAGTCGCAGGTTTATTAATTCGGTCATATGCTCCGTCACCGCCACAATCCCAATAAACTTGACTATTACCCCAAGGTAAGTGGACATTCAAATCTCTTTCCCCATTTGCCCCTAGTCCTTCAATAATCGTCGTGTTCGCTGGTAATAGATTTGCATCTCCAAAAGCCCAAAATGAAACAGTCACTTGATTCGAAATAGCAGCAAGTCCAGCAGCTGGAATTGTAATATGTCCGTTTCCAGAAACATTTTGATAAAATCCATTATTAGATGTCAAGGCCAAATCTGGTGAAGAAAGGGTACATTCTAATTGAACATTCGATCCTGGAACAGAATTGGTAAATGAAAATTCGATGATTACATTATCTGTTCCATTCCACACAAAAGGTGTATAAAACTGAACTCGATTTGAGCCTGTTACAAAATTGTAATCTGAAAAATAAACTTCCGTAAATCCGGTTGTTTCAATATTGGTTGAGTCAAGAATATTGGCAGATGTACCTTTCATATTAATACGTAAAAAGTTAACTCCTCCACCGTTCAATGCATTGACTAAAAACCCATCAATGTTACCCACTGACATACCAGCTATTGTCAATTCGGCAGCGGTAAATAGGTATTGTGATTTCCCAGAAATATTGCTTGCTGCCAATGCATCCGAAGAAGGTGCCGTTCCTGTTAAAACGGGAAATTGGTTTTCGCTTGTAATACTATTCAATACAACTTGTTGTTGCGTATATTGATAATAATCGTAAGGTTGCGAATTGGTATAATTGAAGACAGTTCCACTGAATCCAGTTATCGTATGCGAAGGCGTCGTATAACCAACTGAATCTATTCGTGTTGAATCATGAATATATGTATTACAACTATAATCCCATTCTCCACAGCCAATGTTTGTTTGACCAGAAACTGGCGGAGAAACTAATCCATTCTTACAACGCATGTTGTATTTCATGATGATCTTTTCATACGTTACCCCTGGCAAATTCGGAAAAGCAATCATTGTATCTCGAATTCCTCCACCCGCAGTTTGGGTATAGTTGAAGGTGTTTACCACAATTGTATCTCCTGAGCTTTGCGCCTGCAAATTAGAAGTCACAATCAATAAAACTAGGGTTAGTAATGTTTGAAATTTCATAGTATTTTGTTTTTTTTAATTCTTTTGTGGTAAAAATAACACTCTTTCGGAGAAGAAAAGTCACCCTGTAGATTAAAATGTCCTCACTATTTAATTCCAAGTTCGTTAAAAATGGGCTATTTTTGCACCACGAATGGTAAAAATACGAGATATTGAATTGGGTGAATTCCCGCTTTTACTCGCTCCAATGGAGGATGTGAGTGACCCTCCGTTCCGTGCGCTTTGCAAGAAAAATGGAGCCGATTTGATGTATACCGAGTTTATTTCATCGGAAGGATTGATTCGCGACGCGGCTAAATCTGTTATGAAACTGGATATTTACGAATATGAACGTCCTGTTGGAATTCAAATTTTTGGCTACGATATCGAAAGCATGAAAATGGCGACTCAAATTATTGAGAAAACCAATCCAGATATCATTGACATCAATTATGGATGTCCAGTAAAAAAGGTAGCCTGCAAAGGCGCTGGTGCTGGAATCCTACAAGACATTCCTAAGATGGTGCGTATGACGGAAGCTATTGTGAAGGCTACAAACCTTCCTGTGACCGTGAAAACAAGATTGGGTTGGGATGACAATTCGAAATTTGTTGTGAATACTGCTGAACGACTGCAGGATGTTGGAATTGAGGCAATTTCTATTCACGGTCGTACGCGTAAACAAATGTACAAGGGAGAAGCTGATTGGCAACTTATTGGTGATGTGAAAAACAATCCAAGAATGCACATTCCCGTTTTTGGAAATGGGGATATCGATTCGCCTGAAAAAGTCATTGCTTACAAAGAAAAATATGGCGTTGACGGTGTAATGATAGGTCGTGCTAGTATTGGCTACCCATGGGTTTTCAATGAGATAAAACACTTTATAAAAACAGGAGAACATTCAGCTCCTCCAGGTATAAAGGAACGTGTTGCCATAACCAAAGAACATTTGACCATGAGTGTAAATTGGAAAGGGGAGGTTCTTGGTGTTGCCGAAATGAAGCGACATTATTCCAATTATTTTAAAGGGATTTCGCATTTCAAGGAATATCGAACCAAATTGGTTACGACCTTTGACTTGCAAGAAATATATGACACTTTAGATTATATTGAAGCGAATGCCGAGGAGTTCTTTCTTGTTTAAACTGTTTATCTAACTTTTTCAATCAAAATCTCTACTGCCTAGAATCTCTAATTTAGCTATCTTTAAAGCTCATTTTAGAATTTTATGCAACGATATCAGAACTACGCAGAAGGTAAATGGTTTAATGGTGAAGGAGTTGAAACTTCACTTTACAACACAATTTCAGGAGAGAAAATAGGAGAAGTATCCAGTATTGGCCTTGACTACAAAGCCATGATGGAGTATGCCGTGAAAAACGGTGGATATGCTCTTCGGAAAATGACTTTCCAGGAAAGAGGTCGAATGCTTAAAGCATTAGCCCTGCATTTGATGGAGTTGAAATCAAAATATTACCAAGTAAGTGCTTGGACTGGTGCAACAAAAGTTGATTCTTGGATTGATATTGAAGGTGGAATTGGAAATTTATTTGCCAATGCGTCTTTGAGAAAGCAATTTCCTGATTTGCCTTATTACGTCGATGGAGTTGCCGCACCACTTTCAAAAGAAGGAACGTTTATCGGACATCACATTATGGTTCCGAAAGAAGGCGTTGCGATTCATATCAATGCCTTTAACTTCCCAATTTGGGGAATGCTGGAAAAAATTGCCGTGAATTTAATGGCGGGTGTTCCAGCTATCGTAAAACCGTCTGAGCATACTTCCTATTTAACAGAAGTGATGGTAAAGGACATCATTGCCTCTAACATATTGCCCGAAGGTTCTTTGCAGCTTGTTGCTGGATTAGGTCGAGGAATTATCGATCACGTCGACTCACAGGATATTGTGACCTTTACAGGAAGCGCATTTACTGGAAGAAAGTTAAAATCACTTCCGCAATTCACAGAAAGAAGTGTTCCTTTCAACTTAGAAGCTGATTCTCTTAACGCTGCAATTTTAGGGAAAAACGCTACACCTGGAACAGCTGAGTTTGACCTTTTCATTAAAGAAGTCACACGTGAAATAACAGTAAAAGCAGGTCAAAAATGTACCGCTGTCCGTCGAATTATAGTCCCAGAAGATTTCATAGACGAAGTACAAGCCGGAATAGCCAAAAGATTGGCGAGCACAACTATTGGCGACCCGAGTATAGAAGGAGTACGAATGGGCTCATTGGCCGTAATGTCGCAAGTAGATCGCTTGAAAGAAAGCGTGAATGCCTTATCGAAATCGCAAGAAATCGTTTATGGTGACATGGATAATTTTACAGTTTCAGGCGCCGACAAAAACAAAGGAGCTTTCTTCTCTCCTATTCTATTTAGAAACAATGACCCATACAAAAACACTGACGTTCATGACATTGAGGCATTTGGTCCAGTTTCGACTATCATGCCATACAAAGAAACGGAAGATGCGATTCAATTGGCAAAAATGGGGAAAGGGTCCTTGGTTTCTTCAATAGTGACACCAAACGATAAAGAAGCAACTGAATTTGTGCTAGGTGCTGCATCTATGCACGGTCGTATTCTCGTTTTGAACGAAGCTTGTGCTAAAGAAAGTACGGGTCATGGTTCACCAATGCCTTTGCTCACGCACGGTGGACCTGGTCGTGCTGGTGGTGGTGAAGAAATGGGTGGTAAACGTGGTGTTTTACATTATTTACAACGCACAGCAATTCAAGGACATCCAACGACAATCACGGCAATTACAAAACAATTTCAAGTTGGCGCTGAACAACCAGAAGCGAATCCACATGTTTTCAGACAACACTTTGAAGATTTAAGAATTGGGGATACTGTTTTCACACATAAACACTCTGTAACAGATGCAGACATTGTGAATTTTGCTAACGTTTCTGGCGATAATTTTTACGCACATATGGATACCACTTCTCTCGAGGGAACGATTTTCGAAGGAAGAGTAGCGCACGGATATTTCATTCTTTCAAAAGCAGCTGGATTGTTCGTCGACCCGAAAAAAGGTCCTGTGTTATTGAATTATGGTCTTGAAGATGCCCGTTTTGTAAAACCTGTTTATCCAGGTGCAACAATCGGTGTTCGATTTACTGTAAAAGAAAAAATGGATCAAGAAAAACGTTCTGAAGATGATATTGCGAAAGGAATTGTGAAATTCTTGGTTGATGTGTACGATGAAACAGGAGAAACTGTTGCGTTAGCCACCATTCTTACCATGGTCAAAAAACATGATCAATCGCAATAAAATCAGATGTTTATAAATCGTCGTGACTAACCTCGTGACAGTTTTTTTTGTTCTATTCCTCAATACCAAAATTCTTCGTTGTGTTACTATTGATGTAAAGAATATTACACAATGATTTTAATTCATTTTCTTGAACTGTAAACTCAGTATCAAGAGTATGGTGATTAAATCCAATCATTATCAAGTCGGCATCTTTCGAGTTTTTACAGATCTTTTCATTCAGTGTTTCATTGTCACGAATCTTGTGAAATTGAACATTTGCTTCAGATATTGGTAAACTTCCTTGGAAAATTAAATCTTGCATCAGGGTTTTCTCTGACTCGAAAACAGACTCATTTAAAGCAACATGAAGCGTCGCTTTCCCTTTTCGCCAATCATGGCTTCCAAGGATGATATAGGCCATAACAATCATTAATTGTGCATTACTCGTTTGATTTGCTTCTACCCAAATATGAATGTCGCCCATTACACCAAACCCTTTGCTGCCCGTCGATAAAACACAGATATCAAAATGACTAGCGAACATCAAAGTGTAATTCTCCTTGATCTGGTTAAGCTGGTCCATTTTTCCTCGTTCATAATCCAACAGAATCATATTATTGTCCTTACCTGAAACACCTGGTAATTGCAACATCTGAGAAATTGCCCCAGTATATGAAGGCGCTACGTGAGTCTGTAGATAGAAATTGCTTTTCGAAATATTTGAAATTCGTATCATTCTCGATAAAGTTTCTTTCGAATCCAACACCGTATCTTCGTTCAACTCAGCTTTAATCCAGTGTATGTAGGAACCAAAACCGTGTTTCCGCGTCATCCATTTCATAATCTGGAAATTGGAGTTTTGGACGAATGTTTGGTTAGAGAAAGCAACTATCGAAGGTCGCCATGTTTCATCTTTTTGATCTTTCTCCGCCTTTTGCAAAAACACTTGAACCGTTCTACTGAATTGGAAAATTACCCCTTGAAAAATGACCGTAATGCCTTGTTTTTTGTCATTTTTAGAAGAGATGTAATAGTAAATGGATAACATTAAAATTATCGCAAATACAGCATAAAAAGGGTTCATTTTAAACATCATGAACACGCACATCACTCCACCGAATAAAGAGATATACCATTTTGACTTAAATGTTGGACGATACGATGGATCGCCTGAGAAATGTTGGAAAAACGAAATCAAACAAAGCGCACCATAAGTAACCATAAAGAACATGGAAATGATTTCTGCAACGAAATTGACATCGCCAATGGCCACAAAAACTGTAGCGATACAAAGCGTCACCAGACTAGAAGAAAATGGCTCATTGTTTTTTCCTTTACCTTTTGCAAAAAAGCGATTGACTTGTTTGTTCGGGAAAACTTTGTCTTTCCCTAAGGCTTGCAGTGTTCTAGGAGCCACTATAAAAGAACCAAGTGCACTGGAGAATGTCGCTGCTGCTAGTCCAATTGGAATAATAGGTCCCCAAATGGCAATTTGACTCATGATTAATTGATCGGAGGCTAAATCAGCAGAAGACGCCGAGGTAGCAAGTTTTAAAGCAATGAAAACATAAATAACCATACCAACTAATGTTGCCATCATCGTTCCTTTCGGCAAAGATTCGCTCGGATCCTTCAAATCACCAGACAATCCTACACCGGCTGTCATACCTGTAAAGGCCGGGAAACAAATCGCAAAAACAATGAAAAAAGAATCTCCATCTTCAATGTGGTTGGTTAATGAAGTCAATGAAATAGCCTCACCAGTGCCTGAACCCATAAAAAAGAAGATCAGTGAAACAAATAAAATGGCGACAACAAAATAAAGTGCCTTCATTCCCAAATCGGCACCTTTTGTTAAAATCAACAAGGTTAAAAGTCCTAAACATGGTAAAGTCACCATACGCATATCCATGATGTAAAAGCCATAGGTTTGACCTACCCACTCTATCAAAGGCTCAAAAGCGACTCCCATGGCCACAATATAAAAGGCGACGGAAATGGCTTGTGATAAATAGAGACTAATCCCTATTGCGGAACCTATATTTAAACCGAATGATCGTGAAATAATAAAGTATTCGCCTCCACCTTCTACTTTTTGGTTGGTGGAAATTTCCGCGATGGCCATGGCTGTTGGAATGGTAACCATGTGACCGATAATAATAATTCCTAGTGTGCCTAAAAACCCAATATTTCCTACGGCGTAACCAAAACGCAAGAACATTACTGCTCCTAAAATGGTAGAAATTCCCGTTAAAAATACCGGAGTCGTCCCAAACTTTTTTACAACATTGGTCATATAGCTTTTTTATTCTTCTAGACGGATCACCGCCACATTTGTCACACAATATTAAGAATATAATTGAATCGATTATTAAAACTGGAAATAAACGAAAGGTTTACCGCCATCAACAGCTGTTTGGTAGACTAAAAAGATGATAAGTGCAACAGATAGTGCTTTTAAGGGTAAGGTCATTTTTTCAAATCGTAGTTCCCATCCTTTTTTAATTGCTCCAGGCAACCAGTGAAGTACGAATCCAATTACAATAAGTGCAAATGCACTCCAATAGGTAGAAATTACTTCAAGAAATACTGTCCAAGAAAAATCGAAATGATGTACAATTTGATTCAACATTTGCAGTGGCAGGTCGTCGTCCTCTAAACGAAACCAAATTCGCGTGAAAGTGATGAAATTAAAGGTGATAAAAATCTTCCAAAAACGAGAGAGACCAGATGTGTTTTCCTTATATGGGCTGATCTTCTTCCAATACTTGTAAATCACCAATGCAATACCATTTAGTGCTCCCCAAATAACAAAATTCTTGCTCGCACCATGCCACAATCCTCCTATAACCATAGTTATCAATAAATTCAAATCCCTATGCACCAAACGATTAAAATCTTTGATAAAAAGCGAACCGTAGGTATAAATGATGAGCATGCCGATATAAACAAATATCAAAGCATACCACTTCGTTATAAAAATTAAGAAAATGAAAATGATAGTTGACACGACATAAGTTCCTAAACCACCACGACGGTTTCCGCCAAGAGGAATGTATAAATAATCACGCAACCATGAACCCAAGGAAATGTGCCATCTTCTCCAAAAGTCTGCCACATTCAAAGCTTTATAAGGTGAATTGAAATTCTCTTTTATATTGAATCCCATCAATCTGGAAAGCCCAATTGCAATATCGGTGTAGCCAGAAAAATCGCCGTAAATCTGTAAAGAATATCCCCACATGGCTAAAATGCTCACAAATCCTGGGAACATTTCTGGAGCTTCAGCAATGTGATCAATGAAATGTATGGCGATGTAATCTGCTAAAACAATCTTTTTTATTAATCCTTTGACGATTTGAACAATCGCCCAACTGAAATCTGTATTGTCGAGGTCGTACGGCTTTCTAATTTGAGGAATGAAGTCTTTTGCCCGAACGATTGGTCCTGCGACGAGTTGGGGGAAAAAGGTGACGAAAAAAGAATAATCGAAGAAATTTTTGACGGGTTCAATCTCTTTTCGATATATGTCAACACTATATGATATGCTCTGAAAAGTAAAAAACGATACCCCGACTGGAAGCAAAATCCGTTCGATAAAAGTTCCTTCTCCAAAGAAACCATTAGCCCAATGTGCAAAATGGTTTATCGGCTCAAAATTTGTGGCGAATGTGGTATTGAATGCCTCGGTAAAGAAATAAGCATACTTGAAATACAATAGTATTCCAAGATTAAATACGATCCCCAATGCTAAAATCCACTTTCGGGTTCCCTCCTTTTCTGATGAAAATACTTTCTTGCCGATGAAATAATTCACCAGTAAACTAACACCCAATAAAACAACGAATAAGCCTGATGATTTGAAATAAAAGAAAAAACTGATAACAGTTAAGAAGAAGCTTCTCACCCAAAATT
>ERZ1046568.279-NODE-279-length-44266-cov-10.747461_pt1 | contig 44266 bp, 45 predicted proteins | sample MGYA00383092_ERZ1046568 | MGnify/ENA primary metagenome ERZ1046568 (study PRJEB29581, sample SAMEA5548362) | metagenome | biome: marine; feature: coastal; material: water | depth 1 m | study: Short-term variability in the microbial, nano- and picoplankton... | reverse complement strand
TGCTGGTGCTGGTTCAGGAGCTGGTTCAGGAGCTGGTTCGGGTGCTGGTGCTGGTGCTGGTTCAGGAGCTGGTGCTGGTGCTGGTGCTGGTTCAGGAGCTGGTTCAGGAGCTGGTTCGGGTGCTGGTGCTGGTTCAGGAGCTGGTGCTGGAGCTGGTTCGGGTGCTGGAGCTGGTGATTCGTCAACCAGTGGTAATACATTTTCAGCGAACTGTCCTACTATATTTCCGGCTGGTTCTATATTCTGTGCGACTTCGACTACCTTTGTTTCTTCGTTGTAAGCATACCCTAGCCCAAAGCTTTTGCTATTCACCCATATAAGGGCAGTAAAATGACCGGTTGCGGATGAATATCCTGGTGCGTTGAAGTCATAATCTTTTATTTCTTCATACCACAAATCTATACTTTTTTTAATTAATTCCATAACATTGTTTTCATAACCCTGGAAATACGACAAATTTTCACCGTATAACTTATTATCACTATGTTTGAATTCATTATTTTTTGCGAGATAATGAGCCCAATAACGAGAAAATATACTTATCTCATCATCCCATTTCATAGGTGGAGCAGAATGTTTCTTTCGATAATCATTTACATATGATACAATTTCCTGTTTTTCTTCGTCTGTAAAAGTTGGTTGAACTATTGACATTATACTATTTTATGACACTTTATAAAATGCTAAATAAATAATATTATAACAAATACACACCATAAACGGTCACAATTGTAATTACAAACAATTACAATAATTACATTGTTTTTTATAACAATTAATATAATTACAACCATGAATTTAAAAATCGCTCATCGTGGATTCTCCCATAAATATAAGGGTAATTCTCGTTTAGCATAAGTTTGACTATATATTGACTTTATACGCGTTCATTGGACGTGTTTAAACAGAGAATCTATTGAATTCTGTAAACAAAACAATCTTCTGGTCTTTTCATATACAGTTGATGACACTTTTATATTGGAACATATGAAGAAATTTCACGTAGATGGTATAGTTTCAAATTATTTTTTTAAATAAAATTGAATACAATACATGGCTACAATGCTTTCAACTAACATACAAATGGACGACAATAATGATGAATCGTATGGGTACTTTCAAGATGTAAATGAGAATGATGTCATATTGAATTATTCAAATGAAGATCTACCTAATTACAACCCTGATTATCTGATTCCAGATAATGATTTCATAAAAAAGAAGAGAGACTCTTACGATGAGACATACACAACTGACGAACAAATAAAATACATATATTACAACTTTACAAGGAAATGTCGAATCACCGTACTATTATGTATACAATGTTGTTGGCCTTTCATTATTGTAGGTTGCATAGTTGCGTTAGGTGGATGGATAATATATAAATTTTAAACCTCATCTTTCTTCTCATTGAAAAAATTATACAATAAATTCTCTGTACTATGATTTTTTATTTCGCCACACATAAGAAGAGCGGATTCATACATCTTTCTCAATACATCATTTGGGGCGGTTGAACCAACCTTTATAAACCCATTATTTATGAGATATTTGCGTATGTCTTGAATGGGTACAGTCTTTAATTGCTGTGTTTGATTATTTATATTGTTCCGAATAGTTCGATTTGAAACTAATACACCAATCTTTGAATAATATTTTGATCGTCCTACCTTATGATGACGTTTAACTGTTTTTTTCTGCTTTCGCTTTTTTATTTTAATTGGTTTATCATCGTTCATTTTTTGAATAAATTGTTTCATTTGATATTCATTAACACGATCTTGTATATCTTTGTGAGGATGCGAATTAACAACTGGGGGGTGTTTGTTTTCCGGAATATGTGTAGTCCCATTCTTACCCGTACTTTCTTCTATAGAAATGGTTGGTCGATTTGAAGAAGTTTTATTTATGTAGTTTCGATATGTTGGTAAATTTCCGTTCTTCAAACAACCATATTGTGGCGGTGTATCATGATTCAAATCGATTATTTCTGGAGCAACCGCGACCGGTTGTGTTTGAAATTTGTGTTGGATTATGGAATCCACATTATCATGAGTATTTCGACGGAGAGTGTTATTATGTTTTAATTTATTTTGTATTTCATGTTTCTCTTTCAATGAATTCAAATAATTTTGCGCTTCTTCAAACTCTTTTTTGGGGGGCGTATGAGTGGTTTCATGAGGAACTTCCTTGTTCTTGTCAAATAAATTATCATAACGATTTTGCTGTTGATTCCGTATCATCCTCAATATAGAACGTTTTTTTAACGTATCACTTTTTTTAGGCTTCGGGGTAGTTTTTACTTTTATTTCAGAAGTCTTTTGTTTTGGGCGGTTTTTTTGAGTATTGCTGTTTTTGCCAGGGTTTTTATTGAATGTGAAATCTAACGGATTTACTTTTAATACTTTTTTTTCTTCACTCATACTTATTCTATTATGAGTGAATATAAATTTATAATAATTAATACGACAAATTCCTAAATACATTAAACATAAATATCTCTTAAGAACGATTTATCCTCTTGTTTTTTGCTATTTTCTATAAATTGTGTATATCCTCTCTCTAGGTCTTCCGCATTGATATGTTTCATTTGTTCTTTGGATTTACCATATATCCTCCGACCGTGTGCGATTTTTACATGTGTTAACAGTGCCTCTATATCTCGTCCGTAATGTATAAAGTTTTTTCCCTTTTTTGAAAACCATGATTCATTAATCGCCGCTGTCTCTATAGTCCATTCTTGTTCTTTAATTTTTTTCAACATAATATCACGCAATTCTATGTTGTTGTAAGAATCAATTGTAAATCTCCAAATAAATCGCGAGTCAAGACCTTTATTTGCTCTGAAAAATGTTTCTTCCAATTCTTTTTCGTATCCGGCGATAATAACCATTATATCGTCTTTACAATCACTCAATGATTCGCATAGTGTATCGATACATTCCTTTGAAAAACTATCATTGTGTTCTGGTGAGGCAAGAGAATATGCTTCATCAATGAATAGTACGCCTCCAACACATTCTTGTATAACATTCTTTGTTTTGATAGCTGTTTGCCCTAAGTATCCTGCGACTAAATCAGACCGGGTTACTTTTTTAAATATGTTTTTCTTCAAAATACCCATTTTAGAATACATATTGCCGATTATTTTTGCTACTTCTGTTTTGCCTGTTCCCGGGGGTCCATATATGACTGTATGTTTGTAATCTCCTATATTATTCCCTTTGTGTAGCGATTGTATAAAATATAATAATTGGTCTAACAATGTTGTCTTGAGTCGGTTCATTCCAATCATATCATTTAATTGCGTTAGTTCTGTTTTTATATTGTGAAGCGCTTTAAGATCAATGTTATACTCAGTATCTTGTTTATATGGATGATTAATAACAATGTCTAGCAAATCTTGTATAGAAACTACATTCACTTCTATGTCAATGTGTTTTGTCTTTTTCAATTCGCAAGTATCCTGAGGATTCATTGAGAGGTCGACTAATACTTCATTGTTCAATTTCCATATATCATAATTCGAAATCTTGGGTTGTTCGGTCGGCGATTTAAGTGACATATTATTGACATTAAACGCTTTGTTGATTGGCAACATGTCGACATTATTCAAATTATTATGGATCATGTTATTATGTATCATTCCATTGAATGTAAAAAAATCTATTTTTTCAACTTCTTTGTCTATATTATCAAGGTACTTTATGAACCTTTTATTTGCTGAAGCCATTCTATAGTATTTTATAAACAATATATCTATTTCGTTTGTTTACAAAATTGAATTTAAGTTGTAATTAATACAAAACAGTATAAGTGGATAATAATTATGGAATATAGCATGAAATCGTCTGAGTTTAGTAGCAATTATGTGGAGCCGGTTATGGAGAATATAAAGGATATTGTAAATGATGTCAAAAAATGTATTGACTACGACGAACAAAACGCATCTCAAAAAGACTTTTCAAATAAAGAAATTGGTATTTTGGAACACATAAATGATTACGAAGAAAACGCGTTTAATATCATTGAGTCTTATTTCCAAGGAAAACATCTAGAATGTCTTGTGCGTCATCAGACAGAATCTTATAATCATTTTGTAAATTATCAGATCCAAAGAACGATACAAATGTTCAATCCCGTTGTAATTCGTTCTGAAAACGATTACGTTCCTGAAAAAGATGCGTATTTCCTTGAAGTAAATATTGACTTTGTAAATTTCAAATTATATCCCCCGCAAATTCATGAAAATAATGGTGCTACAAAAACAATGTTGCCGCAGGAAGCTAAGCTGCGTAATTTTACATATGCGTCAACTATGACAGTAGACATTAATATTAAATATATCATTCGTACTACTGAAAATATGGATAATCCACGCATTGTTGAAAAGACTATTCCTAAGATTAATATTGGGAAATTGCCGATTATGCTGAAATCGTCTGTATGTATATTAACTCAAAACCCTCACATCAGTCCTGAAATTACAGGTGAATGTAACATGGATTGTGGCGGTTACTTCATTATTAAAGGTTCGGAAAAAACTGTACTCGGGCAAGAACGTGCGGCTGAAAATAGAATTTATTGTTTTGACGGAAAAAACACAACTAAATGGAGTTATTACGCAGAAATTAAGTCGGTTCCGGATTATAAATGCATCTCTCCTAAGCAGATTGAAATGATGATTGCTACAAAAAATAATGGTTTTGGAAATGGCATTTATGTAAATATTCCACGGGTAAAACAACCCATCGAACTATTTGTTGTATTTAGGGCACTCGGCATTATTAGTGATAAAGATATTTGTAATCATGTTGTATTGGATATGAAAAAAGACAGCAATCAAGATATATTGAATTTCCTACAAGCTTCTGTTATTGATTCAAATAAATATATGACAAAAGAAGATGCTATCAGTCACATTAATAGTTATGTTGCGTATACACCGTTAAATATGGACAAAGAGCTAGGATTAAAGAAAAAACATGAATTTACTCTAGAAGTTCTTAATAACGACCTCTTTCCTCATTGCCGAACTGTCTCACAAAAGGTATACCTTCTCGGATATATGGCGAATAAAGTGATTCGTACGTCTATGGGAATTCTTCCTCCGGATGATAGGGATTCGTATGTAAATAAACGCATTGAACTTTGTGGAACTCTTCTCAATAATTTATTTCGTAACTACTTTAATAAATTAGTCAAGGAAATGCAGAAACAAATTGTAAGAGAAATTAATAACGGTTCATGGAAATCAAGTGAAGATTATGGAAATATTATCAGTCCAACGAATATTTATAAGATCATGAAGTCTACTACAATTGAAAATGGAATTAATCGGGCCCTGTCTACTGGAGATTTCAGCATAAAACAGTCAAACAGTAGTAAAGTTGGAGTAGCTCAAGTACTTAACCGACTTACATATGTGTCTAGTTTAAGTCATTCGCGGCGCATTAATACGCCGCTTGAGAAGAGTGGCGAATTAATCGCGCCACGAAAATTACATAATACTACTTGGGGATTCTTGTGTCCGGCAGAGACGCCAGAAGGACAGTCAATTGGCGTTGTCAAGAATATCAGTTACCTCGGTCACATCACTATTCCCACGAATAGTTCAGGATTATATGATTATGTAAAGCCATTTGTTACTTCATTTGAAGAAGTAGAACCACTACAAATTTCTGGAATGGCAAAAGTATTCATTAATGGCTGCTGGATAGGAGTAACAGATACACCTATTGAATTGTACAATGATATGAAACACAAGAAATATTGTGGGATTGTGAATATTTATACCTCAATCATTTTCGATTATCGTGCGATGGAGATTCGTATATGTAATGATGGTGGGCGCCTAACAAGACCCTTGTTGAAGGTTAAAAACAACCGGGCCCTCATCAATAATGAAATTATTGATAAACTGGTTTCTGATGACTTGAGATGGAATGACCTGTTAACAAACTGTGTATTAGACGAGTCTGTTATTGAGTATATTGACCCAGAAGAACAAAATATTTCAATGATTGCGATGAAATGCAAAAATCGGTATATTAAGAATAATGACGGGCATTATAATTATACCCATTGTGAAATTCATCCGAGTACGATCTTTGGGGTATTAGCATCGTGCGTTCCTTTTCCAGATCACAATCAAGCCCCTAGAAATACATACCAGTGTGCCATGGGTAAACAAGCCATGGGTGTATATGCTACGAATTACGATCAACGTATGGATAAAACTGCGTATGTATTGAATTACCCTACGCGTCCACTAGTAGATACCCGTCTGATGAATTTCATCCATCTCAATCAGATTCCATCAGGAACGCAAATTCATGTAGCAATTATGTCGCATTCCGGTTATAATCAAGAGGATAGTGTTCTTATTAACAAAGGTTCTATTGATAGAGGACTCTTTATGGCGACTATTTATCATACTGAAAAAGATGAGGATAAAAATATTATTCGCGATGAGATTATTCGTTGCAAGCCAGACCCAGAAAAAACAAAAGGTATCAAATATGGCAATTACGACAAATTGAATAATCAAGGATTCATCAATGAGAACGAACTAGTTGAAAATCGTGATGTAATTATCGCAAAAATCATTCCTATCAAGGAAAATCGTAATGACCCTACAAAGACGATTAAATATGAGGACCAGAGCAAGACTTTCAGGACTACTGAAGAGACATATGTCGACAAGAATTATACTGGAAGGAATGGTGATGGTTATAATTTCGCTAAGGTGAGAATTAGAGCACTAAGGAAACCGGTATACGGTGACAAGTTTAGTTCTAGGCACGGACAGAAGGGCACTGTTGGAAATATTATTCCTGAGTGTGATATGCCATATACTAAAGACGGTCATCGTCCTGACATTATTATTAACCCTCATGCGATTCCATCTAGAATGACTATCGGACAGCTCAAAGAAACTCTCCTTGGCAAGGTATTGCTAGAGCTCGGCATGTTTGGTGATGGTACTAGCTTCGGAAATCTGGATGTAAAAACAATCGCAGAAGAATTACAAAACCTTGGTTATGAAAGTTATGGCAATGAGATACTATATAATGGATTAACCGGCGAACAAATTGAGACTAGTATATTTAGTGGTCCAGTCTTCTATCAAAGGCTCAAGCATATGGTGACAGACAAACAGCATAGTCGTTCAATTGGACCTATGGTAAACCTTACTAGACAACCAGCCGAAGGTAGAAGTAGAGATGGTGGCTTCAGAATTGGTGAAATGGAACGTGATGTTATGATCGCACATGGAATGACACGTTTCTGTCGTGAAAGAATGTATGATGTATCTGACAAATATAGTACATATGTGTGTAAAAAATGTGGAATGGTCGCTCCATATAATGATGGCAACAATAGTAAGTTATATGACTCTTCTGACTATGTAATCCATTGTTGTAAAACATGTGATAATCGGACCGAATTCGCTAAGGTTGAAGTGCCTTACGCATATAAACTAATGGCACAAGAACTTCAAACCATTAATGTTGTACCTCGTCTTATTACTGAGTAAATAAATACATAAATTAAATAAAGTACCACGCGTATTTTTTATTGAAACATATTGTAATTGTTTTATAACAAATTGTAATATGGATGATGATAAATTGCCACAAGTAAACGACAATAGTATAATTAACGACATGAGATTGCCTAATGAATTTAGAAGCATTACATTCTCTGAATACAAAAAAACGCAAGTCAAGACACAATTCACTGTTTCACTTGTAAATAATAAAATCGAACCAGCATGTTATTGGTGCAGTGAGCTCATTTGTGCCGGGCACTTTATGGATGTATGGGAAGTCATATTTCATTTCGCAGGAAAATATATTCATGTAGGGAATCCAAAACTGTTTATTTACTTAGAAAAACGTTATTCAACATTTCGAGAGATTATGTCTCAAGGCATGTTTTTAAATGAGCTTCAATTGAGAAATCATCCTGTAATAAGACAGCTATTCGCACAAATCGTTGCGGTTCTAATTACGTCAAACAAAAAATATAGTGTTGAAGCTGTAAAAATAAACAAACAAGAAGAGTATGATATTACACAAATGACTGATAGGTTTCTCGCTCCGAACGTTCAATATATAAATGATATATTTAAAAAGGACGATCCACGAGAACTATTTATAGCAGCGAACGAATTTGCTTATAACATTTCAAAAGACAAGTTAAATATGCGTAATGCGTGTTACTGGGTTGAATGGATTATTGAATTTGACCTAATATGTAAAAAACGCAAACAACCATGTTTTTGTGAAACTAGACCTTTTGTAAAGGTTGAAACAAAATTTAGAAATGACTGCATATGGATATTATGGGAAACGTTGTTTCATTATTGTAATGAAAACGACAATGCGTTTATAAGTGAATTAATGCGTTCAATTTATGCGTTGTTTTGTGTAAAATATACTACAGCATCATGTAAAAGGCGTCGTTATTTGTTATATTTTGCGATAGCACTGCTAACGGAAAATGTGTCAACTAATATAGATTTGTTTAGCAATAAGACGTTTATTCACACTATAACTAACAATATTAACCGTGTCTATAGACAAGTAAAGAAAAAAGAACATGTCCCTTCTACAGATTATCTTTTCAATAATTTAGAGCAAGAAAACGCATTCGAACAATCATTAAGAAAACTACAATTAGTAAATTCTATGGACGCACCAGTTTAATTTTTTATGAGTATTATGTATATGTCAAAAGTTATAGGTGAAGGTACATATGGTTGTGTACATCAACCGGCATTAAATTGTAAAAATAAACCAGTTGAACCTAACAAAGTATCCAAAGTCATGACAAAAAGGGATGCGAATGAAGAAATGAAAGAATACTTGTTGATAAAAAAAATTGATCCTCAAGGAAACTATCATCTTGGAAAACCTCGAAAATGCAATGTCGACAATAACCAAAGTAATATTGATAGTATCAATAGATGTAAAAATATTTCAGTGCAGACCCCTGAAGAGTTGAATAAGCTGAATTTACTGATTATGGAACATGGTGGGTATAATATTGAAAATTATGTTGATTTATTTTCTAATAAAAATCCGTCAGATAAAGACATTCCTTCTGTTGCTACCTTCTTGCTTTCTTTTTATAATATATTCAAAGGTTTAAAATTATTTCAAACCGAACAAATCGCTCATCATGATCTGAAACCCCAGAACATTGTTTATAATCCTAAGACAAATAAGACTTATTTTATTGACTTTGGGTTAATGACATCATATGATAGCATTCACTCACAAACTTCCAAATCTAAGTATCATTTTGGTCGAAAATGTCATTGGTCTTTTCCATATGAAATTACTTTATGGAATAAAAATGACTTTTTTGAATTCGTTTATGACAAAAACAAAAAGAACAGCATACACGCAGACATCGAACATATTAAGAAAAAATGCGGCTCTTTCTTTAGTTATTTATTTGAAGGTTCAGCGGATGATGAAGAACGAAGAAAATATTGGACCAAATGGACGAATGATTATTCCACATTTTTATTAAAGCTTAATGAAAATGATTATAGCAATTTCCTTAATAAATCAATTGAAACAATAGATTCATATGGTGTCGGCATTGCTTTGTTAGATATTTCTAGACGCATGTCTCATTATATAGAGGTCTTAAATATAGAGCTTAATATGGACGCATACGATTTGCCTGGAAAGTTAAATGAATTAGCTTATAATATGGTACATCCCAATTTGTTTATGCGATACACTTCTTCACAAGCATGTGAAAAATATGAAGAGATTTTGAGAAATTCTGGCGTTATTGACGAAATGCAGACAATCGTTCATGCTTCTGTGTCTAAGGTTCTCAAAGATACGCTTTCAGAGTTTTCTCTTTCAAGCAAAAAAATATCGAGTATTCAAAAATTAAATAGCTCTACCAAGTTCTTCACTCCTCTTCAATCGTTGAAACAAACTGACACATTGACACCTAGTTTAAAGGATTGTGGTCCTACAAAAGAGTATAATCGTGCCACAAAAAGGTGTGTAAACAAATGTAAACTCGGCCAAGTTAGGGATATAAATTTCAAATGCAAGAAAGATAAAAGTGGACCTTGTGCGAATGACAAAGAAAGGAACCCAAAGACGAAGCGTTGCGTCAAAAAATGTAAACCAGGTTACAAACGCAATGCCACATTTAAATGTATTAAAGATAAAAAGAAATAAATAATTTTCATTATTTTTTAAAAAGAATAAATAATAATGATTAGTTATAATGTACCTGATTGTACGTTAACTACATGTTGTTTGTATGTAGAAACTGGACGTAGCGTTCAAGAATTAATAAAATCGTCATTATGTTTATTAAGGTTGCCTATATACTTAGTTATTTACTGTGACATTCTCACATACCCACATTTATACAAACATAGAAAAGATAATGGACTATTAGAAATAACTATATTCAAACAAATTCAACTTGAAGACATGTGGAGTTACCAATTCAAAGATCAGGTTATCAAAAATAGGCTAGCTTATTACCCTACGAAAGATGGCAGAACAAATGAAGTTACACATTTAATTACTATTAATAAATTTGATTTTGTATTGGAGACTATCCATACAAATGTCTTTAATACGAGCAAGTTTGGGTGGATTGATTGCTTACTCGGTTCAGATAAAATGCGTATATGTAGAAACTACAAAGAAAACACACTCCCTTATATTCTCCGGAATGTAGATGATTATTTTCGCATTATGGTTATTAATGTAAATGATAAGAAATACATATCGAAAGAAAATAAAAAAGAATTTTACAAAAGATATAGATGGGTCGTAGCAGGGGGATTTTTTACATGTGGAGCTGATACAGGAATACCAATATTGAACAATCTCAAGCAGAACGCAGAGACTACTATTAACCTGGGTTACGGTCATGGTGAAGAAATGCTTTTCTTAGAAATTCTTGAAGCAAATAATAAGATGATAAAGAGGTCATACGGCGACTATGATGTTATATTAAACAATTTCTTAGGATCATGTGAGAAACTAGAGTATATTTACTATAATATAATTCAAAACTATCTATATTTGGGGTATTTCGAAGAAGGATTACACTGTATTAACAATGTATTGGAAAATATACATCAATGTAAAGCATACGTTGAACCAATCATACACGTTCAGATATTGATAGATTATTTTATAGCAACATATTATATTAATCGAGAACATACAAATTGTTACGCTGCAATGAATAAAGTATTCTATATTTGTCAACACAACCCACTGTTAAAAATAGAGTTAAAAAAACATATATATCGTCTTAATGAGTACATTGAATGCCTCAATATAACTATTCCCGAATATTTGAAATAAATATTTATTATTTACTTATTTCAATTTAAAAAGCAGCCCCGAAAGAACCTCCTAACAGACTATTTGCCGCAGTAGGACCAGCCATCATTCCCATGTCATACATGTTTTCTTGAACTGGTCCTTGAGTAGGCATCATATGGTCGTAATTATTTCCACCTTGTGTTCCACTCACTGGTGCTGGGGGGAATGAACCATTTTGTGCGTTTGAATTATCCAAATTATCAGCTTGGCTGCGAGCATGTCTGTCAACTTTCTTTACACGCACTTGCTCCTTGGGATTCTCCATTGGTTCAGCAGGTCCATTGATTAGTTCGATAAGACGATCCACTAAAATATTCACTTTCAGCCCTAGCTTAGTCTGAATGCTGAGAACAATCACCATGAAGGCAATTACTACATTTGTCACTGTCAAATTCTCGTATTTGAAACCACTATAAGTAGGAAAATAAGTAATCATGCGGTGAATGAGTATAACACCTACAAACATAATGCCTACTTGAATCAACACTTCTACTAAAAGTTCCCATGATGCTTTCTCTGCGTCGGCCTCTGGAATGAAACGATGAATCATTTTATTAAGTCCAACAACTGGTGCGATTGCCATAAAGGCGTATTGAAGAACATTCAATAGTTCAGCCTGACTTTCATCAGTTGTTGAAAACACATGATTAAAAAAAGTTTTATTAGGGGTCTCGCTTATTTCGTTTAATGCGTCCATATTCAGTATATACAAAACATACAGAAAATATATATAAATAAAACATCATAATAGTTATATGTCTCATCCAGAAGAACAGTACCTTAACCTAATACGCAATATACTCGAAAACGGCCATCTTCATGAAGGCCGCAATGGAAATACTTTGTCATTGTTTGGCAATTCTATGCGTTTTTCCCTAAAAGATGGAACATTGCCTCTCCTTACTACAAAAAAAGTCGCTTGGAAAACCTGCTTCAAAGAACTTATTTGGTTTATACAAGGAAAAACTGACAATACGACTCTTCAAGAACAAAATGTAAAGATTTGGAATGGGAATTCAACAAGAGAATTCCTTGATAGCCGTGGACTGGTAAATAATGAAGTGAACGATCTTGGTCCAGTATACGGACATCAGTGGAGACATTTTAATGCTGAATACAAGGACTGTCATACTGATTATACTGGGGAAGGAGTAGATCAACTGCAGTACATTATTGATAATCTTAAATCAGAAGAAGGTCGAAAATCAAGACGTCTCATAATGAGCGCATGGAACCCTCTACAATTAGATGAAATGGCGTTGCCTCCTTGTCATGTACTAGCACAATTTAATGTAAGAACTGAGGGAGACAAACATTACTTATCATGTGCGTTGTATCAACGCAGCTGCGATGTTGGTCTGGGAGTCCCATTTAATATCGCGTCTTATTCATTCCTTACACATCTTATCGCCAGACATTGTGATATGATTCCAGAAGATTTCGTATACTTCATGGGCAATACTCACATTTATTGTGACCACATAGACGCATTGAAAGAACAAATTGAGCGCAAACCTCTTTCTTTCCCAAAAATTAATATAAGCACTCAGAAAAAATTAGAAGAATACACAATTGATGACATTGAATGGATTTCTAAATACACTAGTCATGATACTATAAAGATGGCTATGTCAGCATAAATACTAGGATAGTCGCATTAATTATCATTTAGAAACTAGTTGTTTAGGCAAAATTTATGTCACTTATATTAAGATGTTTACATTGCTCTTTTGAAATAATGAATTAGTTCAAAAAATATTAAAAAAGTCCGTTTAATATTTATATAATGAGTGCTTCTAACGCTGCTGCTATTAGAAGACGAGCCGCAAACGCAAATCAAGAAGACAATACACCAAAGCCGATTGTTGACACACCCGCAAATAGACAAACTGTTAAACCTAAGACTGTTGCTGAAATGGTAGTTCAAATGAGCGTTCGCCTGAATGAGCTAGAGAATAAGATGGATGTGTCTGGCAATAACGTTTCTCAAGAATTGCTTGGCCTAATTCAGGAATATAACATGCGTTTTGATATTATTGCGGAAGAAATATCTATTTTGAAAGACACTGTTATCAAACTGCAGACATATACAATGGACGTTAACAAATTGTTATTGAATGAAAGAATTCATATATTGTCGGATGTTAGCATGAGTAAACCTGAAACAATCGATGTATCTACAGATACCACATCACCAATCATTGCTTCTACTAATATTCTTAGTGAAATTTCATTAGACGTAAGCAATACAGTCGACATTCATTCTATTGTAAATGATGACGAATAATTAAATGTTATTATGGTAAAATAATATGAAATTAGCGATTTATTTTCTATAAAACTAATTTATAGAAAATGACAGAAAAATCAAACCTAGAAAATCAGATTAAACAAATTCAAAACACCTACTATAATGAAAATAACAAAAATATGTTTATAAAAACCAAACAAAAATTTTCTTGTGCGGAAAATGTTTCTACCAACGTAGGCATTGACAATTTAATCGAACAAACCGTATATTTTAATGATGCGAATGCGTTATGTTTTGATTATATGATATTTAAAACATACGCACATCCAGACATGTATGAATACTTCGGTAAACACATACACAACATGTTACAATATGGCATAGATCATTTTAACAATGTTAATGTGATTATAAATATTCAATCGCTTACTATGACTGCTATTGAAAGATATAAAACTGTCATTATTTACTTATCGTCTATTGTTCCTATCAATATACTCGACCACATAGATGAAATACAATTAATAAATTCAACAAATATGACAAAGACACTCATGTCGTTATTATCCTCGTTATTTACTAAGGATAGTATGTCAAGAATTAAAAGCAAACTCGTTATAGCATAATACCTTTCTATGAAAAAGATATAAATATGTTTGATATAACATGTATATAATGACTAACATTACAATAAAAAATCTCAGTCATGCTGACTGTTTTGTATCCATCTTTCAGCATGTAAAGTTATTTACAGAACATATCAATATTATTTTTTCAAGCGACAAAATGTTTATCCAATCAATGGACTCTTCTAGGGTTTCTGTATTTGAAATAAACATTCCAAATGATTGGTTTGATACCTACGCGATTGATGGTGACAATACAACCATTGGGATAAGTTCATCTATGCTTTACAAAGTACTCAATACGAAAGACAAAAGACAAGAAATTTCGTTTCTATATGATGAAGAACAATCAGACAAATTGCAGATACAATTCACATGTGAAGACAAAGATGTATATGACAAATTTTTTGAAATTCCTCTTATGGAGATAGAGAGTGAAATAATGAATATCCCTGAAACGAATAGTACTGCTTCTTTTTCATTGCCATCGATTAATTTCGCTGATCTTATTAAAAATCTCAAAATTTTTGGGGATTCATTAGAAATAAATTGTGATGAAAATGAAATCAAACTACTTTCTAAGAGTGATGAATCTGGAAAAATGAAAGTAAATATTAATTTTGATGACTTAGTTGAATATGAGATTGAAGAAGATGCGTCCATTGTCTCTTCCTATAGTTTGAATATATTACATAACGTGTGTTTATACAATAAAATTTCCAGCAATATTGAGATTCATATGACCGAAAATTATCCTTTGAAATTAATCTATAATTTAGACGAAGATAACGATAATACAAAATTAGTATTTTATATTGCTCCCAAAATAGACGAATAGTTTTTTTGCGAAAAACAACTTAACATAATATATTATTTATTATATTATGTCAACAATTATCAACATTATTATATTCATTATTGTATTGCTGTGCTATATACATGTTACCGACCAACATAAAAAAAGTGAGGATTTAGAAATATATGAGATGGATTACAACACCAATCCTGAATTACAGGAAATATGCAATCTGAAACAACCTATTACGTTTATATACGATATGATAGATGATAAGCTACTTTCTTCTTTTACAAATGACATTTTCTTCAAAGGTATTTCAGAATTAAAAGTAAAAAATAACAACGATTATTGGGAAAATAAAGACAGCATTGATTATATTATTCTTCCTGCTGAAACTGCGTTGTCCTTGTTCAATACTGATAAAAAATCCCAATATTTTTCTGAGAACAATCATCATTTGATAAGCGAATCTAATAACGAATACATGTTTGAAGAACACAACCAATACTTACAACCTACCATGACTACTAATACAAAGTTTGATATAATGTTTGGTTCTAATAATTCCATTACACCTATGAAATATCATACAGATTATAGACATTTTGTATACTGTACCAAAGGCACTGTAAAAATCAAACTTACACCATGGAAAAGTAAGAAATTCTTGAACCCCGTCCACGATTATGAAGAATATGAATTTAGATCAAAGGTAAATGTATGGAACCATCAATCAGAATATTCGAATGACTATCAAAAAATCAAATTTTTAGAGTTTGATCTTCCAAAAGGATCCATGTTATATATACCTCCATTTTGGTGGCATTCATTCAAATTCACAGATAACGCATGTCTTTGTAACTTTACATATAATTCGTTCGCTAATAGTATATACAATTTACCGAATTGGATGTTGTACTTTATACAACAATCCAATATTAAAAGACAAGTAACAAGGACACACATTATTGAAAACCCGGATGAATCTATTGAAAAAAACGAGGAAATAAATGAGGAAATAAATGATTTATAAAAATGTATTAAGTTAATATATTATGTCCGAACATGAAGAATACATGCCACCACAATGCACGAACATTCATTTGCCTATAAAAGCAAATCAACCTACTCCTACTGTACCAAATACAACCACTAGCACCGCAACGCCCAATGTATCGAAGTAATGTCTCTACAAAATATTGTCTTTATGTCTGATAAAAGTACGATATGACATTGTTCCTGATATTTTTTTCATGAATTCGATTGTATAACTATCGCGATACTTTTTTTGCCATAAAAGTATTTCAAATAAACCGTTTTTATAGAGTTGATTTTTCATATATTTGCTGTGGTCTAACAGATACCATTGCAATGACCTGACTTTGCGTTTCATATTAATTCCTACATCATAATAAACTTGATACAGTCTATTATAATGTTTCAGTTCTGTTATACAATCATCATATGTCTCTTTGAAATATTCGTGTCTTGATTTTAATTCTATCATTGTTTGTTTATGCTGTCTCTTTGCATATATATTATCATCAAATGTATAAATATAATTGATAATGTCTTCTGGTAAATGAAACATATTCAGTGTTTGTTGAATCAATTGTGATGTGTTGTTATAACATGTTGAATCAATTTTACTTATCAACAATAACCTCTTTCAATACATTCTTAATTATCTTTTGTTTGTTTTTCTCTCGGTCCGAACCCATCCCCCCTAATGAGTTTGTCATTATTTGTACGAATTCTTTGTCTTCATTTGAGTCCATAATTTCGTGATTTGGGTTTTCTTCTTTCCAGCTGTCTAGATTATTCAGATTCTTATTAGCCACACATTCAATCGCTGTTTTTATTTTCTGTTTATCTTCGGTTTCTTTCGACCACTCATCATTGTTTTTTATATAGAGGGTTTCGCGTTTTAGATCGGTACAATGCATCGGGCGATTGCATGTATCTAGTTCTCTTAATTTGTCTGTAAATATCTTGGTTATTCCATCTATGTAACCTAACTTTCCTGTATTTTTAAGGTCTTCAACTGACAAAATCATATTATCAATAAACTCGGAAATATTCATGGCATTCTTACATTGTTCGTTTAAGAACACATTTAAATTAAACTTATTATTGGTAGTATTGTTGCAGTTATTGTTTACAGTTTTGTTCTCTTTTACTGCCTCCAATAATCTGGTTTGAAGTATCTGATTTTCTTTTTGTTGTTCCAGTATTATTTCCTTGAACTCTTGGTTCTGAGTTAATAAATTCAGTACTGTTTCTGTATTGATGCTATTTACATTATTGTTTGTGTCTGATTTTTGGATTTCATTATTATATAGTCTACACGATTTTTTATGACGATGAATGCTTTGTAAGTGTTTATATTCTTTACCACATACACATGTATATGATGTGGGGTTTTTTTTATCACCATTTATCAACATTTGATGTTTACGTGTGGTTAAATGTTTATTGTAATCTTTTTTATTGCTCGTATTAAAGGAACATAAATCACATGAATATGTTGTTGGGGTTTTATTGGGATTTTTTATCATCTATTTTCGTTATTATATGCTGATATAAAAAACCCCTAAAATGTACTCATTCCATTTTTTCATTTTTATTCTATCGTAACAAATAAATTATTTATTTTTGTTTTTTACAGCATTTATTAGTGAAATTAAAAAATCACGATTTTCCAAAAAAAAACCTTTTCAATATTCTCATTTTGGACATTTTTAAAAATGTCCAATTCTCAAAATTTCACCGACTTTTTTTTTCTCAAAAATCTCCTTTTTCGACTATCACTTCTTTCAACACATTCCTTATGATTTTTTGTTTGTTTTTCTCTCGGTCTGAACCCATCCCCCCTAATGAATTTGTCATTATTTCTACGAACTCTTTATCTTCTTTGGAATCCATTATTTCATGATTCGGGTTCTCTTCCTTCCAATTGTCTAGATTATTCAAGTTCTTATTCGCAACACATTCAATTGCGGTCTTGATTTTCTGTTTATCATCGGTTTCTTTATTCCATTCATTATTGTTTTTTATGTAGAGTGTCTCTCTCTTCAAATCAGTACAATGCATTGGTCGATTATGTGTATCTAGTTCTCTTAATTTATCTGTGAATATCTTAGTAATTCCATCTATGTAACCCAACTTTCCTGTATTTTTCAAATCATCTATTGTTAACACCATGTTATTAATGAAATCAGATATATTCATAGCATCTTTACATTGTTCGTTCAAGAAAAAGTTGAGATTGAATTTATTGTTATTGGTAGTGTTACAATTTGTATTATTGATCGTCTTCCCTTCTTTAACTACTTCTAATAACTGGTTCTGTAACAATTTATTTTCTTCCTGTTGTTCCACTAATAACAGCTTGAATTCTTGATTTTGTTTCAATAATTCTACGATTACATCCGTATTCATTGTAGTAGATAGATCGTTTTCATGTACCACATGTATAGATGCCTCTGATTCAATCTCTGATTCAGGATTTGAAATAATGCCACAAGATTTTTTGTGTCTCCATAATCCTGAACGGTCTTTATATTCCCTGCAACATACATCACAGGAATATTTCGTTGACATATTGTTGCCAATTGTTGCCATTTTGTGTTTACGTGTCAATATATGCTTATTATAATCACTTTGTTTGCTACATGTATAGTCACACTTTTGACAGAAAAACTTTTGGCGACTTTTGGCGACTTTATTCATTGATGTCTCGCTGATATATAGCAACAAAAAAATCGCCTAAATCATTTTTTCAAAAAATACTTATCATGTCATACCAATTTTTTTATTTTCATTTTTACAGCATTTATTAGTGAAACTGAAAAATGCGATTTTCCAGAAAAAAAACTTTTCTAATATTTTCATTTTGGACATTTTTAAAAATGTCCAATTCTCAAATTTTCACCGACTTTTTTTTTCAAAAAACGAATAGTTTAAGATGACACTGAAATTATAAAAAATAATATATCCTATTATATTATAATGTGGAAAGGTGTAATTTATTCAAGCATAATACTACTTTTATTAGATAGTGTGTATCTGACAATAATCGGAAAAGCATATTCTCAACAAATTTTCAATATTCAAAAGTTTCCTATGAAGTTGAATCGTGTAGGTGCGATGTTAAGTTATTTATTCATAATAATCGGTTTGAATTATTTTATTATAATGAAAAACAAACCCGCGTTGGATGCGGGCGTTTTAGGGGTGGTCGTTTATGGGGTATATGATGCTACATCATACGCAGTACTCCGAGATTGGGATGGATGGTTAGCAATTATTGATACTATATGGGGAGGCTTGTTATTCGCATTAACAACAGTTATTACAAAATATTGGCTACGATTGACAAAATAATTATTTCGTGATAGTTTTTTTACGCCGAGTCTTTGGTATTCTGTAATGAAATTCATTACAAAATGCTGTCAAATCTAATTGTGTAATTGAACCTTTTCCGCCCAAATTCAATTGTATTTGTTTGTTTTGTTCGTCAGGTTCATATCCCCACAAATTATAAAATGTATCTAGAGCATCGTCGTCTGTAAAATTAACTGCGTGTCGTTCATCATCAATTTCACCACTATGCTGTTTGACCCGATCATGCCATATTGGTGAAATTGATGCGTAATATAGCCATTTGCCAGAAACAATGTCTGTTACATCTTCTGGATAATAAATTTTTAATAAATCTATAAACCGTTTTTCAGGCAAATATGCCTGTTTCAACTTCAATACCTTGTAAGGAAACATGCTATGATCTTCAAACGTACACAATGGTTCCAACAATTTATCAGTCATTTTGAATTCTTCTTCACTTTGAATCGTATTTTGTTCTTCTTTTTTGCAGTTAACCCCAAAGAATTTTTTTATGAATGGAGTTAAATTATATTCATTGACACATAGAATAGATATACAGTTACCCAAGGTTAGATGTAGTGAGTTATTCTTTAACCAGCCATTTTTTTCATTTTGTATCAGTTTTTTTAGACTGACCGGTTTCTTTTTATATAACTCGTCAATTATTTCAATGAAATAATCAAAGGTTTCTTCTTGAAATCCAGAGAAATACAATTCATAGCCCCAAAATAAGGACTGTTTGAAATCTTTTTTTAGGATTGATAGAAACAATGTATGTTTCACTTCCATATAGGAATACAGGTATCTAGTTAAAATATAATTTTCCATTTTGTTTTTGAATATTATATTTTCTATCAGTTTATGTCAATTTTATGTATTTTGTGATATTGACTTAGCTAAAAAATATGTATGTAAAATATAGTATATGAGTGATAATAAAGAATTATTAAAAGGAAAGCAGGAAGAAGTTATTAATCAAATTGTCATAATACTTAATTTGGATAATAAACAAAAATATTCATTGTATGAATTAAACCATGATTCAAAAATACAAAATCAAATAATAGAACTCCTGCCAGAAATACAAAAATGGTTCTCATTGAGTGTGCTTGTAGCGTCAAGAAGGCGCACACTAGTATCATTGCCCTGGATGATTATTCTTAAGACCGTATTAAATACAAAGTTCACAATAGAAATCAAAGAAGAGAAAATAAAAATAATGGAAAAAAAGTGGATAATAGGTCCAGTGTATACTTTTGAAAGAAAATAAAAAATTACTCTGGATTATATGATTGATTTTCTTCATATAAAGTGCGATATTTTTGTTTCAGGCTCTTAATTGTAATTTTACCAGGCATATTATTTACAATAGTACTATGCTGTGAAAGAACCGAATTAAGAAGGGTTGTAATGACATCTTTTCCCATAGTAGAATGCCAAAAATTGCGATAGCATTTTATGAATAACTTAGTTTTGTTGTTTGAAATAGGCAGTGTACTTGCCATAATGATTACTTCTCGACGATTCATATTTATAGTAGTAATAGTAGTATATGGATACAAATATTCATCCTTGATAGTTATATTGTTTATACCAAATGCGTATTTTGCGAGAGAATAGTTGTCACTTTCATATAAATATTCCATTTTGTAATGATTTATTCCTACATGATATGGTTTATTATCTGACAATGTGTCGCTGCGAACGTTTCCGAACAAATCAGTGAATATAGAATGAATCAGGTCTAACGCGTTAGTAATAACTGTCTCATAATCACATAAGAATAATTCGTCTGCATAGTTAATGCTGTATATATCGTTAAAATTTATAGAATGTGGGACAGAAACTATTGGGTTATAGACAGAATTTTTATTCAAATATACCCAGTGATTACATTCTACTACGCTATAGTTATTAACATTATAAAGGCAATCGTTTTTCAAGATAGTATCACAATTTTGAATACATTCACCATTTTCATTGTATATATTTTTATGGTTAGGGCACTCAATATTATTTTCAGATATTATGCATTCAGACAGTGACTCTTCTCCGCGACTGCAAGTGTCAGGAAGGCCTACAAATTCATTCGTGTCTTTTTTCCAAACAATGAAATTTTGGTCTTCTATAGTAATTTTCTGAGAAGTTCCAGATAAAAAATCCTTACTATTGCCAATAGTGTACCACACTGATACGTCATTTGTATTATTTGTAACCAGACAATCATCTTGTTTAGGGTATTGTATTAATAATGAACCGGGAAATATTTCACTATTTTTATAAATTCTTTCAATAAAATTCAAGAATGACGTTTTCTTGACATTATAGAGTGCTTTATGAAAGTGAAATGAATTGGTTGTCACAAATAACGCCAATAATGATATGACTAATGAATTCATGATAATAAATATACAAACTTTATCTTTAAATAATATATACATTATAAAAATGTCAAAAACTCAAAGTAACAAACATCACAAAAAAAATAATACAAAAAAGAATAAAAAAATGTATTTAAAAGGGGGCAGAAAACATCAAAAATCGTTACAAATAAAAAAAAACTCTTCGAAGAAGTACGCGTTTATTATTGAATATTTTTTGGAAATGTTGAATATGGTAAAACTATATCATTGGAAAACAACATCATACGCGCAACATAAAGCAACCGACCATTTATATTCCGAATTAAATGAGAATATAGATCAGTTTGTAGAAGTGTTGCTAGGAAAGGATGAACGGCGCATTGAAATGGTCGGAAAAAAAATCCGTTTGATTGATCCAAAGGATTTGAAAGAGATGACAGAACATATAATGAAGTTTCGCGGATTTTTGAATGATATGGATAAAGTGTTTAAGAAGAAGACAGATTCAGATATTTTAAGCATTCGTGATGATTTGCTTGTTGAAATAAATCAATTTATTTATTTGCTTTCTCTTGATTAAGAGATCTCAACATGCCTTTTATTTTTGGACGATAATTTAACTCCTTAGGGAAATTACCGTTTTGTTCTCTGTATAAAAGATTTTTAGGTTGTGTTTTTTTTTCTTGATTATCTTTGTATATTTGAAATAATGCTTTCCACTTACGTTGAACCAGCTTGATCCAATGAGTTTTCAAGACAACATAATAAGTGTCATTTTTTATATAGAGTTTCATAATTTCAATATTGTCACTCACGCTTGGAACTATGCTGTATTCTTTGAGATAATCAACTATCTGATTGCTTGAATATTTCAAGAATAATTTATTGGAAGCTGATGCCATGAACAAGAAGTTGCCCGATTGCTCGACATGTTTATAAAGCCCTATGTAGAAGTTTCCATGATATTTATTACTTTCCATATGCTCTACATCTTCGTTATAGAGTGTATCTGGCACATCATTGTAAGCATTATGAATGAATATGCTATCATCACTATCGTCATCAGAAGCAATAATAGTAGAATCACTTGACAACGTAGTGTCTGACATATACCCATAATTATTATCAATAAATTCCATATTAGTTCATTTGTATTTAATCCCGATAATGGTGTGTAAATACAAATCAATTTTATAGATATAAACTCTGTGATGTAGTTACATATTTCAACACAAGTTTTTCAATAGAATTCAATTTATATAATAAATCGACCTTTCCAATGTCTTCACATATAGCGGATAATTCTTTTGATATAGTTACTATTTTCAACATAGCTTTATTAAAATCACCCGTTGAAATCTGTTTTTCAGGGAGACGGGTTTGAAGGAATATTCTACATTCTTCTTCATTATCGCAGTCACACCACTCCATGGAAAAATCAATAAGGTCATAATTTAATGGTTCGTAATAATTGATACCTGTATTAATTTGCTCGTAATTTTCTGCGTCTGCGTATTGATTAAATGTTTCCTTGGCAACATTAATATAATTATTCAAGTTATAATCATCAGTATTTGGCGAAAAACATTTGTCGTCATCAATGATCTTAATGTCAGCGAAGCATGAAAATAAACCGACAAGTTGCTTCGCTGAAAACTGATAAAAGAAGTTCCAGTTGTCGCATAAATCAGACATAACAAGCGGATGAACTTCTGCTATATTTGATGCCATGTATCCTTTATTTGTAAGGACAAACACATCATCATCTTTTTCAATAAAACCTTTATCCATCATAATATTGGTTACTTTTTCAGTACCCATTTGAATGAACGTTTCAGCCGAATATAAGTCAGTTTTCAACCCATTTAATTCTTTATTCATAGTTTCAATTTCATTGATGCGAGGTAGGTCTTTATGAAGATCACGATAATTATCTTCGATGCTTTTTATTTCTCTTTCAGCATCTTTCCGTTTTTTATTTGTTAATTTTGGAAGTTGCGATTTAATATCAATATACATTTCACAAATTTGTCTAGGAGTTCTTGCTCTATCGGCGTGGTCGGATTTCAAATTAATTTCATTTGATACTTTTTCAATATCTGTTTTATATAGTTGTATTGATCCAAGAATGTCGTTGTTTATCATACTTTTTTCAGCAAATTGATGAAAATTGTTTGTTTGTCCGTTTTTCAATAAGTTCAAAATCAGTCCATACGAGATATGAAATTTTGAAACGAGTTGTTGTGGTTTTCCATTCATAATCTTCTTGTACTCAGCAAGATACGGAGGTGGAAATAGGTTGTTACAATGAACTATATGTCCTATCGTATCAATGCCTCTTCGGCCCGCTCTGCCTGCCATTTGAGTATATTCATGTGCGTGAAGTGAACGTTGCCCGTTTCCATCAAATTTAGTAAGGCCCGTAAAAATAGCTGTTTTGATAGGACAATCTAATCCAATGGCGAATGATTCAGTAGCAAAAAGAAGACGAATATGTTTTTTCGAGATCATTATTTCTACGATTTCTCTCAAAATGGGAATCATGCCAGAATGGTGGATTCCTACGCCCTTTTCTAATAAAGAAACCAAATTAGTGTATTCAGGCAAACCCAAATACTCTTTATAATTAGGTAATCGCATGACAATTTGTTCGCACTCTTTTCGAATAATATAAGGGGTCTTGCTATCTTCCTCCAAAATAGGCACAGTAATGTCATTCGCACAAGATTCCACGTTTTTCCTTGAAAAGACGAATGCGATGGCAGGGAGCATATCACGCTTATGTAAGAACCCCGCCAATTGGTTCAGTGTATGTTTACGGTTTATTCGAAGACGATTTTGTTTATATAATTCATTAATATCTACAATTGTTTTGTGCCCTTTGTCATGAAAATTGCCTTTTTCATCTTGTAGCAATATGAGTTTGTTAGTATTTTGTTTAATTTCTTGTTGTGTATGTTTGTCTTTGATATGCTTGAAAACACTTTCATTTGTAGTAATATAACCATAATGTGTCAATGGTACAACCCGATGATTGGTTGATGCTAGATAGACCTGTTTGTTGTCAGAACCTTTTTCACACCACTTGGCAAACCCTGTTGGGTTGTCAATAGTCGCAGATAACATAACCATTTGTATATGCGATGGGAGCATTAAAATAGTTTTCTCCCATGTTTGACCTCGGTCTGCGTCATTTATATAATGAACTTCGTCAAATACTACGCATCCGAGTTCGTTTTGTATATCGATTTGAAAATGTAGTGTTGGTTTCATCGCATCTTCACCTGCGGTGGTTGTAGCAGTAAACAAATAATTCATCAAGATCTCAGTAGTCATAATCAGGACATCCGCTTCAGGATTTGTTTTAATGTCTCCAGTAAAAAGACCGAATGATATATGGGGATATTTCTGCGTAAACTCGTAATATTTTTGATTTGAAAGGGCCTTAATGGGGCTTGTATAAATGACTTTTTTGCCTTGTTTTTTGAAGTGATTAATGGCGAATTCTGCGGGAAGGGTTTTGCCAGAACCAGTGTGTGCTGTAATTAGAACATGTTGTTCTTTGACAATTGATTCGATAGCATATTTTTGAAAATCACTCAAAGGAAATGAATAAGATTCAAAATAGGATTGATACTTTGAATCAGATGGATAGGGTTGGTCGCATACAATCACCATATTTACATTGTATATAGAACAGAATGTTTATATTATTTTAATTAACTGATTAGTAATTATTCTGCTCGATGAACCGTTTGTTATAGTTGACATTAGTTTCTTCTATATCAGAATAACCTGGAAGCTGCCCGGCATAAATATCATTAAAATAGTAAAATTTGTGCTTAGTTTGGAGTCGCTTCCAATATTGGTCTATTGAATATACCCCGGGTTCTCCTCCTTTTTCAAGGCCATTGATTGCCTTATTGAGATTCTCTATTAAATGAGATATAATTTTTTTTTTTATTATATAAGCAGTTGTGGTTTGGTTATTATATATCCGTGAAAATCCGTTTGAAATATCTTGACCTTTCATGGTAGTGCCTCTAGGCGTTAATGTAATAAGATCCCAATCATCATGGACGTTGATAGTATCCACAAATTTTGTAAAGTTTTCATCGTTCAGTATAACTAAATCATCCTCACAGACTAAAAATACTTCATCTTCTAGTTCTAAACATTTGGATAAAACCTGAATGTGTGACTTGCCACAGCCAATTGCTCCATTTGAATGAGATACAGCTGACATGCGTTCAACATTTTCAAAGAATGAATATTTTTGTTTCATTGCTTCAAAATGGGTTTTTCTGTCTTCTCTTGAATCCAGATTTATGTAGAAACCAGTTATTTTTTTGGCATGTGACCCCATTATATAGTAAAGTACACATTTTTTAATATATTTTATAACGGTAAATATATTAATATGAGTCGTTTCCTTTTGATAAACAATCGACAGTTTTTCGATGAAAATGGCGTTATTACTATTGAAAAAGGTGCTGATATACCTGATAATAATAGTGTACTATTCATAGGTTCTCATGCGGGTTCTATGGATAATCTTCATCACATAGAAAAATATTTTAGCGATCTTGAAAAAAAACCTTATACATACATAATTATTGTAGGTAAAGGCGATGGACGACTAAAAAAAGACATAAAAATACCGAATAATGTAAAATACATTTATGCTCCAAATACAGACTACAAGCACGATAAAATAAAGTTTCTACCGATGGGATGCGATTTCAGGTCAATAGACTCATTTTCAAAAGCAGACGAATATGATAATCAGGATATATTATGTTATTGTAATTTTTCATTGAATACTCATCCAAGTCGGAAGAGAATATATGACGTCATTAAACATAGACCTTGTATGACTATTGAAAATATGCAGACATGGATGAATTACTCTATATCACGAGACGATTTTTTCACAAAACTAGGGAGGTCTAAATTTGTATTGTGTCCTAGAGGGAATGGGCTGGATACATTTAGGCTTTATGACAGTATTTATGCTGGTGCAATACCTATTCTAGTAAAAGAACATTATCACGACAATGATATATTCAAAGGAATGCCAATTCTATTTTTGAAAGATGAAACTGAATTCAAACATTTAAATTGGGATTCATTGACAAAGCAGTATGATAAACTGAAAAAACTGAAAAAAGACAAATATGATAGTTTAGATTTTAGCAAATTTATCAAAGACTTACAATCGAAATTGTAAATTATAAATATGTGTTTTGTGGTACAATAATATAAAATTTGTAAATTCATATAATATAATAAAAAAATGATTTATAGTGATTATGTTCTGTTGGTATTGAATTGTAAAGCTTATAAATTCAAAGCTGAACTACAAAAAGATCTATGGCTAAACAAACTCCCAAAGAGTATACAATATTTTCATATTGTTGGAGACAAGGAAAAATGTGATGGTGATGAGTATTATTTCGATTTTGACAATCATGTATTATTCGTTGCCACCGATGATGATTATATTTCGTTGCCTCATAAGATGATAACTGCTTTAAACGCAGTGAATGAGACATTCGAATACAAGTATATATTTAAGACTGATGACGACCAGATATTGTTACAACCCAATTTCTTTACTAGAATAAGCGGTCAATTAATAGACAAACCGAATTGTCATTATGGTGGATTTTCGATAGAAATGAAAACTGAAATATGCGATTACAATAAATTTCACTCTAGTTTGCCTGATAATTTAATATTAAGAGGCACAATATATTGTAATGGACGTTTTTATTTACTGTCAAAAGAGGGTGTAGAAGATCTATTGAAAAAGAAAGACAAGATAAAAAAGCTTTATATTGAAGATCATGGTATCGGATTACATTTAAGCGAAGACTTAAAACAAGAGATTCTTCATTTTGATAGCAACACAGTCTTCAAAGATATGATAGAAGAGCGTCAGGATATGTAATTTAATTTATCATAATACAATAATATTATGAAAAAATTTTGGATCTGTTCTTACGGAGGATGTGGTTCTTGGATGATATGGCGTGCTTTAGAAAAATACGGAAAGGTAGTTCATTGTCATTATAGAAAACCATTGATGGAATTTCCTGAGGATAGTGATGATGAGAACATGGAAAATATAATAATTTATATTTATAGAGACCCAGCAAAGGCAATATTATCAAGATTCAGGAACCCGCATCATTTGAGGAATATAGAAGCCCCAGATGAAAATACAACATTGCAACAAGTATTAGAACAAAACAAAGATTTGTATGGAATAGAAGAGTTTTATAGAAATTACACAACAAAAGATGAAAATAGGAAACATAAAATCGTATGTGTAAAGTTTGAAGATGTATTCAAGAATCAAGAGAGATTGTCTGAACTACTGGACGTAGGGCCGTTGAACCTAGAAAACACAGAGCAGAAACGTGAAAAGGATAAATTGTACCCTTTTATTTATAATGTTTATAGAGAGTTGATAAATGAAATGAAAAATAATGAAGGCATATTTATTGTTTAATAATATGCGAAATAAGTTATTTATAAAAATATTTATAAATAACATACTATACTAGCAAAATGACAACAATCGTGAGTTGTTTTTATAAATTAAGTAGTTCGAAACATTCAACCGATGATTATGATAAGTGGATAAAGAATTTTGTATTGAATGTAAATGATAATTTATGTGTATTCACAAGTAGCAAAGGGAAAGAATATTTGACTGATATAATAAAAAATAATGCTGGCTTAAAATGTCATATTATAGTCAAAGAAATAAACGATTATGAAATATTCAAAAAATATCCGAATATATGGGAAGAACAAGAGCAAAAAGATCCAAATAAAAAGTGTGGTAGAAAAAGAGGATGTTATATTTTATGGAATTCTAAATTTGATTTATTGAAGGAAGCTATCGAGGTGAATCCATTTAACTCAGACAAATTCATATGGAATGATATAGGGAATGTTAGAGACCAACGGATTGTGCCTTTATTGAAAAACTATCCAAACGCAAACAATATTTCCGATAAAAAATTAGATATCGTAGTATTACAAAAATTTAAAAATTTAAAACAGCGATTTTTTCAAGAAGAAGTACACTTATCCGGTTCTATGTTTGGAGGACACAAGGATACGATACTGACACTTCATAAACTCTATTATAATTGGTTTCAAGAATATTTGAAAAATGATAAGTTTATTGGTTGTGATCAGCAAATATTATCTTCGTTAGTATTACATAATTTTGATTTATTCAATGTTATTTTTCCTGTCAATTCAAAAGTAGATGTATGGTTTTACTTATATCAGCATTATAGTAAATAAACTATATTATTTAAGAATTAATCTAGTTTATAGGATGTCGATGGATGATACATACGAACGGGTCATTTGATCTTGAAAATGACATTCATTTGGCATTAACGAAATCATCAAAAACTACAGCGCATCGCCAATTATGGTTTTGCATAGTTATTTTTTATATCCATATAATTTTTCTTCATAGAATGGGATGAAGTTTGGATTGCTTTTTATAATTTCAAATGGGATTACATTATCTTTTTTAACATAAACTATGTTTCTATTATTTTTGTAATCTTTGCTATTTACGGGAAATTTATTATTATCTTTTATTTTTAACCCACTATTTTTTATTTTTATTAATGTATTTTCAAAGTCGTTCAATAGATCTTCATATCTAATGAAAACATAATTCTTTACTTTCTTTGGTAAATCTTCTAACATCCATTTTATTTTAGTATGTCTTAATTCATAAATATTTTTATATCTTTCCCCTGTATAAATATTTCTATCGTCTAGTTTTTCGTTATCCGCACTACGTTGTAATATTTCTTCATTTGTATATTTATTATCCTTATTATAATTGTCGTTAAAACTCCAAAATTCTTTATTTAAAAATTCGTCTAATTTCGATTCTTCTGTTAAACTCGTTTTATATTGTAATGGCAATTGATGCAATTCTCTGTATAAAGAATTCATCCAATCAACATCATTTCTAACAATACATATAAATAGAGTATTGTCGGAATTTTTTAATGCTTCATTGTGAAACCCAAAAAAATGTTTCCACCCATATTTCCAAGTTACATTGGCATCAAAATTAATATTAATGAGATTTTCTAAATAGTTCGTCCCCGAACATCGTTCTCCATAAATAGTATAACTTTGTAACATTTGTATTGTGTTAATAGCACACCTTTATGTTATTTGCGCGCATAAATACATATATATATCGAATAATTATATAAAAAAAAAATATCTATTATATAAATGATTTATAGTCACATTCTTTCAAGTGAAGAACATGACTGTTTGAATAAATTCAAAAAGGTAATTATTTGGGGGTTTCCGCTACATACACACACTCATTCGTATATACACGCAATGTGGTTTAAAACATTCAAAGAATCGTTTGGTAAGGATACATTCTGGTTTAATGATAAAGACTTTCCATCAGATACAGAATTTGATTACAATAATTGTCTATTTATAACAGAAGGTTATGCCGATCATAGTATACCTATTTTAAAATCTTCTTGCTATTTTGTTCACAATGCGGTTAAACCATTAAAATATATCAATTCCGGGGCCCGGTTGATAGAAATAAGATTCAATGTAAATGAAATACATGATGTAAATAATGATTTCAAGTTGGATGATGGCACTCACAATATAATTCATCTTACAGATCATGCGAATTATGAACGTCTATGTTCGGATAAAGACATACATAAATCAAAGCGAAATGATAAAATAACGGAAATGAATTATGAATGTGTATATTTATATTGGGGTACTGATTTATTGCCTCATGAGTTTAGTTATGATGATATCAATATAGAAAAAGACAATGCGGTTTATTATTTGGGGTCACCAGGTAGATCACATAATTATCCAGCATTCAAGAATATATGCGAACAGAATGGCATTCGATGGGTTGCTAACAATCCATGGGTAAGACCTTTGTCGTTTGATGATAATAAACAATTGATGAAAAAGTCGTTATTGTGTCCTGATTTCAGACCTATCGGGACAGACAAAGATACATTGGAGTTTGGCATAAAAAATGGAAAGAACCATATTGAAATAGGTTATTTGCCATGCAGAGTATTAAAGGCAATTAGTTATGGTCAAGTAGGTATCACAGATTCCGCACATGTCAAAGACATACTAAAGGAACATGTCTTATATCATCCAAACATGGAGGAATTGTTTAAAATGGCAATAGCCGAGAGAAAAAATGTTAGCATGATACAAAAAGCGATGGATTATGTTCGCGATAATCATACTTACATAAACAGAGCGCACGAATTAATTAAAGCATTGGTTCAAAAATAATAAAGAGATATTGTTTATAAGTGTATTATAAACAATGTCATTCACTCTGGTTACCGCATTATATGAAATTTCCCGTGATAAATATGATGGACGTAAATTTACATCTTATCAAACATGGTTTGAAAATACATTGAAAATCCCGGCACCAATGGTGATTTTTACTGAAGAGAAAAACCGGCATATCGTTGAAAAAATAAGGAAGGATATTCCAACAAAATGCTTTTATACCAAATTAAACGAAGTACCTTTTTATCATACAACGCCAGTAGTCGAACATATAATAACAAATACTTCATTCAAGAATAAAATAAAACATCCAAATAGTCTAGAAAATAAATGTTTTGAATATATTCCAATTATTCATAGTAAATTTGTCTGGATGAAACAAGCTTGTAGTGAAAATTACTTCAAAACAAAAATGATTTTTTGGATAGATGCGGGCATAAGTCGTTTTATGGACTTTGACGTAAGCAAACCACAATTTAATAATGAATTATTGACAGAACTTCATGCGACAAATAAGATTTTAATGCAAATAGGAAAAAAACACGACTTAATTGATGTAATCAATAATAATAACGTTGAAAGTTATATAGGTAGCAATACCAATTTTATCATGGCTGGTTTTTGGGGAGGGAATATAGAAATTATTAATGATATATCTAATGAAGGTGCTTCATTATATGAAACAGAATTCTTGCAAAAAAACCGTGTGGATAACGAACAAACGTTATTTGGTTACATTATTCCAAAATACAAGGATAATATCTTATTTATACACAATCATCCGTCAAAAGAATGTTTAATATATTACCTATTTACAAATCAAATGAATGTTTAATATTTTCTATATATTTGTCTACTAATTTAGTCCATGAAAAATTCTTATGAGCGTATTCACGTATTTCGTGTTTCATATTTTGTTTATTTCGATTATTTTCTATAATTGTTTCAATGTATTCTATATCATCTAATCTTGATTTATCAATTACATCTATAAATGGCAGCGTTAAATCTAAATCATTAGAACTGTATTCATTTATAACAATGGGTAGACCAGCCATTAATGCTTCTTTCAAAACTAATGGTGTTCCGTTTTCACCTAGACTTAATAATACCATATTTCCATAATTGGAAATCAATTCTAATAGCTCTTCACGAGAAGGTTCACCTTTATAGTTATGTTTTATTTTGAATTTATTATCGTCACACCTACCGTAAAAATCTATATTTTTGATGTTGCAATATTTGTATTGTTGTTTACGTTGTTCTATTTTTCCCAAATAAATACTCTTTGCTGATAAATCATTTTTATTTTCACATATATTAAGTTCGATTTCATTCGCTCCATTTAACATAAGGTATAACTTATCAGGATTCGCACAAAAGGTTCCGTACATATCATAATCTTTATTTGATAGAGCAAAAATAGTAAAATCGTAGTTCAAACAAGACAAATCAAATATCTTGTCGTATCCATCTTTTTTATGGTTATTTAGCTGATCTATATAAGGATAATGACTTGTGAAACCCTTATTTTTACATTTTATTTTAGACATTATATGAATCAAACAATCATAATGCAGATGAATAAAATCAAAATTATGGTTGTTTATCTCATCAATTAATTCTCTACAATAGTTTGAATTAGGGTCCATCTGTTCTTGTCCGTTTGAACGGATTTTGTTTATAATAATTACTTCATGGCCTTTGCGTGTTAGTTGCTGGTAATAATCCCAAATTAATATTTCTACAGCACCCCACCCAGGAGGAGGGATCTGCATAATGCCTGGACCAATCAACCCTATTTTCATAATATAAATAATTATACAAGTTGTTATTTATATTAATTCAAACATAATTCACAATATTTATCAATAATCACTTTCCAAGAAAAAGTTTCTTGGGCGTATTGTTTTATTTGTTGTCTATTTTCTACACTTTTCATGCGGTTAGATTTAATTGTACGTTCAATGTAATCTATATCATCTAATTTATTGTTTGGTATAACATCAATAAACGACTTGTTTAAATCCAGATTTGCGGTAGCACATTCACTTAATACAACACCTAAACCTGCGTTGAACGCTTCTTTTACAACAAGTGGGTCTGCTTCTCCGTCTGACAGCAATACTAGGTTGGCATAATTAGTTGTATTCGCATATAATGTAGGTTTGTTCCATTCACCAAGGTAATTTGTATTGTTTTTATCAAATGATGAATTATGAAAATTTCCAACGAAATCTATGTTTTTAATACCTTGATACTTGTATTGTGCTTTGCGTTGCTCTATTTTGGCAATATATAAGCTTTTTTCGGGATACACCGGTGTAGTTTTGAAATCAAACAAATCTTGCCTTGCTCCATTGCATATAACATTTATACGTTCATCCGGAAATCCGTATTTAATATACAAATGTTTGATTTTCTCACTAATCGCATTTATCACTATTTTATCTTGATATTCTATCACCCTTTTAAAAATATTATTGAAATACCATTGTTGAGTTTGTTCGAAATGAGGGTGTGTTAAATACGCATAGTGAGATGTATAGAATATTTTCGTACATTCTAGGTGTGGAGCTATTACAATATGGTCGTCATACATAATATGAACTATATTTGGTTGTTTATTATTAATAATATTAATCATCATATTTGGATCCTTATTATTGACTATTTCTACATTGTAATCCAGTGCTTTTAGGTTTTCATAATAATCCCATACGATACTCTCAACCGCTCCCCACCCTTTTGGAGGAAACTCATGATAACCAGGAGCTACTAAAATAATTTTCATTTATAAACTGTTTGCCATGTTTATTTTATTTCATTTTCAATGATTTAATTCTTTTTACATATCATTCTAATTAGCAATGGATTCTTAGTTTCACTAGTTTCATTAAAAGAGAACGTGCCTTCTTCAATTTCTATTATTTCACAATTATTATTATTTGCTAATTCAGCAACCATATCAATACTGTATAACCAACGTTTGTGTGTGGTTGTATATGATTTTTCATTGCTATCATATACACTATTGCTTATTAATTCAGTATCATTAATAGAACGGACTTCAACACATATAAATCCCCCCTTTTCTAGGTTATCAGCGGATAATCTAAATATATTTGTTGCCTTTTCATACGGCATTGCGTGGAGAAACCATCTCATATATATAATATTGAATGTCATATTCAAGTTATTATTCATGAAAAAGTCATCCGCATCTTTTTTTATCAGAAAGCAGTTTTCATAATTAGCATTTATAAATCCATTATAATCTATTGCGTAACAACTATTTCCTTTTTCAGAAAAATATTTGCTATCTCTACAGTTTCCACACCCTAAATCTGCTATTTTTAATGGTTTATTATTAGTATGTTCTTCCAAAATGTATTTATTGAATATAAATGTCGCAAATGAACTAGGTATATCTATATTATTTGGTTTGTTATTATAATAATTATTCCAAAAAGTTTGATTTAAATTTTTATAGCAATCTATGTTTGTTGGTGGATTTGGCAGTGGTTTTATTCTGATTTGAAAATTTGAATCCCAGTATCTAGAATAGTCGCTAGTAATTAAATCATTGTAAAATAACTTGGGCCAGTCTGCGTGCTTTCCAGAAGGAACTTTCCAGTTACCATATAATTTCGTTAAATATAATTCAGGATTCATAGGAATAGAATAAAGGTTGCCATTCAATACTTTCTCGGTTAATAGTGGAAACGCTGGATTCGCATAAATATCACAATACATAGAGTCTTTCTTATTAGTTTTAACACTTATTATATAGCCAGGTGGATATGAACCTATAGTTCTTGTTCTTATAAGACCATATTTCGAGAAATCTATGCTGTTTAATTTGTTCCACATTGATAAGTGTACCGCAACATCAATGTCACCATCTTTGTCCATTAAACAATTTTCTCTAATGCAACCTAATAATGTGCCACAATCTAAATAATAAGGAATTTTCTCTTTGTTTAAAGCAGATGTTACAGTTTGTAGAAGGCTATTCATAAATATCTGTTTGTCAGTAAAAATAGACATATTAATACGTATATTTGAATATATAATTACTAATCATTTATTTATTGAATATCAAACTTGTAAATGATATTCTCTGTGAAGACTAATGATTTGTCGACAAATACAATTGTAAAAGTTGGCTCGAAATATTTTCGACCATGTGAAGTACATTTGATATTTGGTTATGCTACAAAGGCATCACAAATGCTGGAATGGGAACAAAAATATAATTTGGAAAATTGAGACACAAGATGTTTCAAAACAATTGCCTAAATATAAATATATTGCCTAAATAGCTAGTTAAATTTTACAATTTGAAATATTCAATAAAATATGCAATTTGTTTTACTTAAATAAACTAATACACGGAATGTTTTCAAATGAAGTAATATAAAAATTATACCATAATCAATGATAAACATGACACGAAATATTCCAATTATATTGTACCGAACAAAACTACGATTGTGTAGACAAATGGGGTATACATATGGAAAATGGAGCAATTCTGTGGGATTTGAAAACAACCAACTAAGAAAAAGACACTTTTATAAGCTAGACCAAAATGGTTATTTGGGTCATTGTATTTGGAATGCGGTTCGGTTGGGTTACAAAGAAAGTTCTTTGTTTTCAGACGATGATCGAATAAATGAAGAGATAGACATTGGATTTGATACTTTAAGACACATAAACGTATTATTTGGAATGTATAAAGAAAAACAGATGAAATTATTAACATATAAATGAAGTTAACGATTCTAAAATATGTGACTCTATATTATATATTTTAGCATAAATGGAATTACATAACCAAAGACAATTATATGGAGTTCATCAAGGAATACAATACGGACAAAACGAGCGAACAGAAGAATTAAACCGACGCATGGAGATGAGAAATTATTCGGATTCGCCTCTCGCACCCAATTTTGACCCCCGCAGTGTATCTACAAAATATACCAAGTTTGGTATGATTGATAAATACTCCAAGTCGAATACAAGTAATTTGGATTACCCAGTTTATAACCAAGGTGCGAATTTCAATCCTGGAAATACTCGTGCTCCAGTATCAGGTTATTTTGCTGAGGTGGAAACTGAAAATTCATTAAGAAATCAATATTTTGCTCTTCAACATGGAGCCTCGCAGGGGCAATATATTCCTCAGTCAGGCAGTGATCTGTATAAGACTACCGTTGTATCTCGCCCTAGCGTTCAACCCTACCCTATGCTTTTCAAGCAAAATAACTTTAGCCAAGCACCTCACCCAAATGTCATGGATTCTACTATTGGAAGAGAACAATTTTTCAATCATACTAGAACTCAACTGCGTAATTCTGTTTAAAATACTTAAAAAATACTGTTTTATTATATAAGGTTATAATAAAACAACAAATGGAACTTTTTTCATCCTTATTAAAATCAAACAAACAGTCTCCTGTGATAGGTTATTTGGTAAACATTGCGGTTATATACCTTGCGTATAAGCTAGTAATTAAGCCTCTGCATGAGGATAATCTACCAATTGAAACATTCGTTCAAAACGAACCGTATGTGTATAAACAAGATGATGACTGTTATGATGACTTTTATAGTTCCGTATATCAAGAATTAAATAATACTGAGAAACGAGTAAATTGGGAGTTGTTAAAATTGTTAGAAATGACTATGCCTGACACGAATCATAGCGTATTCCTTGATGTTGGTAGTGGCACAGGTCATGCGGTAAAACAATTGAATGAAGCCGGTTATAAAGCATATGGTGTAGAGAAATCAAAGTCAATGATAAAAGATTGTGAAACAAAATATCCCGATGTAGAAATACAAGAAGGATGTGTATCGAATGGCTTGTTATTTGACGATTCTACGTTTACTCATATTTTATGTACTGATTTTACTATTTACCACTTACAAAATAAAAGACAATTCTTTGCTAACTGTATGAAATGGCTGCAGCCAAACGGATATCTAGTTCTTCATTTGGCCGAAAGAACCCATTTTAATGCGATATCGCCATTGCAAGATGATGAATTAGAATGGAAACCCATTATACCAAAGAAAAAGACACAAAAAAAGAAGATTGTCGCAGAATACGAAGATTTTAATTACGAGAAACAGTTTTTTATACCGATTAATGTAGCGACTACAAACAAAATTGCGTTAAGAGAAAAATTTACAGACAATGCTTCAAAACATGTCCGTCAAAATGAAATTACTTATTATATGGAAGAGATTTCTGCCATTATAAAAATGGCAAAGAAAACAGGGTTCATCTTCCATTCGAAGACTGATCTGAAAGACCTTAACGGGGAAGACCACCAATATTTGTATATTTTAGAAAAGCCAATGTAAAATCCGTTTCAAATGAGATTTAAATATATGGTGTCAAATTATGATTCAATATATTTTATTAACTACATTCATTCTATTTATTATAGCATTTGTAATAATTAAAATAAAATATCCTTTTTGGAACATCCAGCCAGTATTTCATTATTATGACTATTGGAGGTATTTTTATCGAGAACCATTTGCTGTATATCGCTATGTACCGCTCAAAACAAAGTTCTGTGACTTCGAACAAGTATTTACATTTCCATATTTAGATTGTTCTGACAAACAAAAGCTACAGTTATTAAACTTATTGCAGTGTTATTTTTTACCATCGATATACATTATTCACAATGTAACGAATAAGCATATTGATGCCGTGCTTACAGCACATCAAGAACCGTCGTATGTATCCTTTTATTACGAAAAAGAGAAAACAACCAATGCTGGAGTGGTATCTTTAAATGACTACAATCAAATACCAACTGGATGTTTAACAAGCATCCCTGTAAATATGTATTTTTTACCAACCCTTCGAGAACCTCGATATTCGCATCAAAAAATGTATTTTATGAACTATTTAAGTAGTCATCGAGACCGTAATCAACAACAATTAAATCGTGCCCTTCTCCAAACACATGAATACAACCAACGTGTGATGAATCCTACTATACAATCCTCTATCATAAAGAAAGAAGTAGACTTAGTTGACGGTGTAATCCCATGTGTAGAGGTAGATACGCATACTTTTTATATAAAAGAAGTGAAATTTCCGTCATTGCCTCCCAAAAATCAAGTCGTAGAAATTACGATGGAGAACCTGACAATACTAGAAAATTTGTTTAACAATACATTAAACTCGGATTTTGCTATTAATCCATGTTTTTTCAATATGATAGTTGTCCCTGATATGACAAATCTATGTAAATTGATTCAATCCGGCAATATTTTTGTATATTGTTGGAAGGATAAAGATGAGGTTCTCGGTGTGTTCTTTTTTAAAGATACTTTCTTTCTTCATGAAAAACTAGATGGCAATACGATACATTTAATCGCAAGTATTAATTTAACGTCTAGCCCGTCTCATTTCTATACAAGTTATTTGTTTGCTTTGAAAAGTATACTAGACAAAAAGAAGAAGTATAAGGTTCTCGTACTTGATTGTATATCACATAATGTAATAATATCAGAACAATGGTCCCAGCATAATAATCCGGTTAGTACTACACAAACGGGTTATTATTTATTCAATTATATTATTCCGGTAACACCATTAGACCCAAACAAAACACTCTTTATTTTATAATCTAACGGACATACTTACCAGAACGACTAAAAGAGTCAACAACGTAAATAACGAATACTCCTAAAAATGTATACAGCAAGAACTCTTCAGTTATATTGTCGGTTTTTTCATGTTGTTGCTGTTCCAATAAATGAATCATATAATTGATTTTTTCCATAAGTTGATTGTCGCCTAAATTAGAACCTACACCCATCTTTTGGTAGTAAGGAACAGAGTCTTTTGGTTCTTGATATGTTTTACTATATTGGCTATAGTTGGTCGAATTTCCTTCATTCGCCATATAGTTGGCTACAAATCTGTTGTTATTCATAGCCTTGCTATCAATAGACGCTTCAGCAAAAGAAGGCATTTTAGGGACAAACGATTCCGATAACATTTCAGTCTCTATATCTTTTTTCATTTGTACGGCTGGGGGCTCTAAAGGTTTGAACTCTCCCATATTGTCATTTTCAGTTTCATCGGCTGAAGTCATTTTATCTAATAAATCGTTAATTTTCATAGCCTTTTTATCATTTTTTTCATTTACATCCTCGAATGTTTCTATTTTACGATTCTTGAAATTCTCTCGTTCTATCTCATGCTCTGATAATTCGTCATTTGCGGCATGCCTTCTTAAACTAGACACTCTCTTTTTATTTTGGTTATTTGTGTTTGTCCAAGGTGAAGCAGTTGTAATTAAGGACGACATCAATAAATTTACTATACTTTAAAAAATAGGTAGATATTTTTATGAAGATTTACTTACTATTTTTTTAAATAATTAACTATTCAGATTATATAAAAGAAATGACTAAGCAAACCGATTTCATTGTATTTTTAATAATAATTGTGTTATTTTACCTATTTTTATCAGAGCAAGAACAGTTCCTTACGATAAGCGAAACACCTTTAGGGAAATTTATAGCAGTGCTTTCAATCATACTCATTACTACATTCAATAAATACATGGGTGTTTTTGTATGCGCCTTAGTAATTTTATATTACCAATCAAATATTGTGGAGAACATGCTAAATATGTATGACTTCGAATCCAAATTGTCTGAAATAATAGATGAAAGCGAGAACTTAAACGAAGCAATTAATACAAACGTTAGTCAGAGTCCCAAGAAAGTGAAGTTTGATGATGAGTTTCGCAATATAAAAGAAGAAGAGGAAAATGGCAAATATCAGACAGAATTTAAAAAACTTCACTGCATAAATGGGATTTTGAAGCATAAAAATATGGAAGTAAAACAAGACATGGTTCAACATGTGTTTCCAGAATTAAAATATGAGAACCAGTCATGCAATGTTTGTGCGTCAGGCTGTAAGTTCTCCATCATCGAATCAAAATTTTTAGCTGAATCAAATATTACACCAAAAAGTTCAACAAATATGTAAGCATCATATATAAATGAAAAATAGCAAAAAAGGTAGTTTTTTAGAACAAATTCATAATCAAATAACATTAATAAATGATAGCAAGATATTCGCGGGGTTGATGATTATAACATTAAATGTCGTATCCCGTTTTGTGAATATCAAATTATCTAAAACCATGGAATCTTATTTGAAATTCACATTAAGCAAACAATTGCTGGTATTTACAATTGCATGGATGGGTAGTCGAGACATATACATTGCGTTGGGTGTAACTATTTGTTTTATTCTATTTACAGAATATCTTTTCAACGAAGATAGTATGTTTTGTGTGTTATCTGAAGAATTTTTAGACTACCACATCTCAAAAATGGATAATGAAATGGAAGAAGCAGAAAATGTTAGTGACGAAGATATACAAAAAGCCAAGGTTATTCTTGAAAAAGCCAAGAAACAAAACAAAGACAAAGAGGGGTTCGAGGGTTTTAATATGAAATAAATGAATATAAAACGAAATCTATATTCATGTATAATGGAATTGATTGTAGCAAAAAATCAAAATAATGTAATTGGTGATAAAGGGAAACTTTTATGGCATATTCCAGGTGATCTCAAATATTTTCGCGAGATTACTGACAACCAAATTGTTGTTATGGGAAGAAAGACATATGATTCATTACCAAATGGACCTCTTCTCAATCGTATAAATGTAGTATTGACACGTGATACTGAAAAATATAAAATTAAAAAGACAAATGAACTCTACTTTACTAGTTTAGAAGACTCGGAAGCGTTGCTGTCAACGCTTGTTGCGGATACAAACAAACGTGTAGTTATTATAGGTGGGGTCGATATATATAATAAATTTATGGATAAATGTAAAGTATTTCATGTGACACAAATATACGACTGGAGCGATGGAGATACAGTTTTTGATATTGATGATGTTACGCAAAAATTAGATTGTCCTTATTCATCCAGACATTTCTGTAATAAAAATGATTTTAATTATAGAATTTCTCGATATGTAAGAAATGAATTATAAAAAAGTATGAATATATTATAAGAACAATATTATATTCATGAGTATAGAAATAAATGAGTTAAAAATCAATTTGATAACAAATATTCCTGATAAGCAAAATATTGAATATACAAAAGATTTATTGTATCATCCTGACATAGAAATAACCGCTTCTATCAATAAGTACCCTTATTTAGTATCAAATATAGAATTGACAAAAGACTTTTTTGACGGATACGAATATAATAAATTGGTCGATGTATTTTTTAATCGCAACACATTGCTACGGACCGTGAAAAAAATGTTCGGTGGCAACAATTCTAACTCGTATAAGGAAGAGATTAGTTCAGACCCACGAGAATTAATGTTGATTGAGAAAAAAAATGTGTATCTTATCATGAAATTACTTTTCCCTACAAAAATGAATTCAGTAAAGAACTATCATGCAAGCTACGATTATGTTGTACCTGGAAAAACAACTTTGGACGTAGGATTTTATTACAACCCATTGAAAACCAATTTTTCTTATATAAAAAAAGGAGATGTATATACTGTAACCAAAGTAACATGGTTGAATGATATCATGAATCACCCCTCTTATAAAAAATTAATAAATAATACAATGACATTTTTAAAAGCGCGAAAACAACGTATTATCCGGTTAGAACAAGATACAGCTAGTCAGTTAGAAAAAGACCGGGCAAATTCATATAAAACAACCTTATTTACTGCTAATCGTGATGAAATACAAGATGATTCATTATTAAAAGACTTTATTACAATAGAACTCGCAAAATATATCGATCAGGGTGAGTTAGGTAACGTTAAGTCTGGCGCTATATTCTTTCCAGGAAATATAGAATGGCAAACGTTATTATTGACAAAAAACAAAGACGATGTTAATAAGTTCTATTTATTAATTGAAAATGCTTATGAAAAATATATAAATGATGATTTGTCAATTGATATGACAGACTATAATAAATACATACAAACTGGTGTAGACAATATAAATATAGGCAAATCGAATATGCCACAGAAACAAGTATATCTAATTATTGATTTCATTCAAGGAGAAGTAAATGACAATAATAAAAAAGAAGTGTATTGCCCGTATACAGACCAGTATCTTGGCAGCATATTGGAGCATCTATTATTCCCCGAAAAAGATAATTCATGGGAGGTTACTCCTGCGTCATATATATATTCAGTTAAGGACAAAGATAACATTCAATATACACACTCAAAGAAACAAAACGATATAATAGTCAACGACAATCAAGATATGAATGAAACAGAAACTAAATATGACGATTGGAGCACATTCCAAAAACACATTTTTTTATTTGATAATGACCCTAACAAAGACAAATATTCACAAATGTTAGCAAGCAACAATATTGATGCAATTGTAAACGAGAATAAAATTAATAATCGCCCATTGTTATTGATATTGAAACAATTATCTAATTTTATAAAAGACCCTACAAACACAGATGCGAATAAACTACTAGACGACTTATCACGTTTAAAAAGTCAAAACGAAATAGAAATCAAATTATTACAAGAGAAGGTACAGAGTGGTAGACATTCGAGCGATGAAATAAAAGAGTTTGACACACGTTCAGCTCAGTTCATGTTTTTTAATTCACTTATTAATAACGCGTTGAATTTTTCGTCCTTTAAAAAGAATGGTGGTACGCGTCGGAAAAAAAGGAACAAAAAACAAAAAACAAGGAAGGTACGATTTAATATTTAAAATGCTAACGATAATTGCCAGCATTAATCAAGTGAAGATTTAATTTGTCTTATTAATAAATAATCTTCTTCGAATATCGACTTTATTTTGTGTTGAATAGAAGTATCAACAATCGAAATATTGCTTTCACTTGTATTTATTTTGTTAAATCTAGGCAATGGCTTGTGAAATATGTTATCTATATAATCAAGAAGTTTATCAAAATCTTCATACAAAAATATTTTCGCATTTGAGCCTTTTACATATTCTTTTTGTGATAAACCAAAAGTAGAACATCTGCTTATATTATCAGTTGGCAAAATTAAATAATCTTCATTCATGTATTCCTGAAATGATTTAGTATAGTTTTTAGTTTTAACTAACCAATTGTACGCAGACATTCTTACTTCTATAGGGTCTCTAATTACAGAAAAAAATTGATATGATTCAGGATTATCAATTCCTCCACATTGATAAGGGATATGATATGAATTATTATTCTTAATATCCGTATATAAATGTTTATTCATAAATGACCTCCAATTATTTAAATTTATTGTATCTTCACCGTATATATGTTTTAAAATATATATTTCAATATAAGTACCTCCAGTTTTTGGTATATGTATGAAACAATATTTTTGATTATTAAACTTGAAAATCATAATATATATATATATATAGTTTATAATTTTTACGTTTCGTCCTATATATATATATATATTTTTTAACCAAAAAATATGTAAAATTACATTCAATAAGGAAGATAAAAAACAAAATAAATTACTTTTTGATTTTGTTTTTGGGTAAAATAAGTATGTTATATTTTTTATAATATCGATTAATTATGTGCCCCTTTTATGGAATGTTGCCTTGCCTTTTTTGAATAGTCCAACCTCATCCCCGATATCTTCGTCCTCAGTTATTTCATAAATTGAACCATTTTGTTCGTTCGTAGTATAATAAGTTTTGCCTTTGATTTCAATTTCAAATACTTCCTCCTCCTCTTCAGCCTCCTCCTCCTCTTCCTCTTCAGCCTCCTCCTCCTCCTCTTCCTCTTCAGCCTCCTCCTCTTCCTCCTCCTCTTCTTCCTCTTCAGCCTCCTCCTCTTCTTCCTCCTCCTCTTCCTCAGCCTCCTCCTCTTCTTCCTCCTCCTCTTCCTCCTCTTCCTCCTCTTCCTCCTCAGCCTCCTCTTCTTCCACTTCCTCCACTTCCTCCTCTTCCTCCTCTTCCTCCTCAGCCTCCTCTTCCTCCTCTTCCTCCTCTTCCTCCTCTTCCTCCTCTTCCTCCTCTTC
>ERZ1046568.275-NODE-275-length-44736-cov-29.427542_pt1 | contig 44736 bp, 34 predicted proteins | sample MGYA00383092_ERZ1046568 | MGnify/ENA primary metagenome ERZ1046568 (study PRJEB29581, sample SAMEA5548362) | metagenome | biome: marine; feature: coastal; material: water | depth 1 m | study: Short-term variability in the microbial, nano- and picoplankton... | reverse complement strand
TTTCAGAAGTTCCTTCGTATATCTGAGTGATTTTTGCATCACGCATCAGCCGTTCCACGTGGTAGTCCTTTACAAAGCCATTTCCTCCATGGATTTGAACTGCTTCGACAGTGTGTTCCATAGCTATTCTAGAAGCGAACAGTTTAGCCATTGCACTAGATGTGTCGTAATTAATTCCTTGATCTTTTTCCCAGGCCGCTTTCATAACCATGTGTCTGGCTGCTTCAATATCAGTCGCCATTTCAGCGAGTTTAAAGGCAATCGCTTGATGATTACAAATTTGTGTTCCAAAAGCTTTTCGTTGTTTTGAATATTGTAATGCTAGTTCATATGCTCCTGAAGCAATACCCAGTGCTTGTGCTGCAATTCCTATTCTACCCCCTGAAAGAGTTTTCATTGCAAATTTAAATCCAAAACCATTCTCACCAATTCGATTTTCTTTAGGGACCCTTACATCGTTAAATTGTAATGTGTGGGTATCACTACCTCTAATACCTAGCTTATCTTCTTTTGGACCAATCTCAAAACCATCCATTCCTTTCTCTACAATAAAAGCATTAATGCCCTTAGATCCCTTAGATCGATCTGTTTGTGCTATAACAATATATACATCTGAGCGTCCACCACTAGTAATCCAATTTTTAGTACCATTAATTAAATAATGATCCCCACAATCAATGGCTGATGTCTGTTGAGATGTTGCATCGCTTCCTGCTTCTGGTTCGCTCAAACAAAAGGCTCCTACAAATTCTCCTGAAGCTAATTTTGGTAAGAATTTCTCTTTTTGATCTTCTGATCCATAAGTTTGAAGACCATAACATACCAGTGAATTATTAACAGAAACGATAACTGAAGCTGATGCATCTATTTTAGACAATTCTTCCATAATTAGAATGTAGGATATAGTATCCATACCACTGCCCCCGTACTTTGGGTCTACCATAATACCCATAAAACCCAATGCTCCCATTTTTTTTACTAAATTGTCTGGAAATTCTTGAAGTTCATCTCGCTTAATCACACCAGGCTTTAATTCGGTTTGTGCAAAACCACGAGCTGCGTCACGTACCATTTTTTGTTCTTCAGTTAATGAAAAATTCATATTTTTAAAATTTATGCTCAAATATAGTTAAATTTGCTATGCATGCATAGTAAAGGTTTAAAAAAACAAACATTGAACAAAACAAGTATAAGCAATAAATCTGTTTTTTATGTAGTAGGGGTAATGTCAGGCACCTCGCTAGACGGAATTGACCTTTGTCTTACACGTTTTGAGCAAGCGGATTCATGGAAGTTTAAAATTATTGACGCCAAAACCGTTGATTATCCTAAACAATGGCAAGAGCGCTTACAGAACGCAATAACATTAAGTGCATCACAGTTGGTTGAGATAAATAATGATTATACGTATTTTTTGTCCAAGGTGATATCTAATTTTATAAAACAACACCCTAAAACGACAATCGATGCTATTTGCAGCCATGGACACACCATATTCCATCAGCCTAATTTAGGTAGGACCCTTCAAATTGGTAACCTTCCGATTTTGTCTAATTATTTAAATCAGACGGTTGTCTGTGACTTTAGAACTCAGGATATAAGTCTTGGTGGTCAAGGAGCTCCGTTAGTTCCCATTGGGGATGCATTGTTGTTTCCTCAGTATGATTATTGTATAAACCTCGGGGGTTTTGCTAATATTTCTTATATAAAAAATTTAGAGCGTATAGCTTTTGATATCTGTCCAGTTAATATTATCATGAATCACTACACAAAAACCATAGGATTGCCGTATGATTCTGAGGGCAATATGGCTTTGAAAGGAACAATTTGTTCACCCTTATTAGATAAGTTGAATTCTTTAGATTTTTATGCTATTCATCACCCAAAATCACTTGGTCAAGAATGGGTACAAGAAAATATGTATCCAATAATTGATAGCTATGAACTTAATATTTATTGTATTCTTAGAACTGTAGTAGAGCATAGCGCTTTTCAAATCTCAAACGTAATAAAAGGTAATAATCTGAAAAATGGATTATTTACAGGTGGTGGAGTATACAATACTTTTCTAATAAATCGTATTAAAAGTCTTAGTAATCAGGAGGTAGTTAAAACTACTGCTGAAATTATTGAATTCAAGGAAGCATTAATTTTTGGGTTTTTAGGAGTACTAAAGTTAAAGGGAATACCTAATTGTTTATCAAGTGTAACTGGTGCTAGTTGTGATCATGCAAGTGGATATGTTTATTTCCCTAAAAATAATATAAATTCTGCATAATGATTATATTGTTTTTTATATTTGTTAATCATCTGAAATCAGTTAAGATTTTAGTTTTATGAATGTTAAATTTCATCTATGGAAGCAGTTATAATTGTTGTATTTATATTAGGTTATTTTGCCATAACCCTTGAGCACACTTTAAAAATAGATAAATTAATTCCAGCCTTAATTATGATGGCTGTCAGCTGGGCCTTCATATCGATTGGTATTGATGATTTCCAGACATGGTTTGACTCCAGTAAGCATGCTCTGTTAGAGAACTTTCAATTGATTGATCACAATGATAAAATGCATATTCTTGAAGAAACTCTATTACATCACCTGGGTAAAACTGCAGAAATCCTTGTATTTTTATTAGGAGCAATGACCATTGTTGAGATTATAGCTTACTTCAACGGCTTTTCAACAATTAAAAATTTTATTAAAACCAAAAAGAAATCTAAGTTATTGTGGATTTTTACAATCTTAGCATTTGTGTTGTCGGCTATTATTGATAACCTTACAGCTACAATTGTTTTAATATCACTACTTCAAAAAATTATTAAAGACCGTAAAATGCGGCTTTGGTTTGCCGGTCTAATAGTGATAGCTGCTAATGCAGGTGGGGCATTCTCACCCATAGGAGATGTAACTACGACAATGTTGTGGATAGCTAACAAAGTTAGCACAGGCTATCTATTTGCTTACTTGTTATTGCCGTCTGCTGTCTGTATGGTTATACCCACAATTATTGCTTCGCGCCTTCCAGCATTTAGAGGATATATTGAAATTGATACTTCAGAATCTGAGCCAGCAAGTCGTTTTAGCGGACCTATGCTTTATTTAGGTCTAGCAGCAATTATTTTTGTTCCTATATTTAAAGTAGCTACTCACCTTCCACCTTACGTTGGTATGATGCTTTCGTTAGGTGTAGTTGCAGTATTTGCAGAGATTTTTAGCTCATCAAAGTTTAGTATGACAGGAGTAGAAAAAGTAAACGAAAACCCCTCTGTACGTCACAGTCCAATTCATTATTCTATGTCAAAAATAGAATTACCTAGCATTTTGTTTTTTTTGGGTATTTTAATGGCAGTTGCCGCTCTTGAGTCTTTAGGTATTTTGTTTGGATTTGCTGACTGGCTTAAAGTTTCTACTCCTGCAATAGGTACCGAGTTAGCTGGGTCAGATGTTTCTGATTTAGTTGTTCTTTTATTGGGAGTTGGTTCGGCCGTAATTGATAATGTACCATTGGTAGCTGCTTCTCTAGGCATGTTCGCAGAACCCATGGATCATGAATTATGGCATTTTATTGCTTATGCAGCTGGGACTGGAGGAAGCATGCTTATTATTGGATCTGCAGCCGGTGTTGTTGCCATGGGAATGGAAAAAATTAACTTTTTCTGGTATTTTAAAAAGATATCTTGGTTAGCATTAATTGGTTTCTTAGCTGGAGCTATTGCTTTTTTCTTCACGAGAACTTTAATCTAAAGATAATTTTTATCAGTTTTTAACGTTTTAATTAAAATAAATTTATGATTCAAGAACAAATCGATCTTTCCTTAGAAACTGAAACAATTGAAAAGACATTATCCATTATAGAACTAATTAAAAGTGGAGGCCTGGCAGGTCAACTAATTATAGCACTTTTGACTTTTCTGCTTGTGGTAACTTTATATATATATATTGAACGTCTATTAACAATCAAAGCAGCTTCTAATGTTGACCCAAATTTCATGAATGAAATAAAGGATTGCGTAATAAACGGAAATTTTGATGCAGCCAAAGCTCTTTGTGTGAATGTTAATTCTCCAGTTTCTAGGCTAATTCATAAAGGGGTTTCAAGAATTGGACGTCCATTAGCAGATATTAATTCATCAATTGAAAATGCAGGAAAGCTTGAGGTTTACAGCCTAGAAAAAAATGTAAGTATTCTTGCTACAATTTCTGGCGCAGCACCCATGATTGGATTTTTAGGAACTGTAATAGGTATGATTTTATCTATTTTTGAAATTGCTAATTCAGGAGGTCAAATTGATATTAAATTATTAGCCGATGGATTGTATACGGCCATGACTACAACTGTAGGTGGCTTAGTAGTTGGAATTATAGCTTACATTTCTTATAACCATATTGTGGGTCGAACGAACAAGGTCGTCTATCTAATGGAGGCTAATTCTGTAGAGTTTTTAGATTTACTAAACGAACCTACTTGAGATGAATCTTAGAGGTCGAAATAAAATCACTCCAGAATTTAATATGTCGTCAATGACAGACATTGTTTTTCTATTGTTAATTTTTTTCATGATAGCATCTACGCTAGTGACTACTAACGCAATAGACATCCTGTTACCTAAAGCAAGTGGAAAAACTGAGAATAAAAAATCAGTATCTGTAAGTATTCAGAAAGATTTGACTTTTTATATTGATCAAAAAATGGTAAACATTCAAAATCTAGAGTCTGAATTACTTAGTTTATTTCAAAATGAAACTGTATCATCAATTGTTTTGAGAGCTGAGAAATCGGTCCCTGTAGATTATGTAGTTAAAGTGATGGATATTGCCAACCGTAATAAATTCAAAATTATATTAGCGGTAAACCCTAGTTAAGATGCGCTATTTTAAGACTAAATATCAACGATATTCGGCACGATTGACCGCTTTGATTATGTTGTTGTTAATATTGCTCTTATTTTATGTTGGTCCTGGATATATGGATCCGCCACTTGAATATGGAGTTGCTGTTAATTTTGGAACTAATGATACAGGAGACGGCCTGATACAGCCAAATGGAATTCTTGACTCCCAATCCAATCCAATTGCTGCACCAACAGAAGAATCAAAAATAGAGACATCAACAAAACTAAGTGAGCCTATCCCTTTAGAGGAGGTACTCACAAATGATGATTTAAAATCGACTGACATTGCTAAAGCAAAGGCGGAATCTGATACTAAAGAAAAAGTAGAGGCTGATCGTTTAAAAAAGGAAGCTAACTCAAAAGCTAAAAAGAAAGCAGAGTTGGATGCGCTTATGGGAGGCATTGGAGCTGATCAAACTATTGACAAAGGTTCAGAAGGAGATAATGAACCTTTAGGTGATAAAGGTCAACTTGATGGCACTCCTTATAAATCCAGCTATTTTGGGGTTAAAGGAAGTGGGAACGGTGGCTTAGGGTATGGTCTCAGTGGCCGTGGAAAACCTAAAAGCTCAAATAAAATAATCCCCGATTGTGATGAAGAAGGAACGGTAGTTGTCAAAATATATGTCAACCAAAATGGAACAGTGACTGAAGCGATTCCAGGACAACAAGGAACCATAGGAGACGCATGCTTATTTGATGCAGCCAAAAAGACTGCATTAACTTACAAGTGGAAAGCTGACAACAAAGCACCATTTAAGCAAATTGGTTTTGTAATTGTTAATTTTAAAGTAAGACAATAAAGTGAATTATTTAGAAACAACAGAATGGCTTTTTTCTAAACTACCATTTTACCAAAATATAGGGAAATCAGCTTATAAGTCTGATTTGAGTCAAACTCTTAAATTAGCTAAACACCTTGATTATCCGGAAAGTAAATTTAAGTCTATCCATATTGGAGGTACCAACGGTAAAGGGTCCACAGCTCACATGTTGGCATCTATTTTGCAAGAATCAGGCTACAAAGTAGGATTATATACTTCGCCACATTTAAAAGATTTCCGAGAACGTATTCGAATTAATGGCTTGATGATCAATAAAAAATTTGTAGTTGATTTCGTGGCAGAAAATAAATCTTTTTTTGAGGATAATACCTTTTCTTTTTTTGAAATGTCAGTAGGGATGGCATTTGACTATTTTGCACAAGAGCAAGTTGATATTGCCGTGGTTGAGGTTGGGCTTGGAGGTCGTTTAGATTCTACTAACATCATTAATCCCGAGGTTTCAGTAATTACTAATATTGGCCTGGATCATACTCAGTTTTTAGGAACTACACTTGAGTCCATAGCAGTTGAAAAAGCGGGTATTATTAAATCAAACACACCCATAGTGATTGGAGAAACTCAATCAGAAATAGAAAGTGTTTTTAGAGATAAAGCCAGTGAAGAACAAGCACCAATCTATTTTGCTGATCAGTTAATAAAAGAAATTTACCCATCTGTTCTGAAAGGCGAGTATCAGATTAAAAATGTACGAACGGTTATTCAAACCATTGCCATAATAAATAAAGGTGAGTTTATAGTTTCTGAAGAATCAATTAGGCTAGGTCTAATGAAAGTATCTGAAAGTACTGGGCTTCGTGGTCGTTGGGATGTCTTGGGTTACTACCCGAAAATTATTTGCGATACAGCCCATAATTTAGAGGGATTAAGATTAGTTTTTAAGCAGTTAAAGGATGAAAAATTTCATCAGCTACATTTGGTAATTGGGATCGTGGATGACAAAGATTTAAATTCACTATTAGGGTTATTTCCAACAGATGCTCAATATTATTTTTGTAAGCCTAATATTCACAGGGGATTAGATGCACATAGACTTGCTGAATCATTTAATGAAAAGGGACTAAACGGATCTATTCATTCATCAGTTAATTCAGCTTTAAATAGTGCAAAAGAAATCGCAGACAAGGAGGATCTCATTTATGTTGGAGGTAGTACTTTTGTAGTAGCTGAAATAATTTAACTTTTTCTAAAAAATCTTTTGTGAAATGAAAAACTAGACTATATTTGCAACCTGATTAAGGGCGCGTAGCTCAGTTGGTTCAGAGCACCTGGTTTACACCCAGGGGGTCAGGGGTTCGAATCCCTTCGCGCCCACAAAAAAGAAACCCGCTCAAATGAGTGGGTTTCTTTTTATTTATCTTCTTTTAAACAAAATAAAAGAGCTTTTCAATTTTTAGTTTATTAAATAAAACATTAGATCAACATTGTTACGGGGTTCTCAACGTATCCTTTTAAAGTTTGTAAGAACTGTGCTCCGGTAGCACCGTCTATTGTTCGGTGGTCACAAGCAAGGGTTAATTTGATAGTGTTACCTACAACAATTTGTCCATTTTTAACCACTGGTTTTTGAACTATTGATCCTACTGATAATATCGCTGAGTTAGGTTGATTTATTATTGATGTAAAGCTCTCTATACCAAACATACCTAAGTTAGATACGGTAAATGTGCTACCATCCATCTCTTGGGGTGTTAGTTTTTTATTTCGTGCACGTCCAGCAAAGTCCCTCACAACTGCCCCAATTTGAGGCAAGCTTTGCTCATTTGCAAAACGTACTACTGGGACTACCAATCCATCTTCAACAGCAACAGCTACACCTACGTGTACATGATTATTTAGTTTCATACGATCCGTAAACCATTGGGAGTTTACTTGAGGGTGCTCACGCAATGCTAGTGCACATGCTTTAACAATGATATCATTGAATGATATTTTGGTGTCAGGAGCAGTATTGTATTGGGTTCTAAAAGCTATTGCATTATCCATATCAAACTCTACATTCAAATAGTAATGTGGGGCTGTAAATTTAGATTCACCCAAACGTTTCGCAATGGTTTTACGCATTTGCGAATTTTTAATTTCTTCAAAGTCTTCTTGTCCAGTTGGTACAAATTTAACCGTATCCGTTGAAATGTTTTCTGAAAAAGAGGGGTTAAAGTTTTCAACATCTCGTTTAATAATACGGCCATTTTCTCCAGTTCCAACCAATTGGTTTAAGGAGATACCCTTGTCGGATGCCATTTTTCTAGCTAAAGGGGAAATATGTAAACGTTCTGAAGAATTTGGATGTACAACTGAAACTGTATCTCCAACTGCACTAGTTTCTGTTTTTACAATTTCTTTTACTACAGGCTTAACTGGTTCAGACAATTCTGATTTCACTTCAGTTTTAGCAGAAGATTTAGAAAAATTAGCAGCAATTGCTGATACATCTGTTCCTGCTGGACCAATAATAGCTAAAAGATCATCCACATTTGCTGATTCACCTTCATTGAGCCCAACGAACAACAATGTTCCTTCATTAAATGATTCAAATTCCATTGTAGCTTTGTCTGTCTCGATTTCAGCTAAGATATCTCCCTCTTCTATTGTATCCCCAACATTTTTCAGCCAGCTTGCAACAGTTCCTTCTTCCATTGTATCACTCAGACGTGGCATGGTTACTACAATAACCCCGTCGGGGAGACTTTTGGTAATAATGGTTTCAGTTATATTTTCTTTTTCACTTTCAACTTTGACTTCTACAGAGTCGTCGCTTTGTGTTACATTTTCTTGTTCAACTTTTGCTTGGTCGGATAGTATCGATGAAATATCTTCACCTTCTTCTCCTATAATAGCTAAAAGTTTATCGACCATAGTGGTCTCACCTTCTTGAACACCAATATGAAGTAGTGTTCCTTCATTAAAAGATTCAAATTCCATAGTAGCTTTGTCAGTTTCGATTTCAGCAAGAATATCACCTTCTTCAATTTTATCACCTACTTTTTTCAACCAGGTTGCCACGGTTCCTTCTTCCATGGTGTCGCTTAGTCGAGGCATGTTAACTATGATGGCCATAACTTATAATTTGTGTTGTAAAAATGGATAATCTTCTTGTTCATATACTACGTCATACATGACATTTTTGTCTGGATATGGAGATTCATCAGCAAACTTTTCACATTCAGAAACTAGCTTTTTGACTCGCTTATCAATTTCCTTAATATCTTCCTCATTAGCATATTCTTCACGAAGAATTACGTCTAATACTTGGGTTATAGGATCAATTTTTTTGTACTCTTTGACTTCGTCTTTTGTTCTGTAGTGCTGGGCGTCGCTCATGGAGTGTCCGCGATAGCGATAAGTTTTCATTTCTAAAAATGTTGGCCCATCTCCTCTTCGAGCTCGCTGTATGGCTTCGTCAAATGCTTCTGCCACTTTTACAGGGTTCATTCCATCCACTGGGCCGCAAGGCATTTCGTATCCTAAACCTAATTTCCAAATATCGCTATGGTTAGCAGTTCTGTCTACAGAGGTTCCCATTGCATATCCGTTATTTTCACAAACAAATACCACTGGGAGTTTCCAGTTCATAGCCATGTTAAACGTTTCGTGTAATGAACCTTGACGTGCTGCACCGTCTCCAAAGTAGCAAAGTGTTACTGCTCCGGTTTCATTGTACTTATCGCCAAAAGCCATGCCAGCACCGAGAGGAATTTGTCCTCCTACAATTCCATGACCCCCATAAAATCCTTTTTCTTTTGAAAAAATATGCATGGATCCTCCCAGACCTTGTGAAGTCCCTGTAGCCTTGCCAAAAAGTTCAGCCATTACACGACGCGGATCAACTCCCATTCCTATGGGTTGGACGTGATTTCGGTATGCTGTGATCATTTTATCCTTAGACAAGTCCATTGCATGTAAAGCACCAGCTAATACTGCTTCTTGACCATTATACAAGTGTAAAAAACCTCTTACCTTTTGTTGGATATACACGGCGGCAAGTTTGTCTTCAAACTTTCGCCACAACATCATATTTTCATACCAATTAAGGTAAACTTCCTTAGTTATTTTCTGCATGCTTTAACAGTAGTTTAATTTAATCTAAATACAAAAGTAATACTTTGATTGATAACCTAAAAAGAGAAGGAGTTAATTTTTTAAAAAAACGTTATAGAACTGTTTTATCAAAAGTCCAGGGCAGTATGTTTTCAACTGATTTTGAAGATGCTATCTTTCCCGAAGTTCCCATGAAATATAGCTCAAATGGTTTTGATTGTTTGACTTCATATTCTGTAAGAGCTTGCCTGCATGCTCCACATGGTGGTATTGGTGTATTTGTTGGGTTTTTAGAAGATCCAGCGACTATAGCCATTCGAAGTATTTTTTGATTTGGAAATTCAGCACCTGCATAAAAAATAGCGGTTCTTTCAGCACACAAGCCAGATGGATATGAGGCATTTTCTTGATTGTTTCCTGAAACAATGACTCCATTTTCAAGCTCTAGTGCTGCTCCAACCAAAAAATGTGAATATGGAGCATAAGCTTTCTCACGCGCTTTAGCTGCTTTTTTTATTAGTTTTTGCACAGGAATTGTTAACTCTTCAACAGCATCATATAAAATAAGCGTACTTTCTATTTTTATTTTTTTCATAATCAAAAATATAAAACCACTAATAACAGTAAGAACTATTATTACACTAATTAATATTCGGAGTATTCGTCATCACCAATATTGAATGACAAAGAGAAACGTAGTGTATTTTCAAGTGGGCTTTGAACTTTGGAGGCTGAGAATAAATATGATAAATCAATGTCTATTGTTGTATATTTAAAACCAGCTCCCAGTGCGAAAAACTTTCTCGCTCCTTTAGACTCATTTTCACTAAAATAACCTGCTCTAAGTGCAAAAGAATCTTGATATAAATATTCGGCTCCTAAAGCAAAAGTAAACTCATCAATCTCTTCGCTAAATCCACCTGGTGCATCATTAAATGATTGAAAAATACCTGACATGAAACTTACGTTAGGATCCTGACCTTGAATAATGACGTTGCTATTAACTATAGACCCTCTAGTATCAACATCGGGATCGTAAACTCCGTTATCATTAGTATCTGTGAAGTTGTATTCAGTTCCATAGATGGGAGGTGTTGGGACCAGTAACTTTGTAAACTCTGTAGTTACATTTATTCTATTATATTGATCAAATATAAAATCAAATCCACCACCAAGTCTCAAGTTTGTTGGTAGAAAGTTTTCTCTCCCTGCATCATCGTATTTTATTTTGGGGCCTAAATTCTGAATAGCGAACCCTCCTCTCCAGCGTCCATTAAATTCATTGTAAGCTTCTTCTTCACTCTGGTAATAACCGGAGATGTCAACCCCAACTGAACCTGCAGCTTTAGAGCTTGGATCAAAGGCCGAAATTTTTAAATCAGAGCGTAAATACCGAAGTGCAACTCCCATTGAAAATTGATCGGATAAGCGTAATGAGTAAGAAACATCAAAAGTTAGCTCATTTGGCTTTTCAATCAATGCCTCTGAAAATTCATCTTCACGCAACTCAATTTCACCAAGTGAAAAATATTTAAAACTAGCAGCAAATGCGCTTCTTTCGTTTAGTCTATTAAAATAAGTAACATTTCCTAAAAACATGTCATTCACTAATTTACTTAGGTATGGTGTATAACTAATTCCAAATCCAGATTTTGTTTCTGAAAAACTATATTTTGAAGGATTCCATTGCTGTGAGTAAGTATCTACAGAAGTTGCGACGCCCATATCACCCATGCCTGCTGCGCGCGCATCCGATGCAATCAATAAAAAGGGTACTCCAGTTGTGATTACTCTGCTATCAAGATTTGGTATTATAGTAGTTTGAGCTCCAGTTTTGTTAGAAAAAAAGGTCACAAAAAATATTATACCTAATCCAAGTATTTTGCGATTATTTTTAAGTGAAATCATTTTTGTTTTCAAGTTTAATGTTAACAAATATAAGTTTTTATTAAAGTATTACAAGTTTTTCAATTTTCTCTGATTTCATTCCACTACTTCTTGAACGAACATTCAATTTATAAACATAAACTCCTTTACCAACTTTGCTTCCAAAATCATCTGTCCCGTTCCATGTTAAATCTCTTGAAATTGAACTTCCTGAAAGTGATCCAGTATTGGTTTGCCCGTTTAATGTTTTTATTAGTTTTCCTGAAATTGTAAATATTTGTATTGAAACGTCTAAAACCCCTGCACTATTGTGATTGAACCAAAATTCTGTATAATTGATAAATGGATTAGGGTAGTTTAAAACGTTTGTAATTTCTAAACTTTCGTCCTGATCAAATACAATAAATTGTATTTCTTGAACAGTAGCATTGTTGTAAACATCCCATACTTTCAAACTAAGAGTGTGGAGTCCAGGGTTTAGGTCTCTGAAGGGGTAGCTCAAACTACCGCGCTTGTAATCATCTACCGCAGCTGTATAATAGTCATTTAGTTTATAGACGTTAGTTTCATCACCGTCTAAGGTAGCTGTGATATCATGGCCAATTCCACTTGCGGTATTAATACCGTTTTCATCAAATAAATTTGCTATTAAAACAGGGTTTTCATTTGTAATTCCACCTGAAATAAAAGCCTCATCATTCATGAACAAATCAATTGTGGGGCCAGTGTTGTCTTCCGGTGCATCTGAGTTAACCCCGCCTATGACTATATCATAACTAAAACCTCTATTATTAGTGAGTGGAGCTTCAGTTTTTGAATATAGACTAATTTTACCATTTCCCTGTGATACGTTTATGTCTCTAGGGACAATAAATTCAAATTCAAATAATCCATTCGTCACACTCGCCTGTCCTCTAAAAATAACTTCTCCCATAGTATTAAAGTCTAGAGTAATTAAATCAGAACCATCTGTAATACCATCATTTCCAATTGTTGATCTTTGTAAATCTTTATCAAAAATAGTTGCTGTTAGTATACCGTTGTAATTTGTTTGGACCTGTCCTAGATTATTAGTTACATTTCCAGTAATTTTTGCAGGACTTAAGGCTTTTAAAAGCTGATTATTTAAGCTGATATCTTCATCGTTAATTTTAGTAACTCTGATATCTGGATCAGCCATGGGGATTTTTAATGCAGGGTCTCCAATATAAAAAACTAACCTTCGTTGATTAATATTAGTAACCAAGGGATCGTTTTTGGTTCTGCGCAGTGCTTCGCCTACACTGATAAGTTCACTATTTCCGTAGGAAAACAAATATTTACTCAGTGCCTTATTAAATTGAATCCCAACATTAATTAAAATTTGTCTTGTTGTTGTGATTAAGCTGATAGCTCCACCTGATTTATTCAAAAAAAGGTATTCTCCGGCTGACTTTCTATACGGATTGTCAAATTTGGTATACTCACAAGTAATCGTGACAAAACAGTTTAGTTTATTGGAATTATTAAGCTCTTGTGCATTTATCTTGTCAAAAATTCTTTCAACTGCCAATCCGTCTTCACCTCCGTGGCCAAAATAATTTACTACTATAGCGCCTACCTCAAGAGCATCAAAAATGGCTTTGTTAACAGAACTATAACGTGCTCCACCAGAAGTAGTTTCTTGGACATATGAGTCAGAATGAATTTTAAAAACGTTTAAGAAAGGTTTTTCTAACTTAACATCCTCTGCTATGATATCAGTGGTCTCTTGTATTAGACGATCACTAAATTCGTCAACATCATCCGAAATCATAAGAAAGTTATTTCTCCAACTTCCATATGTGTCCTTATTGTAATATGATTCTATTTTGTCAACCATTTCCTTAGCTTGCTGGGGCGAATTTGCTAAAATACGTCCTACAGCTACATCTAACTTGTCCGAGTTGGACATAGTTCCTTCGTTTGAATCCATCATTCCAAAAAAGTCATCTGATAAAAATGAACTTGTAAGACTTATACTGTTTATGGAATACCAAGACGGAACAATATTTGTGTTGTTGGGAACTCTATTTTTATAATCAAAAGAAGCATCTCCAAATAAACACAAATATTTAAGTTTTTTAGATGGTTCGCTTGCGTTATCATACACATATTTTATAAAATTTCTAATACCTGCAATGTCTTGCATTCCTGAACTAAATTCTTGATAAATTGATTCTAAAGAGAAAACTTTAACATTTAAGTTATGTTGGTTTCTATTGATATTTGCCAATCGTTCTGCCTGCGATAACAAGAAATTAGGAGCAATGATCAAATAATCAACATCTTTAAATTCCCCTTGATTGTCTAAAAAAACAGTTCCCTTGATATCTTGATTGTTAACATTTGTATTGTTAGCAATTTTAGGTATGTAAAAATCACTCCCAAGTGCTTGATATGTGCGAAGAGTTCCTAAATTAGTTTTGAAAGTGAACTGAGACTCAGCATTTTGATTTTCATAAAATTGAATATCGTAAGGATTAGTAATGTCCCAAACTTGAGTTATGGAATTAGCATTTGAAATTGTAAATGCTCCGATTCCAGTGATTAAAGCAGAATTTTTGTGTTTGAATTCAAATTGAGTCCCCAAACTAATTAAAGAACGCTCAGCTTCTACAGAAACATAGTCTAGATAAGCCGATGCAGAAGGGTTGCCATTGTTGTTATAATTAAGCTCAACAGAAACAGTACTTGAGTTGCTGTTCAATAATTCACTGTAAGAACCCTCTGACGCTAGCAATTGACTATCAATAGAGCTAAATGAGAAGTTGTTGACCTCAGCCCCATTTAATTTAAGCGACATTGAGGTATTAGATTCGGAAGTTGCTGCAACAAATACTTTCAAATTTACAGGGCTTGATGTAATTATGTTTGGAAAGTCAAAAATAAATTCTCTTGTGTTTTCAACATAGAACCTGTGTCCAAACCAGCGCCTTCCTAACTTTGCAATATTGTATTCATCAGATTCCACGAACTTATAGTCATGGAAAGATTCAAATGTCACATCTACAGCCTCATTTGGCTGAGTTGCTAGATTCATTCTTAACCCATTATCAGTACTAATGTTCAAGTAATAATAAGCATCGTCGCTGTAGGGATTTATGTGCGAATTATTTTCTAAATTATATTTTTTTGGCCCGATAGCATACATTAAAATATAGTCATCGTCATTGAATGTGTAGTCGTCTTCACCAATTACCTGTATGGTATTTTCAATCATATCATATGATTGAGTATCAGAATTCAGTAAAGGTAAAGACTTACCTCCATGACCGTATATTTTAATATTTTTTGGATTGATAGAATTTGTATTTACTCCCAAGCTTCTAAGAAAGTTTGAAGTCAGTTTGTGAACTCCAGTCGTATCGACCCTAAATCGGTACCAATTCCCTGACTTTAATAAAGAGCTTGAAATAGACGTGCTAACAGATGACGTTCTTTGCTGTGTTTTCAATCGATACTCTATAGTAAACTGAATGATTTTTGTTAATATTCCTTTGTTGTAAAAAATTGGATAGATTTCAATGGCACCATTAGTTTCATTTCTTGAGCGAGCGTTGGATACTGTTAATTGAGGTCCGTTTGGTATGGTATTTATTGGAAGTTGCTTTAGTTCACTTTTTGAAATTTCAATAGTTTCTAGATTAGTTATTTTTACAGAAGTTTCATTGATAAGCCCATTAATTGCCCACTGTTTTGAAAAAAGAAGTCCCTTTTCAAATGAAAAATTATGATTCTCAATATCAAAATAGGGTACTTCAACAGATTTGCTTGTAGTACTAATAACAGATGTGCCAGTCCAATTGATATTAAATGTTTGCGATTGAGAAAACCCAAAAAAACAAAATATTAATGTCAGGTATATTATTGGGGTTTTCATAGTTAAGGAACGCTAACTTGGGGTGGTTAGTATGTTATTTCAAAATCTAAAATTCAAAATTACAATAATAAATTATGAAACTCATCGTTTTCAATGAAACTAACATTAATTAAATTACCTACGTTTAACTTAAAAAGGTTCTTTTTTTTTTATTGTATAATAATCTATAATCACTATCTTGCATGACTGAATTCAATTATTTACTCAATTTTATGTTGAATATGAAATACATCAATAAAATAAGTCTACTTTTTGCAGTAGCAATACTATCATCATTGACAGGATGTAAGAAATCATCATTGTCGGGCAATACATCAAGAGGTACTGGTTGGCAGATTAATGCCAAAGATGGTGGCTTTCAGTATAACACAAGATATAAAGGTCAAGAAACTGCCCCTGGTTTGGTCTTCGTTGAAGGCGGAACTTTTACTAGAGGTAGCGTACAGGACGATGTTATGCACGATTGGAACAATTCACCAAACCAACAACATGTTGCTTCATTTTACATGGACGAAACTGAGGTAACTAATCTAATGTACTTAGAGTATTTGGATTGGATTAAACGAGTTTACCCTCCTAGTGACGAAAAGTTTAAAGAAATATACGCTAGTGCAGTCCCTGATACGCTGGTTTGGAGAAATCGTTTAGGAAACAGTGAAGTGTATGTAGAAAATTATCTTAGACATCCAGCTTTTATGAATTACCCTGTTGTTGGAGTTAGTTGGATTCAGGCGGTTCAATATGCTGAATGGAGATCTGACAGAGTTGCTGAAATTGGTCTACAAAAAGAAGGATACCTTGAAAGAGACTCACAGTTTTCTGCAACTGCTGAAGAAAACTTTAGTGTTGACACATACGTAAATGCTCCGACTAAATCTTTTGGAGGTAATGATAGCATTACATTACCTGCTAAAAGGCGAGCCAAAGCAATAGGTGAAGATTCAATAAATTTATATGCCAGACGTGAGTCAGGTGCAATTCCGCTAAAGTATAGATTGCCAACTGAATCTGAGTGGGAGTATGCTGCCTTAGGTTTAACAGAACTAAGAAATTATAATGTGTACAGAGGTAGAAAAAAATATCCCTGGGATGGTCAGTACTCACGATCCGGTGAGCGAAAAAAGAGAGGTGATCAATTGGCTAATTTCAAACAAGGAAAAGGAGATTATGGTGGTATTGCTGGATGGTCTGATGATGGTGCCGACATAACCAATGAAGTTATGTCCTATGAACCTAACGATTTTGGTTTGTATGACATGGCTGGTAATGTTTCTGAATGGGTAGCAGATGTATATCGCCCTGTTGTAGACGACGAATTTAGCGATTTTGGATACTATAGAGGAAATGTTTACACTAAAAATGCAATCGGTTCTGACGGTACATTTAAAGTTGTTGGAGTTGATGATATACAATATGATACTTTATCTACAGGTAGAGTTGTTGCCAAAACACTTCCTGGCCAGCTAGAAAGAGTTGCAGTTGATGATTCAGATATGCTGAATCGTCAAAGAACAAATTTTGATCAAAGTAATAATATAAACTTTAGAGACGGAGATAGAGCTTCTTCAAGAAATTTTGATGATTTTGAGAGTGGTACGGATGGTTCAACTAATGAAAAAGAAACTCGTCAGATGTACAATTCTCCCGTTTATAAAAAATCTGACGGAAAGTTAACTTTTGACAGCTCTAATGACAAAACCTCTTTAATTAATGACGAAGTTAGGGTTTATAAGGGTGGCTCTTGGAAAGACAGAGAATATTGGTTAGATCCAGCCCAGAGACGCTATTACCCTCAGCAAATGGCTACCTTGGATATCGGATTCAGGTGTGCAATGTCTAGAGTTGGTTCTAAATCATTATCAAAAAAGAAAAGGAAAAATTAATTTTCATACATTCTAAGATATTAAGTCCTAGCAAGTTTAATTGTTAGGACTTTTTTATTAATTTTAAAAGATGGAACTAAACCAAATTCATAAACTTTTTTTGAGTTGTTCAGGCGTTTCCACAGACACTCGAAATATTGAAACTGATGCAATGTTTTTTGCGCTCAAAGGTCCTAGTTTTAATGGTAATAAGTATGCACTTGATGCCCTAGATAAAGGCGCTAAATATGCCATAGTTGATGAGGTTTCAGTTTTGCATAATGATAAAATTGTTCATGTAAATGATGTTTTAAAGACTTTACAAGATTTAGCAAGTTTTCATAGAGAATATTTAGGCTTACCAATAGTTGCTTTAACTGGAAGTAATGGTAAAACAACAACTAAAGAACTAATTAATAATATCCTCCAGCAACGCTATAAAACAATAGCAACCGATGGTAATCTTAACAACCATATCGGAGTACCCTTAACTCTTTTAAGAATGACTTTTGATACTGAAATCGGTATTGTTGAGATGGGTGCCAATCATGCTAAGGAAATAAAGCTGCTTTGTGACATAGCAAAACCAAATGTGGGTTATATCACCAATTTTGGAAAAGCCCACCTTGAAGGTTTCGGATCTGAGCAAGGGGTTCTGCTCGCTAAAAGTGAGTTGTATGATTATCTAAAAGCTATCAAGGGTTTGATAGTTATAAATTTAGACGATTACAAACAGTTAAATCAAGTGGGTGAATATTCAAATATTTTTTCTTTTTCAGAATCTAAACAATCTTCAGTTAATATAAGTTTATTAGAATCTCAGCCTTTTTTGAATGTTTCATTTTCTGATACAATAATTAAGACAAATTTAGTAGGGGTTTATAATTTTCATAATATAGCAGCTGCATTAGCAGTTGGCGTTTATTTCAAACTCACACCCCAACAGCTTAAAATTGGAATTGAAAATTATGTTTCAGCAAATAACCGCTCTCAAATTATAAAGCAAAAGTCCAACCAGATTTTATTAGACGCCTATAATGCCAATCCAAGTAGTATGAAAGTTGCATTGGAAAATTTTAAACTAATCCAAAACTCAAATAAACTTGCCATACTAGGAGACATGTTTGAGTTGGGAGACACTAGTGCGAAAGAACATTTATTGATCATAAATCAAGCAATCTTAACCAAGGGGTGTACGTTTTATTTTGTAGGATCTCATTTTTTTGAGCAAAAAACACCTCACTCAACTTTTCTTTTTTTCGAAACATTTGAACTCCTCCAATCTCATTTGAAAAAAACAACTATTTCGGATACACACATTTTAGTAAAAGGTTCCCGTGGGATGGCTTTAGAACGTATTTTAGAACTGATTTAGTTAGAGAAATTTTGATTATGCAGCTGTATTAAGAGTAGCTTTTGTTAAGGAGCCAAATCTTCAACTTACCAGTAACCCATGATATAGTAATGATGTGAATATGCTACTTAATTTTTGATTCACGGATTTTTGAATTCAATAAACATTTATAAATAGATAACTGTATAATTTTTTTTGTAAAACTAAACTATTTGATAGTTTTATAAAAACTATAAGCTTTATCCGTATTTTTGTATTAATTCCAAGCTATTTTTAATTATTAAAATATATAACTATGCGACTTTTATTAAAATTATTTTTGTTTTCAAGTATTTCTGCAGTGAGTCAGACTGATGCAGGTCAAGAAAATATTTCAGAAAAAAGTTATTCTCTAACTGCTGTTGGCGATATAATGATTGGGACTAACTATCCATCTGATAGCTACTTGCCTCCAAATGATGGTGTTGGTTTTTTTGATTCTGTCTCAGAAATATTAAATAAATCTGATATTACATTTGGTAATTTAGAGGGAGTTATAATGTCAGAAAATATTTCACCTAGAAAGAGATGTAAAAACCCAAAAAATTGTTACGTATTTAAAATGCCTGATAATTATGTAAATCATATTAAAAATGCGGGGTTTAACCTTTTAAGTATAGCTAACAACCACATAAATGACTTTGGATCTAAGGGTGTTTTAAATACCACTAAGCTATTAGATGAATCTGAAATTTCTTATGCAGGAACTATTAATAACCCCACAACTATATTTAATTTTAAAGGAATTAAAGTTGGTTTCTGTGCATTTTCTCCAAATTACGGAACTGTTAATATAAACAACTTAAAAAATGCTAAAAAAATTGTATCGGACTTGAATAGTAAAGTTGATATTGTAATCGTATCATTTCATGCCGGAGGCGAGGGAGAAAATTTTCAACATATTTCAAATAAAAATGAAATTTATTTAGGAGAGAATAGAGGAAACCCATATTTATTTGCAAGACAAATGATTGACCAAGGAGCTGATATAATATTAGGTCATGGTCCACATGTAACCCGTGCAATAGATATATATAAAAATAAGTTTATTGCGTATAGTTTAGGAAATTTTGCTACTTACGGTAGGTTTAGTCTAAGGGGGCCAAAAGGTATATCCCCAATAGTTGAAATTAAATTTGATAGTAAAGGTGATTTTATTTCTGGAAAAATTACTTCTGTCAAGCTAGTAAATGGTGGCATTCCTGTTATTGATAAAAAGAACTCTGCCCTTCAAATTATTACAGATTTAGTAAAAGATGATCTTCCAGAAAGTACGATTAGAATTAGCAGTAATGGAGAGTTTTTTAAAGATTAATTTTTTTATTTATACTTAATTTCAAACAAACACTACATTTTTGATCTTTTTAGCTAACCAAACATTTCCAAATTATACAATTGATTTCATGTCAAATGAATGGATTGTAAATAATAGTATTGTTATCGCTGTTATTGGTTTGTTTCTAATAATCGGGCGCAAATTATCAGCTCAAAACAATACAAGAGTTACGTATTTAATGGGTGCTATTTTGTTTTTTTCGTCTGTGATAACTCCCTTGCGCACCGCTTTAAATGGGGACTGGAATATCGTTACTGATCTGCCCTTTCATCTTTGTGGGATTTCTGGTTTAATTTGTTCTTTTCTCCCTTTTGTTAAACGAAAGCAGTTTTTATTTGATTTTGTATTTTATTCTGGTATTATTGGTGGTATAATGTCTTTTCTTACACCTCAAATGAATGGCTATGATGGTAGTCATTTTGCCTATTTTGAATATTATGTAAGACATATCTTAATTTTATTATTACCTCTTTTTATGTTCAAAAATTTAAATATTCAGCCTTCTAGATATTCGAGTATTAAATCTTTTTTGATTTTAAATCTTTTGATGATTTTCATCATGCCATTAAATTTCTATCTTGGGTCAAATTACATGTATTTAGCTGAGCCGCCTGAGGTTAATAATCCTTTAGTAGTAGGAGTATGGCCTTACTATCTCTTATGGTTTGAGGTTTTTATTTTAGGGCTTATGGCTGCATTTTATGGTCTGTCTAGGCTAAAATTAAATGTAAAGCGGCCCAATTAAATATTATTTATTAAGGTCTTTGTACCTTCACCAATTAATTTGATTAAATCCTAAGTGTATGAAGCCAACCAAAACAGTAATAATTACAGGAACCAGTCGTGGTATCGGCTTTGAATTAGTACATCTTTTCGCTAACTCAGGTTATTCTGTTTTAGCACTTTCTCGAAACGCCAGACCAGTTGCAAATTTAAATTTTGAAAATATAACAGCTTTATCGTTTGATCTTAATAGCTCAAAAGACTATGAACGAGTTGAAGCTTTTGTTTTAAATGAATGGTCTAAAGTAGATATTTTAATTAATAATGCTGGAACACTTATAAATAAACCATTTTCGGCCACGACTTTTGAAGATTTTAAACAAGTGTACAATACCAATGTTTTTGGAGTTGCAGAGCTTACTAGGCGCATGATTCCTTTTATGTCCAAAAATAGTCATGTGGTTACAATTAGCTCTATGGGAGGAGTTCAGGGGTCAGTTAAATTCCCTGGACTGGCCGCTTACAGTTCTAGCAAGGGTGCGGTGATAACTCTGACTGAATTATTAGCTGAAGAATATAAAGAGTCAGGACCTTCCTTTAATGTACTTGCGTTGGGTGCTGTACAGACAGAAATGCTGGAAGAAGCATTTCCAGGTTACGAAGCGCCAAACACAGCGGCTCAAATGGGCGCTTATATATTTGAATTTGCTAAAAATGGGCAACAGTTATACAACGGTAAATTATTACAAATTTCGAGTTCAACGCCCTAGCAAATACCATGTATTATATTATCAATTCTGAAGGTTTAACAGTTCAGTAATGGTTATTTAATAAAATATTTCTTTACTTTTGTATCCTTACAAAATTCAATTTTATGTTCAATAATTTAAGTGAAAAATTAGATAAGGCTCTTCACGTCCTTAAAGGTCATGGGCGTATTTCAGAAATCAATGTGGCTGAAACCCTTAAAGAAGTTCGACGGGCTTTGTTGGACGCTGACGTTAATTATAAAATTGCTAAAGAGTTTACCAATCGTGTTAAACAAAAAGCACTAGGTCAAAATGTATTGACAACCCTTCATCCAGGCCAATTGATGGTAAAAATTGTAAAGGATGAGCTCACCGCATTAATGGGAAACGATGTAGAAGGTGTTAATTTATCAGCAAATCCAAGTGTGATTTTAATGTCTGGTTTGCAAGGGTCTGGTAAAACTACTTTTTCTGGAAAGCTTGCTAATTTTTTAAAAGTAAAAAAAGCTAAAAATCTAATGCTGGTTGCCTGCGATATATACCGTCCAGCTGCCATTGATCAGTTGCATATCGTAGGAGAACAAGTAGGTGTTGAGGTTTACAGTGATCAAGGCAATAATGATCCAGTAGCTATTGCAAAAGCTGGCATTGCGGCTGCAAAAGCCAAAGGCTGTAATGTTGTTATTATTGATACTGCGGGTCGTTTGGCGATTGATGAAGCGATGATGAGCGAAATAGCGAATATTCATTCTGCAGTGCAGCCACAAGAAACGTTATTTGTAGTAGATGCAATGACAGGGCAAGATGCAGTCAATACTGCGAAAGCATTTAACGATATACTTAATTTTGATGGAGTCGTCCTTACAAAACTTGACGGAGATACTCGTGGTGGAGCTGCAATTTCGATAAAGTCAGTAGTCAATAAACCAATCAAGTTTATTGGAACTGGCGAAAAAATGGAGGCAATTGATGTTTTCTATCCAGCTCGTATGGCCGAGCGGATCTTGGGAATGGGAGATGTAGTTTCCTTAGTTGAGCGTGCACAAGAACAATTTGATGAGCAAGAGGCTAGAAAAATTCAAAAAAAAATAGCTAAAAATCAATTCGGTTTTGATGATTTTTTATCTCAAATACAACAGGTTAAAAAGATGGGTAATATGAAAGATCTTATGGGAATGATTCCTGGTGCCGGAAAGGTGATGAAAGATGTAGATATAGACGATGATGCTTTTAAGCACATTGAAGCTATTATCCAGTCAATGACTCCTAAAGAGCGTGCCAAGCCAGCCCTACTAAACAACAGCCGTAAAAAACGAATTGGCTCTGGATCTGGAACATCTATCCAGCAAGTGAATCAACTGATGAAACAGTTTAATCAGATGAGTAAAATGATGAAGATGATGCAAGGCGGTGGGGGTCGAAGAATGATGGAAATGATGAAAAATATGCCACGATAAATGCAATTTAATCACCAATTATAATGATTTTATTAGACGGAAAACAAATAAGTGCTGACATAAAAGCTGAAATTGCTTTAGCAGTTACTGAAATTAAAAAAGAAGGGAAACGAGCACCGCATTTGGCGGCAGTTATTGTTGGTAACAATGGAGCTAGTATGACATATGTAGGGGCCAAAGTTAAGGCTTGTGAGCTTGTTGGTTTCAGTTCAACCTTAATTGATTTACCTGCTCAAACAACAGAAGTCGAATTATTAGCTAAAATACATGCGCTAAACGATAATCTTGAAATAGATGGTTTTATTGTGCAGCTTCCACTTCCTGAACATATTGATGAACAAAAGATTTTGATGGCAGTACATCCAGACAAAGATGTGGATGGATTTCACCCTACCAATGTTGGTAGAATGGCACTTGATTTACCAACTTTTCTGTCTGCAACTCCCTATGGAATCATGGAGCTGCTTGAGCGCTATAAAGTTCCAACTTCAGGAAAGCATGTTGTGGTTATAGGTCGGAGTCATATTGTTGGACGGCCAATGAGTATATTAATGAGTCAAAAACGACCTGCAGGAGACTCAACAGTAACTATAGCTCATAGCCGTACGACAAACTTAGAAAAACTTACTTTAGAAGCAGATATCATAGTTGCTGCATTGGGAATACCTGAATTTTTAAAAGCTGAAATGGTAAAACCAGGTGCCGTTATTATTGATGTGGGAATTACAAGAGTCCCTGACGAAACTAAAAAAAGAGGATACAGAATCGCAGGAGACGTTGATTTTGAAAGTGTATCTAAAAAAGCAGGTTATATTACACCAGTTCCTGGTGGAGTCGGTCCAATGACCATAGCAATGTTGCTTAAAAACACGCTTTTAGCTTTCGGACGTCATGCTTCTAAATGAGCTATTTAGAAAAAATATGAGACGAATTTTTAAAGGCTTTAAATTCCAAGGCGTTACCCGATGGGTCATAAAAAAACAAAGTAGCTTGTTCCCCAGCAAGCCCCTTGAAGCGAATGTAGGGTTTTATAATAAATTTTACTTTTTTATGTTTTAAGTGTTCTGAAAAAGTTTTAAAATTTTCCCAAGACAAAATAATTCCAAAATGAGGGACCGGCACTTGTTGGCCATCCACTTTATTTACATAGTGATTAGTTTCAGCTTCTTTAGGTTTGTGATGGATCACGAGTTGATGACCAAAAAAATTAAAGTCTACCCAATGGTCACTACTGCGCCCTTCTTTGCATTTTAAAATATCTCTGTAAAAAACACGGCATACTTCTAGATTCCACACTGGCACTGCTAAATGAAATGGAGGTAAAGTATTCATTCGATGTTTTTTTTAGAATATTTCAAAGTTTCATTTAAGTTGTTTAACTCAACATCTGTTAAATCGCGGTAGGTTCCAACTGCACAATTTTGGTAAATATTCATGATGCGCGTCCGCACAAGCGATTGAACCTCATAGTTAAGATATTCGCACATGCGACGAATTTGACGATTGAGTCCTTGAGTCAAAATTATTTTAAACTCAAAAGTACTTAGTTTTTCTACGCCACAAGGTTTGGTGGTTTTGCCGAGATCTTCTAAATAAATTCCTGCAGACATGCGTTGTGTAAAAGTTTGTGAGATAGGTTTATCAACTTTAACAATATATTCTTTTTCGTGATTGTTACTCGCGCGAAGAATTTTATTTACGATATCACCATCATCTGTCAATAAAATTAAACCTTCACTATCTTTGTCTAGTCTTCCAATTGGAAAAATCCTAGTTGGATAATTTATATAATCAATAATATTGTTTTTCTCAACGCCTGTGTCTGTAGTACAAACGATCCCTACAGGTTTATTAAAGGCGATGTAGGTTCTCTTTTTAGTGTCATTAAGAATTATTTTTCCGTCAACTTTTACTTCGTCGCTAGGAATTACTTTAGTACCCATTTCTGGAACTACATCATTTATTGTGACGCGCCCTTCAGAAATTAATTTATCCGCAGAGCGTCGCGAACAGTACCCTGCCTCACTTAAATATTTGTTAAGCCTTATTTTCATTGGATTCATAGTGTAAATTTACGAAACTTTAATCGCTCAAAAATTTTATTATTTCATCATAAATATATTTGCCTTTCAAAGAATGTCCTAGTCCTTCAGTAGAAATAAGTTTGGCGTTTTTGAACTGTAAGTCTATTTCTAGTGCGTCATCGTAGGGAATGACAGGGTCTCTTTTGTCATGAAAGATTAAGCCACGGCAGTCGATGTTTTTGATAAAGTTTGCAGTTGAATAATAGCTAGGAGGGTGTCCAAATGTGAGTTTGATATAGCGATCTATGCCTTTGTCTATTTTATTTCTAAAACCCATTATTTTCTTGTAACGCTCGATAATGGCTGCAAATGTTGATGGAGCACCTAAAAGCACAATTTTTTTAGCATCGCTGTAGTTTTTTTTGTGAAGAAAAAATATGATTGACATTGCTCCGACTGAATGTCCAACAAATATAGTAGGTTTAAATTTTTGACTCACTACATTGATAAATTCTGAATAGAGTATGGCGTCAAAGGAGTCGCTACCAGAGCCCCCATGAGCAGGAGCGTCAATTGCAATAATATTGTAGCCCTCTTTATGAAACTTTTCAATTTTATTTCGCCAACGACTACTGTTGCTTTCCCAACCGTGCACTAAAAGTATGGTTTCTTTTGGTCCTTTCCATTGGTATATTTGAATGTTTAAGTCAAGATAATACATTGTTGACTTGATTGCTGTATCTAAAAACAAATGTGCATTAGTAGTTAACTTACCTTTTCGGGGTTTAGAGAATACTAGAAGTGCGAGTCTTGAAGCGAGTTTTGAGTTAAAAATTCCAATACTATTTAGGATTGCACCGATAATTTTTGGTAGTAGTGAATTCATTAATTCGTTTCTCTATTTGCATTTTTTAAAGAAAATGCAGGGGTGCAAATGGCTAAGTATTCACAAGACTCATCATAAGGGTTTGAATATTGTACTCGAGTATTTTTACATATCTTTATAGACTGACCTGCTTTTAAAACTATTTTTTCGTTGTCAATAATAAATTGTTTTTTCCCTTTAATTATGTAAGTAAACTCATCGAAACTTGGAGTTTGGAAAGGCTCACTCCAGCCAGGTGGAGCGACCATGTGTGCAATGCTAAGTACGCTATTTCCGTCAGTCGCTTTACCAAAATATTCTTTTATTAATTTGCCATCAGTAGTTGGAACAATAAATGGATCTTTTGAAATTTTATATCCTCCCATAATTTAGTGCCAGTAAATGTACAAATCTTTAATTTTAGCATTTTCTGGTATCGAGATCGCTTCAATTTCGCTATCAACATTATAACGAATTTCTTCAGGGAGTTCTGATTTACTAATTGTAAAATAAGCATTGATTTCATCAACTGAAATTACTAAGCTTCGAAGTGTATTTTGAATGCTTGAAATCTGATATTTTGAACTGAAATCTCCAAAAGTACTATGTATGTTTAGGTCGTCTTTGTTCTTAAAACGTGAATCCATAATTCGGACGGTTCGAATGGTAGAGAGTGAGTCTAGAGAGTGTTCCGGGTCCAGTTCAAGTAAAAGTTTCCCTGAAATTTTTTCATAAACACTAATAGTGTTGGTGGTTCCTGTAAACTCATCTCCGCCTATATGTCTGCTCAAGGAGTCTTTTATGAAAACCGTCTTGAGGTCTTTAAATTTTGTGGAGTCTGTTAGTAACCCAATGCTATTTGACGAGATTGTGAATGGATTTGTTGATTTTTCGCAGGCTGAACAAATGCCTAATAATGTTGCAATAAATAAATAATATTTCATGTGGTACAAAATTCTAAATTATTTTTACTCAAATTCATAAAGTGAAATTTATGAAGCAATGAATGTTTAAGGGTTTACAAAGATAGTTTAGTGGCTCGCCTTAAAATTTGAGTAAAAATAATTGAACTTTTATTACTTAAACCAAAAACAGTAAACTATTTTTGTTAAATATGTTAAAAACCGAAATTAAATCACTTGTTAGTCAAGGAAAAATGCTTCCTCTTATGGAGGCATTCTATACAATTCAAGGCGAAGGCTTTCATAAAGGAACTGCAGCTTATTTTATCAGAATAGGCGGTTGTGATGTTGGATGTCATTGGTGTGATGTTAAAGAGAGTTGGAATGCAGAACTGCACCCCCCTACTTCAATAGAGTCTATTGTAGATCAGGCAGTTAGTCACAGTCAGACGATAGTAGTTACTGGAGGAGAGCCATTGATGTGGGATATGGGTCCTTTAGCGGCTAAGCTAAAGCTTAAAGGAATGCAGACGCACATCGAAACATCAGGTGCGTATAGGTTGACTGGGGATTGGGATTGGATATGTTTGTCTCCGAAAAAATTAAAAACCCCATTAAACGAAGTATATCATCAGGCTCACGAGCTAAAGGTAATTGTGTACAATCTAGATGATTTAAGATTTGCTGAAGATCAAGCAGCAAAAGTAAATTCAGACTGCATTCTCTATTTGCAACCAGAGTGGAGTAAGCGAGATAAAGTCATGCCTTTTATTGTAGAATATGTCATGAAACACCCAAAATGGAAGGTTTCACTTCAAACACACAAGTATTTAAATATTCCTTAGTATAAAATTAGTCTAATTGTTTATTTTTGATACATTTAACCATAATTTTAATAAAATAAATTTATTTTTTATACTAAATTCATTAAATTACTTTTCATATGTAATCATTATGTCGTTTAATATTTAAAATATTAAACAATAATGTCATATTTGAACTCAAATATAATAATTTACTATGTGTGGGATTGTATGTGCTTTCGATTTAAAGCAAAAATCAGAAATATTAAGACCTTTGGTTCTCCAGATGTCAAAAAAAATTAGACATCGTGGTCCCGATTGGAGTGGGATTTACAGCGACAATAAGACTATTATGGCTCATGAGCGTCTAGCAATAGTCGATCCTGCATCTGGAAAGCAGCCTCTTTTTAGCTTAGATCGTAAATTAATTCTTGCAGCAAATGGTGAAATTTATAATCATCGTGAGATTAGAAGTCGTTATAAAGATTCGTATAAATTTCAAACACAAAGTGATTGTGAAGTTATTTTGGCCTTATACAAACAAAAGGGAGTTGATTTTGTTGATGACTTAAATGGGATTTTTGGATTTGCTATATATGATGTTGAAAATGATGAATACTTTATTGCTCGTGATCACATGGGAGTCATTCCTCTATACATGGGCTGGGATCAAAACGGTACTTTCTATGTGGCTTCTGAACTGAAAGCTTTAGAAGGGCATTGTACTAAAATTGAATTATTTCCACCAGGACATTTCCTTTCTAGTAAGGATGGTAAATTGGTCCAGTGGTATAAGAGGGAGTGGGATGAGTTTTCTGCTGTCAAAGAAAATGAAACAAATATTTCAGAAATAAAAAAAGCACTAGAGGATGCAGTCCATAGGCAGCTAATGTCTGATGTCCCTTACGGGGTGTTATTGTCTGGCGGATTAGATTCGTCTGTGACTTCTGCCATTGCAAAAAAATATGCTTCAATGCGCGTTGAGTCTAATGATCAAGCTGCAGCTTGGTGGCCACAGTTACATTCTTTTTCTGTTGGCCTTGAAGGTTCTCCTGATCTTGCTGCAGCTCAAGTAGTTGCTGACCATATTGGTACTATTCATCATGAAATAAAATTCACTATTCAAGAAGGTTTAGATGCTATAAGAGATGTGGTGTATAATCTTGAGACTTACGATATTACAACCATCAGAGCTTCCACTCCTATGTACTTAATGGCGAGAGTTATAAAATCTATGGGAATTAAAATGGTTCTTTCGGGCGAAGGAGCAGATGAGTTGTTTGGAGGGTATTTATACTTTCATAAAGCGCCAAATGCTGAAGAGTTTCATGATGAAACCGTTCGAAAGCTTAATAAGCTACATATGTATGATTGTTTAAGAGCTAATAAGAGCTTGGCAGCTTGGGGAATTGAGGGTAGAGTCCCTTTTTTAGATAAAGAATTTATTGATGTAGCTATGCGAATTAATCCGCAAGATAAAATGATAAATGGAGAGCGTATGGAAAAATGGATAGTTCGAAAAGCGTTTGAAGATATATTGCCAGAAAGTGTAGTTTGGCGACAAAAGGAACAGTTTAGTGATGGAGTTGGATACAGTTGGATTGATACTCTTAAAAAAGTCGTAGGGAAGGCGGTTTCTGACGAGCAATTAAATAACGCACGTTATAGGTTCCCTATTCAGACTCCGCAGAACAAAGAAGAATTTTATTATAGATCTATTTTTGAATCCTATTTTCCTAGTGATGCAGCTGCGCTTTGCGTTCCTCAAGAAGCGAGTGTAGCTTGTAGTACAAAAAGAGCTCTGGAATGGGATGAAGCTTTCAAAAACATGAATGACCCCAGCGGAAGAGCAGTGTCTAAAGTGCATGACAAGGCATATGATTAAGTTTTGTTAGCTAAAAATAAGACTCTTTCAGCCACTTTTTTATAAACTCAAATAATAGTTCTTATTTAAAAGCTCCTAAATCTACTTTAAGGCCTTTTTTAGCTTATTTAAGCATGTCTAGAAAAATTAATCAATTGTTAATAATTACAGTCAAATTCTCTGAAAACCACTTTAAGTTCCTTTGAGAATCATTTATATTTGTTACTATCATGAATTTTTTGTGATAACACGAAATTTAAATAAATACAAACAAAACAATGAGCGAGGAAATTAATAAAACTAGTTATTCGGCGGATAGTATACAAGCGTTAGAGGGTATGGAACACGTGCGTATGCGACCTTCAATGTATATCGGAGACGTAGGCTTAAGAGGGTTGCACCATTTGGTTTATGAGGTTATTGATAATTCCATAGATGAGGCTTTAGCAGGACATTGTGATAAGATCACGGTTATTATTAACGAGGATAATTCAATAACGACTGAAGATAATGGTCGTGGAATACCTGTTGGATTACACAAAAAAGAAGGAGTTTCTGCTCTTGAGGTTGTTATGACCAAGATTGGAGCAGGTGGTAAGTTTGATAAAGATTCATACAAAGTTTCTGGAGGTTTGCATGGAGTAGGTGTAAGTTGTGTAAATGCACTTTCAGAGCATTTGAAAGCAACTGTCTACAGAGACGGTAAGATTTATGAGCAAGAGTATGAGCGAGGAAAGGCCATGTATCCTGTGAAGCAAACAGGGGAGACTGACAGAAGAGGAACCACTGTTACATTCAAGCCAGATCCGGAAATATTTACTCAAACCTTAATTTATGTTTATGATACTTTAGCCAACAGACTTAGGGAATTAGCATTCCTCAATAAAGGAATTACAGTAGTCCTTATTGATCATCGTGAAAAAGACGAAAAAGGTGAGTTTTTAGGAGAAACATTCCATTCAGACGAAGGGCTTTCAGAATTTATCCAGTACTTAGATAGTAATCGCGAACCTATCATGAAAAAGGTAATAGCTTTTGAAGGGCAAAAAAATGGAGTCCCAGTTGAAGTTGCTATGATTTATAATACCTCATATGCTGAGAATTTACATTCCTATGTCAATAATATTAATACCCATGAAGGCGGGACTCATTTGTCAGGTTTTCGTCGTGGGTTGACACACACTCTGAAAAAGTATGCTGATGAGTCTGGTATGTTAGATAAATTAAAATTTGACATAGCTGGCGATGATTTCCGAGAGGGGTTGACAGCTATAATTTCTGTCAAGGTTCAAGAGCCTCAATTTGAGGGTCAAACAAAAACAAAATTAGGAAATAGAGAGGTTTCTGCATCTGTTAGCCAGGCTGTTTCTGAAATGCTTACAGATTATTTGGAAGAAAATCCAGATGACGCAAAGATAATTGTTCAAAAAGTTATTTTAGCGGCTCAGGCCCGTCACGCTGCTCAAAAGGCTCGAGAAATGGTTCAAAGAAAAACAGTGATGAGTATGGGAGGGTTGCCTGGGAAACTGAGTGACTGTTCTGAACAAGACCCAGCTAAGTGTGAAGTTTTTCTTGTTGAGGGGGACTCGGCAGGAGGTACTGCCAAGCAAGGTAGAGATCGTGCATTTCAAGCTATTTTACCTTTAAGAGGAAAAATCTTAAATGTAGAAAAAGCCATGCAACATAAAGTATTTGAAAATGAAGAGATTAAAAATATTTTTACAGCGCTAGGTGTAACCATTGGAACTGAAGAAGATAGTAAAGCTTTGAATTTATCAAAACTTCGTTATCACAAAATTGTTATTATGTGTGACGCTGATATTGATGGTAGTCACATCGCTACACTTATTTTAACTTTCTTTTTTAGATATATGAAAGAACTAATTGAGAGTGGACATGTTTATATTGCAACACCTCCGCTATATCTTGTAAAAAAAGGGCAAAAGAAACAATATGCTTGGAGTGATTCTGAGCGTGACACAATAGTTGATGGTTTTGGAGGAAGTGCTTCAATTCAGCGCTATAAAGGACTTGGAGAGATGAACGCAAGCCAGCTATGGGATACAACCATGAACCCTGATTTTAGAACTTTACGCCAAGTTCAAGTTGACAATGGCACCGAAGCAGATCGAATATTTTCTATGCTTATGGGAGACGATGTACCTCCTAGAAGAGAGTTTATTGAGAAAAATGCGATTTATGCAAATATTGATGCTTAGTTGAGTTTTTAAAATTCTCTAAAATGAAAAAATTTATTATTTTTTGTTTTTATATCTTATCCATAAGCTCAATTATGTCACAGGAAGATTTTCAAAATCTACCTAACTCTGTTATAGGATTTGGCAATATATTACTAGCTGGAGAAGATGCCAGTTTATTGGCTGAAAACTACCTTAGACCTTCTGTTAAAGGTTTGATAAGTGGAATGAATAGCGGCTGGTATTCAACAGCCAAAACCCATAAAAAATTCGGTTTTGACATCACATTTGGCTTAAATTCTTCTTTAATTCCTTCCAAAGATAAAGTGTTTGATTTTATTTCCAGTGATTATAATTACATATCGGTTGGTGATAGCAATATTGAGTTACCAACAGTTTTGAGTGATGATGACTCAGAGACAATTTTCAATGTTTCTATCCCAGTTCTAAGCGGTGACTATAAAGTTGGTTCATTCACTTTGCCGGGTGGTATAGCTAAAGATTTACCCGTAAACGCAGTGCCAACTCCTTTTATTCAGCTTGGATTAGGATTACCTTATAAAATAGAACTTAATTTGAGGTATGTCCCTGATTTAAACTATGATTCAAAAGTAAATGGAAGTTCAGTAGGTGTTGGAATCCAGCATGATTTGACGCAATATTTAGGCCTACTAGATAAGCTGCCATACAGCATTTCAGTTATGGGAGCTTTTTCAAAAGCAAATATTGAGTATGCGATTGATGAAAATTTGTCTAATCAAATTTCTGTTACGGACGGAAATGCCATATTTAATTTAGATACATGGACAGTCCAGGCATTAGGATCGCTGAACTTAAGAATCTTTACTATTTATGCCGGAGTGGGTTATAATTACGGAATATCTAGTTTTAAAATTAATGGAGATTATACATTGAATTATGATGTTGTAGATTCAAATCAAAACTCGGTAGGTACTTTAATTGAAAATATCTCTGACCCTATAAATTTAGATTTTAGTTCTAGTGGTACTCGAGCTACAATAGGAGCACGTTTAAATTTATTATTTTTTAAGATTTTTGCAGACTACACAATACAAGAATACAACACATTATCGCTAGGGGCCGCCTTTAGCATAAGATGACCAATTAAATAAACTATACAAAATTAAAAATTATGAAAATAACAGTAGTGGGCGCAGGTGCAGTAGGTGCAAGTTGTGCAGAATATATTGCAATTAAGAACTTTGCTTCAGAAGTTGTATTATTAGATATAAAAGAAGGCTATGCTGAGGGAAAGGCAATGGATTTAATGCAGTGTGCATCCCTTAATGGGTTTGACACAAAAATAACAGGGTCTACCAATGACTATAATAAAACTTCAAATAGTGATATTTGTGTTATAACTTCAGGAATTCCAAGAAAACCTGGAATGACCCGTGAAGAGTTAATTGGAATCAACGCAGGGATTGTTAAAACAGTATCTACAAGTCTTGTAAAGCACTCACCAAATACCATTCTGATAGTAGTTAGTAATCCCATGGATACGATGACTTATTTAGCACATAAGGTGACGGGACTTCCAAAAAACAAAATAATAGGAATGGGTGGTGCTCTTGATTCAGCTCGTTTTAAGTTTCGATTAGCTGAGGCATTGGGCGCACCGATTAGCGATGTTGACGGAATGGTTATTGGAGGTCACAGCGATGTTGGTATGGTTCCTCTAATTTCGCATGCAACTCGTAACAGCATAAAAGTTTCAGAATTTATTTCAAGTCAGAGATTAGAACAAGTTAAACAAGACACCAAAGTAGGAGGTGCAACATTAACTAAACTTTTAGGAACTTCTGCATGGTATGCTCCTGGAGCAGCAGTTAGCGGCTTAGTTCAATCAATAGCGTGTGACCAGAAAAAGATATATCCGTGCTCAGTATTAGTTAATGGGGAGTATGGTTTATCTGATTTGTGTATTGGAGTACCAGTCGTTCTGGGAGAAAATGGAATTGAAAGGATAGTTGAAATAGAGTTAAGTGACAATGATAAATCACATTTACATAAAAGTGCTGAAGGCGTAAAAAAAACAAATGCATTGTTAGACGCTTAAGTATGTTTTTTGTTTAATTCTTTCTTTTACTTCTTATCAATGATTTAAATTCTATTTTTATTGAAAACAAAGGAAACTATTGTCAAATTACATCGTAAATCATATATTTGCTCGTTTATAAAAATTAAAGCACACAAAAACAACTCATAATGCAAAATAAAGGACCAGTAAAATTATTTGCAATACTATTTGGTTTGGTTAGTATCTACCAATTATCATTTAGTTTTAAAGCAGATCAGATTGAAGACAATGCAAAGAAATTTGCTTTTGAGAAGATTTTGGATTCAGATTCTGATTACGACGCTAAGCGAGTGCTAGAACAAGCTAAATATTTAGACTCTCTTAAAAATGAGACTGTTTTTGATATTGGAATAGCGGAGTTTAACTATGATGAAGTTAAGGAGAAAGCTATGAACCTTGGCTTGGACCTTAAAGGGGGGATCAATGTAATTCTTCAAATATCGGTTAAAGATATCCTCGTTGGTCTTGCCAACGGAAGTAAGGATCCTGTATTTAGAAAGGCATTAAGCGATGCAGAAGAGCTTCAAAAAGATAGTCAAAATACTTATTTGGAGGATTTCTTTGTTGCATTTGATGCAGTTGAAGGACAAACTAAATTAGCATCTCCAGATATCTTTGCTAACCGCACTCTAAGCGAGGAAGTCACATTTGATATGTCAGACGCTGAAGTTAAACCAGTTCTTTCAGCTAAAATTGATGAATCTATTGTATCGGCTTTTGAAGTTTTGCGTAAACGTATTGATAAGTTTGGAGTGACCCAGCCGAATATTCAGCGTATTGGCAATTCTGGTCGTATTCTAGTTGAATTGCCAGGAGCCAAAGAAATTGAACGTGTAAAGGGTTTATTGCAAAGCACAGCCCAATTAGAATTTTGGGATGCCTTTAAAGGTGAAGAATTTGGAACTTTTATTTTTCAAGCTAATGATCTCTTAAAAGAAATTATTGAAACCGACGTTAATAGTGATTTGAAACAAACTGATGAATCTTCAGCTGATGCTATTTCTGATATTATTGGAGATACTGACGCAGAAACAGGAGATGACGGAGAAATAAACCCATTAATAGACTTAATCAGAGCGCCAGGATATAATGGTGGCCCTGTAATTGCTTCCTTTGAGCAAAAAGACAAGCAACTTGTTACGGATTACCTTAACAACCCTCAAGTACGCGCCTTATTAACTGTAGAACAACGTTATGCAAAATTCGTATGGGGAATTCCACAGGTTCAACAAACTGTTGGAGAAGATTCTCAGAGTATAGAACTTGTTGAATTATATGCCTTGAGAGGAAATAGAGATAACACACCCCCGCTTAGTGGTGCTGTAATCACGGATGCTCGTCAAGCGTTTCAGCAAAATGGAAGCCCAAGTGTTTCGATGCAAATGAACCTCAAAGGAGCTAAAGTATGGGAGGATATGACCGGAAATGCATTTAATACGGGTGGTCAAATAGCAATTGTTTTGGATGAAATAGTATATTCAGCTCCGGGTGTTACAACCGGGCCTATTGCTGGAGGTAACTCAGAAATATCGGGATCCTTCACTTTGAACGAGGCAGTGGATTTAGCAAACGTTTTAAGAGCTGGTAAATTACCTGCATCTGCTGATATAGTACAAGCTGAAGAAGTGGGACCCTCATTAGGACAGGAAGCTATAGACAGTGGAATGAAATCATTTTTAATTGCATTAACATTGGTACTTTTATGGATGCTCTTTTATTACGGTAAAGCAGGAATTTATTCAAACATTGCTTTGCTGTTTAATATTATTTTAATTTTTGGTATTCTTTCTGGTCTTGGAGCTGTTTTAACGTTACCAGGGATTGCAGGTATTGTCTTAACAATTGGTATCGCAGTAGATGCAAATGTTCTAATTTACGAGCGAATTCGTGAAGAACTATTTAAAGGTAAAGGTAATAAAGAGTCCGTTAGAGATGGATTTAGTAATGCATTATCTTCAATTTTAGATGCTAATATCACTACTGGCCTTACGGCATTAATATTATATGTATTTGGATCTGGACCTATCAAAGGATTTGCAACAACTTTGTTGATCGGTATTTTAACTTCACTATTTACAGCAATTTTCATCTCAAGATTGTTAATCGACTGGCATCTAAATCGTGGAGGTAAATTAGAATTTTCTACTGGGATGACAAAAGGATTGTTTAGGTCAATAAACATCAAATTCCTTAAAAAGCGTAAAATTGCTTATCTCATTTCGGGAACAATTATCATTGCTGGTCTCGCTTCGTTATTCACTACTGGCTTAGATCAAGGTATAGACTTTGTTGGTGGAAGAACCTACACAGTTCGCTTTGCACAAGACATGAATACTGAAAAGGTCAAGACAGCTTTAAATGATGTGTTTAATAGTGCTGAAGTCAAAACAATAGGAAGTGTAAATCAGTTAAAGATATCTACTAAATATAAAGTGAATGAAAATTCTGCAGAAGTTGATCAAGAGGTTCAACTAAAACTATATGAGGCCTTGGTCCCATTTTTACCAGCCAAGACAACTTATAAACAGTTTATAAATGCTGAGAATAATGTTGGTAAAATGTATTCAGGCAAAGTAAGTCCAACTATTGCTGATGACATCAAAAAATCCTCTGTGTGGGCTATTTTAGGGTCCTTAATTGTAGTCTTTCTATACATACTGTTAAGATTTAAGAAATGGCAGTTTTCGCTAGGTGCTGTAGCTGCAGTATTTCATGATGTATTAATAGTTTTAGGAATCTTTTCAATTGCTTGGAAATTTTTACCATTTAGTATGGAGATCGATCAGGCATTCATAGCGGCTATTTTAACCGTTATTGGTTATTCCTTAAATGATACTGTAGTTGTATTTGATAGAATTAGAGAATATCTAAATGAGCACACCAGCTGGAAATTTGACAAAGTAGTCAACAGTGCTTTAAGCAGTACTTTGAGTCGTACATTAAACACATCTTTAACCACTTTGGTTGTGTTATTAGCGATGTTTACCTTTGGCGCCGACTCACTTAGAGGGCTACTATTCGCACTTATTGTTGGAGTACTAGTAGGAACTTACTCTTCGCTATTCATAGCAAGTCCAATAATGCACGATACACTAAAGCGTTTGGATAAAAAAGAGTAATAATTTCTATAAATCGAAACATAAAAAAGCCACTTTAAAAGTGGCTTTTTTATGTTCGTATCGTTTAGTCATCTAAGAGGTTTTTGGTTTGTATAAAAACATGAAGTAAAGGCCACAAACAACAAAAGGGATGCTTAGCACTTGTCCAGTGTTTAATCCTAATATCCAGTCCTCTCGACTGTCAATTTGTGCGATTTTAAATTGTTCAATAAACACTCTTACAGACATTAAAAGCACTAAAAAGAGTCCAAATAAAAATCCTGTCTGCGTATTCTTTTTTGTTTTCCAGTATAACAAAAACAGTGTTATAAATACAAAGATGTAACCAAATGCTTCATATAATTGTCCAGGGTGTCTAGGAATACTATCCAATTGTTTGAATATAATAGCCAAAGGAAATCCTTCTTCGGCTGGCTTTCCAATCATTTCAGAATTGAAAAAATTTCCAAGTCGAATGAAAACAGCTCCTAGGGCAGAGGCAATAACCACACGGTCAAGTATCCACAGTACAGATTTTTTAAGTATTTTTTTATTATAAATGTACATAGATACAATCATACCAATGGCTGCTCCGTGACTAGCTAATCCACGAAATCCAGTAAACTCAAATCCACCGCTAAAGCGAAACGGAAGAAATACGCTTAAAAAATCTTCTCTAAATAATTCAGATTGATAAAATATCACATGTCCTAGACGTGCACCAATCATAATTCCAAAAACAGAATACATGAACAACCCGTCAAGTTTTTCATCCGACTGATTTTCATTTTTGTATATTTTTTTCATAAGATACCACCCAACAACAAATGCAGCCATCCACATCAGGCTGTAGTAATGAATTTTAAAATTTCCAAAAAGAGCGATACCATCTGAAGTGGGATCCCATACGGTTTGTAGCAAATACATATTTATCTATTTAGTTTGTAAATATAGAAAATTGAGACGAATCTAGAACTTAGCTAAAACTTATTAAATATTTTTTTTGGGACTGGATCATGTCCAGACCCACCCCATGGATGACATCTTAAAATACGTTTCATTCCTAGAAAGCTTCCTTTAATAAGTCCGTGAGTTATTAAGGCCTCTTTGACATAGTGAGAACAAGTAGGTTGAAAACGGCAACTTGAAGGTAAAAAAGGTGAGATTAGTTTTTGATATATTTTTATTATAAATAAAAAAGGTGCAATTAAAATCGTCTTCATTTATTTAATTTATAGTAAATGCAGTGCCATCATTACTATCTTTGAGTTGAATCCCAATTTTAATTAATTCATCTCTAATTTTATCTGAGAGTGAAAAGTTTTTTTCAGCTCTGGCCTCATTTCGCATTTTTATTAATAGTTCAACTGTTGCCCCAAGTTTTTGGTTTTGGTCATTTGAAGTTTCATTTTTAAGTCCTAAGATGTCAAAAACAAAATGATGCATTACCTCTTTAAGTGAAATCAGATTCAGCTCACTTATACTCGCTTTATTACTCTTAATTTGGTTAATATACTTAACAGCGCTAAAAAGCTCAGCGATTAATATTGGTGTATTGAAATCATCATTCATTGCAGCATAGCAATGAGACTTCCATTTAATAACGTCGAACCCATTGGAGTCTTTAGTTGCTTCAATTTTAGACAAAGAAGACACAGCATCCATTAGTTTTAAACATCCCTTTTCAGAAGCTAATAAGGCATCATTACTGAAGTCTAATACACTTCTATAATGAGCTTGCATCATAAAAAAACGAACAACTGAAGCTGAAAATCCTTTTGAAAGTGTATCATTATTTCCACTCAATATTTCAGCAGGCAAAATATTATTACCAGTTGATTTAGCCATTTTTTGACCATTTAAGGTTAGCATATTTGCGTGCATCCAGTAGTTTGCTGGTGAATGATTATGACATGCATTTGCTTGTGCAATTTCGCACTCATGATGAGGGAATTTTAAATCCATTCCACCCCCATGTATGTCAAAATTTTCTCCAAGGTATTTTGTACTCATTGCTGTACACTCTAAATGCCAACCAGGAAATCCATCACTCCATGGAGATGGCCAACGCATAATGTGCTGAGCTTCTGCTTTTTTCCAAAGTGCAAAATCTTGTGGATTTTTTTTATCAGATTGACCATCCAACTCTCTTGTGTTATGTACAAGATCTTCTATATTTCTTCCACTTAAAATTCCATAATTATGGTATTCGTTGTATTTTAAAACATCAAAATAAATAGATCCGTTTGCTTCATAAGCGAAACCTTTTTCAAGTATTGATTTGATGATTTCTAACTGTTCTATAATATGACCTGTTGCCGTTGGCTCAATACTAGGTGGTAGGAAATTAAAAGTATTTAAAATATTGTGGAAATCAACTGTGTAGCGCTGAACTACTTCCATTGGTTCAACTTGCTCTAGTCTAGCTTTTTTTGCAATTCTATCTTCACCCTGATCCGAATCATTTTCAAGGTGACCAGCATCAGTGATGTTTCGAACATAGCGCACCTTATAATCAAGGTGCTTAAAATATCTAAAGATCATATCAAAGGACATGAAAGTCCGTACATTTCCAAGGTGTACATTGCTGTAGACTGTGGGTCCACAAACATACATTCCAATAGCTCCTTCATTAACTGGTTTAAAAATTTCTTTTTTTCCTGAAAGGGTGTTGTATATCTTAAGTGTATTTGAGAGGTGTTTGTTCATGGTTTTAAGACTAGAATTTTGTCTCTAATTTTATATAATCTAAAAATTCTCTCTTGGTATCTTTTTCTTTAAATTTTCCACCAAATTCGCTTGTCACGGTGCTACTTTCTATATCTCGAATACCTCTAGAATTAACACACAAATGCTTAGCGTCAATCACGCAGGCTACATCTTTTGTGTTTAGGATACTTTGAAGTTCCTTGACGATTTGGATAGTGAGTCGCTCCTGAACTTGTGGTCTTTTTGAAAAATAGTCTACTATACGATTCATTTTGGATAGCCCAACCACAGTTCCATTTGAAATGTATGCAACGTGAGCTCTACCTACAATGGGGAGAAAATGATGTTCACAAGTTGAATAAACTGTGATGTTCTTTTCAACTAGCATTTCTCCGTATTGGTATTTGTTATCAAAGGTTGATGCCTTGGGTTTTTTTGACGGATCAAGTCCACTGAAAATTTCTTTTACAAACATTTTTGCGATTCGGTTTGGAGTGCCATTAAGACTGTCATCAGTCAAGTCTAAGCCAAGAGTCTCCATGATGTGTTTAACATCCTTTTTAATCAAGGTTATTTTCTCGTCAGCACTTAGTACAAACGCATCGTCACGCATTGGTGTTTCAGATGAAGTTCCTATGTGGTTATCACCAATTATATCAAAAGATTCAGTTTTATTTTCAAGTCCCATTTGGATTAAAGAATAAAGTTATTTAGAATTTAATAAATACAAAGATAAATAAATTCGTTATTAGGTTGTTTCATTATAGTTAATAATTGATTTTTTTTTAAAAATATCATAAAAAATCACTACTTTTCAGATCCTTATTTTTAGCTGTTTAATCAAACTGGGTAACACAAGCTGCCAAACAACAACTTGAAATAGTAATTTAATAGTTTCCCAAATGAAATTAAATATACTTTACATAATTGTTTTTGCCTTTTCTTTTTTAAAATGTAATTCACAAATTGTCAAGAACAAATCCACCCAGCCAATAGTATTTAATAAAAATACTTTTTCAGAATTCACACCAAGAGAAATTAAAATGCTCAATACTGTGTATGGAGGGATGTTAAAAAATGAGATTTTAAATCGGCCTACCAGAGTCCTAGCAATAAAAGAGATTTTAAGAAACAGGGTAGAAATAGTAAAGCTAACTGACCCTAGGCATCACAAACCTTGTCCAATGTTATCTGAAATTCCCCTTTTCAATATTTTTAATAAAAGCCTTAAGAGAGACCAAACTTTTGATCCATTGAAATTTAATCCTCTCAAATATAATTTTGAGTTTCACAGTAGTGACACTCACTTAATTCGTGTAGACAATTCAGATTATTTTATTATTGTTAAATCTCAACACTACAACAACTAGTCATGAAAAATAAATTAATTGTATTTATATTTTTGTTTTTTACGTATTTAGGTGTTGATGCTCAACAAAGAGAATGTGGAATGGAGAACCATATGACCGAAATGATGAAAGATCCTGATTTTGCACGCGAATGGGAACTAAACCAAAATAAATTTAAAAGTGCTGTCAAACAAAGTTTAAACACCAGTTTTAGACAAAATTTATTAAATCCGATTGTAATCCCAGTAGCTGTTCATTTTCCTGAAGCAGAGGAGTCAGATCGTGCGTGCTTGGAAGCATTGGCACAAAATCAAATAGATATATTAAATGGCGATTTTACAGCCACTAATCCTGATGCCAACCTTTGGCCAGATGCAAGCGGCTTTTACCCAGGAGTAAACCATGGCGCAGCGGATATTCAGTTTTGTATTGCTACTGCATTTCATCCAGAAGATACTGACGAAGATCTTGTTGAAGGAGGGCCTGCTGTTACCATAGGATATGATTTTGGTGGAGGCAACGATGCTGATACTAATTGGTCTGGTTATATGAATTTTCTTGTCAAAGATATTGGAGGTGGTTTACTAGGGTATTCTCCTTTAGGGGGGAGTATTAATGCAGGTCAATCTGTTGTAATCAATCTTGGCGCTTTTGGTTCTGGTGCTGGGTGTCCAGACTCAGGAATTGTTCCAAACGCTCCCTACAATTTAGGGAGAACAGTAACACACGAATTAGGACACTTTTACCAACTAGAGCACCCTTTTTCTGGTTCATGCGACACTGACGATGGAGTTGTCGACACTCCAAATATTGTTGATGCTAATTATGGTTGTCCAGCTCCCGGGACAATCGATGGTTGTGAAACAGGTGAGTTTGCACTTACAATGAGTTATATGGACTATGGAGATGATGCTTGTCTTTATATGTTTTCTGAGGGTCAAACGGATATTGTTGATATTTATGTTAGTGAGGTCTTACAAGCTCAATTTAAACCTGGAACAGTGCCAGTTTGTGTTGAAGTTCCTCAATATATTATGAGTGACGATATAGTGACAACTTGTAACGGACTTTTTTATGATTCAGGTGGGGCTGACGATGGTCCAGCGGGAAACTATAGCAACAATGAAATTTTTACATTCACTATTTGTCCTGAAACTGATGGGCAATCAACACAGTTGAATTTTACCGAATTTGCCACACAAAATAATGCGGATATCATGAGTATTTACAATGCTTCTGATGCGACTGACCCTGCCACTCTAGTTGGAGAATACTCCGGAACAAATGGACCAACTGAGCCTGTGACAGCTTCATTGACCAATCCAACAGGGTGTTTAACAGTTGTTTTTACAAGTACTGGGGCTATTACTGACGCAGGCTGGTTAGCATTTATTTCTTGTGTAGACCCTCCGGCAGAATGTCAAGATATAATTGCTCAATTAGACAGTACTTCTCCGGGTGTAGACTCTGAGGATGTTATTTTAGTTTGCCCAGGAGAAGAAATCACTCTGAGTGGAAGCGGCCAGTTTTCTGAGCCTGGCGGAGGAGTTGGTGCGGCCTATATTTGGGATATTGGAGATGGTACTTCTATTAGTGGACAGACAGTGACCTTTTCATTTGACGAGCCTGGTGTATACATTGCTAATTTAAATATATGGGATACAAATACATCGGTTTTTCCAGAGGGTTGTAAAAATGACAATAGAATTAACCAGTATATTCAGGTAAGCACAACACCTACTTTTGAAGCTTCTGAAGACACTGTTAGTCCAATTTGCTATGGTGATACTTCTACAATTACTCCTTTAGTTGTTCCAACTCCTTATATTAACGAATGTACAGTCCCTGAAAGTAATGTTACATTTTTACCAGATGGTAACGGTGCTGTTTACCAAACTTGTATTGTAGTTGATTGTTTTGAGGAGGATCAAGTTTTAGAAGAACTTCTGCAACTTGAAAGTATTTGTTTAAATATTGAACATTCTTACTTAGGTGATTTAGATATAATAATTGAAAGTCCCAATGGACAACAGGCTTTTTTACATCAGTTTCCTTCTGGAAATGGAACCTACCTTGGGGCCCCAGAAGATGTTACTAATAACACAGACGAGGGTGTAGGTGCTGATTATTGTTTTTCAATGGACGCAGCAACTTTATTGGTAAATGGGCCTACCATTCCTGCTGGAAACCCTCAAGGAAATTCTATTGAAGCAGGAAGTTATTTACCTGTGGATTCTTTTAATCAGCTAATAGGTAGTCCATTAAATGGAAATTGGTGTATTACAGTACAAGATAATTTAGCAATTGATAATGGGTATTTATTTTCATGGACTTTAAATTTTGATACTTCTATTGTTCCTACTTCTTTATCTTTTACACCTGAAATTATTTCTGGGTTTTGGGAGGGAGATGAACCTACAATAGATGAGGTTAATGGAGATGTCCTTACCGTTACGCCTGATTCTGATGGCCAATTTTGCTACACATACACTGCTTTGGATAATTTTGGCTGTGAATATTCTGATGAAATCTGTATCGAAGTCCTGCCAGAGCTTATCCATGATTTACCAAACGACTTGTTTATATGCGATCCAGTATCTTCTGATGCTATTTTTAATTTGTCTCCAAACGAAGCAACTGTATTAACTCCAAACCCCAGCCCTGAAAACTTTGTGGTTACTTTTCATAATTCAGTTGAAGATGCTGAAAATGATACAGATCCTATTGCAAATCCGTCATCCTATATTGGATTAGACGAAGAGGTTGTCTTTCTTCGATTTGAATACCTTGATTCAAATTGTTTTGAAATAGAAACATTTCAACTTTTATTATTAGATGCTCCTGAAGTTTTTCCAACTAACGATTTGGTTTTATGTGATGATGTTAGTAACGATGAAGTTGAGTCTTTTGACCTTGAACAACAGACCGTCGAAGTATTGGGAACTCAATCTACATCTGACTTTACAGTTACATACCACACTAACGGAGATGATGCTGATTTAGGAGTTAACAGTATTTCTAGTCCATATAATAACATTTCGAACCCTCAACCAATTTATATTCGTGTTCAAAGCCTAGTCGGCGCAGGTTGTTATGTTGCAACTAAAGACCCTGTTTTCAATTTAATTGTTACTAATCAAGCTGAAGCTATCACACCTGATAATCTTATTTTGTGTGACGCAACTTCAACAGGTAGCTTGGAAGCTAGTTTTGACTTAGATCAGCAAACGACTGCTATATTAGGCAGTCAAGATCCAGTTACTTTTGCAGTTACTTATCATTCAACACAGATTGATGCAGATTCAGGAGATTTACCCTTAACAAGTCCTTTATTATCATCGGCACAAACTATTTATGTTCGTGTTGAAGAAGCAGGTGTTCCCAACTGTTATGGTACAACTGAGTTTAATTTAATAGTCAATCCATTACCATCTACTATTGAGATGACTCCGCTATCTATTTGTGCTGACGATACAGATGGTTATGCCTCCTTCACATTAACAGATAAGGACACAGAGGCTTTGGATGGTCAAGTTGATTTAATCGTTAGCTACCACGAAAGTGAAGTTGATGCAGATTTAGGCACTAATGCTCTATCGAGTCCTTATACCAACACAACGCAAAATACTCAAACTATTTACATTCGCTTAGAGAACATAAATACACTATGTTTTAGCGTAATGCCTTTAGAATTGATAGTTAATCCATTACCTGTTCCAATTACGCCGCCTTTGCAGAC
>ERZ1046568.270-NODE-270-length-45027-cov-20.855421_pt1 | contig 45027 bp, 65 predicted proteins | sample MGYA00383092_ERZ1046568 | MGnify/ENA primary metagenome ERZ1046568 (study PRJEB29581, sample SAMEA5548362) | metagenome | biome: marine; feature: coastal; material: water | depth 1 m | study: Short-term variability in the microbial, nano- and picoplankton... | reverse complement strand
TGTTATTCCTATGCGTATTCTTACATGTTGGATTAATTCCAGTATGGATGTGGTACTTAGGTTTATAATAACTCTTAAAAAACTTATAAATAAAGGGTAGGCAGATTGTCTACCTTTTTTTATTCAATGGAGATATATTATGGGAAGAATACGTGATAGAGGCAATGACGGTGGAAATAACTATCGCTGGACAACCCTATCAAAATTTGTTAATGCAGAAGGTTGGACACGTGGTGTAGAACTTGGTGTTCATGATGGTGTTAACTTTAAATTCTTAATTAAGAATTGTCCTAATTTACATTTAGCCGGTGTAGATTTATACGAAGCACAACCAGAAAATAATGGACCTGAAAAATGGACGCCTGGTGAAAACGGCCACCCCTGGAAACACAATACATATTATCAAGATATGCTTAAATTTTGTGAAGGCTATCCTAATCGAGCCAGCATTATTAAAGATTATACAACAGAAGCTGCAAATCAATTTGAGGACGCAAGTTTAGATTTTGTATTCATTGATGCTGATCATGGATACGAGGGTTGTTTACGAGATATAAAAGCATGGCATAAAAAAGTAAAACCAGGCGGTAGAGTAATAGGTCATGATATTCACTTTCCGACAGTTAAACAAGCTGTTACTGAATGCTATGGTCCGGATTCGTGGACAGTAGAAGATGATTTTATTTGGTGGATACCAAAATGAATATTGAAAAGAAGCTAACTCAAATATGGATTGGGCCAAAGCGACCACCTCTACAATGGATGCATACATGGCGAGATAAGCACCCGGACTGGGAATATTCTATATTTGATGATAGTATGCTTCATAATCGTAAATGGCATAACCAACATTTAATTGATCGTTACTATGCAATGCAAAAGTGGCCAGGTGTATCAGATCTTATTAGATATGAATTGCTATATGAGCGAGGCGGCTTTTGGCCAGAGGCTGATATGACTTGTTTAGAAAATACTGATGAGTTATTTACTTCACCAAAAAATCATGCATATTCTTGTTATGAAAACGAAAAAGGAAGACAAAACTTTATTCAACCTATTATGGCATGCAATCCCGGTAATGCTTTTGTAAAACATGTTATAGATACATTACATATATTAACACCAAATGAATTAAGCCCAGAACCTTTTAGATCAACTGGAAATTTATTTTTATCTCGTCACGTTCCCCATTGGATGCATCAACTTACAGTATGGCCTAGTCATTATTTTATTCCTTTATTTTATATTGGTGGTGCTAAAAGATACGACGGGCCGGATAAAGTTTATGCTGATCATAAATGGGGCTCGACAGGACATGCAAATAGTGTCGCATATAGTAAAGGTATATAATGTACATATCCCACAAATATAAATTAATATTTCTCCGAACACCCAAGACAGCAAGCAGTAGCTTATCAGAGTTTTTTATTAAAAACATTCCCGATCCTGATGCAATCTATACACCCGTAGAAGATTCAAAAATACCCGGGACTTTAGATCAAAACATAATTAATAAGTATAGATTAAACTTTAAATATTATCATTTTACATTAGAAGATTTAGTACATAATAATCTTATTACACCTGAACAAATACGTGAATATAAATCTGTTGCCGTAATAAGAAACCCTATTGATAGACAGAAAAGCTTTTACTATTTCTATAAGAGATGGAAAGGTCCGAATAAACCTGCATCAGTAGAAGAATATAAGTCCTGGACACGATCTGGATCATTTATTAATGAACCTAACTCTGCTATACGACAATCAAGCATATTAACATATGGAGATAATATATGTGGCGAGTATTGGTTATACGAAAATATTAATAATAGTTTACAAAACCTTATGAATATGTTAAAGTTAAATATAAAGTATTCACTTCCGAATCATAAAAATAATTTTAGAACAGATAAACAAAATGAAATACAATTTGATGAAGAAGCTATGCGAGGATTACATTCAGCATTTGTAAATGATTTTACACTATATAATAATTTAAAGGCTAATTTTAATGTGGGCAACTAAAGCATATATCCTAAGAATCGATACAGATATATCAATAAGCTATTCAGAAGACGCAGCAAAGTCGTGTGCATCTGTTGGCTTACCTTATCAATATGTTCAAGGATTTCAAAATCAAACCGGGAAAGCTGCGTTTGGCTCACTTGGTATAGAAGGCTTACCTATTGAACCTTACAAAAGAATTGATAAGCCCAGCGCTGGGCATAAAGCCATGTGTGCAACAGCGGGTCATATTCGTATTTGGCAATCAATTATAAATGGACCCGATGAAGCTGTTGTAATTCTTGAGCACGATGCAATAATGCTGCAACCTTTAACTATAGATATACCTGATAATAAAATAGTTGTATTAGGATATAAGGTCAAAGAGCCATCAAAATATAATCACAAAGCTGCTGGGCCTCCGACTGAACTTATAGATATAAACGGGCATGAAGGCGCACACGCATATGCAATTACACGTAACACTGCACGATTTCTTATAGACGAAATAACAAAGCAAGGCATTCGTAGTGCTATTGATAATGATTATTTTATTAAAGGTCAACGTAGAACTGCTATACCTTTGTCAATTGCTTCGCCAACCCCGGCTTTAGGTTGGTTACGTGAATCTACAATATGGGGAGCATCTGCGTCAAAAAACTATGAATTTGTTGCTTCCTTTTCTAAAAATTATAAATAAAGCTATTACTCTTTACATTAAGCATTAGGATATATACATGGCTACGCCAAAGAAAAAAGGCTTAAAGTCTTTTAAAACATTCGACCCTAAAAAGTATATTGAAACTGAACCAACTTTAGCAGAAGCTGTTAAAGCCGAAACAGTTGTGTTTACATTTGGTAGAATGAATCCTATGACAATAGGGCATGAAAAACTCATCAATAAAATAACTGCCGTTGCTCGATCTGAAAAAGCTCAAGCACAAGTTTATCTATCGCATTCATCCGGTGCAAAATCAAAATCAGGTAAAGGCGCAGTTAATAAAAATCCTTTAACATATGATGATAAAATCAAATATGCGCAAAAAGCATTTGGCCCAACTATAACTAAATCAAGATTAAAAACATTAATAGATATCGCAAAAGATTTATCAACTAAGTATAAAAACCTTGTAATGGTTGCTGGTTCTGATAGAGTTGATGAATATGATAAACTTTTAAATAAATATAATGGTAGAGACTTTAAGTTTGATTCCATTAAAATTGTTTCCGCAGGAGATAGAGATCCAGATGGCGAAGGTGCTGCTGGTATGTCAGGTACAAAAATGCGTGAGTTCGCAAAAGCAGGCGATGTTAAAAAATTTAAAACAGGTTTACCAAAGGGACTGCAATCTAATGCAGCAGAAATTATGAAGAAAATACAAACAGCACAAATAAACGAATCTATTGATGAGGCCGAGGTTGATAGCCTTGATGAAGTCTTAAGCAGAGAACAGCGTCGCAAAAAAGGTTTGATGATGCGTAAGATCCGTCATAAGATTAAACGTGGTAGAGAAAAGGCTAAAAGAAAAATGGCTTCTCAGGATACGTTGAAAAAACGTGCACGTAAGTCTGCTATTGAAGTATTCAAAAAGAAATTCTCAAAACAAAGAAGATACGCTGACCTATCACCAGGTGAAAAAATGCAGGTTGATAAACGTATTGCTAAAATTAATAAAAACAGGATTGAAAAAATGGCTCGTAAATTTTTACCGATTGTAAAACAAAAAGAACGCGATCGTCGTAAGTCGGCAATGCAAGGTGGAGCAACAAAGAAAGAATCGTTGAACATTGCATTTGAAAACTTTTTAAATGAAACAACTGGTAAGTATTATACGGGTGTAGCTACAAGTAAAAAAGATGATCGTGAAGATCACTTTGAGCGTAATGCCAAAAAAGCAGACAATGATCCGTCAGCATATAAGCCAGCACCGGGCGACAAAGAAGCAAAGACTAAAGAGTCTAAGCATACTAAAAAAGCACGTGCTATGGGCTTAACAGATGATTATAACGAAGCATTTGAGCTATTCTTAGATGAAAGCAACTTGTGGGGACAAAAAGTTATGAAGCGTCCGCATATGCTTTTAGATAGAAACGGTAAGACAAAGTTTGATGGCCGATTTAAAATGTATAAACCAAAGCTAGACGAAGAACTAGATACTGAAGTAGCAAGTTTAATGGAAGCAACCGAAGCATTTGAGGCATCAGAATTAAACGAAGATCCATCAAAATCATTAGCTAAAAAAGCAGAGAAGTCAGGAATGCCAGCAGGCGTTTTACGTTCTGTTTATAAGCGTGGTGTTGCTGCTTGGAAAACTGGGCATAGACCTGGTACTACACCTGAACAATGGGGACATGCAAGAGTTAATTCTTTCATAACTAAATCCTCTGGTACATGGGGTAAAGCTGATAAAGACTTAGCGGCTAAAGTGCGCAAAGAAGAAGTTCAGCTTGCTGAAGCGTCACAAGATGGTGATACTAAAATTGTTACTGTTGGAAGCAGACATCAAGTGATGATAAAACAAAATAATGCATGGGTCAACCATGGTGCACCTTACAAATCACGAGGTGATGCAGAAAAAGTTAGAGACAATGGACATCACGAATTACTGCAACAGCATATAGACCGCCATAAAATGTCAGAAGCTGCAATGGACAGTATGTGCTGCAAAGATTGTGGAGATATGTTCGGTAAACCTAAAACTGAAAGCTGCAAATATAATGCATTTGATATGAAAGGCGAAAACTGGATTAAGAAAGAATCTTATAAAGAAGAAGCTGAAATCAATGAGCTAGATAGATCAACTCTTGGTTCTTATATTAAAAAAGCAACTGATGATGTTGCTGATAATAAGAAAGTAGATCAAAGAGTAAAAGGTGCTATTCGTGCTAAAATTAAAATGAATAGAAAAGATTCTGAAATGAAAGAAGATTATAGAATAACTAAAATCTATAATCCATCTACAAAAAAATCTCGTGCGGCTGGTGTCAGTACCGCAACATATGCTGTTCATACACCTGATCGTAAATATTTTAAAGAGTTTCCAAATCAAAAAGATGCGGAAAACCATCATAACGATATGATGAAGAAAGTTACAAAAGAATCAACAGAACAACTTGATGAATTATCTCCAGAAACTATGATAAGCTATAAACAGAAAGCTGATTATAGTAAAGATAAAGCAGCTAGATCGGCTACAGCAAAGATACTTAGAGGTAAAGATAAAGACGGTAATCGTGCTGATCATTCTCCTGAAGTTAAGACTATGACAAAGCGCAGAGAAGGTGAAAGACTTTATACTAAAAGAATTGGACAAAAATTAAGAAAAGCTCTTGCAAAAGAATCAGCAGGCGAATTTACACCACATATGATGTATGATCCTAAAACTGGCGAAGGTAAAATGACTAATAAAGAAGCTGAACATCTTAAATTAAAAGATATGGGCTGGAGCCATGATAAACCTAAAGTTCAAAAAGAATATTCTTTTAAAAAACTAAGGAAATCTTTAGATGAAAAATTAAAGCCTAGCGATAGTATGGGTGATTACATTAAAGATTTTCAAGACTCAGACGCACCTCAATTTAAAGGTAAGTCAGATAAGAAAAAGCGTGAGATGGCTATAGCAGCTAAAATTTCCGCTAATGAAGCGTTTGGCCGGGCTCGTCTCGCTCAAAACTTGAAAAAGCAGGGAATGGATGTAGACAAAGTACATGCCCAAAATGTTAAAGATGCAGCGGCGGCTAAAAAGCGTCAAAGTGCTGCTTCACGTGATTTAGCCGACTTTCGAAAGAAAAACGGTATCAACAGTGAAACAACAGTGGACGAAACCTCTATGCAATTACCAACAGGTTTAAGCAAAGCTTTTGATAAAGATAAAGAAAAGCTTAAAAAAGAAATAGAAGCTATGAAAGATCGTTTAAAAAATACAAAGAATGAAGAAGGTGGAGCAGGCGATCAAGGTACTAACGAATTAGTTAATAAGTATAAGAAAGATACTCCAAATGCCTAATGCACCAGTATTAAAAGAGCACCCAAATTGTAATACAAAAGATTGTTGCGGAGAATGCAAATGATTGATTTTAAAACATACGTAACTGAAAAATGCTGGGATACTCATAAGCAAATTGGTATGAAGAAGAAAGGAAACCGAATGGTTCCTGACTGCGTACCTAAAAATGAGGATGCAGAATACGATAATGAAGGCGGCATGTCAAAAGGTCAATTAAAGACTATGATTGATGCTGCTCAAGAATTACATGATATGCTTTCAGATGATGAAAACATGCCTGAATGGGTACAATCAAAAATTACAAAAGCAACTGATTACATTGATACAGCAAGAGATTATATGAAATCAAAATCAAACGATGTAAACGAAGATGCAGAAACCAAAGAAACTTGGGAAGATGGGTATGATCGTAGAGTTGTAAAAACAACTAAGCCAGAACATAAAGACGCTGGTCACAATTGGCGTATCAAAGGTAAGTATAAAAATAACTTATCATTAAAATTATATAAAGAAAAACCATCTCAAGATGAGTTTAATAAACAACTAAAGCGAGTAGCTGGTCATGAGTTTGGCGGAAGATAATATGAAAAGTTTTAAGACACATTTAAATGAAGCGGTAGACCGACCACCTAAATGGAAAAAAGATACTAGCGATGCTATGGGCGGCGCTCAAACTATTGAGTTTCCAAAGGCTAAGGCTAAGTACAGAGTTTCAAAATTCCTTGATGATGATGAACGTCATAGAGGTGAATGGGATTTAGAAGTTTGGGATAATCGCCGCAAAGACTGGGTATGGGCTGAAACTCTTTCTCCGAAGGCTTGGGTAAAAGAACTTTGCATATACCGAGGTCAGTTCAAACACGATGCGAATGGGGAACCTTATAAAAAACAACAAGTAGCAGATTATAGTAAAACATTTAAATTCCGTGGGCATCACTAATGAAAAGTTTTAAACAATATATGACTGAATATACTGTTAAGTCAATGGCAAAATACCATGAAATAATGGGCACAGAATTTATTAGACCTAAGGTTAAAGTATTAAAGTTACCAACAAAAAACGTAACTGATAATGATTTAATATATGCTCAATTAATGTATAGTCACCTAGAAGGCTATCAGTATGCGGAACTTACATTTCCGGGTGCTACTAGAAAGACTAATGCGTGGTTTAATAAGTATTCTAAAATAGCTAAAATATACGGCGAAGAAAACGATGAAGGCGACCATTTGTCTGTTATGAGAAAAGTTACTGAAATGATTAGTCAACGTAGTAAAAACTTTAAATTAAATGGTAGAGAATGGAAATCTAGTAAACAAGGTAAAGCTTGGGATGCATGGGAAACTGAGCAAAGCAAAATTTATCCGGAGCATTGGTAATGATTAGTTTTAAACAACACTTAAACGAAGAGCTTAAACCGTCTCGTCCACCTAAATGGAAAAAAATAAACGATGATGAAAGCGAAATTGAATTTCCAAAGTCTAAGGCTAAATATAAAATAGAAAAATATCGACCTGACGGGTATAAACATAAAGGCGAATATAAGTTTTATGTGTGGAATGCTAATAGAAAAGACTGGGACGATATTGATATTTTTAAAGGCAAAGAATATGTTAAACATAAATGTATTGTAAGTGGTCAGTTTATGCATAACAGAAATGGTATGGCTGATAATTCAAAACAAATGTATAATTTCAAACCATATTTAAAGTTTAAGTAAGGAATACGTATAATGAAAAGCTTTAAAAGATATATTAAAGAATTATATACCATTGGTCATACTAGATCGTATGATGTAGGCCTGGAAAGGTCTAAACAGAATAAAGAATATGGCCACCCAGATCCAAGGTCTCATAAATTGCATAAAATTGGTAGGGACGAAGATTCCCCCGGTGGCGCAGCATATAAAACTACAAAAGATGCTATCTCTGGCGCTCACGAATTAAAGAAATACCACCCGGGTTATAGGTATAGCGTATATAAAATGAAGGGTGATTTTGATAAACACGCCTATCATAATAAAGAAACTGGTATGCATCATATAAAAAAAGATACTGAAATTACTCATAAGGTATTACATAATGTAACAGAAAGTAGTCAAGATCTTAATGAAAGCGCATTAACTGCACTTCGAGTTGCTACAAAAGCTCATAAAGGCCAGTATAGGAAAAGCGGTGGTGAATACATAGATCACCCTAAAGAAGTTGCTCGTTTTGTAAAGCAATTCAAAAAGTCAAATAATCTTTCGGCTTTAGTGCAAGCAGCTTATTTACATGATACAATTGAAGATACTGATACAACTTATGCAGATTTAGTTAAACAATTTGGTGGCTTAGTAGCAGACATGGTTCAGCAATTAACTACAGATAAAAAAGCATCTGATGCTATTGGCAAGGGTGAATACATTGCGAATAAAATGGCTAAGATGTCTAGCTGGGCATTAGTTGTTAAGCTAGCGGATCGTCTTGCAAATGTACAAGATATTGATACACGTCCTGCAGATTTTCAAAAGAAGTATGCAGCCCAAACTACACTAGCAATAAAACGATTAAGAACTGATAGATATTTAAGTAAAACACATAATAAAATTATTTCGGCTATCGAAAAGAAAATTAAGGAATACGTATAATGGAACGATTTAAATCATTTGTAGCAAAAAATAAATCTACGTCTACTGAAATTGAACCTGGTTTCAGCAAAGACGAGGACGGCAATGTTTTTATTTCTCATAATACGTCATTTAGAAGCCGTGATAGAAAAAAAGATAAGAAAAAAGACACTAATGAATCTATAGTAGGCAAAGTTAAAAAAGCTTTTGGTATGAAAGCGGATCATGAAAAAACTTTAGACGAACATGCAGCTAAACATAACAAAGAAGATCACAGCCAACATTTATCTGATCATTCTGAAAGGGCACATAAAGATCCTCGTGATAAAAGAGCTTTTGAACATTTTAAAAAGAATACCACAGAAATGAATGAGCATTTAATACAAGCACATAAAGAAAAGAAGTATCATGCTTATAGAAAACGCACTGCTAACGAGCATGCAGAGGGAAACAAAAAACACGTGCATCTCGACGATTTTAATACTTTTCCTAGTGATAAGAATCTACAAAAAATTAACGACAGTGAAGCTCATGTACATCATACAATTATAAAGCATTCTAAACCTCTTGGTAAGAAAATGACTTTGTATCATGGGTCACATCACGACTGGCATAAGGCGGCTAAAAAGAGTAAAGATGGCGTAATTCACAGTCCAGCTCATATGTCTACTTCACACGATCATAATTCATCAGTAAATTTTGGAAGCGGACATGTTGTTGTAGTTCATGCCGATAAAAAAACTAAGGCTGTTCATATAGATGGAAAAGGTTCAAAATCTGAAGGTAATGGCGAAAAAGAAACAGTAATTCCAGCCGGAACTAAATTAAAACATATTAAATCGCATAAAACATCAGATGGTTTTGATGTACACCATTTCAAAGTTCATAGTCAACACGACGAAGACATAAACAATCATATAGACCATGCATGGAACAAATAAGGATAAAAAAATGAAAAACTTTAAAGAATTCATGGCTGAAGCTAAAGAAAAAGACTCTCGGCTAAAATCAGCAGGTGTTGAAGGCTATAATAAAGCTAAACGTACTCCTGGTCATAAAACAAAAAGTCATATTGTTGTTGCCAAAGATGGCGGCAAAGTTAAAACAATTCGATTTGGTCAGCAAGGCGCATCTACTGCCGGCGATCCTAAAAAAGGTGAGTCTGATAAGATGAAAGCTAAACGTAAGTCGTTTAAAGCACGTCATGGCGCTGATATTGCAAAAGGCAAAATGTCTGCTGCATATTGGGCTGATAAAGAAAAATGGTAAACTATTTTAATATAAATAGTATTAAATTCATAGGGAAATTAACAAATGAAAAGCTTTAAAAAACATACGGCCAATCTTAATGAAGATAGGAGCAAGCCCGTACCTGATTTAAAACCGCATCCTTTGATGAAAGGTATTCCACACAAGCACCAGGTGTCTGCATTTAATAAAAGCAAAACATTTGTTACTGTGAAAGCGCATGATTACGACAGAGCTGAAAAAGCTTTAGGTAAACAAACAGCGCGATATGATGGCCCGGTTTATTTAGAAAAAGAATCATTTGATCCGCTACAAGAAATGGATCTGCATCCAGATATCGCAAACCACCCAAAAGTTAAAGATGCTCAAAAGCAGCATAAGCAAGGTTTTTGGAATGGTAATGTAGATAGAAATGGTAATGCTATTGTACATGTTAATGGTAAGCCACATACTGTAACCAATACAGACCCAGCAGCTCGTAATGAAGCTAAAGAAAATTGTTCAAAATGTGGTTGTGATATAAGCAATCCAGATCCAGATTGTAATTGTGATCATGATCATAGCTCTGTAGATGAGATTGTTGATATCAGCAGAAAGAATTTTACAAGACCGGGTACAGCAAAATTAAATAAAGCTTTAGGTAAAGATAAACTTAAAAAAGATTTAGAAGCTATGCGTGCGAAACTTGGTAAAGGTACTGGTCGTGGTCCAAGAGATTTGCGTGCTGGTATGGCATATGAAGAAGTTGAAACTCTTGAAGAATTAACTGCAAAAGAAAAACAACTCGTAAATCAAATGTATGATAAAAAAGGTAACCTTACACCGCTTGGTAAAAAAGTTTTTAACCATAATAAAAAGCCTGGTGATAAAGGATATGTTGAGCATACATCTCATGCAGAAAAAGTATTAGGCGAAGCTGCATTTGATGACGTTATAGCAGATTACTTAAATGAAAATGAAATAACATTACATCAATATAGTGAACTAAGCGAAGAAGAGCTTAATGAATTAATTGGTAAAGTAATCGGTGGAGCCGTTAGACTTGCTGGAAAAGGTGTTGCTGCTACTGCAAAATATGGAATTAAAGGTGCAGTAGGTAGCGGTAGATTAGCTAAAAAAGCGGTAATTAATAAACAAGGAAACTTTAGAAAATCTAAAGCTGGAAGAGAAGATAAAAAAGGTGATCGTTTAGAGAAGCAAGTTAAGAACCAAGAAATGAAACGAGCTCAAAGAGATCGAATGGCTGCTCTTAAAAAGAGACAAGATGATGCTGAAAGTGATTTAAAAGCGAAACAACAAAAACAAACGCAAGCTGCACAAAACCCAAAACCAAAGAAATTAGGTGAGTTAGACGTTTCTACACTTAAAAGCTATGCTAAGAAAGCAAATAAGGCACGGGCTAAAGCTGCTAATTCTTATATGGATGCGGCTGCGCGTAGATACGACTTTGATGATGAATCACCACACCAAAAAAATCAAGCAAAAATCTTTGATAAACGAGATAAAGGGTATGAGCTTGCTCAGAAAAAGATTAAAAAATCTTAAACCTGATTTTACAAGTTAGTTATGTATAAATAAAAGTAATAATAAACCCGAACTAGGAGCACAAAAATGGCACAATGGGCAAAATTAGATAACGCTGCATCAGCACCGAAATGGTTGTCTGCAGCTGCTGCTAATACAAATAAAGCAAACGATAAAGATAATGCAGTTTTTGTTTCTGATGAAGAAGCAGCAATTGCGGGTAACAGAGCTAAAGGCTTGACTGGACCAGGCTGGTGGTTATATCACACAGCAAACGGCCGTCATTTTGCAGAATGTTTAGTCCCAATGAAGGGCGGAACATGCGCAGACGCTGACGTTGGTGACTTAGGTGTTACTGGCACAGGTGACGATTCAGTAGTAGCAGACGCTTAATAGAATAGAAGATAAATTATGATATTGACAGAATCAACTTTTCTGTTGTATGCATCAAAACATTATGATAACCCTCAATGCTCAGATATTTCAGAGTTTGAAGAGGATTTAAAGCGATTCCAGTATTTACGAAAGTTATTTGGTAGATACAGGCAAGATGCTGATCTAAAAGAAAGGTTGATTCTAAATCACCTGATTATTGTATATAATGTTTTTGGGCTAGAAGCAACAAACATGCTCTTTATGAAGCTGCATGAATTCCACGATTGTCTTAAACCATTCGTAGAATATTTGAACTATATGCCTGAAATTATTCAATATGATGATATAATTTTAAGCAGAAATAATATAGATTGTGATGATTCTATTGCAATTTTACTCAAAGGAATCTGACCAATGGTTGTCGATTTATTCTTAGTTTATCAATTCATACGTAGGTTGGCAACACCATTTGAAAAATGGGACGCTTACAAAGAAGGCGTAATTGATAAAGATGGGAAAATATTAGTTAAGAAAAACAAAAGAGGCGGAAAGCAACAAAGGGCTTTCGGCATGTTTGATGTTATGGTTCTTAACATGAAGAAACTCCTGGGTAAATTACCTGGTGGAAGTTCTAAAATTGCATCATATGCAGCTGCATTGTTTCTAATAAAAGAATACAAAGTATTTACTGATGATTCAATACTTAATGAAGAGATGGACGAAGAAGTTTTGTCAGAGCATCTATCATTATTTAACAATACATATATTGATTATACCGTACTTTCGGAAAAAGTAAACAAAAAAATTAACATCGCGCCAGAATTGCCAGAAGAAGCTCCTGCTAATAGTGTAGGTACTGGAGGCATTGCTGGTATGGACGGTGGACACATGTCAAAAGCTGGTCAAAAAAGATGGACAGCAGGTAATAAGTCTGATAAGAAAAAAAGACTAAGAGATATTATGGGAGATAAAATATGAAGATTACCTTAGAACAATTTGGTGCAATGATACCAAGAAATAAAGATGTTGAAGCATGGTATGAGGCAGCTCTTGTTATGTTTGACGAATACGAAATTAATACAGCAAACCGTATTGCAGGTTTTATGGCACAATGTGCACATGAGTCTGCTGACTTTACACGGCTTGAAGAAAATTTAAACTATAGCGAAAAAGCACTTAATTCCGTGTTTGGTCGTTACTTTGGCAAGGGGAAACGAGATGCGAAAGAATATGCACGCGATCCTGAAAAAATTGCGAACTATGTTTACCAAGATGAATTCAGGTCTAAACGAGGTGCCCTGGGTAATACCGAACGTGGCGACGGGTGGCGATTTAGGGGCCGTGGCATTAAGCAGCTTACAGGCCGGAATAATTATACAGCATTTGCAAAGTCAGTCGGAATGTCCGCAGAAGAAGGAGCAGAATACGTAGCAACTCCTAAGGGGGCTATTGAGTCAGCTTGCTGGTTTTGGAAAAAGAATAAATTAGAAAAGTATGCAGACAAAGGTGATAATGTAGGATTAACTAAAAAAATTAACGGCGGTACAATTGGATTAGAAGATCGTAATCGTCGTTGGGAAGAAGCTCTTGCAATTCTTGGTGGTAAAATGCCTGCAAAGAAAGTGGCTAAATCCGGTTCAAGAACACTACGCAAAGGTATGAAGGGTGATGATGTTGCAGCAATGCAAAAAGCACTTGGAGTTACTGCTGATGGTGACTTTGGATTTGGCACATTAACAACAGTAAAAAAATGGCAAAACACAAATGGTTTAGTTGCAGACGGAATTGTTGGTCCTGCAACTCAAGCTAAGATGTTTAAATAATTATAAATAGTATATTAATACAATTTAATAAACAACGAAAAAGGAGATAGATATGTCTTTAGAGAAAATCGTACAAGAAGCAATGGCTGGACGTCCTCTCGAAATGAAAGAAGCATTTCAGGAAGAAATTCAAACACGTATGGCTAATGCTTTAGAAGAAAAATTCGTTTCTGTAATGGAAGCAAAATCAAAAGATGCAGATGAAGATGATGCAGACGATGATGATGATGAAGATGACGAAAAAGATGATGACAGTAAAGCCGGTAAACCGGACTTTTTAGATATGGATAAAGATGGCGACAAAGAAGAAACAATGAAAAAAGCCATTGCGGACAAAAAAGCTGCAAAAAATGAATCAATGTCTGAAGATGAAGTAAATGAGATGATTGATAACATGTCTGAAGAAACGTTAGCTTCTTTTATGGAAGAAATTGAGCAACTCGACGAACTAAGCCCTGAGCTAATGAACCGCTATGCTAATACTGCAAAAGCAGATGTAGATGCTCGCTCAGCAAAAAGGGATTTAAACATTGCACGCGGCTATTGGGACACCAAGTCTGGATCAACTAAAGCAAATAATGCTAAAAATGATGAACGTTCAGCATTTGCAAAATTAGCTAAAGCTAAAGCGGACAAAAAAGTTGCAAGAGGTGACAAATTTAAAGATGGGTCTCACTATGGTACCACTCCAAAGCCTATCCCAACAAACACTAAAATGAAGGGCGACCATCAGATTTGATGTTGCTAATTTGAGGTAGCAAACTATGCCTTCTTTTATATACATGGGTGTAATAATTTTAGCGATGGGTGGAGCTGGTGCTTGGTACTATGACTCCACCCAAAGCAAAATTGAAACCTTAACTACATACAATGCTACACTTACAGCTAATGTTGATAAGTTAGAAGAAGTGAATCAAAAAAATGTAGATACTATTGCTCGCATGCAAGAGGACTTTGAAAAACAAAGAGTCCAGTTTGCGGCAGCACAAGAAAGTTTCAACAAAATACGCCAACAAAATAATCAACTTAGAGATAGATTAGGTAAACATGATTTAGGTGCATTAGCTGCAGCTAAACCTGGCTTAGTCAAACGAGTTATTAATGGAGCATCAGTAAAAGCAAATCGTTGCTTTGAAATACAAACTGGTGCAGAATTGACAGACAAGGAAAGGAACGCAAAAAATGGTAAATCATTTAACAGCGAGTGCCCTTGGATTTATGATGATCTCATTGCTAGCGGCGTGCTCATCGACTCCAGTGCAGCCACCGCCGAAGATAGTAACTGAAACTGAATACGTAAAACCCCCTAAACCTATTGTACCACAGCCAGATGCTATAAAGCTTCGGGAGATAGATTTTATTGTTATTACTCCGGAAAACATAGATGAAATATGGGGTACACTTAAAGATGATCAAGTTTTAATTGCTATTACGCCAGAAGGCTATGAAAAGATTGCATTAAATTTATCAGACTTACGAGCATTTATTGCACAACAGACTAAAATTATTGCTATATTTGAGTCTCAGTACGACTAACAAAATATAAATAATGGTGATCACGCAGAAATAAACAATTAAATTATGTGTTCCTTAAAGTGTGTTTTGGTATGCACCCACACTTTTCTATTTTTAATAAAAAAAAGAAGATACAAAAAATGCCTAATAGCAATAACAATAAAGACTTAAATACAGACATTGCGCTGATAAAGTCAGACTTAAAAAATATGACCAAGTTCTTTGGTCGGGTAGAATCATCTATACAAATGATGGCTGACCTATCAAAAAATGTTGCAGTACAAACAGAGGTGCTAGAATTTACAAGAGAAAAACTTGCTGAAGTTGAAGATCTTGTAGAGCACCAACGAAGAGCAGAAGAACTAAAGCTCAATGTTATGAGTGATAGATTAGAAGAGTATCGAAGATCTTCTAAAGAAGACCACCAACGGTTAGCAGATGTAAATACCGCTAAACGTAATTCAGTTGAAAAAGAAATACTAGCCCGTATTGATGTTATGGAAAAGAACATGCATGTTCGAATTAATACACAACATACAAAAATTAATAACTTAGAAAACTGGCGTTATTATATAATGGGACTTGGTGGCGCTATAGCAATACTTTTAACAAAATTGAATTGGCCTAATCTTTTTGGTTGACAAACTCAGTTAAGTATGCTATAATAAGTATACTTAACAACCAATGAAAGATTTAAAAATGAAAAATTTTGTAGTAAACAGTTGGAATGTAGTAATGAATTCCGACTATAATCCCCTTAGTAATATAACAAATTTGGCAGTACGTCATATGGTCATGCAGGTTTTAGCATGGATGTGGTGTATTGTATTCGGTATTATTGTCGGCTCGATGTGGGCAGGCATTTTTAGTATGGTACTCCATGCGCTTTTACTTGGAGCAGTATTTATTACTGTAGCAACATTTGAAGCTGCTAAGCGTACACCGCAAGTATTCGGTCAATATAGTGGTCGTGCAAACGGCGGTGAGCATGAGTGAACAAACAATCAAAATAGATGAATATCCTGTAACTCGTGTTGAGGTAATAGATAATAATGGCAGAGCCTACACTAAACACAATGTTGAAGATGTGCGGGTCTCTTTCCAAGATGATTATAAAACTTTAAAGTTAATGGTTACCTTTAAAGATGATGAGGAGATTTGTATTGACTAATAAACATGAAGCAGGTGATACAAAAGGTGCTATACTAGCATTTTTAGTTATTGCATTTACTATGGTAGCACTACCAATTATTATCGGAACATCAATGGGTTGGTTTAATCTATTTGGTATACTCGGTTTATAATCAAAAAATAGTATACATTATATCTTTTTGTGGTATAATGTATACATACTTACATGATGGACTTATATTATGGCTGAATTTATTGATATTCAATATGCTCAAATGCTTTCTGGTCGCCTCGACCGTTTCAAAATAACACACACTAATCCTTATAAGATTAACTTCCGTTGTCCTATATGCGGAGACTCGCAAAAGTCTCGCTCAAAGGCTCGTGGTTGGTTATTAGAACGTGATAATAAGTTTTCATTTTATTGTCACAACTGTGGCGCATCACATGGTTTCAATTTCTTTTTAAAGACTGTTGATCCATTAATGTATAATGATTATATTGCAGAAAAGTTTGTATCAAATACACATAATTCTGATACTAAAGAAACAAATACTGAACAGTTTAAAACTAAAAGACCAGTATTTAATAAAGACCCGCTTAAGAAATTAAAAAAGATTAGTCAACTATCGCATAATCATCCGGTTAAAAAATATATTCAAAGACGCCAAATTCCGGCTGCTCATCATTATCGAATGTTTTTTGCTCGCCACTTTAAAACGTGGATTAATGAAATCATTCCTGATAAATTTGATCCTGCAAAGATTGGTAAAGATGAACCGCGTTTAGTTATACCATTTTTAGATGAAAAAGGTAAAGTCTTCGGTGTATCTGCTCGAGGCTTTGATCCTGACGGTATTAGATATATTACTATTATGTTTGATGACCGACCTAAAATATTTGGTTTAGACAAAGTAAATTTTGAACACCCTTATTATATTGTTGAGGGTGCACTTGATAGTATGTTCCTTGAAAATGCTATCTCTATGAACGGTGCCGAAGGTAATGGCAACGCCGCAAATGAACGTGCAATATATGTATTTGATGCCGAACCCCGTAATAAAGAAATTCATAAACGTATGGAAAAAGTAATTAAGAACGGATATAAAATATGTATATGGCCTGATACTGTTCCAGGTAAAGATATTAACGATATGCATTTATCAGGTGTTAATGTTGAAAAACTAATTGAAGATCATACCTATAAAGGTTTGCAAGCAGAACTTAAATTTCAAGCATGGAGAAAAACATGATCAAAGCTATACTTGCTCATGACGCTAAATATGGTATTGGTAAAGATAATGATTTACCCTGGCCAAAAAATAAAGAAGATATGAAATGGTTTAAAGAAATGACTATGAACCATACAGTTGTAATGGGTCGTAAAACATGGGATAGCTTACCATTTAAACCATTACCAAACAGACATAATATAATAATTACCAGTAGTGAGATTGATGGCAAAGATCTAAAAGATCATATGCGCTCATCTTTTGAGACTATGCGAGCCGAAGATTATATAAAACGTCTTCAATCAATGGAAGATGATCTATGGATTATTGGTGGTGCTGGATTAATTGAAAGCTCACTTGATATTATAGATGAGCTATGGTTAAACAATGTTGGTGGCGATTATGACTGCGATACATTCTTACCAGAGTTTCAAATTAAGCAACAGTTTGTTCCCCATAATATATTACTAAACGGACTTAAAATTATAAAATGGGTCCGAAAAAACAACAATTCTAAAAACTAACACTATAAATAACTCACCAACACAAAAGATAAAGGACAAGAAATGATTCAAGTTACTAAACGTGACGGTAGCAAAGAAACGCTAAACGTTGATAAGCTACATAAAGTTGTGTTCCATGCATGCGAAGGTATTACAGGAGTAAGCCCGTCACAAGTTGAAATTAAATCACAAATTCAATTCTTTGCAGGAATGTCAACATCAGAAATTCAAGAAACACTTATTAAAGCTGCAGCTGATTTGATTACCGAAGATACACCTAATTATCAATTTGTTGGTGGACGTTTAATTAACTATGCACTTCGAAAAGAAGTTTATAATGGATATGATCCAATACACGTAAGGGAACTTGTAGAACTTAATATTGACCGTGGATTTTATGATTCAGAATTACTTAGTCATTATACTGATGATGAGTGGGATAAGATTAACGGATTTGTAAAACATGCTCGAGATGAAGATTTAACATATGTTGCTATGGAGCAATTGCGTGGTAAGTATCTATGTCAAAATAGAGTAACTGGTGAAATATTTGAAACCCCTCAAATGTGTTACATTCTGATTGCTGCTACTTTGTTTAGTAACTACCCAAAAGAAACTCGTTTGCAATTTGTAAAGGATTACTATGATGCTATTTCTCTTCACGATATATCCCTCCCTACTCCTGTTATGGCTGGTGTCAGAACACCGCAACGGCAGTTCTCTTCTTGTGTCCTTATTGAAGCTGGTGATAGTCTGGACAGTATTAACGCTACTTCTAGTAGTGTGGTTAAATATGTATCCCAAAAAGCAGGTATCGGAATTGGGGGTGGTGCAATACGAGCAATCGGTACACCTATCCGTAAAGGAGATGCATTTCACACGGGTATAATTCCATTCTATAAAATGTTTCAAGCTGCAACTAAATCTTGTTCACAAGGTGGTGTACGCGGTGGAGCAGCAACAATCTATTATCCTATTTGGCACTTCGAAGCTGAAGATATGCTTGTGCTTAAAAATAATAAAGGTACAGAAGATAATCGTGTCCGTCATATGGATTATGGTGTACAGTTTAATAAACTTATGTATGAACGTTTAATTACAGGCGGAGACATTACTTTGTTCTCACCATCAGATGTTCCTGGTTTGTACGATGCTTTCTATGCAGATCAAGATAAGTTCCGTGAGCTATATGAAACAGCAGAACGTAATACTCGTTTGCGCAAAAAGACGGTACCTGCATCTGAATTATTTTCTTCTTTTATGGAAGAGCGTAAAAATACAGGTCGCATTTATTTACAAAACGTGGATAACGCAAATGATCATGGTGCATTCTTACCAGAAGTTGCACCTATCCGTCAATCAAACTTATGTGCAGAAATTGATCTACCAACAAAACCATTGAATGATGTTAATGATCCTGAAGGTGAAATTAGTTTATGTACACTGTCTGCTATTAACTGGGGCAATATTAAATCTCCTGCAGACTTCGAGAAAGCTTGTATGCTTGCCGTGCGTGGACTTGATGCATTACTTAGTTATCAGCACTACCCGATCCTGGCAGCACAATTAAGCACTGAGAAGCGTCGACCAATTGGTGTTGGCATTATTAACTTTGCATACTTTTTAGCAAAGCACGATCTTACTTATCAAAATATTGATTCAGATGGTTTATCTCTTATTGATGAATATGCCGAAGCATGGTCATATTATCTTATTAAAGCAAGTGCTGATTTAGCAGTTGAACAGGGTGCTATTCCAGGTAATGATGAAACTAAATACGGTCAAGGCATTACTCCTAATCAAACTTATAAAAAAGATCTTGATGAATTAATTAAACATAAAGAACGTATGGATTGGAAAGGATTACGTAAGCAGCTAAAGAAAACTGGTATTCGTAATTCTACACTTATGGCACTTATGCCTTCCGAAACATCAGCACAGATTGCAAATGCAACAAATGGCATTGAGCCACCACGCTCTCTTATATCTGTTAAGCAATCTAAGCACGGTGTATTGAAACAAGTTGTTCCAGAATTCCGTCGTCTCAAGAATAAATATGATTTGTTATGGGATCAAGAATCACCTGAAGGTTACTTGAAAATTATGGCAGTGTTACAGAAGTATATAGACCAAGGCATTTCCGTAAACACAAGCTATAATCCAGTATACTTTGAAGATGAAAAAATTCCGATGAGTGTACTCCTTCAACATCTACTAATGTTTTACAAATATGGTGGCAAGCAATTGTATTACTTTAATACATTCGATGGCCAGGGTGAAATTGATGTTGATAAAATGACTGAAGAACCATTAGAGCAAGGCGAACTTGATGATGAATATTGTGAGTCATGCACAATTTAAAAGCATACAAAATAAGAATACTATGTTAATATTACAGCAATAACAATTTATTTAAGGAAATAACACATGAGCGTTTTCGACGTCAATAACCGAGTTGATCATACATCAGTTTCATCATTTTTAGATCCAACCGGTGGTCCAACTATTCAACGATATGATACACTAAAGTATAAACAGTTTGATCAATTAACAGATAAACAACTAGGATTCTTTTGGCGTCCTGAAGAAGTTGACATCTATCAAGATGCAAAAGATTTTAAAAGTCTTACAGAACATGAGCAGCATATTTTTACGTCTAATTTAAAACGTCAAATATTGTTAGACTCTGTACAAGGTCGTGCACCTGCAGAAAGCTTTGGTTCTATTGTATCGTTGCCTGAACTCGAAAACTGGATTATTACATGGACATTTTCTGAAACAATTCATAGTCGTTCATATACACATATTATTCGTAACATCTATTCTAATCCATCAAAGATCTTTGACGAGATGCTGAATATAAAAGAAATCGTTGATTGTGCAGATTCAATCTCAGGTTATTACGATGATCTAATTGAAATGGCTGGTTACTATAATCTATTAGGCGTAGGCAAACATAAAGTTAATGGTAAAACTATTAATGTTGATCTATTTGAAATGAAAAGACTTTTATATCTCTGCTTAATGAGTGTTAACATTCTTGAAGGCGTACGGTTTTATGTATCATTTGCATGCTCCTGGGCTTTTGCAGAATTGAAAAAGATGGAAGGCAATGCAAAGATTATTAAACTTATTGCTCGTGATGAGAACTTGCATTTAGCATCTACACAAATGATGCTTAAGCTACTACGCAAAGAAGACAAAGACTTTGAAAAAATTGCAAAAGAAACAGAAGCTGAATGTATTCAAATGTTTGTTGATGCCGTAGATCAAGAAAAAGAATGGGCGCAATATTTGTTTAAAGACGGCTCTATGATTGGATTGAATACAGAATTGTTATCACAATATATTGAATTCATTGCAACTCGTCGTATGACTAATGTTAAACTAGACTCACCATATGCTAATGCAAAAAATAATCCATTGCCATGGACACAAAAATGGATCTCTGGTGCCGAAGTACAAGTTGCACCACAAGAAACTGAAATTACTTCGTACGTACAAGGCGGCACAAAGCAAGATGTTGATGCGGGTACGTTCAAAGGATTTAGTTTATAATGTGGAAAGAATACTTTGAAAATGTTATAAATCAATATAAAGACGACGGGCGATACAGAGTATTCAATGACATTCTGAGAGAGCGGGGAGATTTTCCTCGCTCTATTTGGTATGGTAAATATGCACCAAAAAATATTGTTAATTGGTGTTCAAACGATTATTTAGGTATGGGCCAAAATGATCATGTTGTAAATGCAATGCACAGTGCACTTGATCAAACAGGCGCAGGTTCTGGTGGTACACGCAATATAGGTGGTACCACTCATTATCATGTAACATTGGAAAAAGAACTTGCTAAATTACATAATACAGATCAAGCATTGCTCTTTACAAGCGCATACGTGGCCAATGAGTGGACTTTAATCTCATTAGCTCAAATTATCCCAAATATATGTTTTGTATCAGACAGTGAGAACCATGCGTCTCTTATAATGGGTATGCGCCATAGTAAAGCAGAGAAACTTGTATTTAAACATAATAACCTCAAAGACCTTGAAGATAAATTAAAATCCGCAATTAAAAAGAATCTAATACCTTGTATTGTTTTCGAATCAGTTTATTCTATGGACGGTGATATTAGTCCTATAAAAGAGATCTGTGATTTGGGAGATAAATATAAGGCAATCACATACATTGACGAAGTTCATGCAGTAGGTTTATACGGCGATACTGGTGCAGGGTATTGTGAAAAATTAGGATTAGGAAACAGGATAGATATTCTTAATGGGACTTTGGGAAAAGCTTTTGGTGTACAAGGCGGATATATTGCTGGTGATAATACTGTTATCGATGCTATTAGGTCTGTTGCATCTGGGTTTATCTTTACGACCTCAACAAGCCCAACCATCTGCGCAGGTGCTTTGGCGTCTATAAGATATCTAAAAGATAATCCTGGCCTTCGGGATCATCATCAAGAACGAGCAGCAACGCTTAAGTATTGGTTAAACAAAGAAGGCATCGAAGTTCACCCTTCTGCATGTACACACATTGTTCCTGTAATGGTCAATGATGCGTTTAAGTGCAAAGAAGCTAGTGATCGATTATTAAATGAATTTGGAATATATATACAAAGTATTAATAGTCCAACCGTGAAACGGGGTACTGAAAGATTACGAATTGCGCCAACACCATATCATGACGATATAATGATGACACAACTAGTCCAGGCCCTTAAAGAGGTGTTGAAGTGAATCAACTTGAAAACATTTTCTTTAAAAAAACTATAATAAAGGAAAATAAAATGAGTAAAATTAAAAGAGCCTTTTGGTTTGTTTTGGGTATCATTTTGGTAGGCGTTGCTTATCTAGGTGTATTGTTACCAGGATTACCGTGGAGTACTCCTATTCTAGGTGCAACATTTTGTTTCGCCAAGTCGAGTCCAAGATTCCATAACTGGATTATGAATCACAAAAGGTTTGGTCCGTTTGTAAAAAACTGGTCTAGCTTACGAGTGTATCCACAAAAAGCAAAATATTTAATGGTGGCTGTTATGTCAACATCATTAGGTTTTATGTTTTTCGGAACAGGCAATGTTAAAGCTACATTATACATGGGCATAACATTTGCACTAATTGTTATTTGGGCGTGGCGTTATCCAGGTAGCAAAGAAGAAGCAGAAAGACGCGTTGCAGCTGGTGAGAAAATCGGCTGGTTAAAAACTAAACAAAAATAATTGAAAGCTTATTAAAATGAAAACAACTATAATTGCTAGTATTCTAGCGATTTCTGCAACAGCAGCATTTGCCAACGGGCATGAGCATGCAGAAGAAACGAATGGGCCATTTTTGAATGGTACCTTTGAAATTTATCTTGATGGACAAGCAGCAGAAACAATGGATACGCGCTTTGAAGCTTTCGGTGGATATGAAACAGATACGGCACACCCGCTTGCAAGTTGGGTAGGATTTGGTGCACGATTTGATACAAACTATGCATTAGATCGAACACAAGATAATGATATTACTGAAAAGCAAATGGGCTTAGGTATTGGTGGAGCAAGATTATATTTTGGTGAAACAGATGCCCAGCGCATGGGATTTGCCAAGACATCAAAAATTGGTGCACCTGTTATTATCACAAAGAAAAATTCTCGTATTGATCACGAAGAAAAAGTTGTACTAGCCTTTGGTGGCTGGGATCACAAAGATCAATTTGAGTTTAATTCTGTACGCCTAAAACGAGAAATGCCATATGCTGGTGTGGTCGGTTGGGATCCAGAAACTAAAGCAATGTATTATGGTGTAACAGGTCAAGTTAGTCTTTTACAAGCATCTTATATGCAGATTGACACAGAAGACGGTGAGACACAAAGAGGATATGCTGTTGGTGCTGGATTGCATCGTATGGGTATACCAATTGCCATAGGTTATGAAACATGGGAAGACAAAGAAAATACTCGTGTTGACTATGGTGTAATGTATAACTTTAGTAGAGAACTTATGTTTACAGCTTCTCGAGTTGAAGATGATGATCTAGGATTCACATACAATTATCTTGCAGCGGTCCATACAAAAGGTCCGTTAGAACTTGGATTGTATTTGCATCAAGGTAAAGACCAAGTAAGTCCATGGACAGGTCAAACAACTACTACTCCAGATGATATAAAGGCGACAATCAAATATAAATTTTGATTATAAATAAAGTTAATATGGCAATCACCTCTGATATCACGTGATTGCTTTTTACAAAATGTTATTGATGACGGAGATATTATGAGCAAAAGAATTCTTATAACTGGTGGCGGCGGTTTCATTGCCCACCATTTAATTAACCAAGTATTAAAACAAACAGATTGGGATATTGTTACTGTAGATCGTTTAGACTATAGTGGTAATCTTAATCGTTTGCACGATCTTTTACAAGAGCGTACCCCAGAAGACCGTAGTCGTCTTCGCACAATCTTCCATGATTTAAAAGCAGAATTTAATCCAATGCTTATTGCAGATATTGGACCATGTGATATTGTTGCCCATTTGGCGGCAGGTTCTCACGTAGACCGATCTATCGATTTTCCGATGGAATTTGTAATGGACAACGTGGTTGGAACCTGCAATATTCTTGAATTTGCTCGCAAGCAACCTAACCTGGAACGTTTCTTATATTTCTCAACAGATGAAGTATTTGGCCCTGCACCAGAAGGTATTAAGTATGATGAGTATGATAGATATAATTCAACAAACCCTTATTCAGCTTCTAAGGCTGGCGCAGAGGAACTTTGTGTAGCATATCAAAATACGTATGATATGCCGATTTATATTACGCATACAATGAATGTATTTGGTGAACGCCAGCATCCCGAGAAGTTTATACCTATGACTATCCGTAATGTACGAGATGGCGGTAAGGTAACAATTCACTCAGATGCAACAAAAACAATTGCTGGTTCACGGCATTATATCCATGCAGAAGATGTGGCTGATGCTACACTATTCTTGCTTAAGCACGAAGGAACATTAAACATTACAAATAATAATGGTGTTAAGTGTCCAAAGTTTAATATCTGTGGTGCAACTGAATTAGATAATCTTGAGCTAGCACAAATGATTGCAGCAGCGCAAGATAAACCTCTTAACTATGAATTTATGGATTTCCATAGCTCACGACCAGGGCATGACTTGCGTTATGCTTTGTCAGGTGAAAGAATGAAACAAATGGGTTGGGAACCTAAACCAGTAGATCAACGAATCTCCGAAGTTGTTAAATGGACATTAGATAACAGAAGGTGGCTAGACGTATGAATATGAATGACTGGAATAACTTAATAGATAGAGAGTATCGTAATGAACGCGATACTAAATCTGATATCAATGAGCATGTACATGACTTGTTGACATTAGCAGAAGACTGTACACACGTTACAGAATTTGGTAGTCGTTTCGGTGCAAGCACGAGGGCTTTTCTTAAAGCTCCCGTGTCTGTTCGTGCATACGATTTAGAAATACATAAACCTCTTGCAGAGCTATTTAAAGTTGCTCGCAAGGTTGGCAAAGATGTTGAATATACAAAAGGTAATACTTTACAAATTCTTATTGAACCAACTGACTTGCTTTTTATAGATACATGGCATTCGCAGCAGCAACTCAGAAACGAGTTACAATTACACGGTAATGCAGCACGGAAATATCTCGCTTTCCATGATACACATACATATGGCGTACGAGATGAGCAACAAGATTGGGCTGCAAACCCGGACCGTAAAGCTATGGACAAACAAGGATTGCTACCTGCAATTATTGACTTTGTTATTAAAAATCCGCATTGGTCATTTAAGATGCATAAAATGAACTGTAATGGTTTAACCGTACTACAAAGAAGAGGATAAAGTAATGAAGATTGTAGATTGTTTTCCCTGGTTTGCTCCCTATGGAGAAGAATTACTTTATCTACGCGTTAACCTATTAAAAGATTATGTAGACAAGTTTATTATTGTTGAATCAAATAGAACTCATGCCGGGAAGCTTGTTGAACGTAAGTTTCCTGAAGTTGCACGTAAGCTTGGTCTACCGATTGAAAAGATTATCTATGTTGAACACGATATTCCTGACACCCCCGATCTTGAAATTTTAGAAATTGATAGGCGCAACGCAGGTAACAACTCAACTAATAAAGATTCTTTATATGCTCGAGTTCGTGAAAGATTACAAAAAGATGCAGTAATGTCTGCACTCCAGGATTTTGAAAAAAGAGATGTATTCATTTATGGTGATGCAGATGAAATTATTGATCCTAGACATATTCACTGGTTAGCCAAACAAACTCATAATCACCCAAATCTTATTATTAAAATTCCGTTAGTATACCTACAAGGTCGTGCTGACTTGCGTATTCATCATAGAAATGGTGAACCGGTAATATGGAAACGAGCAATGTTCTTTGCAACTAAAGAGCAAATTAATTATTGTAAGCTTAGCAATATTCGTTGCGGTAACATTTCAATGCCTATTCGATTCCCGACACATCAAGGTATTATTCAAGAAGATATGGGTTGGCACTTTGCTTGGATGGGAACGAATGATCAACGCCAAACAAAAGCAGATTCATTTGCTCATGCATTCGATAGTTTTAAATGGCACAAAGCTGGCGGCTACGCTGACTATAAAAAGTTTGTTAATACAAATGAACCTATCGAAGGTACAGTTGCACCTGACAGTAATGAGGATCACATTCTTAAACGTTATCCACATGAAAATTTACCAGAACTTATTTTTGAAACACCTTTCGTAAAAGATTTCTTATTACCAGAGGTAAGTCTTAAACAAAATTATGTGTTCAATGATTGTAACTGTTATTGGTGTCAGAAGCTTGATTGGCCTCTTATGTACGATCTCGAAAACAATAGCGAAAAGACTTGGTTTGAAGTTCCTAGAAGTTGCTCAGTAACTATTAAAGAAAGCTTTCCTGAACGCATCCAGGTCATGCGTGGCACACGTTTATACAATAATTTGATTGAAGCTAAGAAAAAACCTATGATGATCTTCACGGATCCCGTAGACCGCTTTATTTCACTTATCAATGTATATCTCACACCTAAGCAGCGTTACTATGATTATGGTAAAAGTATCTTCCAAAGCTTTGGTAAGAATCTTGATGAAACGCCTAAAGATGAAAAGATTGACTTATTCTTCCGTAACCTAAATAAGATTACTGGTGGACAACAAGTGCATCACTTTCATCCGCAATGCAGGTTTGTTGATACTGAAAGCTTTGAACATATTGAAGTAATACGACGAGAAGATGTTAATAGTTATTTTGGTATAGATCAAATGCATAATGTAACACAAAAAGATATTACTGCAGCAGATTTTAGCGATGAACAAATTGATTTTATTAAACGAGCATATGCAAGTGATTATGCTTTCTTTAAAAAGTATGGTGTAAAAAATGGCAAAACTAAAAATAAACGAAAGAACAGTTGAAGGTTTACAGCTAGAAATCGACCATCATAAAAAGCAAACCGCGGCATACCGCAGGGATAACGATTCTCTGCGGGAAACTAATTTAATGCTACTAGAGATGCTTACAGATCTAACCGATAATGATGAATATTGGTCAGAAGAAGTAGCAACTAAAACAATGGTTTGGAGACTAAAAAACTTATTAAATAATTTAAAAAATAGCGATTAAAGGTTTACAATACTAAACTTCTAGTTTATAATATATCTATAAACGTGAGGATTATATTATGAAACTTAAACAAACTATCGCCGGTGTAGTTTCGACTGCACTTACCGCCGCTATGTTTGTTGCACCTGTTGTAGCTTCTGTTGAAATAGAAGATAAGAAGTTTACATCTGAAAGTGCGCATTGTCTAGCTTTAAATGTTTATTATGAAGCACGCGGAAGCAACTTAGCTGATCAAGCATCGGTTGCGGATGTAGTCTTAAACAGAGTACAAGATACTCGATATCCATCAACAATATGCGGAGTTGTATATCAAGGCAAAAAACATGCCAATGGTACAATGAAACGTAATGCTTGCCAATTTTCTTGGTACTGCGATGGTAAAGCCGATGATCCTCAAGATGAAGATCGTTGGTTTGAAGCACAAATGATTGCTTGGAATATGCTTGAGCATAACCAGTATAGAGGAATCACTGAAGGTTCTACCCACTATCATGCGACTTATGTAAACCCACGTTGGGCATCTAGCCTACAAATGGTTGGTCGCATTGGTGCTCATATCTATTATAGATGGGAGCGTTAATTTAAAAAGGAATAATTAATGAATAATGCAGCAAGACCGTTAGACATAAACGAATTGTTTAAACCCCCTTTAAACCAAAATCAAAGAATTATTTCTAAAAATGCGGTACATATCCACGAATTTTATTTAAGTGGAGATATTATAGGGTCGGAGGAATATATCGAATGGTTCGATACAATCCGATCCGCCGCGAGAAACGACGTAATTAAAATTTATATTAACTCTAGCGGTGGTGATTTATTTACTGCTATACAATTTATGCGAGTGCTTAAAGAATCGGAAGCCACAATTTCGGTTTCTGTTGAAGGTGCTTGTATGAGTGCAGCTACACTTATCTTTCTTTGTGGACATTCATTTGAAGTTTCACCTCACTCAATGTTTATGTTTCACAATTACTCTAGTGGTGTTGTGGGCAAAGGTGGTGAGATGTACGATAGATTGGCACATGAAAAGGGCTGGTCCGAAAAATTACTTCGTGATGTTTATTCTGATTTCTTAACTGAAAAAGAAATCAACTCTATCCTAGATAGTAAAGATATTTGGATGGACGGAGATGATTGTATTAAACGGCTCAAGAAAAAAGTTAAAGCTATGGACAAAGCCGAAAAAGCTGCGCAAGATGCAGAGAAAAAACAACCAACCGAGACTTAATATATGAGAGTAAAAGCTTATAATAAAGAGGGTACATTAGTTGCAGATTATATTTTTGATGATCATCAAGCAGCGTGTACCTTCTTAGATAAGATGATTGAAAAAGGTTACAATACACAAATGGAGAAAATTAATGTCTGATACCGATGAAAGATGGGTTGTAGTTACTACTGTGTCGCAATTTCGTGAACGTTATGCTATTCCTGCCTCAGAATTAAATAAACTAAATATAATGATAGACATAAGTAATAGTCCAGCTGAGCAAATTATTTCGGCTAAAAATTTAGTGTCTGAAGAAAAGATTAAAGAATTTTCTCAAAAATTTATTGGCGAATCAATTGTCGACACATTTGTTTTAGACAAAGATCGAATTCTGCAATTGTTTGATAGGGACAATGAGTATATATCTGATTGGACCGATGAGAAAAAACTAAATTTCATTGCAGAATGGAAATTAGCAAAAGACGAATAAACTATGGCTTATTTAGTAACAGACAATTGTGTTAAGTGTAAGCACACAACATGCGTTTCTGTGTGTCCCGTAGATTGCTTTTATGAGGGTGAAGACGTTCTTGTAATTAATCCTGATGAATGTATAGACTGTGGTGTATGCGTACCAGAATGCCCTGTGGATGCCATTGTGGCTGACGTGGACTTGGCAGAGCCTGAATTAACTAAGTGGTTACATCGTAATACTAAGTACAGTGCGGTATGGCCAAACATTGATGAACAGCAAGAACCATTACCAGATGCAGAAGACTGGAATGGAATTAAAGATAAATGGGAACAATTTATTGAAAGGAATACATAATGACTGACGGACCATTTAAAAATGCATTTGATGCAGACATTGACGGAGTTATTCGTCGAGAAATCGTAACTTACCGAGTTAAGAATGGTGTTATGGTTAAAGAAAGTGCAACTCGTGATTATTACGGTAATGATTATAATGATACAATATCATCACAACCATTAGTGCAAAGATGAAACAATTAGAAATTTTTAAATTTTATCAACAAACGGAGTTTGAATTTATGAAAAATGATAAACAAGACTCGTTGGATATTATTCGAAATGATATCTACGATACAACTGATATTATTAAAGAGGATACTTTAATGCAAAGTCACCTTGATAATTTGGCTGCAGACAGCGAAGGCGACATGATGAGCAGAATTGCTGAAAGATTTGCTAAGCTTACAAGTTCAGCTCATAATCGTAAACATTGGACGGGGCACGAATAATGTATTGGACTTTATTTGCAGTATACTTATTATCAAACGGTAGTGTCGATTACGACAAAGAGCTACTTAAAATGCATGCTTTTGAAACAAGGTTAGAATGTGAAACAGTTCGCACAAAAGTGCTTGACATTGCGCCTGCGCCAGAGTTTCAAGATTTGCGTTGTTTACGGACCGACGACATATGAAAAGATTTATTTTTGATGTAGACGGTACTCTGAGTGACAGCCGACAATTGATGGACCCTGAATTTAAAGCCTGGTTTCTTGAGTTTATGTCTCGAGAAAAAGTATGGCTTGTTACGGGATCTGATTATGAAAAAACATTAGAGCAACTCGGACCTGAGATATGCGAACATGTTGTAACATGCTATAATTGTCAAGGTAATGATATTTGGTCCAGAGGTCAACGCGTCAATTCAAAAAGCTTTAATGAACCCACAGGATTAACTGAGTTACTCAATGGTTGGTTACAAGGAAGTAAGTTTCCACTTAGAACCGGTAATCATATTGAGAAACGTCGAGGTATGTGGAACTTTTCTATCGTTGGTCGTAATGCAACAATAGAAGAAAGAAAAGAATACGTTATATGGGACAAGTCAAACCGAGAACGTGAAAGCATTGCATATGAAATTAATTCAATGTTTAAAGATATTACGGCAACCGTTGGAGGCGAAACTGGTTTAGATATCGGTAGAACCGGCGGTGATAAACGACAAATTTTAGAAGACTTCAATGCTGACGATGATATTCGTTTCTTTGGAGATAAAATGGAACAAGGTGGAAATGATTATCCGTTAGCTAACGCAAATAAGTACGGTAAGAATTATGCAGTAAAGAACTGGCAAGACACCTGGAACAAGTTAAAGGAGTTAAGTTAATGAGTACCGAATTACCAGAAATGACATTTATGTGTCGTGGTGCGGAAAATTGGATACCAACTAAATCACTAGATATATTCGCTGATAAGAAAGTTATTGTGTTTTCAGTGCCAGCTGCATTTGATAATCCTCAACAGCTATATGATTTTGAAGCACAATATAAGCAATTGAAATTATTAGGCTTTGATGAGATATATGTTTCTGCAGTGAATGATGCATATGTTATGAATGCATGGACAGATTTTGAAGGCATAGCTGATGTAAAAGTATTACCCGATGGTAACGCAATGCTTGCAGACGCTTTAGGAATGTCACTAGACTTATCTGTTGTTGGTATGGGAAAACGTAGTCGCAGGTTTGCAGTTATTATTGAAAACAATAATGTTAAAGCATTATTTGTTGAACCTAAATCTACACGTGAAGTTGAAGATCCGTATGGTCAAACTAGTCCAAATAGTATTATTGATTATTTGGAAGATGAATACAAATCTCCAAATTTATTTGGAAAATGAATAATGTTTACAGTTGAAATGGATTGGGACGAAACCGCAATTGTTATTTTAGATGATGCGGGCAATTATGAAGATTTACAAATGATGATGTACGAGGATATCGTATATCTTAGACAATGGGATGAAGATTTAAGACGGCATAATTATATTGTAGTATCGCCTGAAATGATGTTAGCATTCCAAAAAGCCTGGCACTTACCAGAAGGTGCCTATAGATTTGCAAGAAAAGGAGAATGAATTGATTACAATATATGGCAAACCAAACTGTGGCTTCTGCAAAAAAGCAACAGATTATTGCACAAGAGCTAGAATGGAATACAGATACATCGATGTTTCTGTTGGACAACAAAATTTAGAAGAACTGCACCAACGCTTGCCAGCGCCAGCTCGGTCAGTACCTCAAATTTTTATTGATGAAAGCCACATTGGCGGCTATACAGATTTTATGAGATACGTTGAAAACACTGGTTTTAACGGTACTGGATATTCTTTATAAAAATACGTTTACAAAACAAGTTTTACAAGTTATAATATATGTATCTTAATTGAAAGTTTTGGTACAATGAAGACCGTTCATTATGTTGGGTTTAGAGGTGACGAGTACGCAAGAGCGTTTCGGCTATTCGGTGGACCTGTGTTTATACACTTACATTATGATGAGCGTGTTTTTTCCGAAGTCGGAGAACACGACGTTGTTATCTTTGGACCAAAATACCATTTTGTCCCGCACGTATGGGATGCATCAGCAGTTGATAAGGAATATACTGAATGAGTATGCATATGATTAAAGGTGTCCAGGTACACGGTAAATCTAAAAAGAAAAAACTAACAGCTGCTCAACTTTCTAAAATGGAAGTTGAGTGGCGGCAATATAATAAACAAATGCGTAAATCGCATATGCACTCCGCGCAATTTAAAGAATTTAAAGATTACTTATCTTATGTTCGCGGCGAATATAAACCTAAAACAAATAAGGAATTTAAAGCTTATGAAAGCACGCAACCGCATGTCCGCAACACAAAGAAGTATCCAAGCCTCGAGACGTCGAACACAATTCCTGGCTCGGGAACTCGAAAAGAGTCTCCAAAATACACGGGCGATCTCATCATCGGCATCGGAACAATGCATAAGTCCAACCTCGTCCCAATCATGCGAGGCACCGACCAAGCAAAAGATATAGCAAAAATGCGGAGATAAATTATGAAAATTATTGCAGGTACAAATTCGCTTTTCAAACGTGACTCAAAAGGTGGCATACGTGAATGGACAGCAGAAGTAGGTGAAGAAAACGGTATTGTTTCTTGGCGTACTATTGCAGGCCTTACTGATGGCAAAAAAGTTGAATCAGGTTGGAAGTTAGTAGAGCAAAAGAATATTGGCAAGTCCAATGAAACATCTTTGCAGCAACAAGCTGAACAAGAAATGATTGCTGAGTTTAATAAGAAGCTTGAACGAGGATATTTCCGTTCAGTAAAAGACATTGATAAGTTTGATAAAATCAAACCAATGCTTGCTTCTAAACACGAAGATGCTAAGTATGATTTTGAAAATAAAAACTATTACACTCAACCTAAGTTAGACGGCATTCGTTGTATTGCACGAGCTAATGGTTTATGGACACGAGCAGGTAAAGAACTTGTAAGTGTACCGCACATTAATAATGAATTAAAAGAATTCTTTGAAAAGTATCCTGACGCTATTTTAGATGGTGAATTATATAACCATAAGCTGCGTGAAAACTTTAATAAGATTACATCATTGGTGCGCAAAACAAAGCCGTCTGAGGCTGATATAGAAGAAGCAAAAGGTTTAGTAGAATATCATGTATATGACGTTATAAGCCACCCTGGTGCCTTCTCTAAGCGCATGGAATGGCTTACGAGTCAATCTTGGAAAGCTAATTCAGTTATACTTGTTGATACTCAACAGATCTTTAATGAAACAATGATGGATAACCTATACGGTGAATATCTTGAAGATGGATTTGAAGGTCAGATGATCCGTATTGATGATGTATATCAACAGAATAAACGCTCTAAGTTCTTGATTAAACGAAAAGAATTCTTGACTGATGAGTTTAAGGTTATTCGTGTTGAAGAAGGCAAAGGAAACTGGGCTGGACATATCAAACGATTTGTTTTAAATACATCTGAAGGTCAAGAGTTTGGCGCAGGTGTACGAGGTAAACAAGAAGTATTAAGCGAATTGTTTTTAAACGGACCTAATCCTGACTGGTGTACACTACGTTATTTTGCACCTACACCTGATGGAATACCACGCTTTCCAGTTGTGATTGATTGGGGTGTCGGTAAACGAAACGATTGATCCGCTCATAAATAACCTTATAGTGTAAATTATGAGGTTGTTATGTGGCATTATAAAGGTGAAGAATTCACCTCTGAAATGATTGGTGATTATATAGGGTTCGTTTATATAATTACCGACGGTTCAAACGATAGAAAATATATCGGCAAAAAGATTTTCAAATCAAAAAGAAAACTTCCACCTCTTAAGGGCAAGACCCGTAAGAGAACTAAAATAGTAGAATCTGATTGGCAGAAATATTATGGCTCATCAGAAGAAGTTAAACTAATGGTTGAAGAAAAAGGCGTTGATAACTTCTATCGTGAAATTATTCACTTGTGTGAAAAGAAAGGTGAAATGGGATACCTGGAATTGTATGAACAAATAACTCGGCATGCCTTGTTAGATGATTCCTATTACAATGGTATATGTCAAGCTAAGATTCACCGCAGCCATGTCAAAGGATTAAAGTGGCTAATAAACGAAAATAATAGTTGACAAACCAAAAATTTGTGTTATAATAATTATATAACAAGATTAAATTGGAGCAATATATGATGAACGTAACACGCAAGAGTGTTTTAACTGGCAAGACACGTACACGCAATATTCCTGTTAAGAAGGAAGACCTTGCGATGTATGAAGCCGGCTACACATCTATGAATGAAACTATGGGTTATCTATCACCACAAGATAAAGAATTTATCATGGTTGGTATTACACCTAATGAGTGGACTAATGCATTTTCAACTGAGCTTCAAAAAATCGTAAATGATAAGTTTGGAGTATAAATGATAGTATTATTTAATGGTCCACCTGCATCAGGTAAGGATCATGCGGCTGATTATTTTAAAGCGAAAGGTTACAAACATCTTTCGTTCAAAAACCAATTGTATAAAGAAACCGCGAAATACTTTAACATTGACTATGACTGGTTTATGGAGCGCTACGATGATCGTAGTTTAAAAGAAGTTGCTCATATGGATCTTGGTCATATGTCTTGTCGTGAAGCAATGATATACGTATCTGAAAATGTAGTTAAACCTAAACGTGGGCTTGACTATTTTGGCAGATTAGTTGCTAGTGAAATAAATCTAAATAAAGATTACGTCATTTCTGACGGTGGTTTTATAGATGAATTAATACCAATTCTAAATAAGGTTGGTACAGAAAATTTTACTTTGGTTCAGTTAACTCGAGAAGGACATGACTTTTCAACAGACTCACGTCGTTATATTGACGGTAATCTAACAAAAGAATATGTGCTCGGATTTCAAACTGAGGTAGAAAACAAATATGTCTTACCACATAGGTTTGATGTATGTACACATCGTATCCATAATAATATGGGTGTTGATGAGTTTAATCAATCCCTGGAAACTATTTTTCAGGCTATAAATAAACAATTAGAGGTTATATTATGAAAACACAAACTGAAATAAAAGCAGCATTGGCTGCAGGTGAACATACAGTAGTATTCACAAAAACAAACGGTGATGAGCGAACAATGCTTTGCACTCTAAAATCCGACCTTATTCCGGCAGCAAAGCCGTTGCAAGAAGGCGAAGTCAAAAGAACTAAAAAACCAAATCCAGATGTACTAGCAGTATATGATACACGAGCTCCTGGCTGGCGTTCATTCCGTTGGGATTCTGTAAAAGATTTTTACTAAAGGAAAATTTATAACATGAGTATGATTTACAAAGGCGGAGTTGTCGAAACTGAATTGTCTAAAAATTCTAACGGTGGCACAGAAATGATGCGAAAGCGTCTTATAGATAATGTGTCAAAAGAATTGTTAGAACCATATGCAATTCACTTTTCTCGACCACGTGAAATTCCAGGAGACACAACTAATATTATGTACTGTCATGATTTAGCTGAAGATCCTGAAAATAAGATTTTAATTGACGGTGGTTGGAATAAGTTTGACCACTTCGTCTTTGTAACTGCATGGCAAAGAGATCAATACATTATGGCGTATGGCCTTCCGTATTCGATGTGTTCAGTCATTCCTAACGCAGTTGAAAAGCGTTATGAAGCTGAAGAAAAGAATACAGAAACAATTAAGTTTATTTACCATACAACGCCACATCGTGGACTTGAGCTTTTGTATCCAGCAATTGATGCATTATCTAAAGAGTATTCTAATATACATTTAGATGTGTATTCATCATTTGCTATCTATGGTTGGGTCAAACGTGATGAACCATACAACGATTTATTTAAGAAAATCCATGAGCATCCAAATATGACGTATCATGGATCAGTACCAAATAGACAAGTCTTAAAAGCTTTAGATGATGCACACATTTTCTTGTATCCGAACATCTGGAAAGAAACCTCGTGTATCGCTTTAATTGAAGCAATCAAAAGCGGTTGTGTATGTATTCACCCGAATTATGGTGCACTACCAGAGACTGCTGCTAACTCTACAATCATGTATGATTACGAGGAGGATCCGACAAGACATGCAAACCTTGCATATGCAATAGGTAAAAGTGTTTTGGAACATCAGAAAAATGATCCTCAATTCATTAATCGATTTACGCGTTCTGATCGTTTCGGTTTGGTTCCTAATGATATAAACACATTTAGTAACCTATGGACTAAGTTGCTTCGCGATTTAGCCACAAGAAATTAATAGTTGACAGATTAGTCTTTCCAGGTTATAATAAACCAAGACTAATTATATAAGAGAAATATTATGGCAATACTAGTAGACTACAATCAAGTTATCATTGCTTCACTTTTTGCAAGCATCGGTAACCACACGGACATAGCAGCGGATGAAAATATCATTCGCCATATGTTCCTCAATTCAATTCGTGCAAATCGTAAAAAGTTTTCCGAGAAGTACGGTGAAATTGTTATTTGTGCTGACGGTAAAAACACCTGGCGCAAAGAAGCATATCCTTATTATAAAGCAAACAGAAAGAAGTCTCGTAACTCATCAGGGTTAGACTGGAATTCTTTGTTTGAAATAATGAATAATTTGCGTTCAGAACTCGATCAATACTTCCCATATAAGGTAGTACACATCGACCGTTGTGAGGCAGATGATGTAATTGGTACAATTTGTCATCAAGGTGGCACAGAGCTAAATATGGGCTCCGAAAAGTTTCTTATTCTTTCTGCAGATAAAGACTTTATTCAATTACAAACATATGCTAATGTTGATCAATATGATCCAATACGCAAACGTTGGTTACGTGATGATCAACCAGAACAATACCTGGAAGAACATATTCTAAAAGGTGATACAGGAGACGGTGTACCAAACATTCTTTCACCTGACAATTGTCTAGCAGTTGGCGAACGTCAAAAAGCTATGACTAAAAAACGTCTCGCGCTTTATAAGCAAGGTCCAGAAGCAATGGACGAAGAAACTCTTCGAAGATTTTATCGCAATAAAATGATGATTGATCTTAAAGAAATACCAAAGAATTATCAAGAGCAAATTCTTGATGTTTACAACGTTGATAAAGATAACGGCAGATCACAATTGTTTAATTACTTTGTTGAGAAAAAGCTTAAACATCTTATCACAGATATACAGGATTTTTAATATGGCAATTAGAATGTCTATAACAGAAATTATCACAGGTGCAGCAGCTGAAAAATCAACTAAAGATAAAGTTGCATTTTTACAGAAGTGGGATAATAAACCTTTGCGAACTGTCTTAAATTATACATATAATAAAGACATAGAATTTTTAGTTCCAAATACACCTCCTCCCTGGAAAAAGAATGAATACGAAGACGAAGCTAAATCACTATTATATACAGAAGCTCGTCGTTTAAAAATCTTTATTAAAGGTGGTGGCTATGATCAATTGAAGCAAGTTAAGCGAGAACAATTATTCATAAGTTTATTAGAAGATGTTGATAATGATGATGCCGAAACTTTGGCACAAATGATAACACAAAAACCTTTTAAAGGTTTATCTAAAAAAGTAATTCAAGAAGCATTTCCAGATCTTATCGTAGAGCAGCAAAAGGTAAATTAAAATGGGCAAGAAAAACCGCATCAAGAAATTCCGAGAGTCATGGGAAGACGATGAATGGGGCCAAGAAGACCGCAGCACTAAGAACAAAGAAAAAAACCGATCTCGTAAAGAGTCTCGGAAACAAAAGTTTTCTAACCGTTGGTACGATGAAGATATGAAAATAAAGCGAAAAAAACGAAAATAATTTGATTTAATTGCAAATTAATTGAAAAAGGGGGTTTACAACCTCCTTTTTTTGTGGCATAATACATATATAAATTGAAACAAAGAAAGAATATATTATGGAATCGAATATCACTATGCCAATCGGAAGTAAGTTTTCTTACACACATAAAGCCGCATATACAGATGAAGATGGTTCTAAAGGAACTGTTGTTGCAACTGTAATCGGAAAAATCACAGGTTCAAACCATGGCTTTCTTGAGTGGGAACGTGTTGAGTGTAAAGACATCGTAGATGCTCCTTCATGGGGTTTTGATATCGAAGGCGGTGGTTTTCGTCCTTTGATGCGTATGATGGAAAGATGTTTACCTGATTTCACTATCATTGCTTAAAAAAACTTGAAATTAAATGAAAAAAACTTCGAAAAGGGGTTTACATTTGATTTCACTTGCGTTATAATATCTATATTAACTTAAATGAGGAAATACATTATGAAAATTACTGAATTCAACCGCACTAACCTTAAGTCTCTTCGTAACGAAATGCAAGCTGTTCTTGATAAGTATGGTGCTCAAACAAACATCGATATCGAAGTTGGTAACATGAGCTTTTCAGATGCTGAAGTAAGCATTAAAGTTAAAGCAAAAGTTGTTGGTGGAGTAACAATTGATGATAGAATTCTTGATGATCAAATCAATGGTTTAAATCTTGTTAAAACAAACTCAAAAGGTGACACTTTAACAGGTTTTTCAACAAGATCTTCTAAGTATCCTTTCAAATACACTTGTGGATTGACAGGAAAGAAGTTCAAATGTGATCGTCCAACTGCAATTAACAAGTTTTCACAGTTTTCTATGAACTCATAAGTGATATAAGTGTCACACACTTAAAATAAAATAAAAAAAGTTTCAAAGGGGGGTTTACATCCCCCTTTTTTTATGACATAATACATATATAAATTGAAATTAACGGAGAAATACATATGTCTTTTACGCATCCTGATTATGATAACCAAGAATTCTTTAACACACTTCTTGAAAACTTAAAGTCTGATGGTTTTGATGATGTTTCGTATAAAAATGATACGTGTCCATCGATCGGAGTTGAGTTTGATCAAAATGGTCACGAAGGTTTTCTACAATTTCACATCGAATATAAAGATGTTGATCTTCGTGAATTTACACTTGAAGAATGTGCCGCTTGTGTTATTGCAAACTTCTCAATTGATGGTGATTTTATTCATTCTATGAGCATCGATACTTTTGATCTTGATGCAGCATTAGAAATGAATGAAGAAATGCGTAAATACATTCTATTGAATGTTGCTGGCGCTGCATAAATGTCACATATTTGAAATTAAATTGAAAAAAGTTGCAAAGGGGGGTTTACAATCCCCCTTTTTTAATGTATAATATACATATAAATTGAAACGGAGAATATAAAATGTGGAAACAAACTGGAATTAATGCACTTCAAGATGGAATTCGCAAGTATTTTACTTTTGTTGAGTCAACGGATCCTCAGTTAGAAGATGATATGTGGACTTTAAATGATAACGACAAAGTTTATATTCAAGATTGTTCAGAATACGGTGGTGGATACTTTGTAAACGCCGAAGTTAAAGATGGTTTCTTAGAAATCGGTGGTTTCCAAACTCTTCGAGCTGCGATGGTTGGATGTATTGATTGGAATAGAGATAATAGTGAAATGACTGCATAAGTTATTTTGCAAATAATTAGGAAGGGGGCGCATAGGGCGCCCTTTTTTGTGAAAAAAATATATAATGAATAGGAAATATAATATGAAACTAAATGATAAAGTAATTTTAACGGATGTAGATGGTGTTCTCTTAGATTGGGAATATGCATTTACACAATGGATGGAACGCCATGAATATAAACAAGTCGAAGGTGGTGAAAACCATTACGATATGGGTGAACGCTATGGATTAGGCGATCTTGAAAAAAATCGTTTAGTTCGTATGTTCAATGAATCCGCATGGATTAGAAAACTACCTCCTTTGAGAGATGCTATTAAGTATGTACGTAAGCTTCACGAAGAACATGGATATATATTTCGTGTTATAAGTTCTTTGTCAGAAGATACTTATGCTGGTCATTTGCGTACTAAAAACCTTATTGAAATGTTTGGTCCTACAGTCTTTGAGACGTATGTATACCTCGATACAGGAGCCGATAAGAATGATGCATTAGAAATGTATCGTGATAGCGGTTGTTACTGGATTGAAGATAAGTGTGAAAATGCTCAATTAGGAGATGATATAGGTTTAGACTCAATCATCATTGATCATGCATTTAATAAAGACTTCTATGGCAAACGTGCCAAAAATTGGAAAGAAGTTTATAAAATAATTATTGGCGAATAGGCCTTTTCCAATCGACTTGTATTATAAATAAAATCATAATACAAGCAAACTAACCCTCGTGAGAAGCTAGTCTTGTATTAAGGCTGGCTTTTTTTACATCATTAATAGGAATAATAATTTTGCCCAACTATACATTTAAGAATACTAATACCAATGAAACCTTTGATGTTTCAATGCGTATCGCTGAGCTTGATCAATACAAGCTTGACAATCCACACCTATCACAACTAATTGTTCGCGCTCCATCTATTGGAGATGCGCACCGCATGGGCTTGATTAAGCCTGATGACGGATTTCGTGATGTTCTCAGAAACGTAAAACACCACCACAAAAAGGATAACATCAATACATGGTAATTTCTATTGTCCATAATTGATAAGTGTCCTATTATAGGAGAGTTCAATAATGGCAGCTAAACAACGCAGATTATCCAGAAGAGAAAAACAACGACTTGCACGAGATCAAGACCACATGGTCACGATTTTAAACAACAAGTTCGGCATGCGACAGATACGTCCACTCACACAAACACAGAGTGATATGTTCGACGCATATAAACAAGGATACAATCTTGCGGCTATTGGAACGGCAGGTACAGGAAAAACAATGTGTGCTATGTACATGGCACTTAACGATGTAATGCAAAAGAGAGGATATGATAAGATCATCGTAGTTAGATCTGCAGTTCAAACCCGTGAGCAAGGCTTTATGCCTGGAAGTAAAGAGCAAAAAGAAGCGCTCTATTCGGTACCTTATTCAGACATTGTAAACGACTTATTCGATCGAGGAGATGCATATAAGATATTAGAAACAAAAGGCATGGTACAATTCATGACTTCCTCATTTGTACGAGGTCTAACATTTGATAATGCAATCATTATTGTCGACGAATGTCAATCAATGACATACCACGAATTAGATACGATTATCACACGAGTAGGCGAATCCTCAAAGATTATCTTCTGCGGCGATACAAAACAAGATGATTTAAACATATCTAAAAATAGGGCAGACGTCTCAGGACTCGGAGATTTTTTAAGAGTACTAAACAAAGTACAATCTTTTAAAACAATTAAGTTTACGGCTGAAGACATTGTGAGGTCAGGACTAGTAAAAGAATATATATTAGCAAAAGAAACAGTTGCAGCTTAAGGCAACAGCTAATTAAATCAGAGAATGCCCTACGGGGCATTTTCATCTTAAGGAGAGAACAATGGCGAAGGTTTCAACAACCACACATAAACATGTAGGGCATGCTTCACCTACACCTAATGCAGAACATCGTACACCTTATTTGGCATCACAAACTGCCGTAAGTATAGAAGGCAGAGACAATCTTGTTATTCGTGCCGGAGATGCAACTGCTTGTGGTGATCCCGTTGTTGGCGTTTCTTCTAAAGTTTTCGTTGGTGGTAAAGGTGTTCATCGCAAAGGTGACGCTACTGGAGGTCATGGTACTTGGCCTGCCAATGCATCATCAGAAGGATCAAGTAAGGTAGACGCAGGTGGCTAATCCAGATTATGCTGCACTGTTACCGTTAATCGCGGCTGAAACAGATCCAGTACTCAAACAACAATTAATAGATCAATGTTACCAGTTTATAGTTCCGCTTACTGATGCTGAAAGAGAACTATTTGAATACTGTGCATTTGATTATATGGAAGATAACCCTGGTTATGTGAATGATTATGTTAATCCTAGCCCTGGTTTATACATTGCTCCAAATTATGTGGTTGACGGTTATATAAATAACGTAGAAGCCGATACAGGACTATATATGATCGATGGATACGTTGCAGCAGGCTACGTTGGATCAGATAGCTCATCAGGCGATGGATTTATTTCATATGTAGGTGTATACTATAATGATAACGGGGATAGAACGTAATGGCAATTACTAAACGCAGTGATAAGGGCTCAGCCTTAACATATAATGAAATGGACGACAACTTTGACGCGGTTGCGCCGCGAACAAGTGAAACAGGTTCAATTCAAATACCCTCCGGTGATACCAGTGAAAGAGATGGTTCAGCCGTAGATGGGTTCTTAAGATATAACACATCTCTCAATGCATTTGAGGGATATCAAAACGGTTCCTGGCAGGGTATTGGTGGTGTAGGCAGTGGTGACGTTAACCAAAATGCTTTCAGCAGCTTTTCAGTTTCAGGACAAGGAAGTGTTTCAGCAGATCTTGCAACCGATACAATTGAATTTGTAGCGGGCAATAATGTTATTATAACAACAGATCCTACAAGTGATAGTATTACTATTTCAGCCACAGGTGGTGGCGGCGGCGGAATAAATCAAGATTTCGCATATTCCAGTTTAACAGGTGTTCCTACAACGTTTCCCCCAAGCGCACACAATCAAGATTGGAATACAATTACTAATACGCCAACTACATTAGCGGGTTATGGAATTACAGACGGTGCAAGTGGTCAACAAGGAATACAAGGTGTTGAAGGCAGCGAAGGTCCTCCAGGAGAAGCTGGTCCACAAGGTACAACAGGTTTAGGACTTAGCGGCAATCAAGGTGTTCAGGGTATTCAAGGTGAAGTTACCGGTGTGGTTGGACCACAAGGTACTGACGGATCTGGTGCTCAAGGTATGCAGGGTATGCAAGGTATAATCGGACAAACTGGATTTGGTGCCGATGGTAATCAGGGTGTACAAGGTTCATCAGGTATTCAAGGTGCGGGTGGTACTGCTGGTGATGAAGGAGATATTGGTAATCAAGGTATTCAAGGAACAGCAGGTTCTGTTCAAGGTTTACAAGGTGCTGACGGTATACAAGGACCAGACGGTGTACCAGGATTTGGTTTTCAAGGTATTCAAGGCGGCGGCGGACAAGGTGTTCAAGGTATGCAAGGTGATACCGGTCCTGCAGGATTCGGATTGCAAGGTCATCAAGGTGTTCAAGGTAATGACGGTCCAGAAGGACCTGCGGGCGCTGGTGCACAAGGTATTCAAGGTATGCAAGGATTCCAGGGTACTGACGGTGATATCGGTGAAGATGGACCTGAAGGTGCACAAGGTTTGCAAGGACCGGCTGGTTCTGTACAAGGTATTCAAGGTATAACAGGCGTTGGTGATCAAGGTAACCAAGGTATTCAAGGAACATCGGTTCAAGGTTTAATCGGAACTACAGGCAACCAAGGTGCTCAAGGTATACAAGGCGATCTCGGATTTCAGGGTGTCCAGGGACTTACTGGTTTTGGTATTCAAGGTATGCAAGGCACAACCGGACAACAAGGTGTGCAAGGTGTTACTCTACAAGGTATTCAAGGACTTGGTAATCAGGGTACACAAGGTGCTCAAGGTGCAGCTGGTGGTCAGGGTGACGAAGGTATTCAAGGTGTGCAAGGTATTTCTAATCAAGGTGCACAAGGTATTCAAGGACTTGGATCGCAAGGTGTTCAGGGTGCAGAAGGTTCATTCGGACAACAAGGTGTGCAAGGTAATCAAGCTGCGCAGGGTATTCAAGGTGATAGCGGTTCAAGAGGTATTCAAGGCCCATCTGATGGTGTGCAAGGTATTCAAGGAACAGCTGGTGTTGGTATTCAAGGACCATCTGATGGACAAACCGGTTCACAAGGTTTAATAGGTTTTCAAGGTATACAAGGATTATCTGCTCAGGGTACGGGCGGTGTTCAAGGTGATGTCGGTATTCAAGGACCTGCAAATGGACCACAGGGTACACAAGGTGTTCAGGGTTCGAATGGTTCACAAGGTGTAACAGGAGCAGGAATACAAGGTGCAGATGGTGCTAACGGTATCCAGGGGCCTGCAGACGGACCACAAGGTACGCAAGGTGTTATTGGTACTGCAGTTCAAGGTATTCAGGGTTCAACTGATGGACCTCCTGGACCACAAGGTACACAAGGTGTGCAAGGTTTAACTGGTGGTGCTGGTTTACAAGGTCTACAAGGCTTACAAGGTTTAATTGGACAAACCGGTACTGGTGTTCAAGGCGTACAAGGCGTTCAGGGTGCAGACGGACCAGAAGGTGCTCGTACATTTGCCGTATCAAATAGTGGCGCAAGTGATTATATAATTGATGGTTCAGCAGATCCAACGCTAAAACTTATTCGTGGATTTACTTATATATTTGATATAAGTGCCACAGGACACCCATTTGAAATTAGATCATCTAACGGTGGCTCTGCATATAATACGGGTGTAACTAATAACGGTGCACAAAATGGTACAGTTACATTTACAGTACCATATAATGCTCCTGCATCTCTTTATTATCAATGTACACTTCACTCTGGTATGGGTGGACCGATTGAAACTTCTGATCTTGGACCAACTGGTTTGCAAGGTACAACAGGTACTGGTATTCAAGGTGTTCAAGGTAATGACGGTCCTGCAGGATTAGGATTACAGGGTTTACAAGGTTTATCTGGTAGTTCTTCAAGTATTGACGATAATGGAACTTCAATTGTAATGACGATTGATAGTAATGACAATATATTGGTAGATACCGCAAATACAAGTATTGTTGGATATGGCGGCTTTGCTATAAAACCACAAACAGGCCTTGGCACAAGAGTAGACATATCGAATAATACTGCCGAAGTAATGCTACTCGATGGTCCAGCTGCTGGCACTATTGTAGGTTTGTATGGTAACGGCACATCTGT
>ERZ1046568.267-NODE-267-length-45713-cov-12.797078_pt1 | contig 45713 bp, 38 predicted proteins | sample MGYA00383092_ERZ1046568 | MGnify/ENA primary metagenome ERZ1046568 (study PRJEB29581, sample SAMEA5548362) | metagenome | biome: marine; feature: coastal; material: water | depth 1 m | study: Short-term variability in the microbial, nano- and picoplankton... | reverse complement strand
GTCATGTTCGTCATGTTCGTCATGTTCGTCATGTTCGTCATGTTCGTCATGTTCGCCTTGGTTTTCAAACAGGGCCCCTTTGCGAAATGATAATTGAACCACGCCCGCTTGTTCGCCTAAGGCCACCGCGATAGGCGCCTGTGCAAGAGAGGCTTGCGCCTTTTCCAACCAAGGGGTTAACCCTTCACCAATCCAAAAAATAATATCAGCCTGTCCAAGGTCGCGCCTTTGCGAAGGGCGTAGCGCGAAATTATGCGGAGAATCATTGCCACGCAGCAGAAGCTTTGGCGTGCCTACGCCCTGCATCACGCTGCTGACAAGGCTGAAAACTGGTGGGATATCCACGACGATATTTGGCACATCTGCCCGCACTCCGCTAGCGCTGACAAGCAGAGCGGTGGCTAAAATTGGTAATCGGCGCATAGGAGTCTTTCTTTGTAATATTATAACATCGTTCACTCTTTATTTGTTACAGAATAACATATCAAGAGGAATTGGCATTGGAATGCGCAAATTACTTTAGTACACAGGCAGGATGAATTTAGGATTCCACAAACACGATCATGCCGCCTGTATCAGCGAGGGGGTGGCCCGCGCGGATGCGCTTTGCGTTGAAGAGGGCGTTCAATTCACCCCAGTGCGAAAGCGGGTGTTAGAGTTGCTCTTGCAGGCGCATCGGGCGATGGGGGCGTATCAAATACTGGATCAGTTGCGCGAAGATGGCTTTAAGCATCAGCCGCCGGTGGCCTATCGGGCGCTTGATTTTTTGGTGGCGCGCGGCTTTGCGCATAAAATTGAAAAGCTGAACGCCTTTATTGCTTGCGCGCATCTTGGGTTGCACCACTCGCCAGCGTTTTTGATTTGTCGGCGCTGCGCGTCGGTTGCCGAAACGCGCGTGGATGAAACCCGCGGCCCGTTAAGCGATGTGGCGAACTCGGCAGGGTTTGTAATCGAAAAAGCGGTGATCGAAGCCGAAGGAATTTGTCCAAATTGTCTGACTGATCAACCGGAATGAGCTTGATTACGGCAAAAAACCTGAGCGTTGCGTTGAATGGCCGAACGGTTCTGCAAAACGTTGATCTCAGCATTTCATCGGCCGAAATCCTCACTGTTATTGGCCCCAACGGGTCAGGAAAAACCACCTTGCTGCGCAGCCTTATTGGCTCAATAACTCCGCTGAAAGGCGCTTTAACCCGGCAAGCTGGCTTGCGCATTGGCTATGTGCCGCAAAAGCTTCATATCGATGCGACCTTACCGCTGACTGTCAGCCGGTTTATGGCGCTGCCACGCCGGGTGCCGGCCAAAGATCTTGAGGCGGCGGCGGCGCAGGCGGGGCTGGGGCATGTTTCGCAGGCGCAGTTATCACAGCTGTCTGGTGGACAATTTCAGCGCGTTTTATTGGCGCGCGCGCTGTTATGCCGCCCGCAGCTGTTAATTTTGGATGAGCCGACGCAAGGTTTGGATCATTCTGGAGCAGCTGCTTTTTATCGGCAAATAGAAACGGTGCGGCAAAATACTGGCTGCGCAGTGCTGTTGGTGAGCCATGATTTGCACGTTGTGATGGCGGCCTCTGATCGGGTGATTTGTTTGAACGGGCATGTCTGCTGCCAAGGAAGCCCAGAGCAGGTTGCCTCGAGCCCTGAATATCAAACGCTTTTTGGGGCCTCAACAGATGGTGCGATGGCGCTTTACCGCCATGAGCACGATCATGACCATGACCATGACTATGAGCATGACGATCACCACGATCATCACCATAATGATCACCCGCGCGGGCCGGTTGCGACAGTTACGGGGCCAAAGGTTGCGCCCGATGCCAATGCCAAAGAGCTGGCCTGATGGAGATGTTTGACGCCTTTTTGGTAAGGGCGATCTTGGCGGGTGTGGCATTGTCTTTGGCGGCTGCGCCGCTTGGCTGTTTTGTGGTTTGGCGGCGGATGGCGTATTTCGGCGATGCCACAGCGCATGCCTCAATCTTGGGTGTGGCCCTGTCTTTGGCGTTTGCACTGCCGGTGTTTATTGGCGTTTTGCTGATTGCGCTTGCAATGGCGCTGGCGATTTCTGCGCTGCAGGCCCGCGGTCAAACATTAGATACGTTGCTTGGGGTGATGGCGCATTCAACGTTGGCTTTGGGCTTGGTGACGGTGTCGTTTTTCTCGGATGTGCGGATCGATCTGATGGCCTATCTTTTCGGGGATATTCTATCGGTTGCTTGGTCCGATTTTCTGTGGATCGGCCTTGGTCTTTTCCTCGTGGTCGGGTTGCTTGGGTGGCGCTGGTCGGCCTTGCTGACCTGCACTTTGAACCGCGATTTGGCGCAGGCTGAAGGGATTAACCCCAAACGTGAGCAATTGGTATTGACCCTGGCCTTGGCCCTTATTGTGGCGTTGGGCATTCAAATTGTCGGAGCCATCCTCATCGCGGCTTTGTTGATTATTCCAGCAGCTGCGGCGCGTAATTTTGCAAATACACCTGAAGCGATGGCCTTGATCGCGGCGGCGTTTGGTGCTTGTGCAACGCTTGGCGGTCTTGCGGCCTCATTGCATTGGGATACACCAACCGGCCCCAGCATTATTTGCTGTGCGGCGGCGTTGTTCTTTACATCAACATTGCTAGGCGCCTTGCGCGGGCGTGGTTTGTCTTAAGTAACGCCGCGCATCGCGCTGTTATTGATCCGCAGGGCTTTCGTTTGTCGTGGCAGGGCCCATCCGGTTGAACACATCCAGATCACGTATGGTGATCGCACCGGATAAGATGATCGATGTAATCACGGCCCAAAGCACCGCGGCGATCGCTGTGGTAATCCAAGCCTTCTTTTTCAAATTGTGATCTTCCGGCGCTCCGGCATGCGTGCCTGGCACGACCGTGCCAACATCGCCCTGCGTTTTGAGGCGAATGGGGATCACAACCAGAAAGGTTAAAAACCACAGAACGGCAAAGAGAACCAGCGCAGAGGTTATAGACATATTCGGTTTCCTATTCGCTACACTTGTTCAAGTTCAATCAAGGTGCCGTTGAAGTCCTTGGGATGTAAAAACAGCACAGGTTTTCCATGCGCGCCGATTTTTGGCTCGCCTTTGCCCAAAACCCGGCTGCCAGCCTCAATAAGTTGGTCGCGGGCTTTTCTAATATCGTCCACCTCATAACAGATATGGTGGATTCCGCCGCTTGGGTTTTTATCAAGAAAGCTTTGAATAGGGCTGGTTTCCCCCAAAGGATAAAGCAGCTCGATCTTGGTGTTTGGCAGCGTGATGAATACCACGGTGACGCCATGATCAGGCTCATCTTGGGCGGGGCCAACCTCAGCCCCTAGGGTGCTGCGATATTGCTCTGCAGCGCGTTCTAAGTCGGGGACGGCGATGGCCACATGATTGAGGCGTCCGATCATCTGAGCTCTCCTATCGATTGCGCAACCTTATGCGCTGAGAGTGGCGGCGGTGCAAGAGCCGCCCGCGCGTTCTGACTTGAATTAACCGCTTATTAGCCACCCTGAGGCAGGATGGTTTCAGAATCGCAGGAGGCGTGCATGAATTCATTGGATCTGGTAGAACTGACGCCAATGGGGCGCAACACTCGGCCCTTAATCGGAAAAACAGTTCTGATTGTCGAAGATAGCCGTTTTATCTGTGAAGCGGCGCGTTTGATGTGTTTGCACAGCGGTGCGCGATTGCGCCGCGCGGATAGTTTGGCGGCGGCGCGCCGGCATTTGAACGTTTACTTCCCCACAATCGTCATTATCGACGTTGGTTTGCCGGATGGATCCGGCCTTCAGTTGATATCAGAATTGGCGGGCGCATCTCCGCGCATTGGTGTGATTTTGGGCACCAGCGGGGATGATCTGATGCATCATCAAAGCTTGCAAGCGGGCGCGGATGGATTTCTTGCAAAACCTTTTGAAAACCTCTCTTGCTTTCAATCAACGATTTTGCAGCTTTTGCCCATCGAGCAGAAACCCAAAGGCCCGATTGTTCTGCAAGATGCGCCGGTCACGCCTGATTTGATTACCTTTCGCGATGATTTAGTGCAGGCACTGATCAGTTTGAAAGATTACCCCTCTACCAAGGAAGAAGGCTTTATCCGCAGTTTTTTAGCAGGGGTGTGCGCGGCCAGCGGCGATGATTTTATGCGAGAGGCCATAAAAACCGGCGATATTGATCAGCTCTGCGCAAAAATTGAACACCGCATTGGCCAGATCGCAATTCTATAAACCACGATTGTTAACATCGTGCGCTGCATATTGATGGCGCTTCTGCCGCTTTAGTCTTGCGGGATGACTCGCAGGTTCAACTCCATCAATTGATCTGCCATCGGCTGACTTGGCGCGTCCATCATAAGGTCTTCGGCGCGTTGGTTCATGGGGAACATGATCACTTCGCGGATATTTGCCTCATCGGCCAGCAGCATCACGATACGGTCAATCCCGGCGGCGCATCCACCATGCGGCGGTGCGCCAAATTGGAACGCGTTGACCATGCCGCCAAATCTTTTGCGCACTTCGCTTTCATCATAGCCGGCGATTTCAAAGGCTTTGAACATGATTTCGGGTTTGTGGTTTCGGATCGCGCCAGAAACCAATTCATACCCGTTGCAAGACAGATCATATTGGTAGCCCAAAACCGCAAGAGGATCACCTTCAAGCGCCTCCATACCGCCTTGCGGCATCGAAAATGGATTATGTTCAAAATCGATTTTACCGGTTTCCGCATCCTGTTCGTAAATCGGAAAATCAACAATCCAAGCAAAGGCGAAGCGATTTTTATCGGTTAGATTAAGCTCTTCGCCAATTACGTTGCGGGCGCGGCCGGCAACCGCCTCAAAGGCTTTTGGTTTTCCGCCCAAGAAAAACGCAGCATCCCCCACATCCAGGCCAAGCTGCTGCCGGATCGCTTCTGTGCGCTCTGGCCCGATATTTTTGGCCAAAGGCCCCGCCGCTTCCATGCCGTTTTCGCCGCTGCGCCAGAAAATATAGCCCATGCCAGGCAAGCCTTCTTTTTGCGCAAACGCATTCATTCGATCACAAAACTTGCGGCTGCCGCCCCCGGGTGCGGGGATGGCGCGAATTTCAGTGCCCTCTTGTTCCAATAATTTTGCAAAAATTGCAAAGCCCGACCCGCGGAAATGATCAGAAACGCGCTGCATTTTGATCGGGTTGCGCAGATCTGGCTTATCCGAGCCATACCAAAGCGCTGCATCGCGATAAGAGATTTGAGGCCAATCGGCATCGACCGTGCGCCCGCCGCCAAAATCTTCAAAAACCGAACGTAAAACAGGTTGAATCGTGTCAAACACATCCTGTTGCGTGACAAATGACATCTCAAGATCAAGTTGATAAAAATCAGTTGGAGAGCGATCCGCCCGCGGATCTTCATCGCGAAAGCAGGGGGCAATTTGAAAATATTTGTCAAAGCCCGAGACCATGATCAGTTGTTTGAACTGTTGGGGCGCCTGCGGCAATGCATAGAACTTGCCCGGGTGCAGTCGGCTTGGCACCAGAAAATCGCGCGCGCCTTCCGGGCTTGAGGCTGTGATGATCGGGGTCTGATATTCGCGGAAATTACGGTCCCACATTTTGCGTCGGATACTGGCCACCACGTCTGAGCGCAGCTTCATATTGTCTTGCAACTTTTGACGGCGCAGATCCAAATAACGGTAGCGCAGGCGCGTTTCTTCAGGATAATCTTGCTCGCCAAAGACCATCAGCGGCAGCTCTTCAGCTTGCCCCAAAACTTCCAGATCGCGAATAAATACCTCAACCTCACCCGTGGGAATTTTGGCGTTGATCAGACTTTCATCGCGCAGCATGACATTGCCATCAATGCGAATACACCATTCGCTGCGCAGCTTTTCAATTTCTGCAAACACGGGGCTGTCCGGGTCTGCCATCACCTGCGTGATGCCATAATGATCGCGCAGATCGATAAACAGCAACCCACCATGATCACGCACGCGGTGCACCCAGCCTGAAAGACGCACGGTCTCTCCGACATTTGATTTATTCAGGTCGGCGCATGTATGGCTGCGATAGACGTGCATGGCTTTGGCCTTTCCAAGCAAAGATCAATTCTTGTGCCGATACACAGGGTTGTGGGGCTGATGTCAAGTCATCCCAGAAGCAGTTTGCCTTTGATTTCGCCTCTAAGCGCGTTGCCAAGCCAAAACGACTGGCAATTTTCCAAATCTTTAGCGGTGATTATTTTTGCCCGCACTTGACGTTTTGCCAGTTTGCGGGCTCGTAACACGCCGGGCAAGCACCCGCTGCTGATTGGGGGCGTCACCCATTCTCCGGTTTTAAGCTGCAGAAAAACATTGGTGATCGTGCCCTCACAGAGATGATTTTTTTCGTTGAAAAAGATCATCTCATCGATATGGGGTGGCAGCGCAGCGCGAGCGTCATCATAGATCTGGCGTTGGGTGGTTTTATGGCGCAGCCAGGGATCATAGGAAGTTAACCGCTGCGCGCTGATGGCAACCTGCCATTCGGGCTGCGTGGGGGCAAGCGGCGCCTGGGTTATTTCAACGGCTCCGGCTTGGTCAATGGTAAGCCTGCATCGCAAGACTTTGGTGGTTTTGATTGTTTGAAGTTTTTCGGTGATGAAGCCGCGCTGAAAAACAAACCCCAATTTTTGCGCGCTTAGGCACATGCGGTCTAAATGCCGTTTTATATCCACCGCCCCGCGCTGCGGATCAATCCGCAGGGTTTCAATCAATCGGCAGTTTTTTGGAATGTGGTTGCGAAGCGGGCTTTCCACAGAGCTTCCTCATATTCTGAGGCGGCATCGCTGTCATAGACCACGCCGCCGCCAACGTTTAATTGAACGCTTTGGTTATCGATCATCAGGCTGCGGATCGCAACGTTGAACTCAGAGCTGCCATCCGGCGCGGCCCAGCCGATCGTGCCACAATAAATTTCACGCGGCTCGGGCTCCAAATCCCGCAAAATTTGCATCGCCCGCAATTTTGGCGCACCGGTGATAGAGCCACACGGAAACAACGCCTTGAAAATATCAGACAGTGTTTGGTCTTTGCGCAATTGACCCAAAACTTGCGAGGTCATCTGATGAACGGTGGCATAGGTTTCCACGCGATAAAGCGAAGGCACTTTCACCGATCCTGCCTCGCAAATGCGCGAAATATCATTGCGCAGAAGGTCTACAATCATCAGGTTTTCTGCGCGATTTTTCGGGTCAGATTGCAGATAGTTTAGCCGTTTCTGGTCTTCAGGTTTCGTGATGCCGCGCGGCTGTGTGCCTTTCATCGGGCGGGTTTCGATCTGCCCTGACGCGTCTGTGCGAAAAAATAATTCTGGAGACCGCGATATGATCGCCCGGCCATCCTCTTGTTCGACCAAGGCGCCGTGTTTTACCGCTTGGTAAGCGCTGAGATCGTCAAACAAACGCGCAACCGATCCTTGGAATTCCGCTGTTAGCCCGAAGGTAAGATTGGCCTGATAAATATCCCCCGCAGCGATATAATGTTGGATGGTGGAAAAGGCCTTTTCATACTCGTCAAACTGCCATTGCGGGGTAAAGGCGCCAAGCTGCGCGGCCCGGTGGGCTGTGGTTGAGACGGGTCGCCGCGCTGTTGGGCCTTTGTAAACGCCAAAACACAGCAAAGGCCATTGCCGCTTTTCCGGCATTGCCGCGTTGAGGCGCGGCTCGAGCGCATAGCCCATTTCATAGCTGGCGTAGCCCGCGATCCAGTGCCCTTGTGAAAGCGCCGCATCCAAAGCTGCCAGCGCGTTTGGCAGCGCTGAGGGGGAGGCAGCGCAAATCACCCTGATCGGGTGGTCAAAACTGCGCGGTTGTTGCGCATCGCCTGTGTCAAACCGAATCTTCATGTCACGTCCGCTGCTATTCTTACGTTCCTCATAGGACCAGTTTACCGAAGAAGACAGACACTTTTACTGCAAATAATGGTATTTTTGCCTAGGCACTTGCACCTTGCAGCGTGATCTCTATAACCCACAACAATTTGCCGCGTCTTGCTTGGCAGCGCTCGGCTGTTTCGCCGCTTTATCAAAGGTTTTATAATGCCCAAAAGAACCGATATTTCATCGATCATGATCATCGGAGCCGGTCCTATTGTTATCGGACAAGCTTGTGAATTTGACTATTCAGGGGCGCAGGCCTGTAAAGCGTTGCGAGAAGAAGGGTATCGGGTGATTTTGGTCAATTCCAATCCGGCCACGATTATGACGGATCCGGGCTTGGCGGATGCCACATATATCGAACCGATCACCCCAGATGTGGTTGCTAAGATAATCGAAAAAGAACGCCCCGACGCGTTATTGCCCACGATGGGTGGGCAAACTGCGTTGAACACATCTTTGGCGCTAGAGGAAATGGGCGTTTTAGACAAATTCAACGTTGAAATGATCGGCGCGAAGCGTGATGCGATTGAAATGGCTGAAGATCGTAAATTATTTCGCGAAGCGATGGATCGGTTGGGGATCGAAAACCCCAAAGCCACGATTATTACCGCGCCGAAAGATGCCGAAGGTAAAACCGATTTGAACGCCGGCGTTCGCATGGCCAATGAGGCCTTGGATGAAATTGGATTGCCCGCGATCATTCGCCCAGCCTTTACGTTGGGCGGAACAGGCGGCGGCGTGGCCTATAACCGCGATGATTTTGAATATTATTGCCGCACGGGCATGGATGCTTCGCCGGTGAACCAGATTTTGGTGGATGAATCGCTTCTGGGTTGGAAAGAATATGAAATGGAAGTGGTTCGCGACACAGCGGATAACGCCATTATCGTTTGTTCGATTGAAAATGTGGATCCGATGGGCGTGCATACGGGCGATTCGATCACCGTAGCGCCAGCGCTGACGTTGACGGATAAAGAATATCAAATCATGCGGAACCATTCGATCGCCGTGTTACGCGAAATTGGGGTGGAGACTGGCGGCTCGAACGTGCAATGGGCGATCAATCCCGAAGATGGCCGCATGGTGGTGATTGAAATGAACCCGCGCGTGTCTCGCTCGTCTGCGCTGGCCTCTAAAGCAACCGGGTTTCCGATTGCAAAAATTGCCGCCAAACTGGCGATTGGCTATACGCTTGACGAGCTGGACAATGATATCACCCGCGTAACGCCTGCAAGCTTTGAGCCGACAATCGATTACGTTGTAACCAAAATTCCACGTTTTGCCTTTGAGAAATTTCCCGGTTCGCAGCCTGCGCTGACCACAGCGATGAAATCTGTCGGAGAAGCGATGGCAATCGGCCGCACGATTCATGAATCGTTGCAAAAAGCGTTGGCATCTATGGAAACCGGTCTCACCGGTTTTGATGAGGTTGAGATCGAAGGGGCACCCGAAAAAGCTGCGGTTGTGCGCGCGATCAGTTTGCAAACGCCGGATCGGATGCGCACGATTGCGCAAGCGATGCGCCATGGGTTGAGCGATGATGAAATTTTTGCCGTCACCAAATTTGACCCTTGGTTTCTGGCGCGGATCCGCGAAATCGTTGATATGGAAGAGGCCGTGAAGACAAATGGGCTTCCGCAAGATACAGAGGCTCTGCGCGAGTTGAAAATGTTCGGCTTTACCGATGCCCGTCTTGCCCATTTGACGGGGAAGAGCGAAACCGCGATACGCCAGCTGCGCCATGCGAAGGGGGTGACGGCCGTGTTCAAGCGGATTGATACCTGCGCGGCTGAATTTGAAGCCCAAACTCCTTATATGTATTCCACCTATGAAGCCCCGATGATGGGCGATGTGGAATGTGAAGCGCGCCCGACCGAGGCTTCAAAAGTTGTAATCTTGGGCGGTGGCCCAAACCGTATTGGGCAGGGAATCGAATTTGATTACTGCTGTTGTCATGCTTGCTTTGCACTGACCGATGCGGGCTATGAAACCATCATGGTGAATTGTAATCCTGAAACGGTTTCTACTGATTATGATACCTCAGACCGGCTATATTTTGAGCCGCTTACATTCGAACATGTGATGGAAATTCTGCGTGTTGAACAAGAAATGGGCACTTTGCACGGGGTGATCGTGCAGTTTGGCGGGCAAACCCCTTTGAAATTGGCCAAAGCGCTGGACGCTGAAGGAATTCCGATTTTGGGCACCACGCCGGATGCGATTGATTTGGCCGAAGATCGCGAGCGGTTTCAAAAACTGGTGCAAGATCTGGGACTAAAGCAACCCAAGAACGGCATTGCCAGCACGAATGAACAGGCGATTGAAATTGCCCAAGGGCTAGGGTTTCCTTTGGTGATCCGTCCGTCTTACGTGCTGGGCGGCCGGGCGATGGAAATCGTGCGCGATATGGGACAATTGGAACGTTATATCAAAGAGGCGGTCGTGGTCTCTGGCGATAGCCCTGTCTTGCTTGACAGTTATTTGGCGGGTGCTGTTGAATGTGATGTAGACGCGCTTTGTGACGGCACTACCGTGCATGTGGCGGGCATTATGCAGCATATCGAAGAAGCCGGCGTGCATTCAGGCGATAGCGCCTGTTCTTTGCCGCCCTATTCTCTTTCTTCTGACATTATTGAGGAATTGAAAAAGCAAACCCAGGCCTTGGCCCTGGCGCTGGGTGTTGTGGGGCTGATGAACATACAGTTCGCGGTAAAAGATGGCGAGATTTATTTGATTGAAGTTAACCCGCGCGCCAGCCGCACTGTGCCATTTGTGGCCAAAGCCACCGATAGCGCCATTGCCTCAATTGCGGCGCGTCTGATGGCGGGAGAGCCGATGGAAAACTTTCCACTGCGCGCGCCTTATGGCGAAGCTTCTTATGAACAATCGGTGCCGATCGCAGATCCAATGACCTTGGCCGATCCCGATATGCCTTGGTATAGCGTCAAAGAAGCGGTGATGCCGTTTGCGCGCTTCCCCGGTGTAGATACAATTTTGGGGCCCGAAATGCGCTCGACCGGTGAGGTGATGGGTTGGGATCAAAGTTTTGCGCGTGCATTTTTAAAGGCACAGATGGGCGCTGGTATGGATTTACCACGGCCCAAGTCAGGGCAAGACACGCGCGTGTTTATGTCGATCAAAGATGCTGATAAAACCGAACAGATGGTGGAAACAGCGCAGATCTTGGTTGGGCTTGGGTTCGCTTTGGTCGCCACGCGGGGCACCGCGGCCTTCCTATCGGAGCATAAGATCAACTGCGATGTTGTGAACAAGATGTATGAGGGACGCCCGAATATCGTTGACATGCTGAAAAACGAAGAGATTTCTTTGGTGATGAACACAACCGAAGGGGCGCAAGCTGTGGAGGATAGTCGTGATATCCGTGCGGTCGCGCTTTTCGATAAGATCCCCTATTACACCACGGCTGCGGCCTCTTATGCGGCGGCTCTGGCGATGCAAGCGCGCGAGGAAGGTGCATTAAACGTCAAATCTTTGCAAGGCTAGGGCGGCTGCAATTTTCGCAGGGCGCAGGTTTGCGCGGTTAGATCGGCTTTGGGGGCAGCCTGCGCCTTACTCTCGGCTTGGATTAGCCGTCAGGCTGGGTATCAAGCATCGATTTACGCTGTGAAAAACGGTGATGCCAGGCGCTTAATTGGTCGCGCCCATCGCGCCAAGCCCGCGCCTGATGGCGGAAATCAAGATAGCCTAAGCTGCAGGCCAACGCCAATTGCCCCATATTCAGCGGCCCATCTAGCGCAGAGAAATCCCCGGCATTTAATGCATCAAGGGCTTGCTCAACTTTTGCCCATTGGGCTTCGATCCAGCTATGCGATTGCTCATGCGCGGCGCGCAGGCGCAGTTCATAGACCATCGAAACGGCCGATTCTGCTATGCCATCAGCTAAGGCCTCTAGGGTCAGCACATCCCACAACGTTTCTTTGGGATATAAATTGCTGCCTGCAAAATCATCTAAGTAGCGGCAAATCACCCGGCTATCGAACAATGCCCCGCTATCTTCGGTGATCAAAGTGGGCAGTTTGGCGAGCGGGTTTGCTGCTTTCAAATCTGCGGCGCTGTTAAAGGCCGTGGTTTGCACGGTTTTTAAAGCGATTTTCTCTGTCAGTCCGGCTTCATGGATCAATACATAGACTTTGCGGGCAAAGGGCGAGGCGGCCGAGAAAATCAATTGCATTGTAAATTTGCCTTTACGTGGTCAGTTGAGTGCAAGCTAGCGCTCGGCTGACTGCTTTTCCAGCGCTATTTGCGCTTTTCCTACTGACTGGGCAGCCAAGATTAGGTCAGCGTCTCCACAGGCGTAGATACACCGCGTTGGGTTATTTTTTTCGGCCCGCTGGGACCAAAACTTTTTAAACCATATCCGGTTATTCAGACGTGGTGCTTTTGCAGGCTTGGAAACAGCGTTGGGGGATCGCCGTATTGCCATTTGGGATATTTTTGCATCACAAGATGAAATGCATCAGAGCCTAGAAAACCTTCTAGCCAGCGTTGCACATAGGGCCATGGCTGGGCGTCGAACCAGGGTTTATTGATAAAGGCGAATTGACGCACGAAAGGCAATATCGCGCTATCTGCCAGAGTTGCGGTGGGCCCGAATAAGAACCCTGCCTGCAGCTGCTCGTTTAAGAGCTGCAAAAATTCGCTGGCGATCTGGCGATTTTTTAGCGGATCATCTTGGGGAAAGCGGTTGGGGTATTTTGTGCGGTCTAATGCGGCTTTAAACGCTCCGTCATTCTGCTCAATCAGCGCATAGCCTGCATCGGGCATTTTTAGCCAGCCCTGTGGGTCATTTTGCCTTAACGCCCAAATCATAATATCGAGGCTTTCATCAATCACAAAATTTTCATGCTGCAGGCAGGGTACGCTTTGGCTCGGCGAAATGGATAAAAAAGCGGGCGCTTTGTCGCGCAAAACGATCTCGCGCAGGTCTGTAGAAATGGCAGAGATCTGCAGCGCAAGCCGGGCACGGATGGCATAGGGGCAACGCCGAAAACTATATAGAATGGGCAGGGTCATCTGAGCGCGGTGCATCTGGGGGTCATCAGGCGACCAGCTGTTGGTTCCGCATGCCGATGATTTTTGCGGATATAATGCACCCTTCGGCTTGCGGTGTTGAAAACACCACTTCGGTGAATTGTTCGGTGCGCCCCATTGAGGGGTTTTCCATTAAGATTGCATGGGTTTTGCCATATTGGGCTTTGAGATGTGCTGCAACTTTTTGCGAACCAAGCGCGCGTAATTTGGCGGCGCGGTGTTTTATATCTGGGCCTTTCACTGCCGGCATTTTCGCCGCTGGCGTGCCCTCTCGGCTGGAATAAGGGAAAACATGCAGCCAAGTTAAATTACATTCCTCCACCAGTTTCAGCGAATTGGCAAAATGCGCTTCGGTTTCGGTTGGAAAACCCGCAATGATATCTGCGCCGAACGTGATATTGGGGCGCAGTTTGCGCGCCGTTTCGCAAAATGCGATGGCATCATCGCGCAGATGGCGCCGCTTCATGCGCTTTAAAATCAAATCATCGCCATGTTGCAGGCTAAGATGCAAATGCGGCATTAAGCGCGATTCAGTGGCGATCGCAGTCAGCAGATTTTCATCCACTTCAATGCTGTCAATGCTGCTGATCCGCAACCGTGGCAAATCGGGAACAAGCTTTAAGATGCGCATCACCAGATCGCCCAGTTTTGGGGCGCTGGGTAAATCGGCCCCCCAGCTCGTGAGATCAACGCCGGTTAAAACAACTTCATTATAGCCTTTATCCACCAAACGCTTGATTTGCTCGATCACCACGCCGGCGGGTACGGATCGTGAATTGCCGCGTCCAAAGGGAATGATACAAAACGTGCAGCGGTGATCACAGCCGTTTTGAACTTGCACATAGGCCCTTGCCCGTGTGGCAAAGCCATCAATCAAATGGCCCGCGGTTTCGGTCACTGACATAATGTCATCGACTTTGACTTTTTCGGTATCCCCGATCAGATCCCCCGCCATAGTCGACCATGTCGCCGGCTGCATTTTTTCATTATTGCCGATAACGGCGTTTACTTCGGGCATCTGTGCAAAGCTGTCTGGATCAATTTGCGCGGCGCATCCGGTCACAATTACTTTTGAGGTCGGGTTTTCGCGGTGCAACCGCCGTATTTCCTGACGTGATTTGCGAACCGCCTCAGCAGTGACCGCGCAGGTATTCACAATCACCGCATCGCCCAAGTTGGCGTCTTCGGCCAAGGCGCGCATTGCTTCTGATTCATAGGCGTTTAACCGGCAGCCCAATGTGGTGATTTTTGGCGTTTGGCTCATCGCAGGCTGTCCAGAAATTGACGGGTTAAACGACCTGAAAAGACATGCATGGTCGGCCCCGTTAGCCAGACTCCATCTTCGCGCCAATCGATCTGTAAGCTGCCGCCATCAACGTCAATTTTAACGCTGCGCCCCGTCAAGCCGCGGCGCGCGGCCGCCACGGCTGTGGCGCAAGACGAAGAGCCTGAGGCAAGCGTTACCCCAACGCCGCGTTCCCAGACGCGCATTCGGATGTGATCTTTGCCAATCACCTGCGCAAATTGCACATTCGTGCGTTCGGGGAAAAGTGGATGATGTTCAATCGGTGCTGCATCCGCTTCTAGGTTGATTGCGGCGATATCCGGCACAAAAAAGGTACAATGGGGATTGCCCATACCTGTCGCGCTTGGATCCCCTTTGATCGGCAAAACAAGCGTCTCCATCGCTTCAGAAAGCGGAATATCCTGCCATGTGAGCAGCGGCTGCCCCATATTGATCGATACAGAACCATCGGGGGATGTTTCCGCGCGCAAGGCGCCGCGATCCGTTGTGAGATGCAAGCTGGATTTTTCAAGCTCATCCATCAAATATCGGGCGATGCAGCGGGTGGCGTTGCCGCAGGCTGCCGAAACCGAGCCATCGGCGTTGAAAAACCTTAAATGGGCATCGCGAGTGCCGCTTTCTATGACGGCGAGCTGGTCAAAGCCTACGCCACGATGGCGGTCGGCCAAACCGGTAATCAATGTGGCAGGCAAATCTAAAGCGGCCTTGCGCCAATCTAGGATCACAAAGTCATTTCCAAGACCGTGCATTTTTAAAAATGGCCAGTTAGGGGTAAGCGATTTGTTCATGAGCGAGGATATATCTCGCTCAGAGCAATGAATCCATAGATTGCGAGTTTTTCTTTGTTTTCGGGGTTGACCACACCTCGCGGTGTTTTTAAGTAGGCCGCTTAGTGGGCCGTTAGCTCAGTTGGTAGAGCAACTGACTTTTAATCAGTAGGTCGATGGTTCGAACCCATCACGGCTCACCATTTAACCACCTGATTACAAGTAAGCTTGATAACCTTTTCGCATTCTACTTCGCTACAGTTTTCTCGCGGGTTTCCTCAACCGTTCTTTTTTTCTCTTTCCACGAATCCTGACAACCTTGTTCGCACCATAAAAACGGCCTCGCGCACAGAGATTAGCGAAAATCACGCTGAGCCTTTCGTTTTTGAGTCAGACAGACAGCCAGACAAATAATCATTAGGGTTGAATATTGCGCTATTCTTTTTTCAATTTTGATGAGCTAAATCGGTTACGTGTGTATAAGCGCTAGTGCAGTTTAATCTTCTGTAGCCCTCAGATCTGTTTGAGGCTTTATATCCTAAAATGTTTTGTAAAAATGAGAGCTTTCAAATTTATAAACACATGATTTAAAGTGAAAAAAACAGTCAAAATGGGCGTTGTGATTTTATTTGATTATGAATTAATGCGCTAAGAAACGTATTTTTAAAATTCTTAAGGTTCACAAGAGGTATATTCATTGCATCCTACTCTTCCGCTGCGGCTGGCCACCTGTAGCGAAAGCCAGCTCTCCGTGAATGTAAGGAAACACGCAAAAGCAAAGCAGGCCAGCTTTTCAAGACTGGCAGACCTTTCAGAGAGGTATAATAATCGCGACCAACTGCCCTTCAAGATATGGCTTAAAGGTTATGCGGGAGCAGACGAAGAAAGCGCGATACGTTTAAAAATTGTACGCAACCCCTAAGATGGCAGCGGTATTAGAACTTTTGCTGACAATCGGGCTGTCTTTAATTTTGCTGGGCAAAAGATTTGTAGTGATGTTTGCAAAGGCACCAATATTAGAAGTAATATTGAAAAACGTATTCACAGAGAGATAAGTGATTGCCGCCGCGCCGGGAGCATATGCCGCTCGGCTTCCCGTAGCCTCAGAGGGCTTTACACCAAAAAAGTATTCTGCGCGTTTGCTATCGTAGTTTTTCGATCCCAATGAAACGATTACAGGCTGACCGCCAATTGGGATAAACTGGCTGAACGCAAGATCAACGAGCGTGCCATTGAATTCATTGGTGACTTCGCGGGCCATTTTCAGCTTGAGTGTGGAACCCCGAACGATATCAAATGAACCCATGATCACTCCGTCAAATGTCATTTTGCGATCCATTCCCGAAAGTGAAGTTGAATCTGCGCTCTTATAGGGACGGAAATTGGGGGCGATTGCTGCGCGCATTCCGAAGGTTTGGGTGTCTATGAATTTATAAGATACGCCTTCTCGAAAATCGATTTTTACTTTATCGTTTTCGTAGGCGATCGAGGGCATAAAGCGCGAGGTTGATCCAACACCGGTGTAAATGGAGTTACCATTTATATAAGCAGCACCCAGAGAGAATTTTGAAGACGGGTCTGCCGACACACCTCCAGCAAAGCAAATGGATACCGCACAAATAAAACGTATGACTGCTCTAAACACCTTTTGATCTCCCATCGGTTAACAATTTGAAACTAATGTGAATACTCAGAATTCCAAGAGGATGTAAAAAATTCATATTCATATTGATACCTGTGCGCGAACCTCACAAGGGCTCTGCGACTTATGGATACGCCTCTCCGTTAGAGCTCAAGCGCTAGGAGAGGAAGAAAGTGTGAGCGTCAGAGAAGGGGAAAAATATGAGCAGTTCGAAAACAGGTTTACGCTTATTTAACTGAGCAACGCGACCAGCTGACTTAAGCTAAACGATAGCGATAATTCTGTTTGAAAGTGCGGAATACATTTATGATAAAAGACCCAAAATTGGTACCGATTGCAAAAAATTATCAAAACTTTCTGGCACATCGAGAGACGCATTTGAAAATGGTTTCAACGGGTGTTGAAAGCATCACGATATGGGGTGAAGCACTCTCCTGCAAGTGTGCAGCATCCATGCAAGAAGAGCTTGTGGCCAAAGGGCTGGCCTCAGCTTTGTTGGTTCATGTGCTTGCACCAATCAAAGTCGTCATTTCGTTCGCCGCTCAACAGAAAACATTAGAGCGTTCAAATCGTTAACCGCCGGTTTCATGGAGAAAAGCATCGGATCAAAGAAACGGCTTGTTGTTTCTTGGACTGATTTGCAAATAGTTCAGCTGCTTTGCCGTCAAATGAAGTATAAGTCGCACAGGATCAGCCCCGAGCCGTGACACAGGTCGCTGAATTGTTGAGATAGCTGGCCTGAGTAACGCTGACGCCCAACCGGATGCTGCTTTCGCTACATTCGGATCAAGCTCTAGCCCCCGCCATAGGCTTCAAACGGGCGAAGATCATTGCGCGGAACATGGAAGGTCTTGATACTATATATCAAGACTTAATCAAAAGAACAGAATGAGAGACGGTGATCATTTGTATCGCAATGCAAACAATTGCGAATAGCCGAGACATTCCCGCGTAATCCGTATGAGGCCGCGGCAGCTTGCTGCTATTATTTGCCAATACGACCCGTTTCAAAACATTTTGTGAAGGTTATCTGCAAAGTCATTCACGCGGCTACGTCGAGTTTAGGCGCCAGGGATCAGCATTGCCCTGTTGGTCTGGCGCGCAGTTGGGCAACAAAACCTCAACGCCATCGGCAGCGATGAATGCCCTGCCTTTCATTCCCCTGCGGTATAAGCCTCTTTGCCAATCGCCGCTTACTGTACACGCTTATTATAAACGTACATCTTAACGCGGTGCTTGCAAAAGTTAAGCGCCTTCGATCAGCTATGAATTGATACCGGCAAATGTCACACCGCTCAGATCAGCCATCTCTTTTTTCCAAGTTGTAAGATCGGAATGGCGGAACTCGGCCAAGCTTGAATGGCCGCAAGCGCGTGCCAAAACTTGCATCAAAGACACGCTTGCCCCCAAGAAACGGGCCAATCTTTCCGCGCTGACCTGCACATCCAGCTTTTTGCGCAATTCGGGCTTTTGGGTGGCAATCCCGGCGGGGCAATTGTTTGAATTGCACATTCTTGCCGCCACACAGCCCACCGCTTGCATCGCCGAATTTGACAGCGCGATCACATCAGCCCCCAACGCCATCGCTTTTGCAAAATCTTCAGCAACGCGCAAGCCTCCGGTAATCACCAAGGTCACATCGCGGCCGGCTTTCGCATCTAAATGACGGCGCGCCCGGGCCAAAGCTGGAATGGTTGGAACCGAAATGTGATCCCGAAAGATCAATGGCGCTGCGCCCGTTCCGCCGCCGCGCCCGTCAAGAATGATATAATCCGCGTTTGCCTCCAAGGCGAAATCGATATCCTCTTCGATATGGTTCGCGGATAGCTTGAACCCGATTGGAATGCCACCAGAGCGTTCGCGCACTTCATCAGCCAATTTTCGAAAATCTGCCGGCGTTCGCAGATCGGGAAATGTGGCGGGGGAAATTGCGTCTTGACCCGGCTGCAAACCGCGCACTTGGGCGATTTTACCCTCTACTTTTTCCCCTGGAAGATGCCCGCCCGTGCCGGTTTTGGCCCCTTGTCCACCTTTGAAATGGAACGCCTGCACCTGCGCAGCAAGCGCTGGGTCCCATCCAAATTTGGCCGAAGCCAATTCATAAAAATATCGCGTATTTTCAGCTTGCTCTTCTTGCAGCATGCCCCCTTCACCCGAGCAAATACCGGTGCCGGATAATTCAGCACCCCGCGACAATGCAATTTTAGCCTCTTCGGAGAGGGCGCCAAAGCTCATGTCGGAAATAAACAAGGGGATATCAAGCTGGAGCGGCTTATCTGCTTTTGGCCCAATGATCGTTGAGGTGGCAACGGGAGCCTCATCCAAAAGCGGCTTTTTGGCCATTTGCGCGGTCAGTATTTGAATATCATCCCAACTGGGAAGCGCAGTGCGGGGCACGCCCATCGATCCCATTTCGCCGTGATGGCCAAGCTGCGCAAGGCCATCGCGCGCAAGCGCGTGGATCCTTGCAACTGTTGGTTCTTCGGGCGTTGCCATCGGTTCGGGCATTGCATCTTTGGCTGCGGGCAAAGGCGCGAAATCACCCATTTTCAGATCGCCTAATATGCGATGACTGCCATCGCAGAAAGGTGCATTACCGCTTGATTTGCATTGGCAAAGCGCGGCGCTTTGCGTGGTCTGTGCGGTGAATTTAAGCGGCTTTATATCGGTGCCGCGATGCGATCCGTCACAAAAAGGCTGCGCGGCCGAGCGGCCACAGCGGCACCAGAAATAGGTTTTACCAGCCTCTAATTGGGTTTTGATCGGATGTTTTGCCGCAATGAGGGGCACAGATTGATCGCTCATTCCGGTTAACCTCGATTATGTGGTTGGGAAAAATCAATAGTGGGCCCTTTGGGGACCACGCGTGATGGATTGATGCTGTCATGGCTGGCATAATAATGCTCTTTAATATGTTGCATATTCACCGTTTCAGCAATGCCCGGTTGCTGGTAAAGATCACGCAAATAGTTTGAGAGGTTGGGGTAATCAACAATGCGGCGCAGATTGCATTTAAAATGGCCCACATAGACGGGATCAAACCGGATCAATGTGGTGAACAACCGCCAATCCGCTTCGGTGATATCCGGGCCGGTAAGATAACGGGTGTTGGCTAAAATGCCCTCTAGCCAGTCAAGCGTATCAAATAAAGGCGTGATGGCGGCCTCATAAGCCGTTTGCGTAGTGGCAAAGCCGCAGCGATACACGCCATTGTTCAGCGTCGCGTATATACGCGCATTCAGGGCCTCGATCTCTGGGCGTAGGGCGTTGGGATAATAATCGCCGGATTGTGCGCCCAGCGCATCAAATTCCGAATTGAACATTCGGATGATTTCAGAAGATTCATTTGAGACAATCGTAGCGGTTTTTTTGTCCCATAGCACCGGAACCGTCACGCGGCCTGAATATTGCGCATCGGCCGCGGTGTAAATCTGATGCATGAGCTTGGCCCCATTCACGCTGTCTGGGATGACGCCAGCGCCGGGCTCAAACGTCCAACCATTCTCGGCCATATACCAATGAACGATAGAGACGGAAATCATAGCGTCCAAACCCTTCAGCGCGCGAAAAATCAGCGTTCGATGCGCCCAGGGGCAGGCCAAAGATACGTAAAGGTGATAGCGCCCCGCCTCTGCCTTGAAGCCGCCGGCGCCGCTTGGCCCAGCACCGCCATCCGCGGAGATCCAGTTGCGGAATTGCGCCTCTTTGCGCACAAAATGCCCCCCCTCTTTTTTTGTATCATACCACCGGTCGACCCATTTTCCCTCTTGCAACAACCCCATTTGATTTCCTTACTTTAATGATCTTGTGGTTTGATAAATTGGTTATTGCGTAAATCGCTAAAAGCTTGCTGCAATTCTGCGCGCGTATTCATCACAATCGGCCCATGCCACGCCACGGGTTCTTGAATGGGCGAGCCGGCCACCAGTAAAAAGCGCATGCCTTGGGGGCCGGCTTTTACAACAATCTCATCGCCCGTGCCAAAGCGCACCAATGTTCGATTGCCAGATAAATCGCGGATATTCAGTTCTTCGCCCATCACCTCTTTTTCCAGCAAGACCCCATGGGGCGTTGAGGCATCGGCAAATTTCCCAGCGCCTTCAAATATATAGGCGAATGTATTGCGGTACGTATCGACTTTTAGAACTTTTTTGCGCCCCGCTGGGATGCTGATATCCAGATAAAGCGGGTCTGCAGCGATCCCATCAACAGGGCCCTGTTTGCCCCAAAACTCTCCTGTTATGATCCGCACCACGCTGCCATCATCATCGATAATTTCGGGAATTTCTTTTGCGTCTACGTCTTGATAGCGCGGCGTTGTCATCTTTAGGCTACCCGGCAAATTTGCCCAAAGCTGAAACCCGTGCATTTGCCCCTTGGAATTTCCATTGGGCATTTCCTGATGCATGATCCCAGATCCGGCTGTCATCCATTGCACATCGCCTGCGCCCAAAGTGCCGGTGTTTCCCAAACTGTCGCTATGGTCAACGGATCCGTTCAACACATAGGTGATGGTTTCAATGCCCCGATGCGGGTGCCAGGGAAAGCCGCCTGCATAGGCGGCGGGGTGTTCGTTGCGAAAATCATCAAACAGTAAAAAGGGATCATGCGCTTCTGGCTCATTAAAGCCAAAGGCGCGATGCAAATGCACGCCTGCCCCTTCCCGAGTTGGTGTGGCTGCGCTGGTTGAGATAGCCGGTCGAATTGACATAGAAGTTTCCTTGAACGTGTACTGCAATATAGAAATAGACGCTTGCGAACAGAAATCGAGTTCTAAAAATAAGAACGATAAGGGCTAATTCAGATAATGCACTATGGGGTGTCTCTGCAATTTTGAGATATTATCATGATCCAAGCGCTTAAAGGGCGCTCGACTTTACCGTTTTTGGTCCCGCCAGTCGGGCACTGAGCGCATATTTTTTGACTATTGTATAACGGTTCGCAGAAAAAGCTGCGGGTTTTTGAGCCTGCGGCCGTATGAATCGAACGTGAATGCGAAGCGCATGGCCTCGGATTTCTATGACGGGCGCGCTCTCTAAGGGAATAGAGCTGCCCATCATGAGACAGTTTTCCGGTTACATTGCTGTTCTTTGACGGGTCTGGGCATAGCTGCCCGCCGATTTTTCAAAACTGATGTCAACAGTATAAAATATCTGACCAGTTTCGCCTGTCTTATTTTGTGACCCAGCTCGATCAACGCGCCTTTTGTGATCAGATTGAGCGCGCAGCATGGGCAGGGCCCGGCGATCCGATATGGGCTGGGGCGCTCATGAGACGCGAAGAGCTGGCAAGGGGCCGTGACCTTGCGGGATCCGCCCGTTCCAGGGCGTTTGGGTTGCGAGCGGATTTTAGCCTTTGGCGGGGCTTTTAAAAGGCGGCGACCTTCATGGGTTTGCGTGTTTTTGCAAAGGCGTTATACGCCCAAATAGTTTTCGGTGATATCGCGCGTCAGATGGGCCATTGGCCCGGACCACACGGTTTTGCCACGCTCTACTATCACCGCGTTATCCGAGATAGCACTCAGCTCTTTGAGCGATTTATCGATCAGTAAAATAGCCAAGCCGGTTTGATGTTTTAGGTGTGAAATAGCCGCCCAGATTTCTTGTCGGATCAGGGGGGCCAAACCCTCAGTGGCTTCATCCAAGATCAAAAGCCGGGGGTTGGTCATCAAGGCCCGCCCGATCGCCAGCATCTGTTGCTCGCCGCCCGAGAGGGATGCGGCGGATTGGTTGCGGCGCTCCTCTAAGCGGGGAAAGAGTTTTGCGATCCGGCTCAATGTCCAATGGCCGGGTCGGGACGCGGCGATTAGATTCTCGCCTACGCTTAGATTGGTAAAGCAGCGGCGGCCCTCTGGAACCAACCCAATGCCTTTACGAGCCACTTGATGGCTGTGAAGCAGATGCAGGTTTTGACCCTCTAGCGTCAAACCGCCCTGCGAATTGATCATCCGGCAAATGGCTTTCACCGTAGTAGATTTTCCCATTCCATTGCGCCCCATAAGCGCGGTGACTTCGCCCTCAGAAATGCTTAGGTCAACCCCTGAAAGCGCTTGGCTGCTGCCATAAGAGGCGCGCAGGTTTTCTACCCTTAACAGGCTCATTCTGCCTCTCCTAGATAGGCTTCGCGCACCGTGCGATCGGCGCGGATCTCGCGGGCGCTTCCGGTGGCGATGATTTTTCCATAGACCAGCACACTGATCCGATCGGCCAGCGCAAAAACGGCATCCATATCATGCTCGACCAGCAGGATCGGCGCCTCGCCGCGCAATCCATCCAGAAATTTGGTCATTGTTTTAGAGCCTTCGCCGCCAAGCCCTGCCATCGGCTCATCCATGATGAAGGCTTTTGGTGCCAGGGTTAAGGCCACAGCTATTTCCAATTGGCGGCGTTGCCCATGGCTTAATTTTGCGCAGATCGTATCCTTTTGTTCCAAAAGGTTCACGCGCGCCAAAGCCGATTCTGCACGCGCGATCAGTGCCTGAGTGTGCAAAGCAGGTCTCCAGAACCGCCAGGTTGCACGCGTGGCTCCGATCCCGCCAAGCACAACATTTTGAAGAACCGTGTCTTCCATCGCAAGTTCTGAAATTTGAAAACTGCGGGCCAAGCCTTGGCGCGCGCGCGCCGCAGTCCCAAGCTGAGAAATATCTTTGCCCAGCAAATCCACCGAGCCGCTATCCGGCTGTAGGCTGCCGCATATTTGTTTGATCAAGGTTGATTTTCCTGCCCCGTTCGGGCCAATCACCGCGTGAATTTCCCCTGGCATCAGCGTCACCGACACGCGATCAGTGGCGAGCAAGGCGCCAAAGCTTTTCTGTAGCTTATGCGTGGCAAGAACTGGCTGGGCCATCACACTTTGGCTCCGTCTTTGCCGGTTAATAATCCGATCAGCCCGCCGCGCGCGAATAAAACGATGCAGAGCAGGATCAGGCCCAGATAGACGTGCCAAAACTCGGTCAACCCGCCCAAGAAATGTTCCAAAGCTACGAACATGCAGGCCCCAATTACAGGGCCCATCAAGCGTCCAACGCCGCCGATTATGATCAGCACGATCAATTCTCCTGAAAGCTGCCAGCTGAACATTGTGGGCGATACAAACCGGTTGAGATCTGCAAATAAAGCACCAGCAAGCCCGGTGATCGCACCCGAAATCACAAAGGCCAGCAACCGCAGTTTCAGCGGCTCAATTCCAACGGCTTGCGCGCGCAACGGCGTTTGCCGCGCGGCATTCAGCGCCAGCCCAAAAGGCGCAGATTGCAGCTTGGATTGTATAAAGAGCACGCTGCATAATAAACCAAAACATAGGCAGAAGAATTGCAGGGGCTTTAACGTATTTAACCCTGGAAAATCGTTGCGCATATAGATCGATAATCCGTCTTCTCCGCCATATTGGGGCCAAGAAATACTGAAATAGTAGAATAATTGCCCGAAGGCGAGGGTGATCATAATGAAATAGACGCCCGAGGTGCGCAGCGAAAGTAGGCCAATAAAAAAGGCGATAATGCCCGAAATCAGCATGGCAGACAGCCAAATCACGGGCATGGATTTTGTGCCTTCTATCGAGACGAAACCCAGATCTAACGGGGTATAGGTTTGCGCATGGCTGGCCAAAATGCCCATCACATAACCGCCAATACCAAAGAATACCGCATGTCCGAAGCTCACCAGCCCCCCGATTCCCAACGCAATATTCAAGCCCACCGCCGCCAGCGCAAGAATCACTGCGCGGGTGGCCAATGTGATCGTAAAAGGCGCATCTGCTAGCAGCGCGGCAAGCGGCAGCGCAATCAGCCCCAGAAGAACCGCGGCGTTCAGATATGGCTCGCGTAGCCTCATGCGCGGGCACCAAACAATCCGGTGGGCTTCCAAATCAGAACGCCGCCCATCAAAATATAGATACCCATAGAAGCAAAGGCCGATCCGGTTTTCTGCGCGCTGCCCGTTTCCATGAACAGCTTCAACAGCTCGGGCAGAAAAACCCCGCCAAGCGTATCGGTGAGGCCAACCAAGAGCGCACCGATAAACGCCCCTCGGATCGAACCGATGCCGCCGATCACGATCACCACAAACGCTAAAATAAGCACCGGTTCTCCCATCCCGACCTGCACCGATTGGATGGCGCCAACCAAAGCTCCGGCAGTGCCGGCCAAGGCCGCGCCAAGCGCGAATACCAGCGTGTAGAGTTTTGAAATATCCACTCCAAGCGCGGCGATCATTTCGCGGTCATTTTCGCCGGCGCGGATTTGTATGCCGATCCGGGTCTTTTCAATGAGGGCCCATAGCCCCAGTGCCACCGCCAAGCCAATCGCGATTAAACTCAGGCGGTAGAGCGGATATTGTATGCCACCCGGTAGGGAAATTGGCCCTGATAAAAGCTTGGGTATCTCTAAAAACAGGGGAAAGGATCCAAACAGCCAGCGCGTGCCTTCCGAGAAGATCAGGATCAGGGCAAAAGTGGCCAGTACCTGATCCAAATGCGCAGCTTTATACAACCGTCTGATCACGACAATTTCGATAATTGCACCGGCTAGTGCGGCAGCAATCAGCGCCGCAAGCAGGCCGATAAAGAAAGAGCCGGTCAGGCCGGCCATGCTGGCAGCGGCAAAGGCCCCCACCATGTAAAGCGATCCATGCGCGAGGTTGATCAATCCCATAACGCCAAAAATCAAGGTAAGACCGGCCGCCATTAAAAACAGCATAACGCCAAATTGCAGGCCGTTCAGAATTTGCTCGATAATAAGGATTGCGGACATTGGAACCCCAAAGTTTAGCGCGCCTGCAAGCAGGCGCGCTAAAGGCTACTTACATTTTGCAATCGCCCGCATAAGCATCCGAGTGGTTTTCGAAGGCCACCCCGATGATTTTATTGGTGAAGACATCCCCTTCTTGGATCACTTCGCGCGCGTATATCGTTTGAATCGGGTGGTGGTTTGGCCCAAAAGCAAACTTCCCCCGCGTACTGTCAAAATTTGCCGCACGCAGCGCGTTGCGGAAGCTATCCGCATCGGATGGATGGGCTGTTTCAAGCGCCGAAATCAGCAAATTGGCCGTATCAAACCCTTGGCTGGCATAAAGTGATGGCAAGCGCCCATAGGCCGCCTGAAAGGTTTCAACAAAGGCCGCATTGGTCGGGTTGTCGATATCCTTATTCCATTGTGATGTGTTTACAACGCCCAAAGCGGCGGCTCCCACGGCCTGTAGGATCCCTTGGTCAAAACTGAAGGCCGGGCCCACAACCGGGATATCAATGCCGCTATCCGCATATTGTTTCAAGAAAGAGATCCCCATGCCACCGGGTAAAAAGAAATAAACGCTGTCAGCGCCGCTGGCGCGGATTTGCGCGATTTCCGCCGCGTAATCGGTTTGCCCGAGCTTGGTGAAAACCTCTCCAGCCAGATCGCCAGTGTGAAAGCGCTTATACCCTGTCAAGGCGTCTTGCCCGGCGGGGTAATTGGGGGCCATGATGAAGCTATTTTTATACCCAGCGCTGTTGGCATAGGCGCCAGCCGCCTCGTGTAGATTGTCATTTTGCCATGCCACATTGAAGTAATTTTCATGGCAACCCCGACCTGCCAAAGGTGACGGGCCCGCATTTGGCGAAAGGTAAAACACGTTTTGATTGGTCACGGCTGGCACCACGGCCATTGCAAGGTTTGACCAGATAATCCCGGTCATAATATCAACCCGTTCGGATTGGATCATTTTATCCGACAGTTGGACTGCGATATCAGGTTTGCGCTGATCATCTTCGATAACAACGTCGATATCGCTGCGGCCAGATTGTGCAACAGCCAACATGAACCCATCGCGAACATCAATTCCAAGGCCGGCGCCACCGCCTGATAAGGTTGTGATCATACCGATTTTTACATCCGCAACTGCGGTGGTTGCACCGAGTGCAAGCGCAGCCGTTGCCATCAGAAATTTATTCATTGTTTTCTCCCTTATATGGTCAATTAGAATGCTGAAAAGGTCAGCGTTGTCAGCGTTCGCTGGATACCCTCTATGGGGCCGATTAATTCATTGATATAACGCCCAACATCTTTGCCCTCTGGGACGTAGATTTTCAGCAGCAAGTCAAAATCGCCGCTGGTGGAATACATTTCAGAATGGACTTCCTTGAGGGATAGCGCATCCGCCACTTGATAGGTTTTTCCCGGTGCGCATCTTATTTGTATAAAAACGCATGTCATTCATATCTCTCCTACAAGCGTTCAAGGTGATGGGCTTTATAGGCCCCCATTTTGCGGACGAGCCTTCATGATAGTGCAAGGTTTTAAAGAGGTCCATCGCTATGATCGGCCCCGTGCTGGCCGGCAAAGATCGGGGCAAATTCAGATGGCTTGCGCGAAAGTAAGCGCCGCGTGTTGCAGTGGCGCGCGGGGCTGAAATGCAGGTTGAAGATTAAAGATCACCCTTTTGGCGGCATGAGGTGGGTGCTGGCTGTTTTATTCTGATCAAACCGTAGCTTTCTTAGGCCTAGTGCAGAGGCATATCTTTATGTTTGTTTCGGTTTTTGTAGGCGGGTGCGCTGCCGTTCGCGAAAGGTGGGCCGATCAGGCGGGGCATAAGCAAAAGATTAGGTTTTGTTATGAAGCGAAGCGGCTTATAAAGAGAAGCATTCCAAAAAGAAGGTCTTACATGCTTGTTCCCCGTCAAAAAACACCCAATCTAAGCGTTCCAACGCTTGATCAAGGACCGTTTGATCTTTCATCTGAAACCAGCCAACGTGGAACCGTGCTGTGCTTTTACCGCGGATTGCATTGTCCGCTTTGCGCAACCTATCTCAAAGAGTTTCAGGCCCTGGTCAAGGCGTTTTCCGAGCGCGGCGTAGGCACCATCGCTATCAGTTCTGACGGGCAAGAGCGTACCGAGCAAATGGCGCAGAAAATTGGCGTCGATGGTTTGCGCTTTGGCTATGATTTGCCTTTGTCGATCGCCCGTGACTGGGGGCTTTATATCTCGACATCACGCGGTAAAACCTCGATCGGTATAGAAGAGCCTAAGCTGTTTGCAGAGCCTGGTCTGTTCATGGTTTCACCTGATCAGACGCTCTATTATGCGTCGGTTCAAACGATGCCCTTTGTACGGCCGCATTTTTCAGAGCTGATCGGCGCGCTTGATTTTGTGATTGCAAATAATTACCCGGCGCGCGGTGAATATACCGGGCCTGTTTGACGCTGCAATAGAGGCCAGCGTTCAAAGGCTCCATTTTCAGGATATTTTGTGAGTTGGCGTTTGCGCGACAGGATAATCGGCAGAAGCTTCGTATGGAGAAGAGCCTAACATGAGCTGCTGATGGCCACTGCAAAGGTGCAGGTTTCTACAGGCACCAATGAGAAACTGCCGTTCTTGGATGAAAATATGTTTATGGCGGGCTATGGCTGTCTCAGTGGTCGATTTTTTCGGGCAGAGACGCTGGGAGCCTGTTGTTGAAGCCGATCCAGGTTTAGCTTCATCCAATCTTATTTAACTGGTTTTCGAAGCGGTGATATGCGCACACAACAATCTCAGCCATTCGCCTTTATTAATTAAAAAGTTGAAAGTAAAACTCATTCAGTGTACCTTTTTATTGAACAAAATGAAACACTTACCTGCAAGCTGCCAAATTAGATATATCAGGGGCGCTTCGGGAAATAACGCCATATACAGAGCTGATAGACTTGGTATCTGTAAGCCGACTGGCATCTTCTGCAGAAAAATCATATCATTATTTGTCAGGTATCTCAGCGTTCTATCTACACCTAAGCCTTAAAAAAATTAAAGGTATGGGGTTCAAATACAGCGATACAAATTTCTGGCTCCGCTAAAACAATTCACAATAAACGAGCTAAAGATTTATCGATCACTAAATGTGTTGCATAGCCTCCAATGAGTGCAGTTCGTACGGCAATCGCATCGTGATGTTGTGAGGCGACGCATATCTTACATGGAACCGAACGTATCTCATTTGGTTTCATACCAATTATTCTTTCACTAAAATCATGCTCAATATGTTCCCCATTGGCATCCAGTATATGTCCGCACAAAAGGGCTTTCGCCCCATTCATGAGAAAAGAAGAAAGTTCTTTATCTGTGGCCATCTTAATTCTTGTTGGATCTGCCAAATCTATACCGCCAACGGAAAATATAATTCTGTTTAACCCCTTTAACCTTTCAAGTTGATCATTCACGACTGGCTCTTGCCGAAGTTGATGAGCCAAATTTGGCTGAGACATGATTGCAGGGGCATGAAGGGTGTAACAGCGTCCGTTTAAGTTTTCTGCAAACCTGATCGCGCTCGCTTCTGCACTAATCAATTCTTCTGACATTACGCTTCCTGTAATTTGGCAAATAGTCAGAGAATGAATATCTTTTCGTGATAATTCTTTTGAGACAAGTTGGATAGTTCGTCCCCATGCAACTCCTATTCTATCTCCATTTTTTAATAATCCCTCTAATGCTTTTGCAGCCAATCGTGCTGTTGATAGATGCGCTTCATGCGCCGTTCGTTTGTGATCGGTATTTGTGATATAAACTTCTTTGAGTGCGTATTTTCGCCTAAGTTCTAGTTCTAATTCAGATCCTTGATATGCGGATCCTTTTATCTTTATCTCGACGAGACCCTGATCACGGCTTTGCTTTAAATAATTGATGACCGTGGCACGCGAAATTCCCAATCTCTCAGCAATATCTTGCTGCGTGCGACCATCTTTGTAATATAGCTCAGATACGGTAACCAAAACATCCGATTTTATAGCAGTATAAGGTTTTGTCTCATTTGCGTCCAATAAATCACCTCAGCTCGGCTGCTGTATTCCCACCATCAACCGTGAGAACATGTCCTGTAGTTCTTGACATCAATGCCAAGGCCACAAAGGCATCTGCGACGTGGCTGGCTTCCACTTCTTTTTGAAGTAGGTTTCCGCCCATATAATCTGCTTCGCTCATACCGCGCGCCTTGGACCGTTCTTTGATAAAGCTGTCGGTTAATAACCCGGATCTTATTCTATCTGCATTTATGCCGTTCACTCTAATTCCCTCTGGCCCAAGTTCTAACGCCAATTGGCGCATTAAAAACATTGTGGTTGCTTTGGGCATCCCATAGGCTCCCATGTTTTTGCCTGGATTTACGGATTGTTTAGATATGTTGAAAAGTATCTGACCGCCATGTCCTTGGGCTTGCATCATTTGTGCAGCTTCAGTTGCAAATTTATAGTGCGCGAAAAAGTTTAGTTCAAACGCCGCCCTGAGCTGCTCTTCATGTAGGTTTAATAAACCACCACCTTGGGCAGACCCTGCATTAGAAACCAATATATCTATACCGCCAAATTTTTCGATGCAGGCATTCATGGCGTCTTTTGCAGCACCTTCCTCGGTGATATTCGTTTCATAAAAACCATGCCAATGTCCCAACGACGCTGCCGCAGACTCCAGTTTGTCAAGGGCTTGATCTACCAACATTATGCTAGCGCCTTTGGCCGCCAAAGCTTGTGCAGTAGCTAATCCGATTGCGCCTGCACCACCCGTTATAACAGCAATTTTTCCCTGTAATGGCGGAGCAATACCTTTTCCAAGTTTGGCTTGCTCAAGCGACCAATACTCACAATCAAACATATCTTTTTCGCCAAGAGGATAAAACCCTCCTGCATCTTCTCCTACAGATCTGACACGCATATTTTGCTCTGCTAAATCTGCTGCAGCAGACGCGGCGGCCGGGCTTGTTCCAAAACCAACAATCCCTACACCCTCAACCCACGCATGTTTTGGATCCGGAGAAATTAACGTTTTCGGTTCAGAGGCATTTGGAGCCTGTCTTTCGAAGTATTTTCTGTAATCTGATGCAAATGTTTTAATCTTATCAATAATATTCTCTTTGCCGCCAGCCAGCTCACGCTTTGTTAAGATCAGAGGCTGACCTTTAGTACGCAGAACGTGATCGGGAGATGCCATGCCTCTTTTGGCTAAGCTTTCTAAATCTGGGCGTTCGAAAAATGACATTACATCGGCACAATTCCTAACATCTAATATAGGCATTTGGATGCCTATATTTTTATGAACTTCCGCAATTGCGCCCCTTAAAACTGGTAGAACATTTCTTTTTTCGATTGACCCGCGCCAACCAATTGAGGTTGGTTTCGTCATTTTCAAATAATCGGCTACTTCATTTGTATGTGAAACAATTAAATTATAGCTGGCTTCAGCGGTTTCCCCAAAAGCAAAATGCCCATGGTTCAACAAGAGCAGGCCTTCTACATTTGGATTACTGTCGTAAACTTCGGCTGCTTTTTTTGCGAGATTAAAACCTGGCATGATGTAAGGAACGATTCCGAGTCGATTCCCAAAAATTTCATGACAAATTTCTTTCGCATTAGGAAGGTTTGCTAAAATTAAAAAAGGTGTAGCATGAGTATGGTCTACAAATCGATGCGGTAAAAATGCGTGAAGCAGTGTTTCCACACTTGGGTTTGGAGAAGCGCAGTCTAATAGGTTTGAGCGCTGATAATTTACCATATTTTCATCACTTAGGGAATCTAGCTGCCTAAGCTTTAGCAAAGGGCTCAGCCATACGCCGGGCAATCCAGCAGCCTGAATCGTATCGAGATCCCACCCAGATCCTTTCACGTGAAGTACATCTTTTTGTTCACCGAAAAGGTTTTCGCGTTGGAGCTTTACGGATGTATTTCCCCCCCCATGCATAAGTAAGTCCCGATCAGATCCAATCAAACGAGAGGTATAGACACGTTCTGCTAGCTCTTGATCAGCGGCAAGACTGCCCGCATTGCAGCGCCATTTTTGAGCTTCAAGCTCAGAAAATCTATTTTCGATCATTGTTTTTACCTTTAAATTCGGGAAATAAGCCATCCAAGCCTTCTGACGAGGCTTCTGCGATGCCGCGTTCAGTGATTAAGCCAGTGATTAAGCGATTTGGCGTTACATCAAAAGCTGGATTTCCAGTCTCTGCTTCTTGTGGCGTGATCTGGACTGTTGCCAAGTTTTCATTGGGATCTATACCCATAACATGGCTCACTTCCAAACTAGATCGTTCTTCGATTGGAATTTCTGCTACCCCGTCGTTTACGCTCCAATCGATAGTTGGAGAGGGTAAGGCAACATAAAATGGCACGTTGTTATCAAAGGCTGCCAAAGCTTTGAGATACGTACCTATTTTATTACACACGTCACCACGCGCTGTAGTTCTATCGGTTCCCACAATAACCATGTCAACTTTGTTATGCTGCATAAGATGCCCGCCAGCATTGTCCGTTATGTAGGTGTGAGGAATGCCGTGGCTGCCCAATTCCCAACTGGTAAGACCGCCTTGGTTTCTAGGTCTAGTTTCATCAACCCATATATGAATCGGTATTCCTGCATCATGTGCTTGATACATGCCGCTCGTCGCCGTTCCCCAATCAACTGTTGCCAACCATCCGGCATTGCAGTGAGTTAGGATGTTGACTGGTGCATTATTGGATTTTTTCGCCGCAAGTTTTTTGATTATGTTTAACGTGTGCATTCCAATTTGTTGGTTCATTACCACATCTTCTTCTGCAATGGCATGTGCCAACTGCATTGCGGCAGCTGCGCGTACGTTTACCTCTACGCGTTCCAATGCGCTTTTGCAGCGTGATAAAGCCCAGTACAAATTTATTGCTGTTGGTCTCGTTTCATTCAGCTCGATACATGCAGTTTCCAAACTTGTATTACTTGGGTCAACGGCCATTATTTCGGCGATCGCATAGGCTGCGGTTGCGCCTATTAGCGGTGCGCCACGTACCCACATATCGGAAATTGCGTTGGCAAAGTCGTTTTTTGTTATAAGCTTCACGATCCGGAATTCGTGCGGAAGCCAGCGTTGGTCAATAATCTTTACATTTTTTTCATGTTCGTCATACCAGATAGATCTGAATGCAACTCCGTTGACTTTCATAAAAAGTCCTCCGCGTTAAATTTCCTGGCTAAATTTAAAAGATCGTTGGTGCTTCTAATTTTTTCACTCTTTAAAATAAGGTCTCGCCCCAACATCAAATTGCGCGCCTCCAGAGGAGCGCGCCGCTCTAAATCATCAATACGTTCAAAATCTGCGTTATGCGCCAGCGACAAACAGCGCCGATGCATCTCTATGCCACAAAACCCTAAGCTATTTCGCCAGATATCATTTAATAAACTGATCAATGCCTTATCCGAGCTATGCCCTTGATCTTCAAACATAGTTTTAGGATACAACATTCCGGTACGCTCCGTATGCCAAAGGTCAGAAAACTCTTTTTCAAAACTTGACCAAGTTTCTGAAATTACCTCCAATATCCAGTTTTGATAATCTTCTAAATTGTCACCTCGATGTTCGATTTGTGAGAAAAAGGCCATGAAGTAATTTGCGAATAACATACCCAAATCAAATCCAAACGGTCCATAGGTTACAAATTCTGGGTCAATCACTTTACTCTCTGTGGAGGTGCACATTATCGAACCAGAGTGAAGGTCCCCATGGCACATTGTGTCTTGTTGCGCTGAATAGAGCCGAAAGAAATGCTGTGTGCGCGCCTTCATTTCTACATCATTGCGTATAGTTTCGACAATTACGTCTAACCCGGCTGTATGATTGTTCATATTCGCATCGAAATAGGGATCTGTAAAAACTAACGCCTCGGTAATTGCGGGGATAGCTACATTGCCTGCAAATAACGCTCGATCGTTTTTGACTTGCGCTGTGTCTAATGAAAGGTCTGAGCCACGAAACGCCGTCCTGGCGCAAAACTGTCCTACGTCCGTTGCCAGATTTTCTACTTTTTCTCCCAAAATCAGCTTTTCTCTAAGAATTTTGTGGGGTGTAAGATATTCCATAACGAGGAGAGCTTGGTCACTGTTGAAGTAATAAATTTTCGGGACAGTGCCCTCGGCCCTCGCGGCTTGTCTGGTCAATGCATGATACTCAAAATAAGCGCGATATAATGGAAGAGGCCAACTATCTCCTACTAGTCGAACATAAGGAAGGGCTTGCTTTACAATTACCGCTCCAGAAGGGCTTTTTACAATAAATACAAGGTTTAGATTACCATCGCCGACCTCTTTAACTTCCCAAGCGTCAACATTCTGCCCGATTTGGTCCGTTAATTCGCGAACAGCCATTAATCGCTTAGGTAAATTTTGTATTGTTAACGGTTCATATTTATCATCGATCATTACAAACTCCTTAACGGCATTTGTAGACCATCCAACCGATTTAATCAAATGTCAACAAGCTTGACATCTGATTAAATCAAGACAAAAGTAGTTGCTAGGGAGCTTAATAATGTCCGACGTGGCGTGCGAAATTAGCAGATTAGAAAAGTCGTTTGGGCCCAACCAGGTGTTGCGCGGCATTGACATGAAATTGCCTTCCGGTCAGGTCAGTGTTTTGATGGGCGCCAATGGCGCAGGAAAATCAACACTGGTAAAAATTCTATGTGGGGTGCATTCACCTGATACCGGGCATATTAAACTTTTTGGATCTCCGTTTAAGCCAAGATCACCTATTGAGGCCTCTAGAAATGGCGTGATCACTGTACATCAATCAATCAATGATGGTGTTATTCCCGACCTTGATGTGACGTCGAATCTTTTGTTGGATAATTTGGCGCAGCCTGGAAAAAGAATGTTTTTAAAGCGTGCGGAAATGAAAGCGCGAGCTGCCAAAATAGCCAAATCTGTTGGGTTTGACGCGGACCTGGATGTTGCAGTTTCTAGATTGGGTATTGCCGACCGACAATTGATTGCGATCGCGCGTGCTGTTGCTTGCAACCCTAAGCTCCTGATTTTGGATGAACCAACTTCCTCATTATCTGCCGTCGAAGCGAAAAGACTGTTTGAGGTAATTAAAACGTTAAAGCGTGACGGAGTCGCTATTCTTTATATTTCGCATCGGATGTCAGATATAAGAGCTATTGCAGACCGTATCTTGGCGATGCGGGATGGCCAAATTTCCGGTAAGTTTGAGGGAGAGAATTTAGACTACGAAGGCGCAGTTACCGCAATGTTAGGTCAGAAAATGAGTGATTTTAAGATCGATGTAGCTGAGGGTTCTTCCCCGGTCTTGCAACTAAGTGATCTGCGTCTCTCGGACGAAAGTGACCCTGTGGAAATTACAGTCTCGCGTGGTGAAATTGTAGCTATTACTGGTTTACTCGGCAGCGGCAAAAGCTTGCTATCTTCAATTTTATTTGGCTTGGAAAAGCCTGCAAGCGGCAAAGTTTATCTAGAAGGTACGATTTTTGAGCCCAAGAGCCCTGCTGATGCAATATATCGTGGTGTTCATATGAGCCCTAAAGATCGGGCAAATAATGCAGTCGTGGGCGATTTTGACATTGAAGCGAATTTGACACTGCCGTTTACAAAGAATTTTTCAAACCTTGGCTTTATCGATAGAAAAAGGCAGTATTCCGTTTGCAGTGATATGATCGATACAATTGGAATTGTGTGCCAGAGCGGAAAAGATGCAATTGAAACGTTGTCGGGTGGTAATCAGCAAAAAGTTATTGTTGGTCGCTGGCTTTTGAAGCCTTGCAAGGTTCTGATACTTGATGAGCCTTTTCAGGGTGTGGATATTAAAGCGCGGCGCGACATCGGCGGGCATATCAGGGCCACTTCAGATAATCGCGCCACATTAGTTTTTGTGTCTGAGCTTGATGAGGCAATTGAAATAGCAGATCGAATAATAGTCTTGCACGAAAAGGCCATTGTCGGTGAGCATGTGAATAGAAATATAGACCTTTCAGAGCTGTTGTCTCAGGTTTCTGGAAATTCTAATCCTCTCAAACAGGCTGAAGTTATAGAATGAAAAAAGATATACTAAGAGAGTTCGCCATTCGTTTTGGATTTATAATTCTTGCGGGATTATTGGTTTTATTTTTTAGTATTTTTGCCAATGGTTTTGCAGGCCCCCGCTCAGCTGTATTTATTTTTCAATCTGTGGCTATAACTGGTATTTTGGCTTTAGGAGTTACCTGCACTTTGGTAGTGGATGGTTTCGATCTTTCGATAGGGTCGGTCGCAACTTCAGCATTAATGCTGTCTGCTTACATGATGGTTGTATTGGAACAAAGCGCTGTGGTTGCCGTGATCGCTTGTTTGTTAATGGGCGCGGCTGTTGGGTTTGTGAATGGAATTTTAATTGTAAAAATGCGCGTGCCTGATTTATTGGCAACGTTAGGCATGATGTTTCTGCTGATAGGTTTACAAAGAATCCCCACTGAAGGCCGTTCGATTTCGACAGGTATGAGGCTTCCCGGAGGCGAAGTTGCAGATGGTACTTTTGCAGAAGGCTTCTTATGGCTCGGTCGGCACAGAATTGATTTGTTTTTGGAAAAATTAATTCCGGTGCCCGTCATAATATTTTTGGCTATTTCGGTGTTAATTTGGGTTTTTTTAGAAAAAACCCGCCACGGTCGGCTTATGTATGCTATAGGCTCTAACGAGCGGGCAGCTGCATTGGCCGGTACAAATGTGTTTAATTATAAGATCTTAGCATATATGATATCGGGTGTCACAGCTTCCATTGGAGGCATCTTACTAGCGGCGCGCTTGGGACGAGGCGATATTGCTTCAGGAAATAATTTGCTCCTCGATAGCGTGGCCGCCGCTTTGATTGGTTTTGCCGTTTTGGGTGCTGCTAAGCCAAATGCGTTTGGAACCGCCATCGGCGCATTATTTGTTGGCATTTTATTGCAAGGGCTCACAATGATGAATGCTCCTTATTATACTCAGGACTTTGTAAAAGGCGCCGTTTTGGTTGTTGCTCTTATCTTCACATTTGCCCTGTCGTCTCGCGTGCGGGGAGGAAGTCACTAATCTATAACTGTAATCTTAAGGAGAAAAAAATGAAAAACATTAAACGCAGTATGTTGAGGCTGGTGGGTCTTACGCTCTCAAGTTTTGGGCTGGCAACAACAAGTTTCGCCGCTGATATGCCAGCGCCATTTGATAATGCTGGGGCTGTGAAAATTGCATTGGTACGGTATCTTTCAACTGGTGATTTCTTTCAAGCTTATTTAGGTGGCGTAGAAGCGCAAGCAGATGCGTTAGGTGTGGATTTGCGCGTTTTTGACAGTCGTCAGGACGCCGCTTTACAAGCCGACATGGTTGATCAAGCCATAGCTCTTGGTGTTGATGGCATTGTTATCCAGCATGGCTTAACCGAGTCTATGAAAGAAGCGGCACAAAGAGCGGTTGATGCCGGCATTAAGGTTGTGGCTTTTGACGTCAATGTAGAAAACGCCGCGATACCACAAGTAGAACAGTCTGATTATCTACTTGGAAAATTGGCGCTTGAGCAAGCTATCAAAGATAACGGGAATACATTTAAAGCGGGATACGTATATGTTCCAGGTATTGCTCCTTTAGACCGTAGAAATGTTGCATGGGAAGAGACCCTTGCGGCAAATTCTGGAATTGAAGAAGCTGCAGTATTCGGCACTTTAGATAACCCTATCGCAAATACCAATGCCAACCAAGCGCGTTCAGTGCTGCAAGCAAATCCTGATATTACTGTCATGTTCGCGCCTTATGACGAATTTGCAAAAGGTGTTAAGATCGCAGTAGATGAGGCAGGCTTGACGGACCAGGTAGATATTTATTCCGCTGACGTTTCTACTGCAGATATTTCTGCCATGCGGGAGCCGGGATCAGCATGGGTCGCAACTGTGGCAACCAATCCCGCAGTTGTTGGTGAAGTTTCTATTCGTTCACTGGCCATTATGCTGGCAGGAGGAGATCCAGGTGCGAGTGTTATTGTGCCACCAACGTTGATCACTCAAGCGTTTTTGAACGAGCAAGGTATTAAGAATATGGCCGATTTAGGCGCAAAGATGCCACAGTTTCAACATGCTGATGTTGCGATGACTGGTTGGATGCCTCTGCCGGCGCGTTAAGAAAATGTCTGGTGCGACTTTTCTCTATCGCACCAGACTAATGATACGCTTGATAGCGTGAAGATGAATATATAAATTTTATTATAAGTCTTTCTTTATTAGGTTATATTGCCAGTTGTTAGCCTGGTTTATTCACAAATTAAGTAGGTTTGAAGGCCGTTGTTTTTCAAAAAATATTCGATGCGTTTCTTGCAAGCCTGACCAAAAGCCTTAGAAAAGATATTCTATTGCATCTGCGCAGATCACTCTTGGAGTATTTAGAAAGACTGGTCTAATCAAGCAAAGGCAGTGATAGTAACGCGGCATATGAAAAGGCAGCAGCGTTTCGCCATGACGGACACTCATAAAGGTTTACTCTACACGTTTCTGGGCGTTTTATGCGTTGTACCGGATTCGCTTTTTGTACGATTGATCACAGCCGAGCCACTGGTGACGGCGTTTTGGAGAAGCTTAATCTCTGGTCTTGTTATTTCGGCCGGTTTGCTTGTGTTTAAGGGCGCACCGAGCTTTCGCAATATCTTATTGATGGGAAAGCTCGGCTGGGCTTATTGTTTTTTGATCGGTTCGACATCTCCGGCTTTTGTAATGGCGGTAAGTCAAACCAGCGTTGCGAATGTTGTGTTTATCTTTGCCTCTATGCCGGTGTTTTCGGCGATTTTCAGCAGCGTGTTTTTGGGCGAACATATTTCAAGGCGCACTGGTCTGACGATAGTTTTCGTGGGGGTTGGGTTGGCGATCATCGCTTATGGCTCGGGTGAAAACGAATTGGCAAATTGGACGGGGGATCTTTGGGCGGTCTATGTGTCTGTTGCCTATGCTGGGGCGCTTACAATGCTGCGCCGATTGAAACATGTTTCAATGATTCCAGCGATTCCAATCGCTTATTTGGGGTCTGCGCTCGTGCTGTTTCCCACGCTTGGCTCTGGGCTTGAGATCGAGACGAATATTATGCTTTATATTTTGCACGGTGTTTTCATCGCTTTGGGCACTTGCTTCCTGACGCTTGGCCCGCGTTATATCAGTGCTCCGGAAGTGTCGCTCTTGATCTTACTTGAATCTGTATTGGCGCCGCTGCTGGTCTGGGCGGTGATTTCGGAAAATCCGGGCTTTTGGGCGCTTGCCGGAGGCGGTGTTGTGATTGGTGCTTTGCTGGTTTCGAATGGAAGTTTGTTCCTTAAAACCGCTAAATCGCCTAAAGTCCTTTGATATGTTTATAAATCGTTGTGCGCGACACACCCAATCTGCGCGCCACAAGACTGATATTACCGCCTGAATCCATCCAGGTTTTCTGGATTAAAACGCAGCTTTCTTTGCGCATGGGCGATTGCGCGCAAGGGGCGCAAGGGATAATTTCACCACCCGACATATTTTGGTCCCCTTCGATGGCCTCGGGGCGGATGATCGTGGTGGCGGAATTGGCAACCAGCACTTGCAGCATTTTTTTCAGCTGGCGTATATGGCCAGGCCATTCCCGCGTTTCCAAAAGGTCAAGAGCCGGTTTTGATAATATATGCTCGGGCGAAATCTCTTTCAAAAGCTCTGCCGCCAGCTTTCTAAAATCCATTCTTTGCGCTAGACTGGGCAACAATATCTGCGCGCCGAAAATGCTGTCTAGAAACTCGGGATCCATATCATGCTCTGTACGCAAGTCTTGCAGGGATAACCTGCTCGACACAAATACCGCCGCAATTTTATGTTCATAATCGCCCAATTCACATTCTTGGCGCGCCTCAAAGATTTGAACAAACGTGTTTTGTACGGGCAGCGGCAGATTTTCAATGCCGCTGATAAACAGGCTGCCGCCTTGGGCTTTGCGCAGCTTATTCTGCGCCAAAGTTGACCCGTTTGGCTGAAAGTAAGCCAGCTTGCCTTCGGGGCCAAACAACAGCTCTTCGTGGTTTTCTGCGGTTAATAAATTACATTTTATTTCGACAAAAGGTCGTTTGGGCAGATATGTTTCATGTAATTCTTGCGCGGTGGCCTTTTTCCCAGAGCCCCTGGGCCCTTCGATAAAGATCGGCAAATCATGTGTTAATGCCCGCTCTGCCCGCATTAAATGGCGCTTTAAGCCCGAATCTTCGGAGATATAACAACGCGTTTGCGGTTTATCATCTGGCGTAAGTGTCCGACCGCCTTGATCTAATAGCGCGGCTGAGGATGCCGCTAAGAGCGACGCGCCTTTTGGATTAATTTCAATAATTCGTTTGGTGGTGGGCTCTTTCATCGCCATAAAAACGGCCGATCCCATCGCATCGTGGATGCGGATGATTTCATTCGAATTTAACCGATTGGCGATGCTCGAATAAGGGATCGCGAAAATATCACCAAAATGGCGCTTATGCGACAGGTTAAGCCCATTGAGCATAATTTTTGCATTTATATTTGCACCGTCGATAAAGCCATGTTCATCCACGGCCAGCAAAGCGGCGCTGGTGGTGGAAAGATATTCATGGCGCGCGTGAAAGCTGATGATCGATGAGTTGCGGAACTCATCAATAAACAATCTGTTTTCCACATTCTTACATGCCAGCTTCACCAAAGCCAGCGTATGTTGTTGGCGCGATGAAGCATCCGATGTTGCGTCTATCATGCCCACAATTTCATTGTTTTGGCCATATATCGGCGCTGCAAAGCAAGAAAGATCGCCTAATTTTCGAAAAAAATGGTCGCGGCCGGCAACGATTTGCGAGGTGCCCGTATGCAGGCACAGCCCCAAGGCATTCGTGCCGCGGTAATTTTCTGTCCAAATTGAACCAGGGATGACCGCGCGGCCCGCATCGCTGGTTTTGAACTCTTCATCCAGCAGCGCATCTAAAACCACTCCGCTGCTATCGGCATAGGCAACCATGAAATTGGTCCCCGCGATTTGATTGTATAAAAGCTCCAATTCCGGCGCGACAAATTGTTTTATATATTCGTTCTTTTGCGTGATTTCTAAAAACTCTGTTTCTGATTTCACTGCATCAACGGGCTTTCCATTTGGGTCTAATCCAAAAGAAGAACTGCGCCGCCAACTGGCTGCAAGCGAGGCTTGAGAGATCTTAATCTCTGTTCCAAGCGCGGTTTGCGTCAAGGTCTCATCTTTGAAACGATTGCCCAATTGGCTCATATCCACCTCCCTTCTTCATTTATAATAGCGCCAAATAACGGATGCCTCAAATTGGCCATTTGTTCACAAACTGAACACAAATTAGGCGGGTCTGCACATATTTGAACAATTATATGGATTGTTTAGCTGAAAAACCAAGCAATATTTAGCAACAGTTCTGAGAATGAAAGGCATATTATGAAAGCGCAGGTGCTGAAGCAATACGACGATGATCTAACAGCATCGTCTTGGGTGGATCTGGAAAATGTTCCCGATCCGAAAATCGAAAAAGCCAGCGATGTCATCGTGCGCATCGGCGGCGCAGGGGTCTGCAGAACAGATCTTCACATTATTGAGGGCGTTTGGCGCGAGGCAACCGATGCTGACCGTAAATTACTGCCATTGATTATGGGTCATGAGAATGCGGGCTGGATCGAAGATGTGGGCAGTGAAGTCGAGGGGCTTAAAAAAGGCGACCCCGTCATCGTGCACCCTAAAATCACCGGTGGCACTTGTCTGGCGTGCCGCCGTGGTCATGACATGCACGGAGAGAACGGATCTTTCCCGGGCGTTGACTGCGATGGAGGATACGCAGAGGCGCTGAAAACATCTGTGCGCAACATCGTGAAACTGCCGCAGACTTTGATTCCAAAGGAAGTGGCGGCCTATGCAGATGCGGGCCTTACAGCCTATCGCGCAGCGAAGAAAGCATCGCGTCACCTGTTGCCGGGTGAGAAATGCGTTGTGATCGGATCTGGTGGTTTGGGCCATATCGGCATTCAGGTTTTGCGGGCCATGTGCGCGGCAGATATTATCGTTGTTGACCCCTCTGATATGGCGTTGAAGCTTGCGGAAAGCTGCGGAGCGGATGCGCTCGTCAAGGCGGATGGCAATGAGGTTGAAAAGGTGTTGGAGCTGACCAAAGGGTTGGGCGCCGAAGCAGTTTTGGACTTTGTGGCCGAGCGCGGCACAACCGCCAAAGGCCTTGCGATGACGCGGGCGATGGGCAGCTATTATGTTGTTGGATATGGCGAAGATATCAATGTTAGCGCGTTTGAGATGATCACGACCGAGAAGAATATCATCGGTAATTTGGTCGGAACATGGGCTGAGCTGACCGAATTGATGTCTTTGGCAGATAAGGGTCAGGTTCATTTGGCAACGCAGGAATACAGCTTGGAAGATGCAAATCTGGCTTTGCAAGATTTGAATAACGGCAAGGTAAAAGGGCGGGGCGTCCTTGTACCTTAATTAAATACGAAACCTACTGGGAGGAAGTAAAATGAAGACAAAAGTGAGCATAAGCCTATTGGCGGCGGGCGCAGCCCTGCTGGCTGGTACGGCGCAAGCGGATAAGTGGAGCGATCAGTTTCCGCATATCAAAAACACGGGTGATATCGCGGGCGAATGCTCTTATGAGTCGATGTCGCAGAAAGATTACAGCGGTCAAAAGCTGACGATCAACACCCATGCCGTGCCTGTTATGGGCGAGCCAACAGCGCTTCACGCTGAGCAGTTTAGCGCATTGACAGGCGCTGAGGTGAACGTCATTCACACGCCGGCAGGGGATCTTTATTCAAAGGCGATGGTTCCGTTTCAAGCCGGTCAGTCGCCGTATGATATCGTGTTTGGCTTTTCCAACTTTATCCGCGACTGGAAGCAATATTTGCAGCCCGTGCCGGCGAAATATGTCAACATGGCGCAAATGCAAGACGTTACGCAGAGTCATATTGATGTGAACTCTTGGGGCGGTGAAATGATCCAATTTCCAATCGATGGGGATCGTCATTATCTAAAATACCGCAAAGACGTGATAGACAACCCTGAATATCAGGCAAAATATAAAGCCGAAACGGGCAATGAATTACGCATTCCGCAAACGTGGAAAGAATATGGCGAGATGGCTGCATTCTTCAATGGTTGGGATTGGGATAATGACGGCGAACTGGAATATGGTTCAGCCGAAGTTATGAAGAAAGACGATCTGATGTTCGCGGCGTTTTTCAGCCGGTCAGTGGCCTATTCAAAGAACCCGCGGGTTAAGGGTGGTTTCTTCTTTGATCTGGAAACCATGGAACCATTGGTCAATGGACCGGGTTTTGTGGAAGCACTGACAGATTGGGTGGAAGCAACCAAATATGTGCCACCAGGTGGCATTAACTTTGGCCTTGGCGATGAAATCAACTCATTTGGCGGTGGACAGACATTGTTCAGCTTCTCATGGGATGATGCGTTTGTGGCAGCGATGCAAGATGACAGCCCGATCAAGAACAAAGTGGGCGCAGCACCATTGCCGGGGTCAAACCGGGTGTGGAACCGCAACAGCGCAGCTTGGGAAGATACGTATAACCAAGCGCCCTACATTGTTTGGGGTTGGACAGCTGCGGTTGCCAAGAAAAGCAAAAACCACGAGATGGCGTTTGACTATCTGTGCTTCTTTGCCAATGACGCCAACCACCAAGCCGATATTGCGATTGGTCGCTTCGGTGTGAACCCGTTCAAGAAATCTGATTTTGTGCCTGAGATTTATGTTGAGCGTCAAGGTTGGGATCCTGAAATTGCCAAGCAATATGCGGATACTCTGATGGAAATGGAAGAAGGCAGCACTAACCGTGTGTTCCCATTGCGGGTGCCAGGTGTCTTCCAATTCAACAGCGCCATCGCAACGGGCACATCGAAAGCTTTGGCGGGGCAATTGTCACCGCAAGAAGCTTTGGATGAAGTGGCCGCTGAGTGGACAAAAATTGTGAAACGTATCGGAGCCGATACAATTCGCGAAGCTTATGCTATTGGTGTTGCGCTGGAAGACGCAGAGTAAGCTTTATAGTAACTTAAGAGTATTGGAGCGTCCCTTTTCTGGGGCGCTTCTTATAAAACAGGGCGATGATCAATGAACTTCAAACATAAATATATGTTTTTGCTTCCGGGGCTTTTGGTCCTTCTGGGCATTTTGATATTTCCAATTGGGTTTACAGTACGCTTAAGCCTTTCAAGTTGGGACAGTTTCTACCCTGGTTTAGATTTTATTGGCATAGAGAATTATATCCGCTTGTTCACCGATGATACGCGGTTTTGGGAGGCGTTTGGCCGCTTGAGCTTGCTGTCACTCACCACCGTATTTCTGCAATATGTGATCGGGTTTGCATTGGCGCTCATGGTTTGGAAAGACATTGTATTTCAGAGATTTTTCCGGGTTTTGTTCTTAATCCCGATGATGACGACACCGGTGATTATGACCGTTATCTGGCGTACTTTTTTCCATGAATCGCTTGGACCGGTGAATGATTTCTTTAGTTTGTTCGGGATGACGCCACTTTGGCTCAGTAGCGAGCTGCTTGCTAAATTCACAGTGGTTTTGGTTGAGGTTTGGCAATGGACGCCGTTTATGTTCCTGCTGTTATTGGCGGGTCTTTTATCGCTGCCGAAAGAGCCGTTTTTGGCCGCCTCAATCGATGGCGCAGGGCCCATCCGAACCTTTGTTTACGTGACCTTTCCATTGATGGCGCCAATTTCGATCGGAGCGATTATTATCCGGCTGATTGAAGCCTCGAAAATTATGGATACGGTCTATGTGTTAACCTCGGGCGGGCCGGGCACGGCAACCGAGACATCTAGTTTTTATATTTTCATCAAAGGCTTGCGCGAATTCCAATTTGGCTATTCTGCAGCGCTGTCTTTGACCTATCTGATCATCATGATCATCAGTTTTACGATCATTGCAAAGATTTTGGTGAAACTGATGGTACGGGGTAATTAATCATGGGTTTCTTTTACACCACTCTTAAATATCTTGCTGTTACCCTGTGGTCCGTCTTTGTGATTGCGCCGTTCCTATGGGCCATTTCGACCTCATTTAAAGATTTCCAATCGGTCACCAATGGGGCCACCTACATTCCTTGGGTGGATTTTGAGCCCACATTGGAAGGTTGGCGGGCGCTTTGGAAATCACCGGCACAGGGCGGCGTGGATATTGTTGAGCCTTTCTTTAACAGCGTGTTTGTGACCTGCGCGGGCAGCTTGATCAGCATTATTTTGGGCACATTGGCGGCCTATGCTTTATCACGGTTTACCTTTAAAGCGGGCCCTATTCGCAACGGTGATATAACCTTCTTCTTTATCTCGCAGCGTATTATGCCCCCTGTTGTTTTGGCGATCCCGTTCTTTATTATGTTGGGCAAATTCTCGTTGCTCGATACGTTGCTGGGCCTCATTTTGGTTTATATCGTGCTGCTGATGCCGATCGCGGTGTGGATCATGGTTGATTTTTTCAACAAAGTGCCGCGCGAAATCGATGAAACCGCGCTGATTGATGGATGCAATCCCTACCAGGCGTTTTACAAAGTGGTGCTTCCAAACTCGATCCCCGGGATCATCGTCGCGGGCATGTTTTGCATGATCTTCGGTTGGACTGATTTCTTCTTTTCCTTCATTTTGACATTCACAGAAGTGCAGCTTCTACCCGTTGCGATCGTGGCGCTGAATTCATCGATCACCCCATGGTGGAGCTTGTCGGCGGCCGCTTTGGTCAGCGTTGCCCCATTGATCGTGGTGGCCTTTATCGTTGAGCGGTTTTTGTCAAAAGGTAACCTGTCAGGAGCATTGAAATAAATGTCACTCATTGCCTCAAACCTGTGTCTAAAGCCGGATACGGAACATCATTTGAATGACGTTTGTTTTGAAATGTCTAAGGGTGAAATTTACACGATCATCGGCCGGACTTTGGCCGGTAAAACCACCTTGCTCAAAACCATTGCGGGATTGATCGCGCCTGAAAGCGGCAGTTTAACTCTGGATGGCCGGGATTTTGGCCGCATTCCAGTGTGGAAGCGCGAAGTGGCAATGGTGTATCAGCAATTCATCAATTACCCACATCTGAGCGTGTATGAGAACGTGGCCTTCCCTTTGAAGCAGCGCGGCATGCAACCCGGTGAAATCAACAACCGGGTGATGAAAGCGCTGTCGCAAGTGGGGTTAGACGGGTTCGAAAACCGCAAAATCCAAGCTTTGTCGGGCGGCCAACAACAGCGGGTGGCGCTGGCGCGCTCTTTGGTGAAAGAGGCCAATATTGTGTTGCTGGATGAGCCCTTGGTGAATTTGGACTATAAAT
>ERZ1046568.263-NODE-263-length-45820-cov-93.422572_pt1 | contig 45820 bp, 41 predicted proteins | sample MGYA00383092_ERZ1046568 | MGnify/ENA primary metagenome ERZ1046568 (study PRJEB29581, sample SAMEA5548362) | metagenome | biome: marine; feature: coastal; material: water | depth 1 m | study: Short-term variability in the microbial, nano- and picoplankton... | reverse complement strand
CAGATTACGCAAAAACTATATGCGCAAAATGATCAATCCGTATCGCTTGTCTTACCAGCGCTGCGTCTCTGCGTTGCTGATAGAGGGCTTCTAAGGGGACTGATCAAAAGCCGCAAGAGCTTTTTTGCAGAAATGTTCAATTTTTTGAAATTAGTTTTTTGTATATTAAAAACAGGTGTATAGTCGAGACCCCTATGGCACCGCCTGGCCGGTATGGCGTTCAACAGCCGTCCAGGCAGGCAATAAGTCAGGAATTCGCGGGAATCTTGGCGGCATCTACATGCGCGCCATGGAAGACTCACCTGCAAAACAGCCTGGGGTCCCTGATCCGCACGACCTCTGCATCACGCCATTTCAACAAATATAACAGAAGCAACATCTACGGGAGGGCAGATAGGGCGCGCCCGGTGTCACCACCGGGCCAAATATTCTGCCTAGGCGGCTAGGTTATGCAGAGGCCCTTCCAAGGATCTTTTCCCGAAGCCTCTGAACACCAGACTGCAATCCACGACGCCATTTGCCGATACGCAGGGCCAAGAACGCTAGGATCACGACCATATGAGCCAAGGCTTCCACATCGAAGCCTTTAGACAGCATGATGAAATGCAGCCCAGCCAAAATGGCCACCAGATAGGTCAAGCGATGCAGAACCCGCCAAAAGCGGCCCAGGCGCCGGACTGACAGGTCATTGGAGGTGAGCGCTAAGGGAATCATCGCGATAAAGCCTGCCATTCCGACGGTCACATAGGGGCGTTTGGCAATCTCAGTCCAGATGTGACTGAGGCTTTGGAGATCCAACAAGAACCAGACCAAGAAATGCGCCATGACATATGCGAAAGCCATCACGCCAATGGCTCTGCGGAATCGCACCAGATTGATCCGCGTGAAGTGCAACAACGGCGAGACGGCAAGACCCAGAATTAAAAGCTTGAGCGCGAACTCGCCCAATTCCTCTTCCAGTTCATTTATCGGCTCTGGCCCAAGGTTATCGGTCAAGCCCGCCGCAATGGTCAAAAGGCCCGGAATGAGTAAAATGAGGTATAGCACCCAGGTCGGAATTTTGCGCAGACCCGTGTTTATCCATTGTATAAGCATTGTGACAATCCATTTTCATTTAATAGAAGGCACATTAACCGAATGGCTTTCGCATGCAAGCGCCCTGCACCAGCTGGATCAGAGGTCAAAAATACGTCTTGAGATCCATACCTTCATAGAGATCTGCAACCTCAGCCTCATAGCCATTGAACATCAATGTCGGGTGCCGACGATTAAACAGGCCCCCGCCAATCTTGCGCTCTGTGGCTTGCGACCACCGTGGATGGCTGACCGTTGGATTCACATTGCTGTAAAAGCCATATTCGCGGGGATTGGCCATATTCCAGCTCGTGGGAGGTTCTTGGTCCGTCAAGGTGATCCGCACGATGGATTTGATCGATTTAAAACCATATTTCCAGGGCACCACCAACCGGATGGGGGCACCGTTTTGATTGGGGATAGGCTTTCCATAAATCCCGGTGGCCATCAGCGTCAAAGGATGCAGCGCCTCGTCGAGCCGCAATCCCTCACGATAGGGCCAATCGAGGACCGGGCTGCGCAGACCCGGCATTTCATCTGGCCGGTTGGCGGTCTCAAAGGCCACATATTTGGCTCCAGACTGCACACCAACCTTATCGAGAATATCTTTCAGCTCGACCCCATTCCAAGGCACGACCATAGACCAGGCTTCAACGCAGCGGAACCGGTAGATGCGCTCCTCTTCGCTGAGGCCTTCCAGCAGCGAAGCCACCGAATAGCGCCCAGGCGCATCAACCAAACCATCCACTTCAATCTCCCAGCCAGCGGTGTTCAAAAGATGGGCATTGGCGGCAGGGTCTTCCTTATCGGTGCCAAATTCATAGAAATTATTATAGCTGGTGATATGCTCCCAAGTATTGGGCTCTAAGGTTTCCGCCAGAGCGGGGCTGGCAATCGAAGCCATAGCCCCCGCGCCCAAGGCACCTGCGATGAGTTGCCTGCGATTGAGCCAAAGCGGCTCGGGGGTGATGTCCGCGCGCGTTAACGTATTCGTCCAACGGTGTGCCATGTTGAGATCCTTTCCACTGCCAAGAATGTAGCCCATTAGCCGCGCCTATCCAATACACGTCACATCACAGTTTCGCTAAGCAACTGAAACATTTTGACCGCTTGCTTCTGCCGTGACCCGGCGGCACAGTCAGGCAAAAGGAGATCACTATGAAAACTGCACTCATTACCGGCGCGGCGCGCGGGATTGGACTGGCCACCACTGACATCCTCTGCGCACAGGGCTGGCATGTGGTCATGGTAGATAGAGACGCCGATGAGCTGACAGCCCGAGCCACTGAGCGGCAAGCCGTAACCGCGATGGTGCATGATATTTCAGATCCGGAGCAAGTGGACGCAATGGTCGCAAGCACATTGGCCGCGCGTGGGCAGATTGATGCTTTGGTCAATAACGCCGGGGTCGCAGATTTTGGCCCGATTGAGCAAACCACCTTCGAGCGATGGCGGCGGGTGATGGAAACGAATCTGGACGGGGCATTTCTGTGCACCCAGGCTGCCACCCCGGCCCTCAAGGCCAGTCGCGGCGCAGTGGTCAATATCGCGTCAATCTCTGGTTTGCGTGCCTCAACCCTGCGGGTGGCCTATGGCACGTCGAAAGCTGCGATCATTCACATGACACAACAATATGCGGCAGAGCTTGGCGAATATGGCATTCGGGTCAATTCTGTTGCGCCCGGTCCGGTGCGCACGAAGCTGGCCATGGCCGTCCACACCCAAGACATTATAGATGCGTATCACGACGCCATACCTTTGGGTCGCTATGGCAGCGAAGCGGAGATCGGTCAGGTCATCGCCTTTCTATGCTCAGATGAGGCCAGTTTTGTGACCGGGCAGAATATCTCAGTCGATGGGGGGTTTGAGAGCACGGGGATTGGTCTGCCGTCACTCCGCGGACAAACCCAGTAGAGCAGGCAGCTGCGCCATGTCGTCAAACACGAGCTCCGTGAGACCGGCAAATTTGGCAGGCGGAGTCTCGCGCGCAAATCCTATAACAGCCATGCCCGCAGCCACCGCGGCCTGAGCCCCGGTGGCGCTATCTTCAATCACCACGCAATCTTTCGGTGCCACACCCGCTTGGCTGGCGGCCAAAAGATAGACGTCCGGGGCAGGTTTGGGCGCGGCAACATCTTCGCGCGAATAGATCCGCCCGGCAAAGCGAGCCGCCAAGCCACAGCGCGCCAAGGTGATTTCCATCTTGCGATGCGGCCCGTTCGAGCCAATGGCATAGGGAATGCTCTGATGGTCCAGATGGTCCAACACCGCTCCAATGCCCGGAATGGGCTCCACACTGCTTGCCAAAGCTGCAAACACCTTGTCATAGATCTGATCGGCCCAATTTTCAGGAATAGCAGCCCCCATAGCCCGCGCCTGCGCTCCGGCCCCGGCAATCGTGCCACCCACGAACAGATCGGCGATCTTCGGCAGCTCAAGCGGCAAGCCTCTTTCGGCCAGATCATCACGGATAAGGCGCAGTGTTAAAGGCTCACTGTCCACCACCACGCCGTCACAATCAAAAATTACCATCTTGGGGAGGCGTTCGCTCAGTGGCATAGGGTGTTCCTTTTGCAATAATACACCCCCGCGCGGTGGCTCAGGGGTGTTGGTTTTAGCTCGCTTAATGCACGACCGCGTCTTGCGGTGGCAACCGGTTGGAGCCGCTGACCCGATCCCCAACGATCAAGCCCTCACTGCCCGCGGTCACAGGCACGGTATCACCGTCAGAGACTTCGCCGGCCAAAAGCATCTCGGCCAATTGGTTTTGCAAGGCCGATTGGATCACCCGCTTCAACGGACGCGCACCAAAGACCGGATCATAACCTTCATCGGCCAACCAAGTTTTGGCGGAGGCATCAAGTTCCAAGCGGATTTCCCGCGGCGCAAGACGGCTCTGCAAGAGTGCCAATTGGATATCGACAATACCATCCATATCCTGCCGATGCAGGCGATCGAAGATGATAGTCTCGTCCAGACGGTTGAGGAATTCCGGGCGGAAATGCCCCCGCACGGCTTGCATCACTTCGCGCCGCGCCTCGGAAGATTCCACCCCTTCCGGCAGCTCGCTCAGCACCTGCGCCCCAAGGTTTGAAGTTAGCACGATGAGGGTTTGCTTGAAATCCACGGTTCTGCCTTGGCTGTCGGTGAGCACACCATCCTCTAAAACCTGCAACAGAATGTTAAACACATCCGGATGCGCCTTCTCAACTTCATCAAACAAGACAACTTGATAGGGCCGGCGGCGCACAGCTTCGGTCAAAACACCCCCTTCGTCATAGCCAACATAGCCAGGAGGCGCGCCGATCAACCGCGAGACGCTGTGTTTTTCCATAAATTCTGACATATCAATCCGAACCATGGCGGAGTCGTCATCAAACAAGAAATTCGCCACGGCCTTGGTCAATTCGGTCTTGCCCACACCAGTGGGACCTAAAAACAGAAAGCTGCCCAGAGGCCGGCTTTCATCATTGAGCCCAGCCCGCGCCCGGCGCACCGCATTGGACACCGCTTTAACAGCGGCCGATTGACCAATGACCCGCGCATGCAGCTCCTCTTCCATACGCAGCAATTTATCACGCTCACCTTCCAGCATCCGCGAGGTCGGAATCCCGGTCCAGCGCTCGACCACTCCGGCGATTTGATCCGGGCGCACGGCCTCCTCAACCATATGACCATCTGACGCTTCCGCCTCTGCCAGGCTTTTTTCCAATCCGGGAATCACCCCGTAAGACAGCTCGCCCGCTTTGCCGAGATTGCCCTCGCGTTTGGCGATATCCAAATCAGCCCGAGCCCGGTCTAGCTGCTCTTTGATTTCGCGCGCTGAGGCCAGTTTATCCCGCTCTGCCTGCCATTGCGCGTTCAGCTCGCTGGACCGCTCTTGCAGATCCGCCAATGATTTTTCCAAAGCAGTAAGTCGAGTTTTCGACGCGGCATCATCTTCCAGTTTAAGCGCTTCGACCTCAATTTGTTTTTGCAAAATATCACGGTCGAGCGCATCCAGCTCCTCTGGTTTGCTGTCCACCTGCATCCGCAAGCGACTGGCCGCCTCATCCATGAGGTCGATTGCCTTATCGGGCAAGAAACGATCTGTGATATAGCGATTGGACAGGGTCGCCGCCGCCACAAGTGCCGCATCGGCAATGCGCACACCATGGTGTAGCTCATATTTTTCCTTGATCCCGCGCAAGATCGAGATGGTATCGGTCACGCTCGGCTCTTCGACTTGAACCGGTTGAAAGCGCCGCGCCAGAGCCGCATCTTTTTCAACATATTTTCGGTATTCATCCAATGTGGTCGCCCCGATGCAGTGCAATTCACCGCGGGCCAGAGCCGGCTTGATCAAATTGGCCGCATCCATAGCGCCATCGCTTTTGCCCGCGCCCACAAGCGTGTGCATCTCATCAATAAACAATAGGATTTCACCTGCGGCAGATGTCACCTCATTCAAAACCGCCTTGAGACGCTCTTCAAATTCCCCGCGATATTTCGCCCCGGCGATCAAAGCGCCCATATCCAAAGCCAAGAGCCGCTTATTGCGCAGGCTTTCGGGCACATCACCATTGACAATGCGCAACGCCATGCCCTCGGCAATCGCCGTTTTCCCCACACCCGGCTCACCGATCAGCACAGGGTTATTCTTGGTGCGCCGCGATAAAACCTGCATGGCACGGCGGATTTCTTCATCTCGACCGATGATCGGATCAATCTTCCCCTCCCGCGCCCGTGCGGTCAAATCTTGGGCATATTTCTTCAGGGCCTCATAGCTGTCCTCAGCGCTGGCTGAATCGGCCGTGCGGCCCAGACGGATATCTTCAATGGCACCATTGAGCTTTTGCGCAGTTACTGCGCCGGCGTCGAGGGCCTCCTTCGCTTTGGATTTCACCATGCACAGCGCCATCAAAATACGCTCTACGGGCACAAAACTGTCGCCTGCCTTTTGCGCCAGTTTTTCCGCCTCGGTCAGAACCTTGCCAGTGGTGCTGTCAACATAGACCTGCGCATCACCTGTGACCTTGGCAATTTTGGACAAAGTCAGATCCAAATGTTCGCCGATGCGCGACGGCACGCCACCGGATCTTGCGATCAAATTGCTCGCCAGCCCCTCTTTGTCGTCCAAAAGCGCTTTGAGCAAATGCTCCGGCCCCAGGCGGGCGTGATCTTCTCTTTGTGCGATGGTTTGGGCCGCCTGAATAAAACCGCGCGACCGTTCGGTGAATTTATCTAAATTCATCGTCTCTCTCCTTGGTAAGCGTCGCGGATCTTATGCTGCCCGACTTCGGCACAGCCCATATGCGACCTTAACTGTTATTTGGGAATGGTCCATTGCCTCGGCAAGTGCTGCGCCTGCATAAACTGAGATTTTTGACATTAAATCGCGAATTGTGACCCTTGGCATAGACAGCTCCGATTGCAACGGATAACTCACGCCCAACCCGAAAACTCTGGAGGCCCCCATGACTCATGACAAATTAATTATGGCGATGGATATGCCAAATGCCATTGAGGCCTTGAAAATGGCCGAGCGTCTGGGGGATGCGGTGACCTTCTACAAAATCGGCCTGGGCATGCTGACCAGCGGTGGTTTGGCTCTGGCCAATGAGTTGAAGGCGGAAATGGGCAAGCGTATTTTTCTCGATATGAAGTTATTCGATATCGGTGCCACCGTTGAACATGCGGTGCGCGGTATCGCGAAATTTGACCTCGATTTTCTGACCGTCCACGGCGACCCCTATGTTGTGCGCGCCGCCAAAGAGGGCGCGGCAGGCAAGGATTTGAAAATTCTGGCGGTGACGATTCTCACGTCGCTGGATCGCGCAGATCTCGACAGCGCTTTGATCAAACCCGGCGATATTGCCGATTTGGTGTCAGAGCGCGCAGGCAAGGCTTTTGACGCCGGCGCAGACGGGGTGATTGCCAGCCCGCAGGAGGCCGCCGTAATTCGCGCACTTCCCGAGGCCTCAGGTAAGTTGATCGTCACCCCCGGTGTGCGCCCCACGGGTGCCGATTTGGGCGACCAAAAACGCATCGCCACACCGGCACAGGCCATTGCCAATGGTGCCGATCATGTGGTCGTGGGCCGGCCCATTTGGACCGCCCCTTCCCCGCGCGATGCGGCGCTTTCTATCTTGGCTGAACTGGCCAGCCCACAGGCTCAACGCCCGAACGCTTAATCATTGATATCACCATCAAAGGTTTTGACCTGCCCCTTGGGCAGCGAAAAAATCTTGCGTAGGACCAAAGTGGCAATCAGCGAGATCACAGCGAACATCAGAACCGATAAGGGGGCACCTATGACGCCAGCGCCGCCCAATGCCATCACCAGCGCAACGCAGCCAGCGCCAATGGCCATGCCCAAAAAGACGAAGGCCGGTACGATGATTTCAAGACAAGCCAAGGCCAGAGCCAAAATCGCCCAAGCCCACCAGGTCGCATGGAGTGTCTGAAGCATTACTTAGACCCTTTCAGCATTTTGAAGGCATCTGCGAAAGCATCCATCGCATTGGAGGGCACCAAGATGGTTTGCTTGCCCTCGCCGCCGCCTAAGGCGGTCAAGGCTTCAACCTGTTTGAGCGCCACCTGATATTGCGCCGCTTCTATGCCATTTTTGGCAATCGCGCGTGCCACAACGCCCGTGGCATAGGCTTCAGCATCCGCTTGCACGCGGCGCGCTTTGGCCGCTTGCTCTGCCGAATAGAGCTCGGCGTCAGCATTGAGTTCCACAGCCCGCTTAATGCCCTCTGCCTCGGTCACCTGCGCCCGGCGCGCCCGCTCGGCATTGAGCTGTTGCAGCATGGCATCTTGCGTGGCCCGATCCAAGTTCACATCCAATAATTCGGCCCGTGTCACCTCAACGCCCCAATCATCCACCGCGACCTCAATTGACGTTTTGATCGCGTTGATAAGCTCCGAGCGATTCGATTGCACCTCATCCAATTCCATCTGGCCAATTTCCGCCCGCACGATCCCGGCAACAGTGGTAGAGATCGCTGCATCCACATCGCGAATCCGGTACACTGTTTTTGCCGGTTCGGTAATCCGATAGAAAACGGAGGTATCGACTTTCACCAAAACATTATCGCTGGTGATGGCGTCTTGGCTGTTGGTTGGCAATTGCCGCTCAAGAACCGAGACCCGGTGCCGGACCCGGTCCAGGAACGGCACAATGAAATTTAGCCCAGGGCCCAAAACCGATTTGAGGCGGCCAAACCGTTCCACCACAAACTTCTCAGATTGTGGCACGATGCGCACACCTTTAAATAGGACGAGCAAGACAATTATGGCCAAGGCGATGATAAAGCCATTTTGTCCCAACTCACTTAAAGTCGCTTCAAAATTCATCAATTTTCTCCTCATCAGTCATGATACATATAGGGCTTAATTTGCAAAATGAAATCTTCTATCTGAGCAGAAGCTCGGCTTGCGCGTGGACGCAGCCGCGCTTCCGCGTTAGCCTGCGCCCATGCCTGCATTTTGCCGCGATTGTTTGACCACCTTTGAGACCGCCCCGCGCCGATGTACGGGTTGCGGGCGACCACGCATAGCCTCCCATCCAGAGCTGTTCTCCCTCTCCATCGCCCATATGGATTGCGATGCCTTCTATGCCTCCGTCGAAAAGCGCGACAATCCAGAACTGGCCAGCAAACCTGTCATCATTGGCGGCGGTCGGCGCGGGGTGGTCAGCACGGCTTGCTATGTGGCCCGCGTGCGCGGTGTAAAATCTGCGATGCCTATGTTTCAGGCGCTGAAACTCTGCCCCGAAGCGGTGGTCGTGCGGCCGCGTATGGAGGAATATGTCAAAGCCAGCGCGGCCATCCGCAAAATGATGCAAGAGCTCACCCCGGCCATTGAACCATTGTCGCTGGATGAAGCCTTCCTGGACATGACCGGCACCACAGCGCTGCATGGAGCGCCGCCCGCAGTGATGTTGGCCCGTTTGGTGAAGCGTATGAAGGAGGAATTGGGCCTGACCGGCTCGATTGGTCTGTCGCACAATAAATTTCTCGCGAAAGTGGCCAGTGATCTCGACAAACCGCGGGGATTCTCGGTGATCGGGAAGGCAGAAACCCACCAATTTCTCAAAGACAAACCCATCGGCCTGATTTGGGGCGTGGGATCCGTGGCACAGGGTGCCTTAGAAAAAGCCGGTATCCGCACATTTGCGGATCTATTGCGTTGGGAACGGCACGACCTGACCGCACGCTTCGGATCCATGGGGGAACGATTGTGGCACCTGGCCCGCGGCGAGGACCGGCGGCGCGTCTCGGCCCATGCGCCTGTGAAAAGCATCTCAAATGAAACGACATTCTTTGAGGATACCTCTGATGCAGACGTGCTTGACGGCCATATCTGGCGCCTGGCGGAAAAGGTCAGTGACCGTGCCAAGGCGCGGGATTTGGCGGGGCGTGTTGTGACGCTGAAGCTCAAGCGCAAAGATCACAGCGCTTTGTCACGGCGCGTGTCATTGCGTGAGGCGACGCAGATCGCCGATCGAATCTATCGCAAGGCGCGAGAATTGTTTGATCAATCCGGCCCACAGGGCCCCTATCGCTTGATTGGCGTCGGATTGTCAGATTTGGTGCGCGCCGACGAAAGCGATTTGACCGACGATCTGCTGGACCCCGAAGCAAGCACCCGCGCCAAGGCAGAACGGGCAACAGATTCTATTCGGGCAAAATTCGGCAATGATGCCATCGTAAAAGGGCGGTCGTTGCGCTAGGGCGTCACTGAGCCGCGAGCTCTTGCCCCGATTGCCCCAGTCGCGCAATCTGCGCAATGACTCCGGCCAGGCGACGACGGAAATCATTGAACTCAGCATTCGGCTGGATCCGTGCTTCATCCATATAAAGGCTGCGATCAATTTCGATCTGCACCGCATGTTGCCCCATCTGCGGCTTGCCATAGCGCCGGCTGATAAAAGCGCCCGCAAAGGGCGTGTTTCGCGCCACCCGAAATCCAGCCTCCACAAAAGCACCGTGGATCTGGGACATCAGCACCTCATCGGCAGCCGCTCCAAAGCGATCACCCAACACGATCTGCGGTGCCGAGCCCTCAAGCGGTCCGCGGTCAACGGCAGAATGGGGCATGGAATGACAATCAATCAATATGGCTTGACCAAACTGCGCGCGGGTCTGGTCCAAAAGCGCGCTCAGCTGATGGTGATATGGCCACCAAATGCGGTCAATGCGCTCTTGCGCCGCCGCACGGCTGATCTTGCCGCGATAGATCGGAGTGCCAATTGCCACGACCCGCGGCACAACCCCGAGACCAGAGGCGATCCGAGCATTCACGCCGAGGCTTTTGACCCCCTCAATCACCGCAGGATCCAACTCATCGCAGGCACGGTTGAGGTCCACATAAGCCCGCGGCGCATTGGCAACCAAGAGCGGCGCGCCAAACTCAATGGCAGGCGCAAACAATTGGTCCACAAAAGCATCTTCGGAGGCGCGAATTTCATGCGAATCAAGCACGGATTGCGCCAAAAACTCTGGCGCATAGTGGCGCCCCGAATGCGGCGCAGCAAAAACAACGCAACTGCTACGTTGAATGGGCTCAAACAGGGTGAAGGGAGCATCTTGCATGAGCCAACCATAGCAGAGAGACCAGATTGAGGAAGCAATTCCTATAAAATCCGCCAAAATAGCCCCTGTCCCAGCAATTTCTCCATTCAATTGCGATTTCAGCTTGAAGACTCGCGACCTGCTGCATATACGGCCGTTACCGACGCGATTTTTGCGTCCTTTTTTTATGGGGCGTGGGGAAAACATCGGTTCAACGGGCGCGTAGCTCAGCGGTAGAGCACTTCGTTGACATCGAAGGGGTCACTGGTTCGATCCCAGTCGTGCCCACCATTTTGTTTACTTGGGCTATCCGCGGCCCGGTTTTGAAGGAGAAGGCCATGAAGGTCAAAAACTCGCTTCGCTCGCTTAAGAGCCGCCACCGCGATTGTCGTGTGGTACGCCGTAAGGGCCGTGTCTATGTGATCAACAAAACACAGCCACGTTTTAAAGCACGCCAGGGTTAATCACTGGTGCAGCGTTTTTAAAAAGGCCGTCCCTTTGGGGGCGGCTTTTTTTTGTCTAAACCTAGATCCAAGGCTCATTCATAGCTGCGTTGATCTTCGATCACGACGCCATCGCGCGGCAGGCTGCCGGAGGCAACCACCTCCACTTGACCGCGCAATTTCAACGTCTCCGACAAAGAGGCGGCATAGTCAGCGGCCTTCTCAGCTCGGCCTTCGATTTTCACAGCCATTACATCCGCCTCACCGTCACGGCTGGCAATGACACGCGCGCGGGTGACTTCAGGATGTTTGGCCACAAAGGCCGCCACTTGCTCGGGTCGAATGAACATCCCTTTGATTTTTGTCGTCTGATCCGCCCGGCCCATCCAGCCTTTGATCCGCAGATTGCTACGTCCGCAGGGGCTTTCACCGGGCATAAAGGCAGAAAGATCCCCAGTGGCAAATCGCACCAATGGGTAGTCATTGTTCAGCGTGGTCACCAATACTTCGCCCACCTCGCCAAAGGGTACAGGATCACCCGTGCCCGGAGTGACGATCTCGACCACCACGCCCTCATCCAGGATCAATCCTTCCATAGACTCGCTTTCATAAGCGATATTGCCCAGATCAGCAGTCGCATAGCATTGACGGCAAATGATGCCCCGATCCGCATACCATTGCCGCAGCGACGGAAATAGCGCCCCGCCACCAACTGCGGCCTTGTCAATATTGAGCGCCAGGCCCATCTCATCGGCCTTTTCCAATATCACCTTCAAATAATCCGGTGTGCCCGCATAGCCAGTGACACCCACATCATGCGCAGCTTGAGCCTGTAGCTCGGTTTGCCCGGTCCCGGCGGGCAAAACCGCAGCGCCCAGGGCCCGCGCGCCATTTTCAAACATCGTCCCGGCGGGTGTCAGATGATAGGAAAAGCAGTTTTGTACAATATCGCCCGGCCCAAATCCGGTGGCATGCAAAAACCGCGCGAAACGCCACCAATCATGCGTGTTTCGACCCGGCTCATAAAGCGGCCCTGGCGATTGGAAAGCATATTCAAATTCTCCACCGCTATAGCCACCAAAGGGAGGCAAGCGCTTTTGCGCCGCACCAAGCTCTGACTTGCGCAGAACCGGCAATCGGGCGAGCTCTTCGGTACTGGAAATACTGGCCAGATCAAACTGTGCCAAATGCTGATAACCCGCAAGACTCTGCGCATGGGTCAAAAGCGCCGGCAAACATTCGGCCAAGGAGGCTGCGCGCGCATCGGCGGAGCGGGTTTCTAAGGCGTCATAAAAAGTCATTGCATGACTCCCATCTTTATACAGGTCAGCTGAGCCACCTTTTGCGGCGGCGATAGCTGCGCGTGTCACGGAAAGACTTGCGCCCCTCATCGGACATGCCAAGATAGAATTCTTTCACATCCGGATTTTCCCGCAATTCCGCGGCCGGACCATCCATCACCACACGACCGGATTCCAAAATATAGCCATAATGGGCAAACCTTAGGGCTACATTGGTGTTTTGCTCGGCCAAGAGGAAAGACACGCCCTCTTTCTCATTGAGATCTTTTACGATGCCAAAAATTTCTTCAACCAATTGCGGCGCCAAACCCATTGAGGGTTCATCCAGCAAAATCGTTTCAGGACGAGACATTAAAGCGCGTCCAATGGCACACATCTGTTGCTCGCCGCCAGAGGTATAACCCGCCTGGCTTTTGCGCCGTTCGGCCAGCCTTGGGAAATAGGCATAAACTTTTTCCAAATCCGCTGCGACCGCTGCCGAGCCATCTGTTCGGGTATAGCTGCCGGTCAGCAGGTTTTCTTCGATGGTTAAATGTTCGAAACAGTGGCGCCCTTCCATCACTTGGATCACGCCGCGCTTCACCAGATCCGATGGGTTCAAACCAGATACCGATTGACCGCGATAGGCGATCGTACCTTTGGTAACTTCGCCGCGTTCGGAATGAAGCAACTGAGAAATCGCTTTCAAGGTTGTGGTTTTACCCGCACCATTACCGCCCAAAAGCGCAGTGATCCCGCCTTTTGGCACACTTAAAGACACGCCCTTCAATACCAAAATCACGTGATTATAAATCACTTCAATATTATTGACTTCAAGCAGTGTTTCGTTTGTCGAGCTGTCATCAAGCATGGCATTCATCCTATTGGAAATGCTCTGGCCCAAAGGGGGGCCAGAGCGCTCTTTTTATCTTATTTACAACCGGCTGTGATGTTGTTTTCCGCAGCAAACGCAGCGGAATCAGCTTCAATCAATGGTTGTATCACAGACATATCAGTTTCCTTAAAATCTGAAATCAGAGACCATGTTTTGCTAGATGCGTTCCACTGTGCAACACCCACAGTACCCGGACCACCGTGATTTTCACATGACACTTTGAAAGATGGGCCAAAGTTTGGCATGCCAAGCTCAGCCATTCTTGCTTCGGTAATTTCCAAAGACTCCATACCATCGAGCATCATGGCTGGGGTAATATCAGCGACCCCATGAATAGCCTGCGCGTTCCGGACTGCTTCCGCTGCAAGCATAGCAGCATAGAAACCGCGATTATAAATTGCTGTTCCAATCTGATCTCCAGCACCAGCAGCTTTACCAGTGTCAACGACATGTTTCTGCACATCTTCAAAGACTGGGAAATTATTGCCAACATTGTGGAAAGTCACAGCTTTGTAGCCATTAGCATCATCACCAGACGGCAAAACATCATTTTCAGAACCGGACCACCAAACGCCAATAAAGTTTTCCATTGGGAAACGGATATTGACTGCCTCTTGGATTGCTACCTGGTTCATAACACCCCAACCCCACATGGTCACATAGTCTGGGCGCTCGCGGCGGATTTGCAACCACTGCGATTTTTGTTCTTGGCCAGGATGATCTACCGCTAGCAGGCTCAACTCAAACCCATGTTTCTTTGATAGCTCTTCCAACGTCCGAATTGGCTCTTTGCCATAGGCTGAGTTATGATAAACGAGAGCAATTTTTTTACCTTTTATATCGCCACCGTTGACATCTAGAATGTGCTGCACGACCGCAGAAGCACCATTCCAATAGTTTGCTGGATAATTGAAAACATTGCTAAAAACTTTACCGTTTGCAGCAGATGTTCGACCATATCCCATGGAGTGAATTGCGATACCATCTGCTGTGGCCTTTGGAATTAACTGATATGTAATTCCAGTTGATAGCGGTTGGTAAACCAAAGCACCTTCGCCCTTAGTAGCCTCATAACATTCAACGCCTTTCTCAGTGTTATAGCCTGTTTCGCATTCAAGAATGCGCGTCATAACACCACCAATGCCACCATCCCGCTCATTCAGAAGCGTCATATAATCAGCATAGCCATCGGCAAACGGAATGCCGCCGGCCGCATAGGCGCCTGTACGATAAGATAGGGACGGAAACACTAGGTCTGCCATCACTGGGGCTGCAGCCATGACGGCGGCCACTGTTGCTGTTGCTAGTCTTTTCATCGGATTATTCCTCCCTTGGTTTGTCCGAAATGCCGGTTTTCCCGGTCGTTTGATTAACCTACCCCTAGTGCGGGAAAGGCCAAAGTCGTAATTTCTCTTTTGCCACGCGCCAAAGCTGCGCCAATCCATGTGGCTCAGCGATCAAAAATACAATGATCAACGCGCCAACAATTACAAATTCTAAATGGGCAGCCAGTGCCGTGTCCCAACCCAGGCCACCCACCAGAACGTTTTTCAAGAATACTGGCAAAAGCACCATAAATGCAGCCCCAGCGAAACTGCCAAATATGGAGCCAAGGCCACCAATAATTATCATGAAGAGTACCAAAAACGATTTTTGGATTCCAAAAGCTTCACCAACCTCTGCCGCTCCAAGATAGACACTAAAAAAGAGCGCACCGGATATACCGATAAAGAAACCAGATATAGCAAAGGCGGAAAGTTTAGCACTCAAGGGGTTAACACCGATAATTTCAGCAGCTATGTCCATATCTCGGATAGAAGACCATTTCCTTCCCAGCGCTCCACGTGTCATGTTTCGCGCAGCAATTCCTGTAAACGTCAAAAAAATCAGACATATGAGATATTTTGCCCAGGCCTCAGTATTGGGGCCTGTCACAAGATATCCAAATACCGTGCGATCCGGCGCATTGATCTGTCCTGACGCAGAGTAGTTATAAAACCACGCCACCCGGTTGAACAGCCAAACCAAAAAGAATTGTGCCGCTAAAGTTGCCACCGCGAGGTAAAAACCCTTGATGCGCAGGCTGGGCAAGCCAAAAAGCGTGACCACTGCAGCGGTAATTCCACCAGAAATCAGCACATGGATCATAATGCTAACATCCGGGAAAGCTGTCATCAGCTTATAGCAAGCATAGGCTCCCACCGCCATGAAGCCACCCGTGCCCAAAGACACCTGGCCGCAGTAGCCCGTTAGAATATTGAGACCAATGGCTGCAATCGCATAGATCAAAAAGGGTACCAAAACGGCATTGGCCCAGTAATCGTTAATTATAAAGGGAATGACCAAAAAGGCGAAAGCTAAGACCGCATAATAGCGATAGCGATCAAATTTGATGGGGAAGGTTTGGCTATCCGCTTTGTAGGTTTCACTAAAATCGCCCGATTCACGATATAGCATGCGCTGTCCCTTTCATATTCAAATCATTCGTCACAAAGCCCCTCAGGGCGCAGATACATGAGTTAAACACGCTCAATGATTTTCTCCCCAAACAAGCCTTGTGGACGAAATACCAAAAACACTAGGGCCAGCATGTAAGCGAACCAATTCTCCGTCGCGCCACCCAAAAAGGGTGCACCGATAAGGAACTCGAACAGTTTTTCCCCAACACCCACAATCAATCCGCCGACAATCGCACCAGGGATCGAAGTGAATCCTCCAAGCATCAACACAGGCAAGGCTTTGAGCGCAATAAGAGACAATGAAAACTGCACTCCTGATTTCGCGCCCCACATGATGCCTGCCACAAGAGCGACAAAACCCGCCAGTGACCAGACCAAAACCCAGATAAAACTTAACGAGATCCCAACCGATAAAGCCGCTTGGTGATCATCTGCCACCGCCCGCATAGCGCGGCCTTGCTTGGTGTATTGCGCGAAGGCCACCAGCAGGACCACCAGAATAATCGCCACAACCGCCGCAACAATATCCAGCTGATCTATGAAAAATCCGTAGAAGTTTGAGCCACCCAAAAACGCCGTAGCTTCCTCAATCCAAAAACTGCCTCCCTGCGGAATGCCAACATCCAATTTTTTGATTTCTGATCCCCACATCATGTCGCCAAATCCTTCCATGAAGTAGGCAAGCCCAATGGTCGCCATGAAGAGGATAATCGGTTCTTGCCCCACCAAATGGCGGAAGATGAAATACTGAACAATCCAGGCTAATCCAACCATCACCATCATCGCCAAAAGAATGGCCGCAAAGGCAGGAACGTGCCAGCCGAAATGATGCACATCCATGCCAAAAATCGCATTGATTAAATGGGAAAAGGGCACCTGACCATCCATAATGCCCACAAGGGTCAGCGCCGCGAACAAAGCCATAACCCCTTGCGCATAGTTGAAAATGCCCGAGGCTTTGAAGATCAACACAAATCCCAAAGCCACCAGCGCATAAAGCACCCCAGCCATCAACCCATTGAGCAAAACTTCGACACCGAATAAAAACTGATCTGGGAACATAGCTTACGCCTCCGCGCCGGTGTTATGGGCCGTCTGCATCACGCAGCCGCCCGTAGATTTCATACGATCAATCATGCGCGACCCCCAAATAGGCATCAATCACAGCCTGATTATTGCGCACTTCATCGGGGGGACCATCGCCAATTTTCTTGCCATAATCCATCACAACCACGCGGTCGGACAAATCCATCACAACACCCATATCATGCTCAATCAAAACAATCGTCGTGCCAAATTCATCGTTCACATCAAGAATAAAGCGGCTCATGTCCTCTTTTTCTTCCACATTCATCCCCGCCATCGGCTCATCAAGCAGCAACAGCTTGGGATCAGCGGCCAAGGCGCGGGCCAATTCAACGCGCTTTTTCAAACCATAGGGCAAGCGGCTAACGGGTGTTTTGCGGATGTGTTGAATTTCAAGAAAATCAATGACGCGCTCCACCACGGCGCGATTTTCTGTCTCTTCACGTTCGGCTTTTCCATACCAAATCGCTTGGCTCAGAATACCACTTTTCATATGGTTCAATCGGCCGGTCATAACATTGTCCAAAACGCTCATGCCTTCGAAAAGCGCAATATTTTGGAAGGTTCGCGCAATGCCTTGTCGGGCAACTTCAAAGGGTTTCATTTCCGGCCGGCGCGCACCTTTATACCAAACCTCCCCCTCTTGGGGATGGTAAAAACCAGAAATGACATTGAGCATTGAGGATTTTCCAGCGCCATTCGGCCCGATAATCGCGCGAATTTCTCCTTCACGCACATCAAAGGAAATATCCTTAATCGCCACAACCCCACCAAACCGCAGGGTAATATTCTTCATTTCCATCATCACAGCGCCAATGGTGCGGCCATCTGCGGTTACAAAACTATCAGCTTGGTCAAACATGGGGCGAATACTCCAAAGAATATTGAACGATCACAACGGGCCTAGAGACAATCATTGAGCAGCCACCTGCTGCTCAGCGGCAACCACTGCATCCCGCAGTTCCAATTTTGCCGAAATCGAGCCCTTGCGCCCATCTTCATAGGTCACCTCAGTGGTCGTCTCAACAAACTGCGCATCGCCGTAAAGGCCAGCAATCAGATCATCGAATTTATCCTCAACCGTGCGACGACGCACCTTGCGTGTGCGGGTCATTTCGCCGTCATCGGCATCCAGTTCCTTATGCAGCACCAAGAAGCGGCGCACTTGGCACCCCGACAACATTGGATCTTGCGCGATGCTGTGATTGGTCTCTTCAATATGGGCTTGGATCATGTCCAACACCTGTGGGTGCTGAGACAGCTCTTGATAGCCGCCATAGGCGATATTGTTGCGCTCTGCCCAATTGCCGACGGCATTGAGATCAATATTGACGAAGGCGGTGCAATAGTCGCGGCCATTGCCAAAAACAACAGCTTCCAAAATATTCGGATAGAATTTCAACTTATTCTCAACATATTTTGGCGCAAACAAACGCCCATCAGCCATCTTTCCAACATCTTTGGCCCGGTCAATAATGCGCAGATGGCCTGTGTTTTCCTCGAAAAAGCCCGCATCTCCCGTTGCCACCCAGCCTTCGGCATCTTTGGTTGACGCTGTGCTTTCCGGGTTGTTGTAATATTCCACAAAGACGCCTGGTGACCTGTAATAAATCTCACCATTGTCGCCAACACGCACTTCGACACCCGGCGCCGGGACGCCAACCGTATCGGCCCGCACCTGCCCATCCGGTTGAATGGTCACATAAACGGTCGCTTCTGTTTGGCCGTAAAGCTGTTTCAGATTAATCCCCAGCGAGCGATAAAAGTCGAACAACTCCGGACCGATCGCTTCACCGGCGGTATAGCCAATGCGCACGCGGCTCAAGCCAAGAGTGTTTTTAAGAGGTCCATAGATAAAAATATCACCCAGGAAATATTTAACCCGATCCATGAAGCCGACGGGTTCCCCGCTCAACAACGCGGGCCCCACGCGCTTGGCATGGGCCATCGCCTTGTCAAACATCCATTTTTTGAGACGGCCCGCATCTTCCATGCGGATCATCACATTGGTCAGCTGGTTTTCAAACACCCGCGGCGGGGCGAAATAATACGTCGGACCGATTTCGCGCAAATCAGTCATCATCGTCTCGGCGCTCTCTGGGCAATTGACGCAAAAGCCCGTCCACAACGCTTGCCCCATCGAGAAGGTATAGTCACCGACCCATGCCATCGGCAGATAAGCCAATACTTCTTCGCCCGGACCTAGATCATCAAATTGCGATGAATTTTTTGAGGTTTCAATGACGTTCCGGTTGGACAATACCACGCCCTTCGGACGGCCAGTGGTCCCGGAGGTATAGAGCATCACGCAAGTATCGTCATAGGTCTGCGCCTTTTGACGTTTGGCCAGCTCGTCGCCCAAATCTCCCCGCGCCGCGCGGCCCTCGTCTTGCAAGCCCTGATATTGCTTGAGCATGCTGTGGTCATATTTGCGCAATCCGCGTGGATCCAAATAAATGATGGTCTGAAGATTTTTCAAACTGTCGCGAATGTCGAGGATCTTATCCACCTGCTCCTGATCACCAGCCACGATAAACCGCGCATTGCAGTGGTCTAGAACATAGGCAATCTCATCTCCCACCGCGTCTTGGTAAATTGGTACGGGCACAGCGCCGATTGATTGAGCTGCCAACATGGCCCAATAGAGGTAAGGACGGTTGCGGCCCGCGATGGCCACATGGTCCCCTTTTTCGGCACCCAGCGAGAGCAAACCCAAGGCCAGAGCCTCAACTTGCTCCACCGCTTCAAGCCAAGTCCAGCTTTGCCAAATGCCAAATTCTTTCTCGCGATAGGCCGCTTTATCGCCAAACTCACGCGCATTGCGTGCCAGTAGTGCTGGAATAGAGACCAGATCCGCCGAATCCGTCACAGTCAAAATACGATCCTCCCAATGCCGGTTCCCGGCGCCTTTTCATAGGCTCTGGTTAGATAATGGGACTGCGGATTGTCAAAGGTCAATCAATTTTTTTGAACATCCGTTCAATTCGGTCAAAAATCGGCATGCCGCAACCCATCAAGTGGCGTGCAAAGCGTCGAAAATAAAGTGGCATCTAACCTTGCAAGATTACCCGCGCGGGATGGATTTCGCCTGATTTATAACGGCCAATCGCCTGGGCTTTGCCCTCATAGCTGACCCAAATTTCATCACCATACTCTGCTTGGGTAAAACAAATCGCCGGATTGCCATTGCGCAGTTTTGCCGCGCCTTCTGCATTGGTTGTTCCGTGCAATAAATCCGCCAAACCGTCTTCCAAGGGACGCAAGAACTGGTCAATCTCAGCCGTCTTCGCAAAGGGTTCAATTTGTTCTAGGCTGATCGCCTGTTCCAAATCGAACGGGCCCGACCACAGGCGACGCAATTGCGCCACATGGCCATAACAGCCCAGGACCTCGCCCAAGTCCCGCGCAATAGAACGCACATATCCACCCTTGCCACAGGTCATTTCCAAAACCGCTTGATCCGCTGAAGGCCGGTCAGCCAGCAACAGCTCTTCGACCCAAAGCGGCCGGGCGGCAATCTGCATTTCCTCGCCCGCACGCGCCAATTTATACGCCCGCTGCCCATCAATTTTCACCGCGGAAAATTGCGGCGGCACTTGCATGATTTCGCCAAGAAACCCCTGCAAAGCCTCAATAATTTGCGCATCACTGGGGCGCTCATCCGAGGTGTTGATCACCTCTCCCTCCGCGTCGTCAGTATTGGTGGCAGCCCCAAAATTTACTGTAAATTCGTAGGCTTTCGTTGCATCTGTGATATAGGGGATGGTCTTCGTCGCCTCGCCCAGCGCTACCGCCAAAAGCCCAGTGGCCTCGGGATCCAAAGTCCCCGCATGGCCTGCTTTTTTAGCATCAAATGCCCAACGAATTTTATTGACCACAGCCGTGCTGGTCAGGCCTGCGGGTTTATCAACAATGACCCAACCGGAAACATCCCGGCCCTTGCGTGTGCGTCCCATAAGTCCCTCATGCGTTTTAGGCGGCTGCCCTAGCCCGGGCAGCGCAGCAGGTCAATCGCTCTGAGAGCCCGAATCGGCTGCATCCCCAAGCTCCGCATCTGGCGCGAGGTCGCGGCGCACGTCTTCGCGCTCAAATAAGGCGCGCGTACTGTCTATTCGGTCAAACGTCTCATCAATACGAAATCTCAGGTCAGGCGCAAATTTCAACCCTGCCTTGCGACCAACGATGCTGCGAATTTGGCCCTTGTTCCGCGCCAGTGCCGCAATCGCCTCCTCATAGAGCTTACCGCCCAGAGGCATGATATATGCGGTCGCAATCTGCAAATCTGGCGAGGTGGTCACCTCTGAGACGGTGATGGAAATGCGATTGAGTTCCGGATCGTGAATCTCGTCGCGGGCCAGTATTTCAGACAAGGTCCGGCGAATGACCTCGCCAACTTTCAGCTGCCGTTGCGACGGTCCGGATTTTTTATGTGATCTGCTTTGTGCCATGGGAGGGGTCATAGGCGCTGTACCAATAGGTTTGCAAGTGGCAAAACTTTGCGCCACATAAGCAAGAAAGGAGAATGTCATGGCTCAAACCCCCGCAATCACCATCACCGGCGCCTCTGGGCGCATGGGGCAAATGCTGCTTCAAACTGTATTGAACAGCGATAAAGCGAGGCTTGTCGGCGCAGTTGAGCGCAAAGGACACCCCTGGGTTGGCCGCGATGTCGGTGAAGCTATGGGCGGGCAAGCCGTTGGCGTGCATGTTACAGATGAGCCGCTTGAGGCATTTGCACTGTCCCAGGCCGTGATTGATTTCACCACTCCGGCCGCCACGCTAGAATTCGCCGCCCTCGCCGCGCAAGCCCGCGCCGTGCATGTCATCGGAACCACAGGCATGAGCGAAGAGGACCTGGAAAAACTCGAGCCGGCCAGCCGCCACGCGGTGATCGTGCGGGCTGGCAATATGTCGCTTGGCGTAAATCTCCTCACCAAAATTACTGAAACTGTCGCCGCTGCCTTAGATGAGGATTTTGACATCGAAATTATCGAAGCGCATCACCACCACAAAGTAGACGCCCCGTCTGGGACCGCCCTCATGCTTGGAGAAGCTGCCGCTGCAGGACGCGGTGTCTCTTTGAGCGATACGCGCGACAGTGGCCGCGATGGCATAACAGGCGCCCGCAAACGCGGTGATATCGGCTTTGCCGCGATTCGCGGCGGCGATATCGTGGGCGAACATGATGTGCTCTTCGCATCCGCCGGCGAGCGCATCATTCTGCGCCATGTCGCCACCGACCGCGCCATTTTCGCCCGCGGCGCACTGAAAGCTGCACTTTGGGGGCAAGGCAAGCAGCCTGGTCAATATGATATGATGGATGTCTTAGGGCTGTAAAATATCGTTCCAGAGTCCAAACACTGCGAACAACAGACAGCCGCTCCTAAAAATCCACCGCGATGCCTTTGCGCTCCCAGTCGCCAAAACGCACAGGCTCGGGCCCGTCGCGTCCGCCAAGTTCCGGCGGCAGGGATTGCTCGGGTTGCGTTGCTTTGCGGGCTTCTGCTTCTGCCAGTGCACGCGCGGCGGCGGCTTTGAGATCGGGTTTCTTGTTTTCTGTCATAAGGCTGATATACGCCGGTTTCATCAGATCGCAAGGATAGCTCATGCCCCGCCCCCCACAAAAATCAGGTCGCCCCGGACTTTCCATGGCCGGCCAAACCCACAAGCGTCCCGTTTTGAACCTGCCAAGGCAAGCGGCTGTGCGCGTGTTAAACGGTGTGATGACTGAGCATAAACAGCTTTCTGAATTGATACAGTCCGATGAATTCCAAGCCTTGGCACCCGAAGATCGCGCCCGCAGCCAGCGTTTGGCCACCCACACCCTCCGCCATGTGGGCCGGGCAGATCGGGCTTTGCGACCGCATTTGGCCAAGCTACCGGCTGTGGAAGTTCTGAATATTCTGCGTCTGGGTTTGGTTGAAATCGCCGGGATGGGCGCTCCGGCCCATGCTGTGGTCAATGATTTGGTCTCTATTTGCTCCGCATCCAATCAAACCCGCCCTTATAAGGGTCTGATCAACGCTGTGCTACGCAAGGCCGTCGCAGATGTGACCGGAAAATGGGACAAATCACCCGTGCAAATGCTGCCAAAATGGCTGCGCAACCCCCTTCGTGAAGCCTATGGTAATGGCGCAATTATGGCCATCGAAACCGCGCATATGCGCGGCGCACCCGTTGATCTAACGGTCACTGGCGATCTGGAAACCTGGGCGTCTACTTTGGGCGGCACGCCCTTGGCAAATGGATCCCTGCGCCTGGGCGAGATCGGGCAAATTTCGACCCTTGAGGGTTTCGCAGAGGGCAAATGGTGGGTGCAGGACGCCGCAGCAGCTTGGCCTGCCGCCGCTTTGGCGCTGACGCCAGGTGAAACCGTGTTAGACGTCTGCGCGGCGCCGGGCGGTAAAACCATGCAAATGGCTGCCAAAGGTGGTGTTATCACCGCTTTAGATATCTCCGCCAATCGGATGGAGCGCGTGGCCGAAAATCTAGCCCGCACCCAATTGGCCGCCGAACTGGTGGTGGCAAATATTCTTGACTGGCAAGATCCACGGCAATTTGATGCCGTGTTGCTGGATGCGCCCTGTTCTGCCACTGGAACAATTCGCCGCCACCCAGATTTGCCCTTCGCCAAGGATGGCACGGGCATTTCAGAGCTGATAGAGCTTCAGACACAAATGCTTAACGCAGCAGCAGGGCGGGTGAAGCCCGGCGGCAAGCTGGTGTTTTGCACCTGCTCTTTGATTCCCGATGAGGGCGAAGTGCAGGCAGAGAATTTCTTGCGCGACCATAAAGATTTCACCGCGGATACAGGCTTGCCTCAGGGTATGGATCCAGCTTGGCGCACCCAAGAGGGTGGGTTTCGCTTGCGCCCGGATTATTGGTCCGAGCTTGGTGGGATGGATGGGTTTTATCTCATCCGAATGAACCGACGTGGGTGACATTTAGCAGGGTGACAGGGTCAGGTGTTCGACGTATAAAAACCTCGAAACACTCAACTTTTAGGATCGCCTGAGCCTGTGACCCAATATTCTCATCAACTGTCTTGGCTAATGCAACTCCGATATCGCTGGCTGTTGCGCTTGGCGGTCTGGTCTAAGCCGAAAGTGGGTTTGATCGCGACGCCCGAGCCTTGGACAACGGGGGATTTTGATCGCGGAGCGCTGATTCTGTCGGGAAAAATTGTGTTCACCGGCCATGTGATGGACATTGGTGAGAATTCGATATGGAATCACAAACCGCCCTCCCCTCTTTTTGCCGCTGAGCTGCATGGGTTTCGATGGCTGGATGACTTGGCCACCTATGGCGACGCCCGCGCCAAGGGCACAGCCCAGGCCTGGGTTTTGGATTGGATTGACGGATTTGGCATGGGGCTTGGGCCCGGTTGGAGCGCAGAGGTCACCGGTCGACGTTTGAACCGTTGGATCAACCATTCAACCTTTTTGCTGCAAGGCCTGTCGCAAAGCCAGCGCGATAAGGTTTTGCGGTCTATGGCCCTGCAAACCAGTTTGCTGAGCACAACTTGGCGGCACCTGCCCCCCGGACGCGGGCGATTCGAAGCCCTGGCCGGGCTCATCTGTGCAGCACAATCCTTGGCTGGGATGCAAAGCCACCAGCCCGCCGCGCTGATGGCCTTGGTTAAGGAGTGCCAAGACCAGATAGATGTTCATGGCGCGATTGCCTCCCGCAATCCTGAAGAGCTTTTGGATATTTTCAGTTTGCTGACCTGGGTCAAACAATCACTCGAATTGACGCATGCGCCCGTTCCAGAGGCGCTGACGAGCTGCCTGGCACGGATCGCGCCGGTGCTGCGCGCACTGCGCCATGGGGACGGCACTTTGGCGCGGTTTCACGGGGGGGGCCAGGGCAGCGAATATGTCTTGGATCAAGCTCTCGCCATCTCAGGAATCCGCGCCAGCACTCTCCAGGATTCAGCGATGGGATTTGCCCGCGTCTCATCCGGTGCGACGGCCGTGATTGCCGATGTCGCCGCCCCGCCTCTCGGCCAGGAGCGCTTTACCAGCCATGCATCTACCTGCGCCTTTGAGCTCTCCGTCGGGCGCACGCGCGTCATCGTAAACTGTGGATCAGGCCTGCGATTTGGCACGGATTGGCACCAAGCCGGCCGCACCACCGCCTCCCATGCAACATTGGCAATTGACGGGCTGTCTTCCTCCCGCTTTGGCCCGCCAAAACGCAATGGTGACCGCCCCTTTGCCGAAACACCCAGCCTGGTGATGGTGAAAAAAACCCGAGCCGTGGATGGGGTAAGGTTACAGATGAACCACAATGGCTATCAAAAAAGCCACGGGTTGATCCATGCGCGCACGCTTGATCTGCCGGTCGACAGCAAGGGGCTTGTGGGCGAGGATGAGCTTTATGCTCCAGATGAGAGCGATGTGCAGATTTTGCAAGCGGCACAGACCAAATCAGACGCGCCGCTGCGGTTTTCTATTCGCTTTCATCTGCATCCAGAGGTGACGCCAAATTTCGACGCTGATTCAGAGTCGATTTCCCTAACTCTTGCCACGGGTGAAATTTGGGTCTTTCGCTGTCAGCCAGGCACTGAATTGGCCTTGGATGACAGTGTCTATTTTGAGGATGGCCGCCAATTCCCGCGCCCGTCAAAGCAGATTGTTTTGACCGGTGTGATCAAAGAAATCACCACCCGCGTCCGTTGGTCACTGGCCAAAGCCAGCGAAAACCCTCAAAAGGCCCCCTAAGAAGCCAGGCGGTCGGGCGTGGCACATTCGTAGGATAACCAATGACACAGCTTGTAGACCTCAAACGCGCGTTAATTTCCGTATCAGACAAAACTGGGCTGCTCGAGCTTGGTCAGGCGCTTGCAGATCGGGGGGTGGAACTGCTCTCAACCGGCGGTTCAGCAAAAGCCTTGCGCGATGCAGGATTGCCTGTGACGGATGTGGCCGATGTGACCGGGTTCCCTGAAATGATGGATGGGCGTGTAAAGACCCTGCATCCGAATGTGCATGGCGGGCTATTGGCCCTGCGCGACAATCCTGAGCATCTGGCGGCAATGCAAGAGCATGGGATCGCAGGGATCGACCTTCTGGTTGTCAATCTTTACCCTTTTGAGGCCACCGTTGCCAAAGGCGCAGATTATGACACGGCGATTGAAAATATCGACATTGGCGGCCCTGCGATGATCCGGGCGGCTGCAAAAAATCATGGGTTTGTATCTGTTGTCACCGATACCGAAGACTATGGCGCGCTGCTGCAAGAATTGGATGAGAATGATGGGGCGACAGGGTATGGCTTTCGCCAAAAACTCGCGCTCAATGCCTATGCCCGCACGGCGGCCTATGACACCGCTGTTTCAAATTGGCTCGCCAAGACTTTGGATGTCACCCCCCGGCGCAAAGCGGCTGCGGGCACATTGGCGCAAACGCTGCGTTACGGCGAAAACCCCCATCAATCCGCAGCCTTTTACACCGACGGGCAAGCCCGCCCCGGAGTCGCCACCGCGGTGCAACATCAGGGCAAAGAACTCTCTTACAATAATATCAATGACACCGATGCAGCCGTGGAGTTGGTCGCCGAATTTGACCCCAAAAATGGTCCCGCTTGTGTGATCGTTAAACATGCCAACCCCTGCGGTGTCAGCCAAGCTGAAAGCCTTGTGGAAGCTTATCAAGCCGCCTTTCAATGCGATCAAACCAGTGCGTTTGGCGGCATCATTGCGCTTAACCAAACTTTGGATGGTCCAACGGCCACTGAAATTTGTAAAATCTTCACCGAAGTTGTGATTGCACCCGATGCGGACGAAGAGGCCAAACAGATTTTTGCCCAGAAAAAGAACCTGCGCTTATTAACCATGGGCGCTTTGCCCGATGTCACTGCCGCCAGTCAAACCATCCGCCAGGTCTCTGGCGGCTATCTGGTGCAGGACAAGGATACGGGCCAAATTTTGCCAAGCGATTTGAAAGTTGTGACCAAACGCGCGCCAACAGCGCTCGAATTGCAAGATCTACTTTTTGCCTGGAAAGTGGCGAAACATGTCAAATCCAACGCCATAGTTTATGTCAAAGACGGTGCAACTGTTGGCATCGGTGCCGGGCAAATGAGCCGGGTCGACAGCACACGCATCGCCGCGCGCAAAGCGCAGGATATGGCAGAGGTCCTTGGGCTTGAGGCGCCTTTGACACAAGGCTCCGTGGTCGCCTCCGATGCTTTCTTTCCCTTCGCAGATGGGTTAATCACAGCCTTTGAGGCCGGCGCCACGGCGCTGATCCAACCGGGCGGCTCAATGCGCGACGACGAGGTTATCGCCGCCGCAGATGCAGCGGGTCTGGCCATGGTCTTCACTGGCATGAGACACTTTAGGCACTGATATGCAAAGACTCTTACTCATAAGCGCAGCGAGCATTTTTACGCTGGATCAGATTACAAAATACCTAGTGGTATTTTATATGAACTTGGTTGAGCGCGGAGAAATTAGCGTTTTGCCCGGCTTTATTCACTTTCACATGGCCTGGAACAGCGGCATCAACTTTGGTCTATTTTCCAGTAACGGCCTCGCAACGCGCTGGATCTTGATTGCCATAGCTCTCGGCATTTGCGGCGTCGTGGCCTATTGGATGCGCCGCGAAACCCGTCCCATCGCCCTGATGAGCGCGGGTTTGGTGATTGGCGGCGCTTTAGGCAATGCGGTCGATCGCGTCTTATATGGCAGCGTCGCAGATTTTCTCAACATCACATGCTGCGGGCTGCGCAATCCCTTCGCATTCAATGTCGCCGATATCGCAATATTTGCCGGTCTCTTAGGATTAATGTTTTTCGCCAGTGACACCAAAAAGCCTGACCCATCCAACTAGATTGCTGGATTTTGACCTTGATCGCTCGGGACCTAAATGCACAATCAACTGCAGATACGTTCCGAAGGAAGGCTCATGTTCAATAAGCTAATTGCCATTTTATGTCTTTGTCTACCAGTGGAGGCTCTGGCCCAAAGCAAAACCACAGACTTCATGCTGGGCAATGGCATGCAAGTCGTGGTGATTGAGGACCACCGCGCGCCGGTGGTTGTGCATATGGTCTGGTACAAAGTTGGATCTGCCGATGAGCCGCCAGGAAAGTCCGGGATCGCGCATTTTCTTGAGCATCTCATGTTCAAAAAAACTGCAAACCTGGAGGCCGGCGAGCTGGCCGATACGGTGGCAGCGCATGGCGGGTCGCACAATGCCTTCACCAGTTTTGATTACACCGGCTACTTCCAAAGGGTGGCTGCGGATCGTTTAGATTTGATGATGCAGATGGAAGCAGATCGTATGACCGGGCTGCAACTCTCCCCCGACGACATTACCGTTGAGCGCAATGTGGTGATTGAAGAGCGCAACCAGCGCACAGAAAGCGCGCCCGGTGCGTTGTTTAACGAACATTTGCAGGCAGCTTTGTTCCTGAACCACCCCTATGGCGTGCCCATCATCGGCTGGATGCATGAGCTGGAAACCCTGAATTACGACGACGCGATGGCGTTTTACAAACAGCATTACGCTCCCAATAATGCGATATTGGTGGTGGCGGGTGATGTAACCCCTCAAGAGGTGAAAGCCTTGGCGGAGCAATATTACGGCGTCGTGCCGGCCAATCGGGCGGTCGCCCCACGCGCCCGCAGGCAAGAGCCGCCGCATCGGGCAGCACGCCGCGTGATGTTTCGCGACGAGCGGGTCGCGCAGCCATTTTTCGCCCGCGCCTATCTCGCACCCGAGCGCAACAGTGGCGATCAACGTACCGCCGCCGCTTTGGTCTATCTCGCAGAGCTTTTAGGGGGCTCGGGCGCCACCTCTGTTCTGGGTCAAGCTTTGCAATATGACACACGCCAAGCCATTTACACCAGCGCCCAATATTCACCAACGTCCTTGGACCATAGCTCTTTTAGCCTGGTGGCCGTGCCGGCACCCGAGGTGCCATTGCAGCAAATTGAAGACGCCGTAGATGCCACGATTGCAAATTTTTTGACCCATGGAATCGATATTGAGCGCTTTGAGCGTATCAAATCCCAATTTCGTGCCAGCGAGATTTACGCCATGGATAATGTCTCAGGCATTGCCCGGCGCTACGGCGCGGCCCTCACCCGAGGGCTAACGGTGGCAGATGTGCAGGCCTGGCCGCAGATCGTGCAAAGCGTCACCCCACAAGAGGTCATGGAGATTGCCGAGCAGCTGTTTGATGAAAAAGCCTCTGTGACCGGATGGATGATGGGACCAAGGGAGGAAACAGAATGATGCGCATTTTCATCCTCGGAGCCCTGCTGTGGGCCGGAGCGGTGCAGGCTGATGTGTCTGTCAAAACTGTCACCAGCCCGGGCGGCCTCTCTGCTTGGGTCTTGGAAGAACCCGCAATCCCTTTCACCGCTTTGAACATTATGTTTTCCGGCGGCGCGGCTCTTGATCCGCCAGACAAGCGCGGCGCAGCATATATGATGACCGGACTGTTAGACGAGGGCGCGGGAGATTTAGATTCGCAAGCCTTCGCATCAGCAAGAGAAGCGCTCTCTGCCTCTTTCAGCTTTGATGTGAGCGATGACACGCTGTCAATCTCGGTGCGCATTTTATCAGAAAACCGAGCCGAGGCCTTGGCGCTTTTGAAAACCGCGTTGATCAAACCCCGTTTTGATGCAGAGGCCGTTGAAAGGGTGCGCCAACAGGTGCTCTCAATTCTGGCCTCAAATGCACAAGATCCAACCGACACAGCGCAGCGCGTTTGGGCAGAGCAGGCTTTCGGAGATCACGCCTATGGAGCCTCTTACCAAGGCACAGAAAGCTCCATCACGGCCCTCACGCGCTCAGATTTGCTGGCTGCGCACCAAAACCTTCTGGTCCGGGATGCCGTTTCAATCTCGGCTGTTGGGGATATCACAGCCGAAGAGCTTGGACCCATTCTGGACGATTTGCTCGGCGATTTGCCGGCAGGATCTGCCCTCGAAACGCCGCCTTTGGAGCTGGATATCCCGGCCGGTCTGACCGTGGTTGATATGCCCACACCTCAGTCCGTTGCAATTTTTGGACATAGGGGCATTGATCGCGCAGATCCTGACTTTTTTGCGGCCTTTATTCTGAACACCATTCTTGGCGGCAATGGCATTGAAAGCCGGCTAACGGCGGAAGTGCGCGAAAAGCGTGGGCTCACCTACGGAATTTCGACAGTTCTGCTCACCAAAGATCGTGCCAATGTGATGTTGGGACAGGTCGCCAGTGCCAATGACCGAATTGGCGCGGCCATTGAGGTCATTCGTGACGAATGGAGCAAGCTGGCCCGTGACGGGGTCACCGCCGAAGAATTGCAGGCGGCCCAAACCTATCTGACCGGCGCTTACCCCTTGCGGTTCGATGGCAACTCACAGATTGCCCGGATCTTGGTTGGCATGCAGCGCCAAGGTTTAGGGCTGGACTACATCAACACCCGCAACGCAAGAATCAACGCGGTCACCCTGTCTGAAATCAATCGCGTTGCTGCGCGGTTGCTCCAGCCAGAGGCCTTGAATTTTGTTGTGGTGGGACAGCCAACAGGGCTCAAGGAAGAGTAGCAGAATCGGATGCGGGCATGCTATGGATTGTAGTATGCACAAACCTGACCCCAATATAGGCCAAGGCCAACCCATCATTCGGCAATTGAATGAAACAGCAATCAATCAAATTGCAGCCGGTGAAGTTGTAGAGCGCCCGGCCTCTGCCATCAAAGAATTGGTGGAAAACGCCATTGATGCCGGCGCCTCGCGCATCGACGTGGACTATGCCGACGGTGGCAAGCGGTTGATACAGGTCACTGACAACGGCTGCGGCATTGCGTCCGAAGATCTGGCTTTGGCCATGTCACGCCATGCCACAAGCAAAATCGACGGCTCTGATCTGCTCAATATCCAAAGTTTTGGCTTCAGAGGCGAGGCTCTTCCCTCCTTGGGCGCGGTGGGCAAGCTGACGCTGACAAGCCGCACGGCGACAGGCTCCGGCGCAGAATTACAGGTCATGGGTGGCCAGTTAAGCCCGGTGCGCCCTGCCGCGATGCAGCCGGGCACCCGTGCAACCCTGCGAGATCTGTTTTACGCCACGCCAGCCCGCCTCAAATTTCTGCGCTCTGATCGCGCCGAGGCGCAGGCTATTGCCGATGTGGTCAAGCGATTGGCCATGGCAGAGCCGGCGATTGCATTCTCGCTGCGCGACACCGTCACTGACCGGATGGTCTTCCAAGTTCAAGCTGAGCAAGGCGATATGTTTTCCGCGCTCCGAGGCCGCTTGGGCCAGATCATGGGCCGCGATTTTGTTGACAACGCAATTGCCGTGGATGCGGAACGCGAGGGGATAAACCTTACAGGTTTTGCAGGCCTTCCGACCTATTCGCGCGGCGCCGCCGTGGCACAGTATCTCTTCGTCAATGGTCGCCCCGTGCGGGACAAATTGCTGCTCGGCGCATTGCGCGGAGCCTATGCAGATTTTCTGTCGCGCGACCGTCACCCGGCGGTGGCGTTATTCGTGGAATGCGACCCGACGCTTGTCGATGTAAATGTCCATCCAGCGAAATCAGAAGTGCGGTTTCGCGAGCCGGCCATGGTCCGTGGCCTCATCGTTTCGGGTCTGCGCCATGCGCTGGCCGAGGCGGGGCACCGCGCCTCTACAACCGTATCCAGTGCAGCGCTCGGTGCCTTCACACCTGAACCAACCGGCCAGCCACGGGTCTATCAAATGGATCGCCCGCGCAATGCACCGGGATACTCCGGTCTGGCTGAGACCGCCACCATGTTTGAACCCCAGCCTTCGGCACGGGTCGAAGAAGACGCACCGCAGGTTGAGGCCCAGCATCGTCCCTTGGGCGCGGCGCGGGCGCAGTTGCATGAGAACTACATCCTCTCACAGACCGAAGACGGTTTGGTCATCGTGGATGCTCATGCCGCCCATGAGCGTTTGGTCTATGAAAAACTCAAAGCCCAGATGGCCAACACCGGCGTAGGCGCACAAGCGCTGTTGATTCCAGAAGTCATCAGCCTGTCCGAGGGAGATATGGCCCTATTGATGGAGCAAAACGCGACCTTGTCACAAATGGGTCTGAGCATTGAACCCTTCGGCCAAGGCGCCGTTGCCGTGCAATCCGTACCTGCTCTTTTGGGCCATGTGGATGTGCAGCGGTTGGTTTTGGATATTGTCGATGAGCTGTCGGACGGGGGCACGCAGCAAAGCTTACAAACGCAGCTGGATGCGATATTGAGCCGCGTGGCCTGTCATGGCTCGGTACGCACGGGCCGGCGGATGCAAGCCGATGAGATGAATGCGCTGTTGCGCGAAATGGAAGCCACCCCGCACTCAGGCCAATGCAACCACGGTCGCCCGACCTATGTCAGTTTGGCGATGAGCGATATTGAAAAACTGTTTGGACGCACATGATAGTCACCCCTGAAATAACCTTGATCTTGATGGCGGCCGCTGGCGGTTTTGCCCTTGTGGTGATGGTTTTACTATGGATGGTGGCCCGCGCAGCGGGGCGCGCGGCACAGGCCACAGCGCCTTTGACAAATCAAATGGAGTATCTCAACCAAAGAGTGCAGACCATTGGCGACGGGCAGCAACAATTGGCCGGTGGCCTGACCCAAGTTTCAGAGGCGCAAGCCGCGCAACAAAACAACATGCTTAAGTTGATGGAGGCTCGTTTGGCGGCGGTTCAGGAGCAAATGACGCTCAACCTGACCACAAGTGCCAAGACCACCGCCAATTCATTGGGCGAATTACAACAGCGTTTGGTCACAATCGACAAGGCTCAAGACACTATCCAAAAACTCTCTGGCGACGTCCTCAGCCTCCAAGATATTTTGGCCAATAAGCAGACACGCGGCGCCTTTGGCGAAATCCAACTGCAAGAGATCGTCAGCAAAGCGCTGCCGTCGGATGCCTATACTTGGCAAGCCACCCTACCCAATGGCAAGCGTGCCGATTGCTTGATCCACCTGCCCAATCCACCCGGCCCAATCGTCATAGACAGCAAATTCCCGCTAGAGGCCTATGAGGCCCTGCGCAACGCCACGACCGAACTGGATACAAAAGACGCCATCAAATTTATGCGAACCTCTGTGAAGGCCCATATCAAGGCCATTTCAGAAAAATATATCCTAGAGGGGACAACCGCTGATGGGGCAATCATGTTTTTGCCCTCTGAGGCGGTCTATGCCGAATTACACTCAAATTTTCCCGAGTTGATCCGCGAAGGCTTTGAAGCGCGCGTGTGGATTGTATCCCCCACCACCTGTATGGCCACATTAAACACGATGCGCGCAATCCTCAAAGATGCACGGATGCGCGAACAGGCCGGTGCCATTCGCACCGCTCTGCGGCAATTGCATCGGGATGTCGAGCTGGTGGTGGATCGGGTAGACAAGCTCAACACCCATTTCAACCAAGCGCGCAAAGACATTGAAGGCATCAGCACAGCCGCAGAACGCGCCGGGAAGCGCGCGCATAAATTGGACAATTTCGATTTTGAAGAAATTGAAGCGATTGATCCGGTTGCGCCTCTGCCGAAACTATAGTCCGAACAGAGATTGCGCCACCCGTGGGATCCAGGCGCTGAACCGCAGCGGAGCGTTGGTGGCAGCAAGACAGATACAATCATGTCCAATCTCTGCCACGGGCTTGTGTTGCAAATCCTCGTCCGCCACTTCAACGTCACCCGCCGCAAAGCGCGCAGTTTCATCGCGAAACGCCCCTTGCAGCACGAGTGTCAGCTCCGTGCCGCGGTGCCCATGATCCGGCACAGCCGCGCCGGCAGGAATGTAGAGCAAACGCGCGGTCGCGGCGCGAGATGTTTTTAACACAGCCTGCCGCACACCCAAGCCGATGGGCCGCCATTTCACATCACTCAAACCACCGCCAATATAGGCGCTCAAGGGATCTGGTACATCATTACCCGCCGGCGCAGCTGCCGCGACTTTCGGCCCTTTGGCAATCAAAGCCATCGTCTTGGCCAAGGCCGCGTCGGCCAAATCTTCAGTGGGTTGGTCGTGCAAAAGCGCGCCGCCAATAGAATCAAAACTCTGCGCAGCGGCGCGGCATTCATCACACATCGACAGATGCGTGGCGACAACCAGATTAAATGCCTCCGGCAGGCTGCCTGCGGAGTAGCCGATCAAAAGTTGATCTGAAAGGTGATGGGTGATCTTGTTCATTGTGTTCATTTCATCGTCTGGCGGAGTTTCGATAACGCCAATCTAAGGCGCGATTTGATTGTGCCAAGGGGCAGGCCGGTTTCAGCCGCAATTTGTCCATGACTGAGGTCGCCAAAATAGGCTTTTTCGATCAGTTCTCGCTGCTGACCAGGCAAGGCTTGCATGGCTTGGCTCAACTGCTCTGATTCTTGTTGCATCACTATAATATCAGAGGCTTCCGGCTCCGCTTCAGGACCCCAGGTCAGCTCCTCTGGCTCGGGGCGCCGTTGCTTGCGCAAAGCATCGATATTTTTGTTGCGTGCGATGGTGAAGATCCAAGTGGAGACACTCGCTCGGCTGGGATCAAAGAGATGTGCCTTATGCCAAAGGGTGGCCATAACCTCCTGGGTGCAATCCTCTGCCATGCCCGGCGCGGCACCTGACTTCATCAAAAAGGCTTTCACCCGCGGCGCAAAATATCCGAAGAGTTCAGCAAAGGCCTGCTGGTCTTGGTCTGTCTGAATACGCTTCAGATGATCAACCCATATATTTTTCGGGATGGTTTGTGTCACGGCGCGAAAGTATGCCCTTTGATCGTCAGATACATTTGAATTAAGCACAGCATAGGCCAATGGGCGCGCAGATGCACCCGTTTCTTGCGCTATGTCCAAATTCATTCTCATGTAGTAGTTACGCAGTATCAAACCAATTGGATCACAGAAAACTTGGCTGTTTTAAAAGTAATCCAAAACCACGCATTCCGCGTAACAAGTTTCATGTAATAATAAAGGACGTGCTTATGCCATTTGAGACTGCCCCTGTGGGCTCTAAACGCATTGCGGTAATTGGTGGTGGCATTTCAGGCATGGGGGCAGCCTATCAATTGCGCGAGCAGCATCAGGTGGTCTTGTTTGAGGCCGCCCCAAGGCTCGGCGGCCATGCGCGGACCGTAATGGCCGGTAAAAACGGCGATTTACCGGTGGATACGGGGTTTTTGGTGTTCAATGATGTGAATTACCCATATTTAATTCGCCTGTTCGCAGAGCTGGACGTTCCCGTGATGGACTCAGATATGAGCTTCGGCGCGTCCATTAACGGCGGATGGTTGGAATATGGGCTCCTGGCCCCTAAAGCCGTGTTTGCCCAGCCACGCAACATCATTCGGCCAAAATTCTATGGCATGATTCGGGACATCTTAAAGTTCAACAAACGCGCCAATAGCGAATTGATTGATTCCACGATTACCATCGGTGAATTGGTCAATGAATGGCAGCTTGGCGATTGGTTTCGTGATTATTACCTTACCCCATTCACCGGCGCAATTTGGTCCACGCCCATCACGCAAATCCTTGATTTTCCGGCGCAGGCAATGATTAATTTCATGAAAAACCACGCCCTTCTCGGCGCTGGTGGTCAACATCAATGGCGCACGGTGCGCGGCGGCTCGCGCGAATATGTGAGCCGCCTTCAAAGCGCCTTGACGCGGGCCAATGTTGACATTCGCCTGTCGAGCCCTGTGGCCCAAGTCCGGCGCAACCCTCTGGGGGTTGAGTTGCAAATGACCGATGGCAGCCTTGAAGCATTCGACGAGGTGATTTTCGCCACACATTCAGACATCACGCTCGCCATGCTCAGCGATGCGAACAATCTCGAACATCAGGCTCTGGCCGCAGTGAAATATCAGCCCAATGAGATGGTGCTTCATGGGGACAGCTCCATCATGCCCAAACGCCAGGCCGCTTGGGCGTCATGGGTTTATACGGAAGATAAAGACCGGCAATCAGACCGCATTGATCTGACCTACTGGATCAACCGTTTGCAAAGCCTGCCAAATGATGACCCCTGCTTTGTCACCTTGAACACCCAGCGCGATATTGATCCCGCCTTGATTTATGATCAATACACTTTTCATCATCCGGTCTTCGACACGGCAGCTTTGAAGGCGCAACAGCTTATCAGCGATATCAATGGCGCAAATCATACCTGGTTTTGCGGCGCTTGGATGCGCAATGGCTTTCACGAAGATGGGCTGGCCACGGGCATAGAAGCGGCCCGTAGGTTGATGGCGCAAAATGCCACAATTCTGGCCGCCGCCGAATGACCTGCCTCGACCATATCAAGGCGCATACCTATCACGGGCGCAAAGGGCCAGTTTCCAATGCCTTTCGTTATGCCATAGATTATGTGCTGATTGATTTGGCCGCAGACCTTCACCTGCCGCGCCTTTTTTCGCGCAACAGGTTTAATCTGATGAGCCTGTTTGACAGCGATCATGGCGGCGCCCCCAAAGACGGGCGCGGCTTGGCTTGGGCGCGCGATGTCTTAACGGCGCGAAATCTACCGGGCCAAGAGCGGATTTTACTTTTGGCGCAACCAAGGGTGCTCGGTCATGTGTTTAATCCCGTGAGCTTCTGGCTCTGCTTGGATGCGCAAGACAAACTGCGGGTGGTGATTGCCGAGGTCAGCAACACTTTCGGCCAAAGGCACAGCTACCTTTGCTATAAAGATGATCTGTCCCCCATCACGGCCAAAGACAGGTTGCCTGCGCAAAAAATCTTTCATGTCTCCCCGTTTCAGCCCGTAGAGGGTGATTACAGGTTCCAATTTGACATCACCGCGCAGCGCATCGGAATTTCAATTGAATACCTGCGCGCGGGTGGAGGTCTGATTGCAACGCTGGTCGGACCACGCCAGCCCCTGTCCAATGTCTCAATTCTCGGTGGGTTTCTGCGGCGACCGCTCGGCTCTCGCAGGGTTTTGGCTTTGATCCACTGGCAGGCGGTCAAACTATGGTTGCGCAAGGCGCGATTTCGCTCCTGCCCAGAGGTTCCACAAAGCGATATAAGCCGATGACCGCAAGCGCCTCTCAGCCGGCTCTGCCTGCCTTTGCGGTTTTTTCGGGTTTTTTGGCCGCCGCTGGCATTCCGATCTATATTTTCGCACCCAGTTTCTATGCGCAAAACTATGGTACGGGATTGACGGCCATCGCGGCGGTGTTGTTTTGGTTGCGCCTGCTGGATGCGGTGCAAGATCCCCTGTTTGGTTGGATCTCTGAACGGCTGGGCCGCGACCGCAGGTTTTGGATAGGGTTTTCAGTTTTCATCCTGATTGGATCTTTAATTTTGTTGTTCGCCGTCCCGCCACGGACCGCACCTTTGCTATGGTTCGCCCTCTCAATGACGGGATTATTCAGCGCTTTTAGCTTTCTGACGATAAATTTCTATGCTCAAGGGATTTCGGCCGCCGCGCATCTGCCTGGCGGGCATATGCAACTGGCGGCTTGGCGCGAAACCGGCGGGCTCATTGGGATTTGCTTGGCAGCCGTAGCGCCCACCCTGCTGATGGTCTGGACCGCCGCACCTATGGTTGGCTTTGCCCTTGGATTTGCCGCCTGTGGGCTCTTGGCCTCTTGGATGATGCGGCATCAGTGGGGCGGCACGGCCCCGCGTGCGCCATCCAACTTCGCATTCATCTGGCGCGATCATCTGGCACGCCGCATGTTGATCTTAGCCTTCGTCAATGCAATGCCCGTGGCCGTGACCTCAACGCTGTTTTTGTTCTTTGTCACCCATCGGCTGCAAGCCGGCGCTTGGGCTGGCGGATTGCTGCTCGTCTTCTTCCTCTCAGCCGCCGGCTCAGCCCCGCTTTGGGCCAAAGCAGCCCAGCGGTTCGGCACGCGCCGAAGCTTGATCTTCGCCATGGGCCTGGCCATCGTCGTCTTCGCCCTGGCGGCATTTTTGCGCGGTGGCGATGTGGCTTTTTTTGCACTGATCTGCATTGCCTCAGGTGCCAGCATCGGCGCTGATTTAACACTGCTACCCGCCGCCTTCGCGCAGCGATTGGCCGTCATCGCACCCAACGGCGGGGAAGGTTTTGGGCTGTGGTCTTTGATGAGCAAGTTGACCCTGGCCGCCGCCGCCATAGCTGTGTTCCCAATCCTGGACCGGGCAGGATTTGACGCCTCAGCCCCCGAACAAACCGCGCAAGCTCTATCGACCCTAACTTTGCTCTACGCAGTTTGCCCGCTCATATTAAAACTGGTTGCGATCGGCTTGCTGATCAAAACCCCTTTGCAGGATGAATAGATATGACCATGACTTTCATCATCTTGGCCGCACTCGCTCTGGCGCTTGGCCTGCGCTATGCAACCGGCTTCAGAGCCCAGCGCCCGCAGCACTATGTCGCCAGCACGCCGGTATTCGACATCAAAGAGGTCCTCAAAGGTCCGATGCTCTGTGAAGGGGTGATCTATGGTCCCTTTGGCCGCGTCACCACCCGCTTTGTCGCGCAGATGCATGCAGAATGGCAGGGCAACGAAGGTCGCATGACCGAAGAGTTTCACTACGACAGCGGCACTATCCAGCACCGCGAATGGACTTTGAAACTCAATGAGGATGGCCAAATTCAGGCCACTGCGCCAGATTTAATCGGCGTAGGCCACGGGCAACAATCGGGCGCAACGGTGATGCTCTCCTATGAAATCAAGCTCACTGAAGAGGCCGGTGGCCATGCGCTCAAGGTCACAGATTGGATGTATCTTATGGAGAATGGCGCGATCATGAATCGCAGCCAGTTTCGGAAATTTGGCTTCAAAGTTGCAGAATTGGTCGCCACCATGCGGCCCCTGCCAGCGGTCTGATCGAAGATGAATTATGCTGCAAAACGCTACTGGCTGATCGGTGCCAGTGAAGGGCTTGGCCGTGCGCTCGCTCACAAGATGAGTGCTGCCGGCGCAGAGCTCATTTTATCTGCCCGATCAGAAAAACGTTTGCAGTCCTTGGCCGATGCTCTGCCCGGACCGGCAGAGGTTCTGCCTCTAGATTTAGCCGATAGCGCATCTGTTGCAGCTGCCGGCGCGCGGCTGGGTCATGTGGACGGGTTGGTTTTCCTAGCGGGGGTCTATTGGCCTATGCCGGCGCAAAACTGGAATGGCGCGCAGGCGCTCGCCATGGCCGATATCAATTTCACAGGCGCGTTCCGAGTGCTGGATCAAGTGATGGACTCATTTCTGGCACGTGATGCCGGGCATATTGTGCTGACCGGCTCGCTTTCTGGGTTTTGTGGTCTACCCGGTGCGATTGGATACGGTCCGTCAAAAGCAGGGATTATGGCCTTGGCGCAAAGCCTGCGCGCGGATCTGCACCGCACGGGGATCAAAGTCCAACTGGCCAATCCCGGCTTTATCAAAACCCGCCTGACCGACAAAAATACCTTTCCGATGCCCTTCATCATATCGCCAGAGCAAGCTGCCGACCATATGCTGCGCCACATGGAAACGACACGATTTCAATACAGCTTCCCGCGTCTGTTTTCTTGGGTGTTTCGCGGCGGTCGTTTTCTGCCTGAAAGGCTCTATTTCAAAATTTTCGGCAAGAGCTGAAGGCTTTAAGAGGCCGTGCCTGTGCCCAACTTTGCTATATGCTCGTCAAAACACGCCGCCGCTTTGCCCCAAACACCCTGCGCCATATCGTGCAACCCCAGAAGGCTTGGCAAAAGCTGAGCGGCAAAATCTTCAGAACTTTCGCGCGGCAAGAGGGACGGCAAATTATCAATCGCCGTCACGTCCAAAATCGGATTTTCGTGCACGCGCAGGGCGGGATGCTCCCAGCTTGTGGTGCAATCATAAACTTTGATGGGAGAAAAGGCGCTGCTCGGGTCGCATGCGATGTCGCCAATCACCCGAAGTGCGCGCGGGGCGCCCGCGGCAGAGGCTGGCACAAAAACCGGAGTTGAGGCATTGGCAAGAATGCAATTGAGGAAAATGTCATGGGCTAGAATTTCAGGGAATGGCCCTCCCTTTGCGGTTTGCGCCATATCCCAACAGGTCACCTCAGAGCCCATGGCGAGACAAAAATCACGCGCTCCGCTGCCCACCCGGCCCAGCGCACCGATAATGATCACCTTGGGACGGGCATCCGTGCCAAGATCTTTGTCAATATGGTCTTGCAAGGCCCCCGCAGAGGCAAAGCCCGTCAAAGGGGCGCAAAGCGCACCGCTGCGCGCCGCCGCCCAACATTTGAGCGCAACGGCCGCCCCGGCATATCCAGCCCAATAGCCAAAAGCCGCGACCCGGCGTCCGGTGTCATCGGTGAGATACTCCAGATCATAGAGCCGCCCGCCGCCGCGCTCAAACCGCTTGAGCAAGCGCGCGCCGTCCGGCTGGCCTTTATAGGCATGACCAAACATAATGTGGCGATGCACCAGCGGGCTGTCGTCTTCCGGCAGCTCTTTCAAGCCAAGGATAATTGCATCTTTGGGGGCGTTGCGCCAAGAACCCATGACGGCCAAGCTGCACGCCGGGTAATCGGCAAGTGGAATGGCGCGGGTCGGATCTTCTTCCAAGGTTACCCGAAACCCGGCCTGAATAAGTTCCGTCACGCCGCTCGGGGTCACGGCAACGCGCCGCTCATTTGGGCGCTCTTCGGCACGAATCCAAATATGGGTCATAACAAACCTTTCTCAGCGATCGTCGCAACCGAGGGGCGCGCGGCGATGGAGCGTTGCAGCTGTGCCAACTTGGGGTAGTTTTGGATCTCTACCCCATCGCCAGCGAGCCATTGCGTTATGGCAAAAAGATGGGCGTCTGCCGGGGTGAACTCAGCCCCGAATATATACGGCCCGACGATGACATCTTCCACATAAGCACAGCTGGCCGCCATGGTCTGCGGAACTTTCGCTCTCATATCCTCATAAGAGGATTCCAGATCAGCCCAGCGATAGCCACGCATTTTATGCGCATGATTGATATGCATGGTGGCGGCGAGATAATAGGATATCTCCCGATGCTTGGCGCAGGCAAACGCGTCCTTTGGCAGCATATGCGGGGCGATATATTCCAAGATCGCCGCGGTCTCGGTCAATATACCGCCCTCAGTGACCAAAGCCGGAACGCGGCCCTTCGGGTTGATCTCCAAATAGGCCTGACTGCGCTGATCTTCAGCGGCAAAATCAATCAAACAGAGCTCATAATCGGCCCCCACTTCCTCTAACACAAGCGCAACTGCGACGGAAATGGTGCCTTTGGTGGCGAAAAGTTTGAGCATAACCTGTCCTAATTCGTTTATTAAATTACAGTCCGCGCATGGCGGCGGTCGGAGGCATCTAAATGCGGCGTGCCATTATAGCTTGCCATTTGCGTCACGCCTTGTGCAATTGAAAACCGATGTATCGAAGAATTATGAATAGGCAGCATCACCTGGGCAAACCCCTCCGGCCCCAGAGATAGATGCCGGGCAATCGCCATGCCAATCACACCGCCCGAGGTGACCACCAAACTGCGGCCACCAAGCTCTGTGAGCTCCGACATCACTTGACCGAAGCGATCTGCAAAACTGCGGTAGCTTTCATGGGCATTGTCCAACTGGCCCGCATGCCAGGCGGCGAAAAGCTGAGGCACATGCTGGGCAAATTCTTCCGCTGAGCTGGGTAAAGGTTTGCGCGTTTGCGCCTGATATTCTTGGGCCAAGTCAAAGTAGCGCAGCTCATTCACCCGATGATCAATCTCGATGCTCTGCGACAGGCCTAATCCAGCGGCGGTCTCCTGATGCCGCCGAAGATTGCCACAAATCACCCGATCAAATTCTGTTCCCTGCGCGCGTAGATAATCGCCCAGCCAAGCAGATTGTTGATGCCCCATGGACGAAAGCTTGTCATAGCTTTCCTCATCTTTGGCACCGGTATTGGCTTGTCCATGGCGGATCAGTATAATTTCACATTGGCTCATGTCCCTGAGTTAGCCCGCTTTGCCGGTTTTGCCAATCAGCTTACAATGATGTGCATCGGAAACCTGCCTTGGCGCAAATTTGGCCATGCCTGTCGCGTATGGCATCTATTCTTAGCAAAAAACTGGTCTAACAAGAGAGAGATTCGCAGGAGACGTTCGATGTCAAAGACAGTCACATTCACCCTTGATGGCGCAGAGGTTTCAGCCCCTGCAGGACAAACGATATGGGACGTCACCAAAGGCCAGGGCTTTATCATTCCGCATCTATGTCACCGCGACGAGCCGGGATACCGCTCCGACGGCAACTGCCGCGCCTGTATGGTAGAGGTGGAAGGCGAGCGGACGCTGGTGGCCTCCTGCATCCGACCTGTTGCCGAAGGCATGGTCGTGCACACCCGTTCAGAGCGTGCCAAACAGGCCCGCCGCATGGTGATGGAAATGCTGGTTGCAGATCAGCCAGAACCGGAAGTCGCCCATGACAAATCCAGCCACCTTTGGGAGATGGCTGCGGAGCAAGGCGTCCTCGAAAGCCGCTTTCCAAAACTCGAAGAGGGGCGCATTCCCCTGCTGGACGACAGCCATGTGGCGATGTCAGTCAATCTCGACGCCTGTATTCAATGCGGCCTCTGCGTGCGCGCCTGCCGCGAAATTCAGGTCAATGACGTAATCGGCATGTCGGGCCGGGGGCATGATGCCTATCCGACCTTTGATATGGCAGACCCCATGGGTGAAAGCAGCTGCGTGGCCTGCGGAGAATGCGTACAGGCCTGCCCCACAGGCGCACTCTTGCCAGCCACAGTCACCGATGAAAACCAGATCGGAGACAGCAAAGATTTTGATCATGAAGTCGAGAGTATCTGCCCCTTCTGCGGTGTGGGCTGTCAGGTCAGCCTCAAGATCAAAGGCGATCGCGTAAAATATGTCGAAGGGATCAATGGCCCGGCCAATGAAGGACGCCTCTGCGTCAAAGGCCGGTTCGGATTTGACTATATTCACCACGATCATCGCCTGACCAAACCGCTCATTCGCAGGGAGGATGCACCGGCCAAGGGTCTTAACGTAGATCCGGGCAATTGGGGCGATGTCTTCCGCGAAGCGAGCTGGGAAGAGGCATTAGATCTTGCCGCGGGTGGTCTGGCCAAACTCAAGCAATCTCACGGCGGCGCCTCTGTCGCTGGCTTTGGTTCGGCGAAATGCACCAATGAGGAAGCCTATCTATTCCAAAAGCTCATCCGACAAGGCTTTGGGCACAACAATGTGGATCACTGCACCCGCCTGTGCCACGCCTCCAGCGTCGCGGCCTTGATGGAAAACGTTGGCTCCGGGGCGGTCACCGCGACCTTTAACGAGATTGAAAACGCCGATGTGGCGATTGTCATCGGCGCAAATCCGATCGAAAATCATCCCGTTGCGGCGACCTATTTTAAGCAATTCACCAAGCGCGGCGGAAAGCTGATTGTCATGGACCCGCGCGGCCAGGCGCTCAAACGCTTTGCCAGCCATATGCTGCAATTTCGACCCGGGGCGGATGTCAGCATGCTCAACGCCATCATGCATGTGATCGTTGAGGAAGGGCTCTATGATCAGCACTATATCGACGCCTATACAGAAAACTGGGACGCAGAGCGCGCCCATCTCAAAGGCTTCAGCCCAGAAAAAATGGCCGATATCTGCGGCATTGACGCTGAAACCCTGCGCGATGTGGCGCGGATATTTGCCGGCGGTAAGGCGGGGATGATTTTCTGGGGCATGGGTGTGTCGCAGCATATTCATGGCACAGACAATTCGCGCTGCCTGATCAGCTTGGCGCTCATGACCGGGCATGTGGGCCGGCCGGGTACGGGGCTGCATCCCCTGCGCGGGCAAAACAATGTACAGGGTGCGTCTGACGCAGGTCTCATCCCGATGTTCCTGCCCGATATGCAAACCGTGGTCAGCGATGATGTCCGTGCCAAATTTGCGACGATCTGGGCCCGCGATGGCGGCGTAAATGAACCGCTGGACCCCAACAAAGGTCTCACCGTTACCGAAATCATGGATGCTGTGCACGGGGGCGATATTCGCGGCATGTATGTACTGGGCGAGAACCCCGCCATGTCTGATCCGGATGTGGCCCATGCGCGGGATGCTCTGGCCAAGCTGGAGCATCTGGTGGTGCAAGATATTTTTATCACCGAAACGGCCAATTATGCCGATGTGATCCTGCCCGCCGCCGCCTTTGCGGAAAAGAGCGGCACGGTCACCAATACCAACCGGCAGGTGCAATTGGGCCGACCAGCAGTCTCGCCACCGGGCGAGGCACGCGCGGATTGGTGGATCGAAGTGGAACTGGCCAAACGGCTTGGGCTGGGCTGGAGCTACACCCATCCCAGTGAGGTTTTTGCTGAGATGAAGCTGACGATGAAATCATTTGACAATATCAGCTGGGAACGTCTCGAAAACGAAAATGCGGTGACCTACCCATCGCTCTCGCCCACAGATCCGGGTCAGCCCATCGTCTTTGGTGATGGTTTCCCGCGGTTGGATGGGCGGGCGCGCTTTACCCCGGCAGATTTGATTGCCCCCGATGATGTGCCAGATGCAGATTATCCGATGATCCTCACCACGGGCCGGCAGCTCGAACATTGGCATACCGGCTCCATGACCCGGCGCTCGAAGGTGCTGGATACGGTGGAACCAGAGGCCAATTGTTCGCTCCATCCCTCCACCCTGCGCAAGCTCGGCGTGGCACCGGGCGGCTTGGTCCGCTTGACCACCAAACGCGGCAGCATCGAGATCATGGCCCGCGAGGATCGCGCGGTTGCGCCGGATATGGTCTTTTTGCCTTTCGCCTTTGTGGAGGCGGCGGCCAATCTGCTGACCAATTCCGCGGTGGACCCCTTTGGCAAAATTCCAGAGTTCAAATTCTCGGCGGTGAAGGTGGAAAACGCCCAGGATCAAATCGCCGCCCAATAGCGCCCATCAGACCGACATGCGGAATTTGAGCCTGAGCGCCAGGGCCATGAGAAACAAAAGGAATGGGCTGAGGATCGCGGCACAGGCGCTGAAAAAATGCAGCACCTGCGGCGCGGCGCGTATGGCGTTGAGGGTCTCTGGTTCAACATATGCATGACCGCTGACCAGCGGCAACATCCGCCCACCGCTGTGGTAAATCACATCCCAGGTCGTGAGCGCCGCCTCCTGCGCGGCCCATCCTTGCCAGGCGGCAAAGTTGAAAACCCACAGCCCAAACAGCGCCAGAGCCGGCCGGCCAATTGAGGTGCCATGATTGCAAATCCAGCCATAGGCTTTGCGCAAAAACCGTTCAAATGATGGCTCTGCCGCCTCCGCGCGGCAAGCAAGTTCCCGCCGGATCATCTCTTTACGCAGCTCTAGCTGCCCGATTTTTTCAGCTTGGGTGCGGATGTATTCGTAGGAGGTGATATGGCGAAGCAAAGTGTCGTCGATACTGGCTACAGGCCTCTTTGGACCATTTCTTTTTGGAATTTCTGGCCAAGTCACCGCATGAAAGTGACAGGCCGGATGAAAGTTTCGACCGTGGAAGAAAGGGGTCATTGTTTTAAATAGTGCATGGTTAAAATCTGCTGTAAAATAACCATCAGGCCGATGGCAATAAAAGCGAACCGGTCCACAAAAAGTGACGCTATCAAACGTAACATCTGCGCGGAATTGAGCCAGCATGAAATTGACTTCATCCAAAAATTTAGAACCTGAAAATGAGGCCCCTAGTTTAAAATCTGCACCAAAAAAATCAACGCCGCGCTCGAAACAACATTTTGTAAACCTGATCGTGTTCAAAAAAATTGCGCCTCTGAAATTTAACGCCTCTCTGAACCTATGGTTGTCGATCGTTATGTCCGGCCACATACTCCCGAAATCGGTATCTGCCGGAAATAAACTTTTCGCAATTTCGAGGTCAGCATCAGACAATGGCGGCACGTGCTTCAACTCCGCACTGTCAACCCCCCACCATTTCATAACTCCTAAGCGCTGTTCCTCTGTAAGATTCGCGGATTGCAAGAACTTCCAATTTTCTTCAAACAAACACTTCATAAACCCATTCCAGCGGATGGATTGGAGTGGTGATTCTTGCGTCCAAAGGATCAGCTTCACCCAAGGGTTGTCGCTCTCCTCTGCCAAAATCTGGTCGGGTT
>ERZ1046568.258-NODE-258-length-46175-cov-8.090481_pt1 | contig 46175 bp, 48 predicted proteins | sample MGYA00383092_ERZ1046568 | MGnify/ENA primary metagenome ERZ1046568 (study PRJEB29581, sample SAMEA5548362) | metagenome | biome: marine; feature: coastal; material: water | depth 1 m | study: Short-term variability in the microbial, nano- and picoplankton dynamics... | reverse complement strand
ACTTGGTATTATTTTTTTAAAGAGCTATTGCTACACATGCTGTGCAACAAAGAAGCGAGAATTATACAGCAGCTCGCCGGACTGTCAATCTGTTATCACTAAATTCTAAAACTAATTTAGAAGCAGGGAATAAAATCAGAATGAAGATGTAAATTTGGTGGGCCGTCCGCGACTCGAACGCGGGACCATCGGATTAAAAGTCCGGTGCTCTACCAACTGAGCTAACGGCCCAAACCAAGCGCGGAATAATACCCGATTTATCAGAAATGGCAAGTATAAAAACACATAAGCAGTAAATAACGTTACCTCTTATGCCAAAAACAACCGACAGCCGCTATTGTTTGCGACTATTAGGCCATTACTTTATGTAACGTGTTGGATCTTCCAAACCCGCTTGTTTAAAACCTCGTTGTCTAAAACGACAAGAATCACATTTACCACAAGCTCTTCCATCAGAGTCTGCCTGGTAACAAGAAATCGTCTGACTGTAATCAATGCCTAAGCGCGTACCTTCTCGGATAATGTCCGCTTTTGTCATCCTCATCAAAGGCGCATGTATCGTCATTTTTTGCCCCTCAACACCCGCTTTAGTAGCGACATTCGCCAACTGTTCAAAGGCAGCGATAAATTCAGGCCTGCAATCTGGATAGCCAGAATAGTCAACCGCATTAACCCCAACAAAGATGGCTTGCGCTGAAAGCACTTCTGCCCAACCTAGCGCTATAGATAAAAATACGGTATTCCTAGCAGGTACATAGGTCACAGGAATCGCTTCTTCATACTGCTCTGGCAGAGCTATGCTTTGATCGGTTAACGCCGACCCACCAATGGCACTTAAATCAATATCAATGAATTTATGTGCAACAGCACCATTTTGACCAGACAGTGATTTTGCAGCATTCAGCTCAGCATGATGGCGCTGACCATAATTAAAGCTTAATGTGTAACATTCAAACCCTTGTTCTCTTGCCATGGCTAATGCTGTGACAGAATCTAAACCACCCGATAATAAGACAACAGCACGTTTCATCGGCCTGGCTCATCATTCCAAAGGTATTTGTGCATTTGAATTTGCATCCTAACGGCTAAATTGTCTGCCACAACCCAATCAGCTAGATCAGCAGGATTTAACAAACCATGTATTGGAGAGAATAAAACGTCACACTTTGCGACCAAATCATATTCCTGCAATTTTTCAACGGCCCAATCATAATCATCTCGGTTACAAATAACAAATTTCAACTGATCCGTTTGCTTTAACAATGCAATATTGTCGTAACGGTTTTTAGCTTCTTCTCCTGAGCCCGGCGTTTTCAAATCCATCACACAGATAACGCGTGGATCGACTTCACTGATATCCATCGCACCACAGGTTTCAAGTGACACTTCTACGCCAAGATCGCATAATGCTGTTAGCAAAGGAAAGCAGGTTTTTTGCGCCAATGGCTCACCACCGGTCACAGTCACATAACGGGGCTGATAAGTTTTAACTTCATCCACAATATCACTGATAGCCCTCTTCTCACCGCCGTGAAAAGCATAAGCAGTATCACAAAACGTACACCGAAGCGGACAACCCGTCAGCCGAACAAAAACCGTTGGTAAGCCAACCGTTCTCGTCTCACCTTGTAAGGAATAAAATATCTCTGTGACACGACACTGAAGCGACATAACAATCCTAGCTTAATTAGCTTCTTTTTGAATCCGTTCCAGACGCACTTTAGCTAACCGTGCTGCCGATGTAGTGGGGTATTTAGCAATCACTTTCTCTAAGTTTTGTGTTGCCACATCGACCTGTCCCAGCTCATATTGACTAAAACCTTGCTTCAGAATGGCATCTGCCACCTTGCTACTGACTGGAAATTGTTCTATCACTGTTTGAAATGCTGTAATCGCCGTATCAAAATTACGTAAAACGTAATTCGCTTCACCTTGCCAATAATAGGCGTTTGGTAAATAACTACTTTGTGGATATTCCTTAGGAAAAACCGACAAAGCAGCTATAGCTGCTTCATACTGACCGCCCCTTAAAGTCTGTAATGCCGCTTGATAAGCCGCCTCCCCATTTTCTACTGCAACGGGAGATACAACTTGTTCAGCAGGTGCCTGAACTTTCACATCGGGCTTTGTAACTGGTTTCGCGACCGACTTTTCAACCGCCTCAACTGATTTTTGAGGTATTTCAACACTTTCTGAAACAACAGGTTGTAATGTCGTCACACCCGGTGCTTCTTTTGGTGGCACAGCCAATACTTGTGATTGTAATCGCCCATCTAAATCAATATACATTTCACGTTGACGACGCTTCATCGTCTCTAATTGATGCCTTAATGTTTCATTATCACCATTCAGCCGTTGTACTTCGTTTTGCAACTGATCAACACGTCCGAGCAATGAAACCAAACCTTGTCCTTTAACTATGCGCTCTAGACGCGTGATGCGTTTCTGCATCTCTTCATCACCAGCCCAAACAGGCTGAATTGCCATTTGCGAGGCCAGCAAACTAACCATAAGCACTTTATCTAATACATTCTTCATCGTTTATCGACCTGTATACACTAACTCAACACGACGGTTATTCTGCCAATTCACTTCACCCTCTCCTTCACTTTGAGGGCGTTCTTGTCCAAAACTAATGACTTGAAATTGATTCGCACTTGCACCTTGAATCATCAAAATATGACGCATTGCTAAGGCACGACGTTCACCTAATGCCAAATTATATTCGCGCGAGCCTCGCTGGTCAGTATGTCCTTCAAGGCGAACCCTAGCTGTTGGGTTATCCGCTAAATAAGCTGCATGTGCTGCTAACGTCAATTGATCTTGTTCTCTAACTTCACTGCTGTCATATTCAAAATAGACAACTCGGTTCGACAAGGCATTGGCGGGATCATCTAAATCAGTGCTTGAATAACCATCTTCACCGACAATGACTTGCGTTTCAGCACCATCCCCAATAGCAGTACCATTAATACTATCGCCATAAAGACCTTCTGCAGACACGCCGCGATCTTCGACAATAACACCATCTTCACCGTCCATCAATCCATCATTGCCACTATCAAGGCCTAAGGTGTTACAGCCTGATAACCAGACTAATGCAAATGCAACTGAACTAAATTTAACTAATTTCATAGGAAGACTCCAGTTTGATTATTTATTGTCTGATTGGCGACCATGCCGGCTCACGCACATCGATACCTGTTTCAGCTAAACGCTGATGAAAGCTCCCGTCAACAGAGACTGCTGCTAAGATACCTTTGCCATTTTGCTCGGTAGCATACAGGATCAAATGACCATTAGGCGCGAAGCTAGGTGATTCATCCTTACCCCGTTCAGTTAAGACGTTCACCGCACCTGACTCTAAGTCCTGAACTGCGATATAAAATTTGCCATTAAAACCATGCACCATTGTTAAATATCGGCCATCTGGCGAAATATCCGGGGAGGCATTATAACGGCCTTCAAATGTTAATCTTTCAGCTCTCCCTCCTGTTGAGGGCACCTTGTAAATCTGTGGCCGACCCCCCCTATCTGAAGTAAACACTAACTCTCTACCATTTGGCATCCATACCGCCTCAGTATCTATAGCTTGCGAACTGTGGGTGACACGGGTCAACGCTCTAGTGGTAATATCCATCACATAAATTTCTGGGTTTCCACCTTTAGATAAAGTCATCGCTAATTTTCGACCATCAGGAGACCAACTTGGCGCACTATTGAGTCCTTTGAAACTGGCTAATGATGTACGCTTTCCTGATCGCATCTCCTGAACAAAAATTTCAGCTTTTCCATTCTCAAAGGAAACATAACTTAAACGCTCTCCTTCCGGCGACCAACTAGGGGATAAAATAGCCTGCTTCGATTGTAAAACTGTCCTTGGCTTTGCCCCATCTGAATCTGAAATTTGTAGGGCATAACGACGCGTACCATCGGGATTTTTCAAAACAGATACAAATGCCAGCCGCGTTGAAAAAACACCTTTCTCACCTGTTAATGCCTGATAAACCTGATCGGCAATCTTATGTGCTACGCTCCTTAAACTGGCTGCAGGCGCTTTATAACGCCTACCAACTAGCTGCTGGGCTTTATAAACATCAAATAATTGAAACTGTACTTCATATGTTTGCTCGTCAAAGCTGCTTACCTTACCGACTAGCAATCCTTCTGAACGTAATAAACGCCAATCTTTAAAATTGATCTCATTTTTCTCATGGGGTGTTGAAATTAAGTCTTTTTGTGGTAAAGAAGCGAAGCGACCACTTCGCTCTAAATCATTTTTAATAATAGCTGAGATGTCTTCCTGAGGTATAAATCCTTCGTATCCAAATGGCACAACGGCGATCGGTAATGCCGCTTCTGAACCACCCGTAATTTCAATGACCAATTCGGCACGCGCTTGCCACGAAACTAATATGGCAAATAGCCCCAATCCCATTATTAAACGTTTGATCATGATTTGCCCTCTATTTAGGCTTAAAAACAAATGTAAAATCTCGTAACACCGCTGCCGCTTTTGGTTCCGTGGGTTGCGGCCAAGGTGCTGCTTTAAAAACGGCAGATTCAGCCGATCGGTCAAAAATAGCATTACCACTGCTTTTAACAATAACGACCTGTTTGACATCACCACCCGGCAATAAACTCACGCGTAATGTACATTGCATGCCTTTTGTTGCATTACTAGGCTCACTCCAATAGCGTTTGATACGCTGACGAATCATCCCCATATGTTGATTCACCATGCCCGAGATACGACGTTCCTCTCGTTCACGTTCTTCTGCTGCTAAACTTTCTTGGAGTAGACGATCTGCTTCTTCTTTTTTCCGCCTTTTCTCTTCGGCTAAACGTTGCCTCTCCAGCTCTTGCCGCTTTTTCTCTTCAGCCGCTTTACGTTCTTTTTCCGCTTTTAGCTTTTTAGCTTCTTCCGCTTTCCGTTTCTTTTCTTCTTCTTGCTGTTTTTTCTTCAACGCTTCCGCTTTTTTTTCTTCTGCAAGGCGTTCTTTCTCAACTTCAGCTTGCCGTTTTATTTCTTCTTCCTTCTTTTTTTGTTCGGCAATTTCCTGTTCACGTTCTAATTCGAGCTGAAGTTGTTTTTCTTGTTCGATACGTTCTTGTTCTTTCTGACGTTCTCTTTCTACTCTTTCTTTCGCCGCTTTTTCCTCAGCTTCCTTTCGTTTAATCTCTTCTAAACGTGATTTTTCCTTGGCTTTTTCTTGTTCAAGCCGAGCTTGCCGTTCAGAAATATCATCCAGTACTTGCTGCTCATCCAGCACCGTCGCTTGAACAATATCGACAGCAGCCGGAGCAATCACTTTACTCGAGTCAGAACCAAAACCAATAAACAACATCGCCACTAAAATAATGTGTAAAGCAATGGCATAACTGCCTGCAATAATATTTTCTACCCAAGACTTTTTCATACGAGCTTAATTGTCACTCTGCTCCGTGGGTTGCGTTATCAAACCTACACTCGGTGCACCAGCATCTTGCAAAAGCGCCATCAATGCCACTACACGTCCATAATCAACGGCCGTATCGCCTTTCACCATTACAGGTGTGTTTGGACTACGGCCCAATACAGCACTGACTTTCGACCGTAATGCCTCTGATGCAATTGGCTTATCTTGCTGATCACCGATACCAATATAAAATAATCCACTGGCATCCACGGAGACTATCAAAGGTTCACTATTGTCGTCACTCGGTTCGACAGGGTTTGCACTGGCTTGAGGTAAGTCGACTTGCACACCTTGTGTCAGCATCGGTGCTGTAACCATAAAAATAATTAACAATACCAGCATGACATCAATATAAGGCACGACATTGATCTCACTCATCGGCTTTCTGCGTCGTCTTTGAGTATGTTCAGCCATAATTATTTCGCCGTTTAATCATGCTGACGTTGCAAGATAGAAGAGAATTCTTCTAAGAAAGTATCATAACGGTTAATCAAACGTTCGACTTCATGCGAATACCGGTTATAAGCAATAACAGCTGGAATAGCAGCAAACAAGCCCATTGCCGTCGCGATCAATGCTTCGGCAATACCGGGGGCGACCATACCTAAGGTCGCTTGTTGAACATTACCTAAAGCACGGAAAGAATTCATAATTCCCCACACCGTACCAAACAAACCAATATAGGGGCTAGTTGAACCTGCAGTAGCTAAAAAAGGTAAGGACATCTCAAGCTGATCCACTTCCCTTGCAAGCGAAATCCGCATCACTCTCTGAGCGCCGTCCAAAACCATTCCGGACTCAGACGCTGATTTTTTTAGTCGAACAAATTCTTTAAAACCGACTTCAAAGATACCTTCCATCCCACGGCTTGCATGCGGCCTAGAAGAAATATCTTCATACAATTTATTGAGTTCATTGCCTGACCAAAATTTGTCTTCAAAAGAGTCTGCATCTTGTTTAGCTTGAATCAATTCATTGCGTTTTTTGAAAATCAATAACCACGAATAAATTGAAATTGCGAGTAATGCCAACATCACCAGCTTCACTACCAAGCTGGCTTCTGAAATCAGCGTTATCATTGAAAGGTCAGCATTCACCTCGTAACTCCGTCAACATAAAAGAAGGAATCGGCATTGGCCGAAATTGATTTGCATTTAAACAAGCCACTCTGACCTCAGCTTGACATAACAGTTCATCATCACAGTAAACTTTCTGTTCAAAGACCAAACTCGCCCGCACTGCCGATACCAATTTATTCCGAATAAGCAAAGCATCATTAAATCGTGCTGGCCGTTTAAATTGAATTTGCATTGAATGAACAGCAAAAATACATTGATGCTGCTCAATTAATACGTCTTGTTCAAAACCGAGACTCCGCAGCCATTCGGTGCGCGCCCGCTCCATAAAATTAAGGTACTGCGCATGGTAAACAACGCCAGCCGAATCAGTATCCTCATAGTAAACCCTAACTGGCCATTCAAACTCAGTCATTATGAGTTTTTGCAGCCTCGCCTGACAGTCCTAAATGCTGCCAAGCCCGCTTTGTCGCTACTCGACCCCGCGGTGTACGCATAATAAATCCTTCTTGGATCAAATAAGGTTCCAACACATCTTCAATCGTACCGCGCTCTTCACCAATTGCTGCGGCCAAATTATCAATACCGACCGGACCCCCATCAAACTTCTCAATAATGGCTTGTAATAACTTCCTGTCCAACATATCAAAACCATTATCATCGACATCTAACAGATCAAGCGCTTGTCTCGCCACTTCAACAGTAATCTGTCCATCGAATTTCACTTCTGCGTAGTCACGGACTCGGCGTAATAAACGGTTAGCAATCCGTGGCGTACCACGAGAGCGACGCGCAATTTCACCTGCACCACTGACATCGAGTTCCACCCCAAAAATACGCGCACTACGCTGCACGATGGTGCTCAAATCTCCGGGGGAATAGAATTCTAGTCTTTGCACAATGCCAAAGCGATCACGTAACGGCGATGTCAACGAACCCGCTCGTGTTGTTGCACCGACTAATGTAAAGGGCTCTAATTCCAGCTTGATAGACCGCGCAGCTGGTCCTTCACCAATCATAATATCGAGCTGGTTATCTTCCATTGCAGGATAAAGCACTTCTTCAACGATAGGACTCAATCGGTGGATTTCATCAACGAACAACACATCATTCGGCTCTAAATTGGTTAACAGCGCTGCTAAATCACCCGGGCGTTCTAATACAGGACCTGACGTTTGCTTTAAGTTCACACCCATTTCATTCGCAATAATATTTGCTAATGTTGTTTTACCCAGTCCAGGCGGACCAAAAATGAGAGTATGGTCAAGTGCCTCGGACCGCTTACGCGCTGCCGTCACGAATAATTCCATCTGCTCACACACAACAGGCTGGCCAATATAATCAGCCAAACGGGCAGGACGGATTGCCTTATCTTGATGGGCTTCATCAAGTTGAGCTATAGCAGAGATAAAGCGATCTTCCATCTCATTTTCCTACAAGGCCATAAAGAATGAATACATTATCTCAAACCCGCGCCATCTTCACACTGTTATTTTTAAACGTATCTGATCAATAAAAAATTGAGGTGATTTTTCTTTACTTACTTTGCAATGCTTGTCGAATCAGTTCTTCGGTATTCAAGTTTTCACCGTCCACAACTTTAACCATTTTATCGGCTTCAGCCGGTTTATAGCCCAATGCTACGAGGGCTTCGACCGCTTCATCTTTAGCACCTGCCAACTTAGCCGCCTCAGAGACAACAGGTTTCAGGCCCATCGCACCACTCACTTCTTTCAAGCGATCGCGCATTTCAATGATCAACCGTTCAGCTGTTTTTTTACCTACACCGGGTAACCGCGTTAAGCTCGCCGCATCACCTTCTTGTACACTCCGTGAAAAATCATCGACATCACTGCCAGATAAAATCGTCAGCGCCAATTTCGCTCCGACCCCATTCACTTTCAAAAGACTTCGAAACAATAAACGTTCTCGAACGGTCGCAAAACCATACAATAATTGTGCATCTTCTCTCACCACTAAATGGGTGTACAGGCTGACCTCTTCATCTATTGCTGGCAGATGACAAAATGTCGACATCGGTGCTGCCACTTCATAGCCAACGCCTTGTACATCCACCACTAAATCCGGCGCCTGTTTTTCAAGAATAATGCCACGTAATCGCCCAATCATCGACCGTATCGTCCTCCACGCCGAGAAGTTCGCATCCCCTCTGGCAATTTACTGTTTTTTGACCCACTGACATCAGCAAAATTAGCATGTGTCAAGGCACAAGCCAACGCATCGGCAGCATCTTCTTCAATCACGTCAGGTAAGGAAAGAATAATCGACATCATATATTGCACTTGGTCTTTTTTAGCATGGCCATTGCCGACTACCGCTTTTTTGATCTGCGTTGCCGTATATTCATGTACGGCTAAGTTTTGACTCACACCTGCACAAATGGCAGCGCCCCGAGCCTGGCCTAACTTCAAAGCCGAATCCGCATTTTTATGTAAAAATACTTTTTCAATGGCCATCATATCGGGTTGATAGCGTTCAATTAGCTCTGTTAGACCAACAAAAATTTGTCTTAGTCTATCAGGGAAGTCTCCATCTCCAACCATCAGCCGACCATTGATAACGTGCTGTATTTTTCGATTTTTAAGCTCAATAATGCCAAAGCCCGTTTTTCGAGATCCTGGGTCGATACCTAAAATACGGGGCATTGAGAAAACCTAATTACTCAGCATTCAATTGCGCCATGACATCATCAGAAAAATCAGCATTGGTATACACGTCTTGTATGTCATCTAAATCTTCAAATGCATCAATCATTGCCAATGCTTTCCCTGCATCTTGGACATCAAGTGCTACTCTTGTTTCTGGGTGCATTGTCACCTCTGATGAGGTTGCTTCTAAACCACTTTGATCTAAAGCATCTTTAACCGCAGCATAGTCTTCAGGCGCAGTGAACACATCAACGGTACCATCATCATTGGTCACAATATCTTCAGCACCGGCATCCAATGCGCCTTCCATAATAGTGTCTTCGTCCGTACCTGCAGGATAGGAAATAATCCCTTTTTTATTAAAAAGGTAAGCCACACTGCCGTCAGTACCCATATTGCCGCCACGCTTAGTGAACACATTACGTACTGCTGCAACCGTTCTATTACGGTTATCCGTCATGCAATCTATCATAATCGCAATGCCACTTGGGCCATAGCCTTCGTAACGAATTTCTTCGTATGTCACCCCTTCTAGCTCACCGGCACCACGTTTCGTTGCACGCTCGATCACATCACGTGTCATATTGCCACTCAACGCTTTATCAATGGCCGCACGTAACCGTGGATTATTATCAGGATCACTACCACCTTCTTTTGCAGCAACGGTAATTTCACGAATAAACTTAGTAAATAATTTACCCCGCTTCGCATCCTGAGCCCCTTTACGGTGCTGAATATTTGCCCACTTACTATGACCTGCCATGTTCTATCCTCATTTTCTCTATTTCTACGCTATTCGCTCAATGCTATTGAGTTAAGCGACGTGATCATTCCAATGACGGTAATCACCACTGCGACCATATACCTGGTCGAAATACATTGTTTGTAATTGCTCTGTAATCGGGCCGCGACTCCCATTACCAATCGCTCGGTTATCTAATTCCCGAATAGGGGTAACTTCTGCAGCTGTCCCGGTGAAAAAGGCTTCATCCGCAACATACACTTCATCACGTGTGATGCGCTTTTCGACCACTTCAAGACCAATATCCGCTGCCAACGTCATGACCGTCGCACGCGTGATGCCTTCTAATGCTGATGTCAGCTCTGGGGTATATAGTACACCGTCACGGACCATGAAAAAATTCTCGCCACTGCCTTCTGCAACAAACCCTTCAGAATCCAGTAACAAAGCTTCATCATAACCATCCGTTACCGCCTCTTGTAAGGCCATGATGGAGTTCATATAGTTACCATTCGCCTTCGCTTTACACATGGTGATATTGACGTGATGACGTGTAAAAGAAGAGGTCTTGATGCGAATACCATTGTTCATATTATCTTCGCCAAGATAAGAACCCCAATCCCAAGCAGCCACCATGACATGGGTACGCAAATTATCAGCCCGAATACCCATCCCTTCACTGCCATAAAAGCACATCGGGCGGATATAAGCTGATTCTAAATTGTTTTCACGGACAGCAATTTTCTGTGCTTCATTGATAACATTTTTATCAAATGGCATCGACATACCCATAATTTTCGCACTGCGAAATAAACGGTCTGTATGTTCTTGCAAACGAAAAATAGCAGGGCCTTGGTCGGTTTTATAAGCGCGGACACCCTCAAACACACCCAAGCCATAATGTAAGGTATGCGTTAATAAGTGGACTTTTGCATCTCGCCACGGAACCAATTGACCATCTAACCAGATAGTGCCATCACGATCTGCCATTGTTACTGCTGCCATAATCTCTACTTCTCTATTTTCGTGTCTTAAACTAGGTTTTCACCCAAACCAACGTTGCCAAATACTCGCGACTTGTGTCCGATACGCAGCCACCCGTTCAATCGGTACTACAATGGGCTTTTCCTGCAAAATACAATGATTCGCTAATTTACGATAAAAACGATATGCACCAGCCAACATATTACTGTCATGTTCGCTCAATTTTTCTGATGTTTTTAACGCCTCTAATACCCGGATATTATCGGTATAGACTAATAAATCCGGGCAATCTGAAGACCAGGCCAATGCAGCATATTGGACCATAAATTCAATGTCCGTAATACCACCTTCACCTTGCTTCAAATCAAATAATTCAGTCGTACTTTTATTCGATAGTTCGCGCATTTTAGCACGCATCTCGCTGACATCTTTTATCAAAGTCGTTAAATCACGTTTTTGAGCCAAAATTTCTGACCTAATCGCCCTAACCTGCTCTGATAATGTCGAATCACCAGCAACACAACGCGCCCGTACTAGCGCCTGATGCTCCCATGTCCATGCTTCATATTTTTGATATGCTTCAAAGCCAGAAACATCAGTCACTAATAGGCCTGATTGACCATTCGGACGTAAGCGCATATCAACTTCATACAATATGCCCCCAGTCGTCACCGTATTCATAAAATGAATCATCCGCTGTGCTAAACGGGTATAAAACACCAACGGTTCAACTGGTTTTTCACCATCAGTTAAACCGATATTCACTTTATCGTCAAAAACAAACACCAAATCTAAATCCGAGCCATAGCCCAGCTCTAGGCCGCCTAATTTGCCATACGCCAACACTGAAAAACCACATTGAGACAGATCATCATTGTCTGTACAAGGCGGGCGACCATGACGTGCAACCATATGACGCCATGACAACTCGAGGATCTGAACAAGCTGAATTTCAGCCAATTCCGTTAACTGATCACCTACTCGCATTAATGGTAATACCTGTGTGATATCAGCGGCAGCAACATGTAACGAAGCAATTTGCCTAAATTCACGTAACAACACCATCTGTTGCTCTAAATCAGTCTCCTCAGCTGTGGTAATACAAGCTGTCAATTTACGCACCTGTTGGCCACGATCTGGCACGTCATATAGCATTCTCGGATCCAATAATTCATCCAACAACATAGGATGCCGCGCTAATTGACTGCTGATCCATGGACTCGCTGCACACAGCTTAACTAACTGAGACAATGCCAAGGGATTCTCAACCAGCAACGACATATAAGCACTGCGTCGTAAAATACTCTCAACAAGGGTTAGCAAACGGTTCAGACAGTCATCAGGATTCGCAACATGTGAAGCAGCCTTCACTAATAAAGGTAATAATTTGACCAACCGTTGGTGTTCGATTTCACCTAAATTACGATAGTTATGGGTATCAAATAAACCTAATATTAAAGCCACACCCTGTTGTGTTTGCTCAAAACCTAATTCCGCTAAGTAGGCGACTTTATCATCTGTTGTCGATGAAAATAATGACGTCTCTTCTGCTGGTTGGGCATCGGCTTGTGGTGAGGTCAGCACCTGTTCAAAATGATCTTGCACCTGTTCACGGTGTTTATTTAAAACAAATAAAAAATCTGATGTCTTATCAAATCCCATCAAGTTAGCGATACGCAATAAACCCGCCTCATCATCGGGCAATAAATGTGTTTGCTGGTCAGCAAAAGCCTGTATTCGGTGCTCTGTCCGACGCAAAAATATATACGCCTGCTTTAGATCATCAACTGCTTGCTCAGATAAACATTGACGCTCAACAAGTAAATCTAAAACCGTCAAAATGGGGCGCTGTTGCAGTGGCTCATCGCGACCACCGTAGATCAGCTGAAAAACTTGGCCAATAAACTCGATTTCACGAATACCACCCACACCTAGCTTGATATTGTCCTCGACACCTTTTCGCCTCAACTGACTCACAATCATTGACTTCATTTCGCGCAATGAGTCAAACACGCCGTAATCCAAATAACGTCGATAAACAAAAGGCCGTAACAAGCTTCTCAGTGCGTTTTTTTCAGCATCATTACCCGTAATGAAACGTGCTTTGATCATCGCATAACGCTCCCACTCACGGCCTTGTGTTTGGTAATAATCTTCCAGCGAATCAAAACAACTCACCAGCGCGCCACTATCACCATGAGGCCGTAAACGCATATCAACACGAAATACGAAACCATCCGTCGTCACATTATCCAAGGCTTGAACTAACTTCTGGCCCAAACGAGTGAAAAACAGTTCATTGCTAATACTGCGGGGACCACCTTGTGTTTCACCCTGTTCATAAAAACTAAAAATCAGATCAATATCTGAGGAAAGGTTGAGTTCACCTGCACCTAACTTTCCCATACCAATAACGATCAGGTTCTGCTGCTCCCCAACTTCATTGAATGGCGTACCATATTGAACACAGTGCCACTGATATAATTTTGCTAAGGTTTGTCGAATACACGCATCCGCTAAGGCCGACAATTCTCGCACTGTCTCAGCGAGATCAGCCCAACCAGCCATATCTCGCCAAATAACCCTTGTCATTTCTCTTTGGCGAAAACGTCGTATTTGCTGATGAAGCTGAGTTTCGTCTGACACCTCTAACAGAAAGAACGCTAGACGTTGTTGATAGCCTGTCTCCTCATAACGTATTTCAATATCACCTGAATCAATAAGACTTTGTGCCTGCTCTTCAAAACGTTCCCCCCATTGACTGACAAACTGGCTCCCCATTAAAACCTGTTCCGCTGAATCAGTTAACGTACTTCCTTTAAGTAGACGCTGCCATTGCTCAGAGACTTGACCCACTTGCGCCATGAAATATCCTCATTCAAACATTAATTAATGTCATATTACCTTTTATTAACCAAAGAGAAACAACAAATCACTAAGCATTTTCAGCCCTCAATAAAGCAAATGACCACGACAACCTGCCAATAAATACATTACATTTATAAAACAAGAATTTCATGCATTATCTGGAGTCATGCTATTCATCGCCATACCAAACCTAATCACCACCACATGGAACCATTATGGAACTTGTTATATTCTTAGCCATTGGTGCAATTGCAGGCTGACTTGCTGGTAAGCTTATGAAAGGTGGTGGTGCTGGCTTAATCACTGATATGGTCATCGGTATTGTTGGCGCCTTCATCGGTGGTTTTGTTTTTAACCTAATCGGATTTTCTGCCAGCGGGCTTTTAGGCTCTATCATAACGGCAACCATCGGTGCAGTAATATTGCTCTATATTCTAAGCTTAATTAAGAACTAAACCCACAACAAGACGCCTATATCCAACCCTACAAAAGGGTTAGATATTTATGTTCGCTTGTCATATAACCACAACCTGAACACAATTTCGAAACAGCATCATTCTCCCCCATGGGGGGGGGTAGCTATCTGCTAATATGCACAGCTTAAATTCGAGCCCCAACCCGTAACCCAACAAAAACATTGATACTGGTATGAAAAAAACTGTCAAGTTCTTCTGTTTGTGTCTGCTATTCACGATACAAGTTCATGCGCTAGAACACATTGATACAAAGGATGGTAGTCGCCTTATAGGCAATTTAAAAAGTATCTCCAACGATACTGTGACCCTACAGACAGACTACGCTGGAGACATCACGATTCAACGCGATCAAATAAAGCAACTTTCCACTGAGCAAAGCATCTCCAACCGTCTATAAGATGGCAGCATCGTCACGGGAACGCCCAACTACCAAACAAATGACAATATGCTTTATATCGTAAATGATGCACGTTCAATCGAATTACAAATAACTGATATTACCGAAGCATGGTTATCTTCTGAACAAGCTCCTCAAATACTTCGCCTTGAAGAAGAGCGGCAGGCGGCGCTAAGAAAATGGCATTATGAAGCTGGCTTCGATATTGCCGGCAAGAAAGGTAATTCTGATGAGTTTGGTCTAGCTTTAGCTTTTGCCGCCAAATTAACCGGTAACAATGATACTTTCCTCTTTTATGGCTCCATAGAACAAGCCGAACGCGATAGCATCGATAGTTCTGACGAAACAATCATAGGCGCAGAATACACTGCCTACCAAATGATCCCTGAGGCTGGTATGTACGTTCAGAATTCGAGAAAGATGACTTCGAAGATATTGTTTAACGTACCATACTCGATGCCGGACTCAATATCGACCACTAAATTCCGAAGAACACTTGCTTGAATTACGCTCTGGTTTTGATTATTGCCATGAAAAATTTAATGATGGTATAACCGAGCAAACACCCACGATCGATTTTGGCTTGGCACATGATTGGCAATTTATCAGTTTGGCAAGAATGAAAAATAATATGACTTATACCCCAGCCATTGATGATTTTAATGACTATCTCATCACCCACGACTCAAGCATAGAAACTCCACTTGGCTTATCAGGATATTGGCAACTAAGATTAGGTTTAAGTAACGATTATAAAAGCCTACCAGCTGATGACAGGAAACACTTAGATACGAGCTATTATTCGAAACTACAATTGGCTTGGTAAAAGTCTCAATCATAAAAAAGGCCAAGCAACTGCTTGGCCTTATATCTTCCTTTAGCAAACTCAATTTAAGGATGAACCGGAATATATCCTTTTTGAATTTCATCAATCAAGAATTTCACCCCTGTTTGAACCACTTCAACACCTAGCAATAGCTCAGGGCGTTTGCCATGCTTTCTTTCTAGCGTATCTAATGTATTGCCACACACATAAAAACGTACACCATGTTCTTGCAGACTCGCAATACGTGATGTGAATTTATCATTTTCCCCTGCAAACACAAAAGGCACACCCACACCAAAAGCAATCACTTCAATATCAACCTTCTCTTGGCCATAGCGTTTAGTCAGATTATTAGCAATATCCAATACTGCCCGATAATGCACTGGCTCAGCATCACTCACTTGCATAATGATATGTGTTTCAGCAAACGGCTTATCATCATGTAATTCAGCTTGTACAAGTCCAATGCTCATTGCAAAAGCCATCAACCACATCATTATCTGTTTCATATTCTCTCCAATATCAAGTTATCACGCATTAACAATACTTCCATAAGTCCATTTTTATCAATATTTCAACAAGTAACAAGGTAATTTCCTTATATAGACATCTTCTACACTGCAAAATATCTCCATCACATCATACTAAGGTAAAATGAATCAAATACCATTTTTTTACAAGGCAACAACCATGAGTGAATCTGTTTCGTCTCCTGTTACCGATATCCTCCAACACAACGATATCGATTATGATATCGTGACCATTCCACTCACAGATGATAAAAAGCCCGTCAGAAATTTAGAAGCTTTGCTACATTCAGACGGCCGTGACCCTGCTTCAGTTGTCCGCAGTCTATTGTTCAAGACAGGTTCAGATACCTATGTCTTACTTGCCGTCGCAGGTGGCGGCCGTGCCGACTGGGGCGCAATTCGAAAACACCTTGGTGAGCGCAAACTAAAAATGGCTGATTTTGACCAAGTTGAAGATGCCACTGGTTATGTCATTGGAGCTGTCCCGCCTATTGCACTACCAGACACCTTAACCGTCATACGTGATAACAATATTGAGGACTATGACACCGTCATTATCGGCAGTGGCGTATTGGGCTACGCCCTTGCCTTATCAAACCAAGATCTCAAAACAGCCATGGGCGACAACACTCAAACCGGCCAATTCATCAAAGAAGAATGAAAAAAGGCGCCGAACTTTCCCCATGCAGACGCTATCGCTATGCTTTATGGCGCATCTGGGATGACTCAAAACCAACCGTGATGTTTATTGGGCTTAACCCATCAACAGCTGATGAGACGGTCGATGACCCCACTTTAATCCGTTGTATCAAGTTTGCCAAAGCTTGGGGTTATGGTGGTGTTTACACCGCAAACCTTTTTGCCTACCGTGCAACCCAGCCTAAAGATTTATTAAAACGTAAACGCGTCGTGGGGAAAGACAATGATTATTGGCTCCAGCAATTAGCCCATAAAACAGAGCTCATCATTGCTGCTTGGGGAAACGACGGACAATACCAAAACAGATCCGAGAAAGTAAAACAGCAAATTCAACCATTACATTATTTAAAAATGAACAAAAGTGGTGAACCTGCTCATCCGCTTTATCTCAAAGCATACCTCAAACCGACCTTATTTAAGGTTGCTGATTAATGGTCCAATCATAGTCGATAAATTCAACTTTATAATCTGCTGGGATAGCTACTTTCCTGTATCTGTTTATATACATTAGCAAATCTTGTTGATCCCCCGACACCACAAAATCTTTTGTATAAAAGTCTAAAATTTCGGAGACATAAACAACCTCATTATCACCATCAATTCGAAGGTGTTTCTCTTTATTAAAAAACTGCCAGGTCAACTCAGATAATTGCGCTTCTAATTCCGCTGCATCGAAAGGCACCATCGGTAATCTTGGACAGTCCTTCACCATGCAATTCAATGCAAAATGGATTCTCGGTTCATTTAAAGAGCGAATCACATCATTTTCATAGTCATAAAGCGAAGTCGATTCACCACCAATACGAATATCGCGTAATTTAAAAAAACTAAGACGCTTAAAAAAACTATCAAAATCTGTTAGTAATCCTTCATCAATAACGCCATACATCGCCAACGCATTGTATGTATTGATGTGATAAGCCAGCACATCCGCAGGGGTCGAAAATAATAAAGGATGTGATTGTGGACTCACCGTCGCAACGAAGTCGACATACGCTGATAACGCTTCCTTATCTCCTGCTAGAGCTGCAAAGTCGGTCTGACCTTCCTCATTTACAAAAGCCGTTAATACTTGAGTCCACTGGCCCAATGCAGTGTCATAATCTTGTTGTGTCATAGCCTGAACTGACGAAACCATTAACAAAGCCAACATAAAGGCCGCTTGCCTTAACACTAAGTCCAATTTAATTTTCACCACTGGCCTTTTTATACTTTGGCATCTCTGGAATAGGCACATAATGTTCTGTTGTGCCATCCCGCTTTTCTACTGTAAATGGCGTTAAAATAAAATCATCCCGTTTGGCATTATGTTCACACATCGATACCGGACCTTCCGCTGTCATCACCATAAATGAACAAGCATGGACACGTTCTTGAGCCAACTCATTAGCGTCCATAAAGTTTTGCATAAAGAAAGACAATTTATGCACTTGGCCCCTGCCCAAAACCAAATGTTTACCCATTTGTTTTATTTGTCCAGCAAGATAACTTAACGCTGGCCACCAAGTCCGTGGCTGCTTTAATAAAGTCATGCCATAGTCGATCATCACTTGATAAACAGGGACATGCCGATCAGCTCTAATATGTTCAAATGTGCTCAAAAACTGACCAAATAAATTCCGCTGACCAATCACTGGAAACACCTTATTATTAACCACTGTTGTCGGCATATAACTATGGCAATCAGGGTGACCAAAATCTACCACACCCCATGGTAGTGTTCTCGCTGTACCAGCCTCAATTTGTTTTTTCATTGACTTCTGCGTAATCAAAACATCACGCGAACCCCACTCACCTCGGCCTGTTTCTGCCTGCAATTGAAACGAAACCAAACCGATTTCAGCACTCTGTCCGATGAAAAAACGGACTAGGTTAGGAATATGGTGGAAGTTACCTTCGTGCACCGTAGTATTAAACACGACCATCAAACCCAAACCCTGAGCTCTCGCAATATAATCTTTGCGAATAGCATTCAAATCCATTTCTGTCTCATACCCTGCACGACGCTGGGTTGTATCAACATGGAAAGCCACATCTTGCAAACCAACCCCAGCCAATTGTGAAAGCAATTTTCTCGTCGCAGCAATACCGTTAGTGAATAACGCGGGATATAAACCCAATTCAGAAGCATAGCGTACAATCTCAATCAGTTCGCTATGCTTACGTAATGTCGGATCACCACCGGTGATTTGCACATGTGTCCCTTTCCCATAATGCGTTAGCACATCATCCAAACGCTTAAACACTTCCTCAATAGGAATATCTGAAACGGATTGCGAGTGCTCTGACAAATAACACAAGGTACAATCCAAATTACAGCGCTGAGTTACTTCCACAGCCACACACCCAATCGTCTGTGTTCTGCCTAATACTTGGTTAGCCGTATAGTGTTCACCCATTCTTTCCCGGGTATTCGCCAACATGTCTTCACGATGATTAATAATCTCTCTCCTACCCTGACTCATCACTTATCATTATTGACGCACCAGTAGCCTTTAATTACATCTTACTGAAATCCCGAGCAAAAAAAAGCCCTTAAACATCAGGGCCTTTATATTTCTTCTACATGATGATTACAGGCTAAGCCGATGAAACACATGTCTATACAGCGCTAGCATTGTGTGCCTCAGCTTTAACAGACGCTAGCAATATCTGGATAGGGTGCTTAATTTGTTGCTGTTTAAATCGTTTCACCTGGCTCCGACACGAGTAGCCTGTGGCTAATAGCTCCATATTCTCAGCAACCTGATCAAATTGCGACTGCCAAGATTGTTTAAAAATCGTTTCAGATGTCTGTAAATTTCGTGCTTCATGCCCGTAAGTACCTGACATACCACAACAGCCAACGGAAGGCATACTAAATGATAATCCTCTTCTCTCAAACAGCTTCGACCAAAATTGCTGGCTCGCCTGAGCATTCGTTCTTTCAGTACAGTGTGATAATAATCGATAGTCTTGCTTTAACGCAGTATTAACACCTTCAGGTAATACCTCCAGCAACCACTCTTGAGGAAGTAGCACCTCCGGTAAATCCTCGCCCACTACAGCCGTATATTCTTGCCGATAGACTAAAGTCATAGCAGGATCAAGCCCCACTAAAGGGATATCAAATTCAGACAATTCGCTTAATGCTTTACTGCTCTTCTGTGCTGTTTTATCAAACCATTTACTAAACCCTTGTACATGTAATGGCTTACCATTTGGCTTTAGTGGCGCTAACCAAACTTGATATCCCAATTGTGCGACTAGCTCAATCGTATCCGCGACGATATCGCTATCAAAATAGCGCGTAAAGACATCTTGAACCACTATCACACTGCGTTGCCGCTGTGGCTCGCTCAGCTGAGACAATGCTGTTGTTGAGGCAGGCTGAACATCCCAACGCTTTATCGTGTCCATTAACTTTTTCTGATCACTAATGGTCGGCGTATCCACCATGCCCAATAACTTAGTAATGGCCTTATCTACCAAAGTTTGTTTAATCAAACCATTGTACAAAAAAGCTGCTTTGGCGATATACGGCATCGTAAACTCAAGTGTTGCAATAACATAATCGCGCATCGGCCTCGCATAACGCTCATGATATTCACTGAGAAAACGAGACCGCAATTCTGGCACATTCACTTTGACTGGGCATTGACCCGCGCATGACTTACACGCTAAACAACCCGCCATTGATTCATAGACTTGGTCAGCAAAACCCTTATCGATATCGCCTTGTTGATCTAGACGTACCCATTCTCTCATTAACGATGCTCTACCTTTCGGCGAGTGAATTCGCTGTCGCGTCGCTTTCCATGACGGACACATGGCATCATTTAAATCATAGTTAAAACAAGCACCATTACCATTGCAGTGCATTGAGGCACCATAGCTCTGCCATACTTCCGTTGAAATTTGGCGATCAAACTCTCCCCTCAATGGGACTTGATCAATTTTCAATAATGTCGCTTCAGGCTGTGTGGCTGGCGTCGCGATTTTGCCTGGATTCAACTGGTTATAAGGATCAAAAGCGGCCTTGACTTGTTGTATAGCTGGATATAAATCTCCAAAAAATTGAGGCACATATTCAGAACGCAGCCCTTTACCATGCTCTCCCCACAATAAGCCACCATACTGCTTGATTAATTCGACTGCCACATCCGTGATAGGTCTTATCATCCTGGCTTGCTGAGGATCTTTCATGTCTAGTAATGGGCGCACATGTAGAACCCCGGCATCGACATGACCAAACATACCGTACTGCAAACCATAGCTATCCAATAGCGCCCGTAGCTCAGCAATAAAATCCGCTAAGTTTTCTGGTGGCACAGCCATATCCTCAATAAAAGGTTGGGGCCTCGCTTCACCTTCAACATTGCCTAGTAAGCCCACCGCTCTTTTACGCATGGCATAGACCGTTTTCACCGCCTCACTTCCCTTAGCCAGGCTATAACCTAAACGCTGTGCCGTTGTATCTTGATCTAAATGAACTAAAAATCGCGCAACCTGTTCATTAACACTGGCTTCCTTGTCACCACTAAACTCAACCAAGTTAATACCCAGAGCATCATGTTCATCATCAGGGAAATACGCCTCAACACTCTGCCAAACCGTATCCTGTTTTGCTAACATCAAGACTTTAGAGTCCACCGTCTCTATTGACAGAGGTTGCTGCTTCATCAAAGCCTTAGCATCGCGTAAAGCATCCATAAAGACGTTATACCGTACATTCACTAATACTGAATAATTTGGTATCGGTAATACATTTAATTTAGCCTCAGCGAGAAAACCTAAAGTGCCTTCGGAACCACATAAAATACTGTTTAAATTAAAATGATTCGCTTCCTGCAGATGCGCTAGATCATAGCCAGTTAGGCAACGATTCAAGGGTGGAAACGTCTCTTCAATTAACTGTGCCTGTTTATGACTAATCTCACTAACGGTACGGTATATCTCACCCACGCGATCTTGTTGAGCACTCAGCTGAGGTACAACATCCTGTTCAACTGGCACAGTATAAAGCACTGTGCCACCCATCAACACACTTTTAAGTGCAAGCACATGATCTCGGGTTTTACCGTAGACACAACTTCCTTGACCACTGGCATCCGTATTCACCATACCACCAATAGTTGCGCGGTTAGACGTCGATAAATCAGGTGCGAAAAATAAACCATAAGGCTTTAAAGCAGCGTTTAATTGATCTTTAACCACGCCCGCTTCAACCCGAGCCCAACGCTCTTCCACGTTAATCTCAAGGATCGTATTCATGTGTCGGGACACATCAACGACAATACCGTCCGTTAACGATTGACCATTGGTACCCGTACCTCCACCTCGTGGTGACACGACAATTTGTTGGAATTCCGATTCATCTAACAGCGTGGCAATAGATTGGAGATCAGTAATACAAGTAGGATAAACAACAGCCTGTGGCAAACGCTGATAAATAGAATTATCCGTAGCGAGCACCAAGCGGTTGGCGTAATCGTCATCCATCTCACCAGAAAACCCCGCCTCTTTAAGGCGAACTAAAAAATCATGATAAAGCGACTGTATGACACTGTGTTGTGGCGATATCGTATTCATAGAAGAAAATTAAGCAGAATACACCCCTTCTAACGATTGATAAGCAAAACCATTTGGGTGAGGATTCACATCCTCAGTCACACCATAGTTACTCAATTTCAAACTGTAGTACTGATCCATATAAGATTGAATCACCGTCTCAATATCATCGTTATAACCCATTGCCAATGATAGCGTCTTCGTCTGTTTCTGAGTCAAGACTTGTCCATCCTTAACAATCAACTCACCATCTTTAAACACCTTATCGGCAAAACGGAACATCTTGGTAAGATCTTCCTGCTGATGATAAATAGCGATATCTGCTTTCGCCCCGATCTGTAAGTGACCGCGATCAGTTTGGCCTAATAACTTAGCTGGCGCAGCACGCGTCATCATCGCTATTTCTTCAAGACTGTATTCACGTTTCAAATCTTTAAGCAATGTCATTTGCTGAATTTCTGTGTGCAATGTCGACAAACAAGCCATGCGATAGTCATAACTCATTAACAGATGAATGAGCTCCGGATATCGCGTAAAAGGGGCACCATTTGGGTGATCTGTCGTGAAAAATAAACGCCATGGATCATCTGATAGCAAAAAGATTTCTAGACCAATTGCCCACTGTAAGCCATTAACAAAGCTACCTTGTTTATATTGATAAGGAACGATGCCTCCGCTACCTTCATTTTCGGAATGCCACACGATCCATTTACTCGGTGACGCATCATCTCGACGACTGTATTGCGCCATCACATCACCGGATAACGTCACAGTTTGACCAAATAATACTTGCCCGACATCCATCGTAATATTGGGGTGTTTAGCAAAGGCCTCCATCATTCTGGCTGCACCTGAAGAAAAACCATAGTTACCATCATCGCCATAGCCATAAAATTGCACATGAGCTAAATGCATCGGCAACCCTTGGGCTGCCTCCATCGTTTCAACCAACGTACCGATATTGCCTGGTGTGCCTAAGTTATTACAATGCACATGCACTGGATGCAAAATACCCGTCTGCGCAACCGCTGTTTGCAGGGTTTGTAAAATATGCCGGGATGACACGCCATAATCTGGAACCACATCATCCAAACCAAACGTCTCAACACCTAGCTTAAAAGCTTGTGCACCACCGGGGTTAATGACCTTCAAACCCATGGCCTTAGTCGAATTCATTGTCCAAGACACATAGTCATTGATTTGTGCTTGACTGGCATTGCTACGCATCAAACGCAACAGCAGGTCATCACTCCCTAGAATCGCCAGCGCGCCAGTGTCGATCATTGGGATATCAGCCAACTCAGCATGCACCTGTGGCGCATTGACCGGTAGCATCGCTGGTTCAATGACTAAGCCATATCCCATCTCAGCATAACGGTAACCCGTATCGAAGCTCGACCACTTCGCACACTGGAATGGATGTACCTTTTGTCGTTGCAAATGGTTTCGGTGCTGATCAGGTAATAATAGCCTAGCAGTATTCACATTACCGCCGGCAATATGACTATGAATGTCAATGGCAGAGGCCATTACGACTGCACCTGTTAGGTCATAATAAGTCGCTTTCGCCTGATCATCCGCATTGGGCTCTGCACAAATCCGGTCATCTTCCAACCAGATCTCCTGCATCGAACCATTCCACTTCTGGGTAGGGTCATAGGCTTTCGCATTCTTTAAACAACTATAGGCCACTTTTTACTCCACTCTATTTGACTGACAGCACGCGCGATCGTGCATTGAGTTTCAATTCATACAAAATGATACGTTATAACATATCACCAACAACCCAAAATGGCTTTATCTAAAACGTTATATAACGATAATTATACTAACAATCAAACAAAAGAAAGGCCCCGAAATTCGGAGCCTTCTTTAAATTTTACCTGTGCTAAAAATCTATCCTTCTTTCCGATCTAACGCCGAGATTGCGGAAAAGGGCCGTTTCCGACAAACAGCACCAATTACATCATGCCGCCCATGCCACCCATATCGGGCATCGCCGGTGCTGCTGGTGCAGCATCTTGCGGCGCTTCAGCAATCATCGCTTCAGTCGTTAGCATCAAGCCAGCAACAGAACCTGCATTTTGAATAGCAGTTCGTGTGACTTTCGTTGGGTCAAGAATACCCATCTCAATCATATCGCCATATGCACCGGTTGCGGCATTGTAACCATAACTACCTTTGCCACCAGCAACATCATTTAAAATAACAGAAGCTTCAGCGCCTGCATTTGTTGCAATTTGACGTAAAGGCTCCTGCATTGCGCGACGTGCTAGCATAATGCCGGTATCTTGATCAGTGTTATCGCCCGTCAATTCACCTAAGCTACTTTCCGCACGAACAAGCGCAACACCACCACCAGCGATAACACCTTCTTCAACCGCTGCACGGGTTGCATGAAGGGCATCTTCAACGCGGGCTTTCTTCTCTTTCATTTCCATTTCAGTCGCAGCACCGACTTTAATCACTGCAACACCGCCAGCTAATTTAGCCACGCGTTCTTGTAATTTTTCTTTATCGTAGTCAGAGCTAGATTCTTCCATCTGTCCTTGGATTTGTTTGACACGAGCAACAATCTCATCAGAACGGCCTTCGCCATCAACAATCGTTGAGTTTTCTTTGCTGATTGTGATTTTCTTAGCAGAACCTAAATCTTCAAGTGTGACTTTCTCAAGGCTTAAACCCACTTCTTCAGAAATCACAGTACCACCAGTCAAGATAGCGATATCTTGTAGCATCGCTTTACGACGATCACCAAAGCCAGGCGCCTTAACAGCACACACTTTAACGATGCCACGCATGCTATTTACAACCAAAGTAGCCAAGGCTTCACCATCAACATCTTCTGCGATAATCAATAGTGGACGACTCGCTTGAGCAACCGCTTCTAACGTAGGCAATAAATCACGAATGCTTGAGATTTTTTTATCAAACAATAAAACGTATGGGTTTTCTAAATCCGCTGTCATAGTTTGCTGATCATTAACGAAGTATGGAGAAAGGTAACCACGGTCAAACTGCATACCTTCAACAACATCTAGTTCATTATCGAAACCGCTACCATCTTCAACCGTGATGACGCCTTCTTTACCGACTTTTTCCATCGCTTCAGCAATGATGTCACCGACAGAAGCATCAGAGTTGGCTGAAATCGTACCAACTTGTGCAATCGCTTTATTATCATCACAAGCCACTGACATGCCTTGCAATTCAGATACTGCAGCAGTGACTGCTTTATCGATACCGCGTTTTAAATCCATCGGGTTCATGCCCGCAGCAACGGCTTTCATACCTTCACGCAGAATAGCTTGTGCTAAAACTGTAGCAGTGGTTGTACCGTCACCTGCAGCATCAGAAGTATGAGAAGCCACTTCCTTAACCATTTGAGCACCCATGTTCTCAAATTTGTTTTCTAATTCGATTTCTTTAGCAACTGAAACACCATCTTTTGTTACTGTCGGTGCACCGAAGCTTTTATCTAAAACAACATTACGACCCTTAGGACCTAATGTTACTTTCACCGCATCAGCCAGGGTGTTCACACCATTGACCATTAAACTGCGCGCATCAGCGCCAAATTTGACTTCTTTAGCAGCCATCTTTATTTCCTCTTAATATTCTTTAATAAATGTTATCTAAAAAGTGTTTTTACCTAAGCTTCGATAACAGCAACAATATCTTCTTCGCGCATCACTAATAGCTCTTCGCCATCAACTTTAACTTCCGTGCCGGCATATTTGCCAAATAACACTTTATCGCCAACAGCCACATCCATTACACGCACATCACCAGAATCTGTGATTCGGCCTTTACCTGCTGCCACAATTTCGCCGCGGTCTGGCTTTTCAGTTGCGCTACCTGGTAAGACAATGCCACCAGCGCTGACTGTTTCTTCTTCCATTCGGCGAACAATTACTCGATCATGAAGGGGACGAATATTCATTTACACTATCCTCAAAAAATGTCTAACAAAAAAGTTTGAATCACATAGATGGGGCTATAAAAAAAAACTTCAAGAGCCTAAAGTAAAAAAATTATTTCAAATGACGATCATCGTCATTATCAACAACCTCACCTTCTATAATATGACTGTCTTCAGGTCGTCGATATGAACTATGAGTCTGTGTATGGGCCGAAAATTGGCCTTTCGCCACCAGTCTTTTAATTAAGGCTTGACGGACAGGAGGGACCAACAACAAAAATCCCACACCATCAGTGAAGAACCCCGGCGTTAATAACAACCCGCCGCAGAGCAACAGGGTTAAGCCTTCCATCATCTGCATTGCCGGTACTTGTCCTTGTGCCAATGTCATCTGGGCACGTTGCATCGTGCTTAAACCCTGCATGCGTAGCAAACCTGCACCAATCACAGCCGTTGCTACGACCGCAAAGATGGTCCAGCCCGCACCAATCACCTCTCCCACTTGGATTAAAAAATAAATCTCAATAAGAGGCACTAATAAAAAGAGTAAAAATAAGGAACGGAACATAGTTTTCCTAAATGCACTTATGAAATGAATAAGTTTATCTATTGGGTCACTTTTTTAAAATTCAAGGTCATCTAACCTATATTTCGTCGTTGCATAAAAGCAACAAAATGTGATTTTTGTCGCAATGTAACAGAATTGTCACATTCGGTTCATCATTTTGAAATATATGAACGTTAATATGTGTGTCATCGGATTGATGGACACCGACTTCTTTATAATTAACACAAGAGGATATCCCCTTGAAAATTAAATCAACATCACTACTTATCACATGTGCTTTATTTGGTGCAGCAGTTATGCCAGCATACGCAAGCAACGAAGCTATGATGGACTTATTAAAAGTGCTTCGTGATAGAGGCACAATCACTTCACAAGATTACGAACTTCTAGCGAACGCAGCTAAAGCGGATAAAGAGGCTGACGAAGCTGTTGCAATGAAAGTTGAAAAAGTATCTACAGCATCGAAATCACTCGAGTGGCCTGAGCGTATCAAACTTAAAGGTGATATGCGTGCACGCTATGAAGATCAAGATGCTGTCGATTCATCTAATATGCCAGATGATAAAAGACGCTTCCGTATTCGTGCCCGCTTAGGTGCTTATGCTCAAGTCAATGAAACCACCAAAGCAGGCATTCGTCTTGTTACAACAGTCGGCAGTGCCACATCTACTAACCAAACACTAGAAAACAACTTTTCAAGTACCGATGTCGGTATTGATCTGGGTTATATCGACTGGGCACCAACAGCATTAGGCGGTAATACCCACTTCATCTTTGGTAAAATGAAAAAGCCTTGGGAATCAGTCAGTGGTATGGTTTGGGATGGTGATACCAATCCAGAAGGTGTTGCCATTAAATCAAAACTTAATGCCGGTGGCGTGACGTTAATACCATCTGTCGGTTATTACACATTAGATGACAATGGTACTGACTCCTTCTCAGAAGACAGTCACCTTGGCCATGCACAATTGGCTGCTATCATGGGCAAAACCAAAGTCGGTGTCTCTTACTTTGGTTTTGAGAGCGCTAACACAGATGCCATGGGTAACTTCACAGGCCCAAGCGAAGAAGAACGTATGTTCCAATTATTTGGTGAAACAGCGATTCCATCAACCCCTGTGACAGTCTTTGCTAACTATGTACACAACACAAATGCTGATGCCTCAGGAGATGATGACAATGCTTGGTCTCTGGGCGCCAAAGCCAAAATGGGCAGTTTCAAATTATCTTATGAATACCTAGATCTTGGTGTGAATGCCTTAAACGATAATTTTGATAACAGTGATTTTGGTAATGATTCTAAAGGTAGCATTATCAAAGCAGCATATAAAATTAACAACAGCTTCACAGCACAGGCCACGTATTACACCTCTGATACAAATATCAATAATGATGATACCGAAGCAGATCTACTTCACTTAGATCTTAAAGTGAAATTCTAAAGTTCCTCCTTCTACGTCGTCTCAGTAGTACGAAAAGCCCGCTTAGATTTGTTCTATGCGGGCTTTTTTTTCACTGTTAAAAACTAGAGTTACGCCATTACAAACGAAGAACCAAAACAAGGCTAATCTTTAGCCATTTGAGAACGGCAAGCATTGCCAGTCAACAAGAACAATACACGTATTCGACTCATCATTTATTCCAATTCAAATAATCAGCCTGACACGATAACAATCTTTTATTATAATGACATGAATCACAAGTTATTCGATTTGTTTTGTGAAGGGCGTTAAATATTCATATCACGCATCTGGTAAAATGATTCGACTTAACCTCAACATAGAAAGCAATCCTGTGAAAAAACTGATTACACCTATCCTACTGAGTCTTATCCTAATTATGCCGCTGAGCAGTCTAGCCGCAACGACTCGCTACGTTTCAGATGAGCTTGAAATCACCATGCGTAAGGGTCAAAGTGTTAAGTTTGGTATTAAAAAGATGTTACGCAGTGGTACCCAACTTAGCATTTTAGAAACTGCAAACTCTGGTTACTCTAAAGTGCGAACATCCGGGGGGGCAGAAGGCTGGGTCCTGACACATTATTTAACGAATGCACCCAGTGCCCGTAATCGTGTAGCCAGCAGCGAACAAAAAGCAGCGAACCTAGAATTAGAACTCGCTAAAGCCAAAGAAGAAATTCTAAGTCTATCAACTCAAAATGATAGTGCTGGCAGCCAAAATATGACCCTTAAAGAAACATCACAGCGTCTGAAAAAAGAACTCGATGATTTAAAAAGAACAGCATCAAATGCCGTCACACTCGATAATGAAAACCGCCAATTAAAAGAAAAAATTCAGCAAACCGACCATAAAATGCAATCGCTCATAATGGAAAACAATACCCTTAAAGACAGCGAAGCCAAAAACTGGTTTCTGATCGGCGCAGCCGTCTTATTTGGTGGTGTTATCTTTGGCCTTTTGATTCCAAAACTACGTTTCACTCGCAAAAACAGTTGGGGCAGTCTCTAACCTAGCCACTATTACCTAAATCCAAAAAGCTCGTATCATGCGGGCTTTTTTTATTGCTTTTAAACCAAGTTCCTTGACACAATAAGCCTTAATACATACTATTTTTGATATATATTAATTTTCATATGTAAGGTGGATTGGAAATGGACTTACAAGCTGATGATTTTTATTCCGCACTGTCACATCCAATGCGATTGAGAGCCACTTTGTTAATAAAACAAATGGATGAACTCTGTGTCTGCGAACTGACACATGCTTTAGATCAAGCGCAGCCTGTTATCTCAAGGCACTTAGCCCAGCTTAAAGAAGCCGGCATTGTATTAGCACGTAAACAAGGACTTTGGGTCTACTACCGTATTAATGATGCACTCCCTAGTTGGGCATTAAATGTTATCCATATAACTTCAGATGGAATAACAAACTCGGCCCCTTATCAAGCTGATCTTCAAGCTTGCACCACTATGCCAGACAGACCTAATCAAGTCTGCTGCTAATCCATTAGGAATAAAAATGTCTATACGCGTCGCAATCAATGGCTTTGGCCGCATGGGGAAACTTACTTTACGTGCCGGCCTCGACAATAACGAATTAGAATTTGTACACATTAATGAAATTGCCGGTGATGCACACTGTCAGGCACACTTAATTCAATTCGATACCGTACATGGCCAATGGGGACAAGACAAAACAATATCCAGCACAGATAACAGCATCACCATAGATAGTCAGACATTAACATTCAGCCAATCCGAAAACCCAGCTGATATCGATTGGAAAGCATTAGAAATTGACCTTGTAATCGAGTGCACAGGCCAATTTAAAACAGAGCAACAACTTCAAACCTACTTTGAACACGGTGTAAAGAAAGTGCTCGTTTCAGCTCCATGCCCAGAACCCGCATTAAACCTTGTTTACGGCGTCAACCATCACCTATACGACCCAGCACAACACCATATTGTCACTGCTGCATCCTGCTCTACAAACTGCCTCGCACCACTGGTCAAGGTCATGCATGAAAACATTGGTATTAAACATGGTTCCATGACCACGATTCATAACATTACCAATACACAAACCATCGTCGACAAAGGCCATAAAGATCTACGTCGTGCTAGAGCAAGTGGCAATTCCTTAATACCCACCACCACAGGGTCCGCCAAGGCGATTACAACCATCTTTCCCGAACTGAAAGGCAAGCTTAATGGTTACGCTGTTCGCGTCCCTTTACTAAACGGTTCTATTACCGACTTCGCTTTCGAGGCACAGCGAGACACAACAACTGAAGAAGTGAATCAACTCTTTAAAACGGCTTCGCAAAGTAACTTGGCTAATATTCTCGGTTATGAAACAAAGCCTTTAGTCTCGGCCGATTACACCAATGACCCTCGTTCGGGCATCGTTGATGCACTTTCAACAATGGTCATTAATGATACTCAAGTCAAAATACTAACGTGGTACGACAATGAATGGGGCTATGTTAACCGTATGGTCGATATTGCCAATATGCTCGCAAACGAACTCTAACCGAGACTAAACATGTTTAGATTTTTCCCCAGAACAAGGTATTTTTGCACGGAAAATGTGAACTTATATGTAATAAGTGACCATTTGAGTACAAAAATAACGCCGTTACAGGGGGAAAGATGAATATGTTACGAAATTACGCCACCATCACCGCTGGCTATTGGGCTTTTACACTCACCGACGGTGCAATCCGCATGCTCGTCGTGTTGTACTTTCATCAGCTTGGCTACACTCCATTAGCCATCGCCAGCTTATTTTTGTTTTATGAATTTTTTGGCATCGTCACCAACCTTGTTGGTGGCTGGCTAGGTGCGCGGATTGGTCTAAACAAAACGATGCATATCGGCATGATCGTGCAAATTGGTGCCCTACTGATGCTTACAGTCCCAACAGAATATCTTACTGTTGCATACGTAATGCTAGCTCAAGCGTTATCAGGTGTTGCCAAAGATCTCAATAAGATGAGCGCCAAAGCCAGTATCAAATTGTTTGTTACAGATGGATCAAAAGCGGCATCAAGCAAACTCTTCATGTGGGTTGCTATCCTCACAGGCTCTAAAAACACCTTAAAGGGCATCGGCTATTTCCTTGGAGGCCTACTACTCGCTCTTTATGACTTCCAACATGCACTCTATATCCTAGCAAGCGGCTTATCCCTTGTTTTAATTTTCACTTGGGCTCTACTGCCAAATGAGTTGGGGAAAACCCAACACAAAGCCAAATTCTCACGGCTATTTTCGAACACCGCTGCCATTAATTGGCTTGCAACAGCCCGTTTTTTCTTATTCGGTTCTCGTGATGTTTGGTTTGTCGTCGCACTGCCTGTTTATCTCTCAACCACACTTAACTGGAGTCATCAGCAAACAGGTGCCTTTTTTGCCTTGTGGGTCATTGGCTACGGCATTATTCAAACGATAGCACCCAAACTATTAATCAACCGCCACCCGAATGGACAAACCACACAATGGTTAGCCTGGCTGTTAATGTTATTTCCTGCTGCCATAGCCCTTGCACTAGGACAAGGACTCGACCCAACACCCACGCTCATTATTGGCTTGGGTTTTTTCGCACTGATTTTCGCCCTCAATTCCGCCGTTCACTCTTACCTTATTGTCGAGTGGTCGGATCGCAACAACGTCTCTATGAATGTGGGATTCTATTATATGGCTAACGCTGGAGGGCGCTTGACTGGCACAATACTCTCAGGACTTATCTTTCAATATTACGGGTTAGCTTGCTGCCTAATCGCATCGTCGGTACTCATCTCTGCTGCGGCCATCACATCAATAAAACTACCATCAGAACCAACACCTCAATAATAAGAGCTCTGACCCCTTTTAGACTAGTTAACCATATATTTAACAGCTGCTTCGACATCAGTATCTGACATGCTTTCTTTACCACCTCTGGCAGGCATAAGCCCGTAACCATTTATCGCATGAAATACAAGTACGGGTACACCTTGCAAAATACGTGACGCCCACATTTTAGGTTTGCCCGGAATCGGTGCACCATTAATGCTATTGGAATGACATGAAATACAATGACTTTCATATGCAAGTTGACCCTGACTTGGCGCGTCAAGTCGTTGTGAAGCTTTATCATCAGGTGCTTTATCACAGCCAGCCAACACAAATAACAACATAAAAAAACGGGGAATGCTTCATTTCAGCCGCCTTTTAGTTGCCAGCTATGGCAGTAAAAGCAAATATCAAACCAAATAACCTATGATCGCTGCAATGAGTCTACTCAGACTATTTTTAAGCTAAAAGCACTCTGCCCCTTATTTAAATGTTGAGATATATAGTTGCTCCACCTTCTCACGGGCCCAAGCTGTTTTACGCAAAAATTTAAGCGATGATTTAACACTAGGATCACTTTTAAAACAGTTAATATTAATACGTTCTGCAAGTTCATCCCATCCATAGTGTGAAACTAACTCTGTAACGATTAACTCAAGTGTCAAGCCATGTAGAGAGTTATTCTTCTGCATTGAAAATCACCTTCATGCGAAACATGAGTTCATAATGAAATCTGCTATAAAAATCTAAAATGGCTCTGACCCCTTTAAACTTTCAAATATGAAAGAACTCTCGGTTCTCACTTCTTCAACTGCTCGAGATGCCTAACCGCCCCTTTAGATGCCGACGTTGTTAAGGCCGCATAAGCTTGTAATGCCAAACTCACTTCACGTTCACGGCCAACAGGCTGCCATGCATCATGACCTTTCGCTTCCATGGCGACTCTACGTTCTGCAAGTATCTCATCACTGACATCCACTTTAATCAAACGGTTTGGAATATCAATAACGATGGTATCGCCTTGCTCAACTAGACCAATCGTGCCGCCTTCGGCCGCTTCAGGTGAAGCATGACCAATTGATAAGCCTGATGTGCCTCCAGAGAAACGACCATCCGTCAGTAGAGCACAGGCTTTGCCTAAACCCTTCGATTTCAAATAACTGGTCGGGTATAGCATCTCTTGCATACCCGGGCCACCTTTCGGGCCTTCATAACGAATGAGCACCACATCGCCTTCGACAATTTGATTAGTCAAAATCGCAGTCACAGCAGCATCTTGAGATTCAAAAATCCGTGCTGGGCCTGTGAACGTAAAGTTATCTTCATCCACACCCGCTGTTTTAACAATACAACCTTCTTCAGCTAAATTACCGAACAACACTGCTAGGCCACCATCTTGGCTATAAGCATGTTCGATATTACGGATACAGCCGTCTTCACGATCTAAATCAAGTTCAGGCCAACGTGTTGATTGACTAAATGCCGTTTGAGTTGGAATACCGGCTGGACCTGCTGAATAACGCAAGTGCGCCGCTGCGTCATCACTCCGCTTAACATCCCATTGCGCCAATGAGGCTGCAACACTCTCACTATGAACCGTTGTAATATCGGTATGTAACAAACCACCCGCCGCCAATTCAGCCAAAATAGAAACCACGCCACCAGCACGGTGTACATCCTCCATATGATATTTATTAGTTGCTGGCGCCACTTTACAAAGGTTCGGAACCTTACGAGACATCCGGTCGATATCCGCCATCGTGAAATCGACTTGGCCTTCATGGGCCGCGGCTAATAAATGTAATACCGTATTAGTCGACCCACCCATTGCCACATCTAAGGCAATCGCATTTTCAAACGCTTGTTTATTAGCAATCGAACGTGGCAAAACACTGTAGTCATCTTGTTCATAATGTTGCTTGGCGATTTTAACGATCTGTCGGCCTGCTTCTAAAAACAATTCTTCACGATCAGCATGGGTCGCCAACAATGAACCATTACCCGGCAGAGATAAACCCAAGGCTTCTGTTAAACAATTCATTGAGTTCGCAGTGAACATACCTGAGCAAGAACCGCAGGTTGGGCAAGCGCTGCGCTCTACATTAGCCACATCCTCATCACTGACACTATCATCAGCGGCCTGTACCATCGCATCAACCAGATCTAATTTAACCTCTTTACCCGCTAATTTCGTTTTACCCGCTTCCATCGGACCACCTGATACAAAAATCACCGGAATATTGAGCCGCAACGCCGCCATCAACATCCCAGGTGTGATTTTGTCGCAGTTCGAAATACACACAATCGCATCAGCACAATGCGCGTTGACCATATACTCAACTGAATCGGCAATGATGTCGCGAGAAGGTAAGCTGTACAACATACCGCTATGTCCCATTGCAATACCATCATCAACAGCAATGGTATTAAACTCTTTCGCCACTCCACCCGCACGTTCAATTTCGCGCGCAACCAGCTGACCCAAGTCTTTTAAATGTACGTGTCCTGGTACAAACTGCGTAAACGAATTTGCAATCGCAATAATCGGTTTACTAAAGTCATCGTCTTTCATCCCTGTTGCACGCCAAAGTGCGCGTGCACCCGCCATATTGCGGCCCGCAGTTGATGTTTTAGAACGATATTCTGGCATGTTGTTTCCCCAAACTAAGTCAGTTAAGGCCGAATTCACTTAAAATAGGCCGTGTTTCATGTCACAAATTTTACACGTAACTTTGCAAGCTTGCTGAGACTAAGACAAAATTGCGATATGGAAACGCCTATTTCAAACAATCAAACGACCACAACCAGCTGGTTTCGACGTGCTGCGCCATATATTCATGCGCACCGTGATGCAACATTTGTGGTGTCGATTGACGGCGAAGCTATCGCTTCTAACCACTTCGATAATCTCGTCCATGATTTAGCTTTATTAAACAGCTTAGGAATCCGCCTTGTAATCGCTTTCGGTGCCCGTCACCAAATCGAACAACAATGCCAACAGCAAACTATTCCGTTGCAATATCACGAAGGCATACGTATCACTGATGCCGCCAGCTTAGATATCGCCAAAAGTGTTATTGGCCAATTACGCCTCGAGTTCGAGGCCAAATTGTCGTTCAGCTTGCCACATACACCCATGGCCGATGCACAAATCCATTGCAGTAGCGGTAACTTCGTGACCGCGCAACCCGTCGGCATAAAAGACGGCATTGATTTTGAACATACCGGCAAAGTACGTGGGATAGATACGGTTGCGATCAAACAGCAACTCGACCTCGACAATATTGTTTTATTGCCCTCATTAGGTTATTCACCAACCGGTGAAATCTTTAACTGTTCTGCTGAAGCCGTTGCAACAGCCTGCGCCATCGAACTTAATGCCGACAAGCTTATTTTCATCGGTGATAATCACGACCAATTACCCAATGAAATGGTCGTTATGCAAGCAGAAGATGCACTCATGGAGCATGACCTGTCCGACAACCACACATTACAGTCAGCTATCGATGCGTGTGAAGCTGGCGTGAAACGCGTTCATTTACTGGACCGTGCCCAAGATGATGCCTTATTACAAGAGCTTTTCAGCCGTGATGGTGCCGGTGTAATGGTAAGCACAACACCATTTGAAAATACACGCCTTGCCACGATTGATGATATTGGCGGCATTCTCGACCTCATCCAGCCATTGGAAAATGAAGGCGTACTCGTTAAACGCTCTCGCGAAGATTTAGAAATCCATATTGAAAGCTTTGTGGTGATGGAACGTGATGGCGCTGTGCTAGCCTGTGCTGCGCTGCATGCTTATCCAGAAAGCCGTGTCGCCGAGTTAGCCTGTCTTGCTGTTTCTAGTGCTTACCGGGGTTTTGGTCGGGGTGAACAGTTACTCACAGCCATCGAACATCAAGCCAGAAAGCATAAACTGACAACACTCTGTGTACTCACTACGCAAACCGCACATTGGTTTTTAGAACAAGGGTTTGTGGCCGCAGATGTGTCCGATTTGCCTATAGAAAAACAAAGTCTCTACAACTATCAACGTAATGCCAAAGTCTTTAAAAAAGCTTTGCCTTAAGTTTTAGCGCTTTCGTCGATCCGTTTTTTATATTCAGGAAACAACAAAGGCGCTAACTCGTGTAGCGCTTTTTCATAAACCCGACGTTTAAAAAATACGATTTCCTTGGTTGGCGTCCAGTAATCAACCCACCGCCAATCATCAAATTCAGGTTTCTCGTATTGGTCGAGCTTTACATCTTCCTCTTTGCCAATAAACCGCAATAAGAACCAACGCTGTTTCTGGCCAATGCACAACGGTTTATTACCATATCGCAAATAGCGTTTAGGCAAGCGATAACGCAACCATCCGCTGGTCTTACCAATAATCTCAACATGTTGCTCTTGCAAGCCCACTTCTTCCATCAGCTCACGATATACCGCCTCTTCTGGCGTTTCGTGTGATTTGATACCACCCTGAGGAAATTGCCAAGAATCATGACGCGCACGTTGCGCCCACAGCACTTGATTGTGTTCATTGCAAAGAATAATGCCTACATTGGCCCGAAAACCATCTTTATCAATCACAAATCTAGTCTCTCACTACTGACAGTCAAACCAATCAGCAACGTCTTAGTTTTTCAATAATGTCTAGATTAGACAAACAAGCAACGCGATGCAAACTCATTTAACATACAATAAATGGTATTAACTACCCCATTCATATAAGAAAACAACCATGGCATTAGCAATATTTGATTTGGATAACACCCTACTAGGGGGCGACAGTGACTACCTCTGGGGGGAATACTTAGTAGAAAACAATTTCGTCGACAGTGAAAGTTACCAACGATCAAACCAGTATTTTTACGACCAATATCTCGCTGGCACCATGGATATTTTCGAATTTTCTGCCTTTCAATTTACGCCACTTGCGGATAACAATATGACCACCTTATTGGCTTGGCGTGATGATTACCTCAGCAAAAAAATTGAGCCCATCATCTTGCCCGCTGCCAAACAACTCATACAAAAACACCAGCAACAAAAAGACACCCTGCTGATTATCACCGCAACCAATAGCTTTATCACCAGTCCCATTGCAGAAAAACTGGGCATCCCACACCTTCTTGCAACCGAACCTGAAATGATCGACGGGCGGTTTACTGGCCAAGTCGAGGGCATGCCTTCATACCAACAAGGCAAAGTTGTCAGATTAGAACAATGGCTAATAGAACAAAATAAGACTTTAGAAGGCAGTTATTTTTATAGTGACTCGCATAATGACTTACCCCTATTAGAGCGTGTCTCACATCCGGTTGCAGTTGACCCCGATGACAAGCTCACTATCATCGCCAAACAGAGAGACTGGCCAGTTCTAAGCTTACGGTAAGTAAGGATTTAATAGAGCTACCCCTTAATAATTGATACAATTCCATGCTTCGTCATTAAGTTCAGGCCATCAATATGGAATGGGAAGTTGTTATTGGGCTAGAGATTCATGCCCAACTCGCCACCAAATCTAAAATTTTCTCAGGCGCTTCGACCGCCTACGGTGCTATCCCTAATACTCAGGCTTGTGCGGTTGATTTAGGTTTGCCTGGCGTACTCCCTGTTTTAAACCAAGAAGCCGTTAGACTCGCGATTAAATTTGGCCTTGCGATTGATGCAGAGCTCACAGAGCGATCAATCTTCGCGCGTAAAAACTACTTCTACCCAGATTCACCAAAAGGCTATCAAATCAGTCAATTCGAACTGCCTGTTGTTGGCAAGGGTCAACTCAGCATCGAGCTCGAAGACGGCACCGAAAAAATCATTGGTATTACCCGCGCTCACCTTGAAGAAGATGCCGGTAAATCCATGCACGAAGACTTCCAAGGCCAAACCGGTGTCGACTTAAACCGTGCCGGCACACCCCTGCTCGAAATCGTATCAGAACCTGATATGCGTAGCGCCAAAGAAGCCGTCGCCTACATGAAAAAAATCCACTCACTGGTTCGCCACATCGACATGTGTGATGGCAATATGCAAGAAGGCTCATTCCGTTGTGACGCCAACGTTTCTGTCCGCCCAATGGGCCAAGAAGAATTAGGCACACGGACAGAGCTCAAAAACATCAACTCCTTCCGTAATGTTGAACGCGCGATTAACATCGAAATCGAGCGACAAATCGAACTCATCGAAGATGGCGGTGAAGTTGTGCAAGAAACACGGCTTTATGACGCTGATAACAACGAAACCCGTTCCATGCGGAGCAAAGAAGAAGCCAACGACTACCGTTACTTCCCCGATCCAGATCTACTGCCTTTAGTACTAGATAAGGCCATGATCGAAGAAGTTAGGGCTACGTTACCCGAATTACCAAAAGCCAAAAAAGATCGCTTTGCCGCTGATATGGGCCTATCAAACTACGATGCCTCCGTACTCACCAGCAGTCGTGAATTAGCCGACTTCTACGAACAAGTACTCGCTAAAACAGACAGCAAAGATCCAAAGCTGTGTGCCAACTGGATCATCACCACGTTATTAGGTGCCCTTAACAAAGCTAGCCTAGAAATTGAACAGTCGCCGATCAGTGCAGAACAATTAGGTGGCCTATTAATCCGTATCAGCGATAACACCATCTCAGGTAAAATCGCAAGACAAATCTTCAAAGCACTCTGGAATGAAGAAGGCAAAGATGCCGATAGCATTATCGAAGACAAAGGCCTCAAACAAGTCACCGACACCGTTGCTATAGAAGCCCTAATCGACGAAGTCATCGCTAACAACGCCGCTCAAGTAGAACAATACCGCAGCGGTAAAGAACAAGTCTTCGGCTTCTTCGTCGGCCAAGTCATGAAAGCCTCAAAAGGTAAGGCAAACCCGGCTCAAGTAAATGAAATGTTGACAGCAAAATTATCCAGTTAGCGTCGAGACTCTCAAACTACACAGTTCAGCATGAACAATATCAAATGAATTCAAAGCAAGGCTAAAAACATTGAAAAAGAGTGCTTTTGATCATGCAGGCCTAATTGCAGCCCTAGCGCCCATCATCTCTGATACTTTTTTGTTTGGCTGTACACTGGAAAATTTGGCTCTACACTTTCCTACCAACATAAATTCTGGGCAGAATTTGGGGATACCTTCGGCGGGTTATTAGGAGGGGTTTTCACACTTTTGGCGCTCTTCGTTTTAATCGCTGCCTTAGATATTCAAAAAAGAGAATTAGTTGCAACTAGAAGTATCATTTCTCAACAAAAGTTTGAATCAACATTTTTTGAGTTATTAAAATCATTTAATGACCAAATCCACTCACTTATCTTACTCAACTATCAAGCTCAAGATAAAAAACTAATCACAGATCAGGGCCAACAGCTTAGGGTTCCAATTTCTCGAGGTGACATTTCAAATAATGCTTTTCTTGATTTAATTCAAGACATCTACAATCACACTCCTATTTTTCATCTACAAGAGATGAATGAACTTCTCTTTAATTTCAAAGCTAATTATATCTAATGGCCTTGAAGATAAAGACAAATATGTAGATATCTTAACCGCTTATGCCAGTCAGGATGGTCTGTGTCTAATGATATGTCATGCTCTTTGTTCTACTCAAAATTCTCTAGCCCCCCCTCTTCTCCACTTATGGAGCTCGACATGATCAACCAGCCTAAAAATAACGCTCTGAAATAAGTATTGAGCCTAGCTTATGCTGAAAGTATACAAAATTAATAGATAAAAGCTTTCTTCTTCTCGGGTTCAATAAAAAGTCCAGACCAAACCTCCCTCAGTGCAAAGCCGAACTTTGAAAGCTATTTAAAGTTAATACGACGAGTGTCTGAGCGTAGCGAGTTTTCGTCGTATCTCAAATAGATTGAAAAATGAGGGAACCCGAAGGGCAAGCATGGCTGGCCTTTTGATTGGTTCCGTTTATTTTGGCCACGCAAATAAATGAACGTCCCCACAGCAGTGGATTCAAATAAAACCACCTTTCATTAAGCTTTTATCAAAAAGCTAATCCGACAGTTCAGCTATCTCCCGCGCCGCAGCCAACAACGCTAACCGAGCAATCACCCCATACGCATAAAACCGATTAGGCTCCGCATCAGGCTCACCTTGTTTATCCGGTGTATTACAAGACTGTGCAAATGCCAACGGTTCAAAATGCATACCCGGCGCGTTCAAATTTTCATTCTGATCACGACCCGTATGAACGCGATAAAAACCACCCACGACGAAGTGATCAATCATGTAAACCACTGGTTCCGCAACCGCATTCTCTTCACCAATGGTTTCAAAGGTATGAACACCCTCTTGAATCAACACATCCTCGACTTCTAACCCTTCCTTACTCGATGACATTTTATTGCGTTGTTTGCGATTGAGATTCTCAATTTCCTCGGCACTTTTGACCATCATAATACCCATGCCATAAGTCCCTGTATCAGACTTCACCACCACAAAAGGTTCTTTATCTATGCCGTATTCATCGTATTTTTTCTGAATCATACCGAGTAAGTCTTCGACATTGCCAGATAAACATTCAATACCTAGTTTTTCTTTAAAATTGACTTTACCGCACTGCAAAGACAATGGCGAAACCAGCCACGGATCAATCCCAACCTGCTCCGCAAATTCTTCTGCTACCGCTTGATAATGTGTAAAGTGATCTGACTTTTTACGATTTGACCAACCCGCTGCTAATGGCGGTGTCACCTGCTGTTCCAAGTTTTCTAATATCTCCGGACGCCCACCTGATAGGTCATTATTCAACAGCACCAGACAAGGGGAATAATCACCCAAAGCAATCCGATCGCCCACTCGCGTTAACGGTTCTAATAAATAGGTTTTACCCGACGGTAAATCAACAGATATGGCTTCCGTCAGATCGTCTCGAAGGCTACCCAAACGCGCCTCAATACCCGCCTGCTCAAAAATACCACGTAATATTTCAAGGCTTTCTAAATAAAACAAATTACGGGTGTGATTTTCAGCCACGATAAGGACTTTTTTAGCCTTCGGGCAAACCCGCTCAACCGCAGATTGCACAGCTTGAATACATAACGGCATAAAAGCGGGGTTCAAATTATTAAATCCAGCCGAAAACAAATTGGTGTCAACGGGGGCTAATTTAAAACCGGCATTGCGTAAATCAACAGACGCATAAAAAGGCGCCGGTGTTTCCAGCCACTGCTCGCGTAACCAGGCTTCGACCTGCATTTGGTTTTGTAGTAAATGTTCTTCTAAATGCTGAAGCGGTCCCTGCAAAGCAGTCTTCAGGTTTGGTACACCTAATGTCATATCCAATTAGCCTTAATATCAGTCAGAAAGCCACTTTGAAGAGGCAGTAATATGTGAATCAACACACAGTTTTAGCAGACGCCGTCATGCATACTACATTCTCGTATGTAACGAACCCTTATGGCAAGGGCAACTTTTAAAGTTTGTGACTAGCTTGACGATAAAAAATACGTTATCTTCATCAATTGGCCTTGCCCAACTAAATTAAATCTAAAGGTATAATTTTAAGTTGTGAGTGATCATCAAACTGAATTTTCTGATTCAAAGGTCATGGTTATCGATGACAGTAAGACTATTCTTTGCTCGGCAGGAACACAGCTAAAGAAAGCCGGCTGCGATGTACATACTGCGGAAAATGGCTTTGTAGCACTTCCCTTTGTTAGTGATCAACGTCCTGATATCCTCTTTATCGATATCATGATGCCGCGATTAGATGGCTATCAAACCTGTTCATTGGTTGAAAGTAACCCCAAATATAGTGACATACCCATTGTCATGCTATCGAGTAAGGATGTCTTATTCGATCGTGCCAAAGGACGTGTTGTTGGTGCTGAAGAATACCTGACAAAGCCTCTTACCCGTGAAGACTTATTAGGTGCAATTCGGACACATTTACCCACGAAAGAAAGTGAAGCGGAACTGAAATCTCAAACGCCGAAACCAGAAATCAAATCTGAACCTTTGTCATTAGAGATTGAATCTGAACCACTATCATTGGATAGTAAATAATTATGGCACTTATTTTAGTTGCAGATGACTCACCGACTGAAGTCTTCATGCTAAAAAGGATCTTAGAGAAACATAAACACCAAATCATCGTTGCAGAAGATGGCAAACAAGCCATAAAATTGACTCATAACAAGAAACCCAATTTGATTGTCATGGATGTCATTATGCCCAACTCAAACGGCTTCCAAACGACACGCTATCTCACTAAGGATCCACAAACCAGTGATATTCCTATCGTGATTGTGTCATCGAAAGACCAAGAATCAGATAAACTCTGTGGCTTAAGACAAGGCACCAAAGGTTATCTGGGCAAACCTATAACGGAAGAATTACTGATCGATGAAGTCAATAAGTTAATAGGGAAAGCCGCATGAGCCAAATTAATACACCTTTTGATGTTATTCAACTACTTCGTGATATTGAACAACGAAGTCAACAAGGGGGGAACCGCTTATCTCAACAAGGTGAGCGCCAAGTTACCTGGACAGCAGTCGAATTTAAAATAGCACAGCTCAGTTACATACTCCCCCTAACTGAAACACGGGAAATATTCCCAGTACCACAACAAATAACAGCTGTACCTCGCTCTAAATCATGGGTTTATGGTATTGCAAATCTTCGAGGTGATCTACTGCCTATTTTTGATCTGAAATGTTTCTTATTAGGTCAAAAATCAAAAGTGTCTAAACGAAGTAGAGTGTTAGTCTTAAATCACACTAGTCTCTATTCAGGATTATTAGTTGACGAGGTTTCCGGACTAAAACACTTTCAAGAACAACCGACACAAACAACACAACAAAAAGATAGTGCGATTGCAGCGTATCTCGATGGAAACGTAACGCAAAAGGATACAAACTGGGACGTCTTTAGTCTCCAAAAGCTAGCGACTGATCAGCGCTTTTTAAATGCTGCTAAATAATATTAAAGTTCTAGGACAACGATTATGAACTCCCCAAGTAAACTCTTTTATTCCTCATTACTCTCATCGAAGAATATTTTTAATCTATTCTTAATGGTGCTGTTTGCCAGTGTCACTATCTATGGCATCTGGTTGTTAGCAACCGATCAATACCCAGTCTTCATCGGCACTAAGATCCAATTTACGAGTGCCATTGTCGGGACTTTCTTAATCACGATCCTACTCACAGCCCATTTGAGTCACGTCCCTTTGGGTAAATTACAGGCTTCATTAGATGAAGTGGAGAAACGTAGTCGCCAAAACCAAGATGCCATCTTAAGATTGTTAGATGAAATGGGTGACCTTGCTGATGGTGATTTAACCGTTTCAGCTACCGTGACAGAAAACATTACCGGTGCGATTGCCGACTCGGTTAACTTCACAATTGATGAATTGCGTAATCTGGTTACCCAAATCAATACGACCACTTTACAGGTAGCGTCAGCGGCACAAGAAACACAGGCAACCGCGCTACATCTTACCGATGCCAGTGACCATCAGGCACAGCAAATAACCGAAGTAAGTACTGCAATCACAGACATGGCAGGTTCGATTGAACAAGTGTCTCAAAATGCCAGCCAATCTTCTGACGTGGCAACCCAATCGGTAAATTTAGCTGCGCAAGGTAATGAGGCAGTGAAGAAGGCAATCAGCGGTATGGACACTATCCGTGAGCAAATCCAAGAAACCTCCAAACGGATGAAACGATTAGGGGAAAGTTCACAACAAATTGGTGACATTGTTGAATTAATCAATGATATCGCAGAACAAACAAACATCCTGTCATTGAATGCTGCAATTCAGGCTACGATGGCAGGTGAGGCAGGACGTGGCTTTGCCGTGGTTGCTGATGAGGTCCAACGCCTCGCCGAACGTTCGGGTAGTGCCACCAAGCAAATTGATGCCCTCGTTAAAACAATTCAAAGCGATACCAATGAAGCGATTAGCTCAATGGAACGTAGTACGACGGAAGTGGTTACCGGAGCTAAACTGTCACAAGATGCCGGTGCATCGCTTGAACAAATCGAAGCGGTATCGCATCGTCTCGCTGACTTGATCAACAACATCTCTGATGCAGCTAAACAACAAGCCAGTGCTGCGGGTAGCTCCTCAGACAATATGAATGTCATCCAAGAAATCGCCATGCAAACCTCAACAGGTGCCAATGAAAGTGCTGATTCTATCGGCCGTTTATTAGAACTCACAAATGAGTTACGTACTTCGGTTTCTGGCTTTAAATTGCCATCATAAAATTAATTCAAAGGCGATATACATGTTTGACATTGCATTAACGCATTCATGCCTTATCTGGGGCAAATAATGGCCCAGCTAAATAATGGTGATTATGACGCCCTCGCTTGGGTACAAAATGAAGTCCAGCAATCACTCGCTGATGCTTTGCAAATTCTGACGCGTTTTATTGATAATCCAAAAGATGCGGCGAGTATTGAACCTTGCGTAACACAATTACACCAAGTGACAAGCACTATGGAAATGCTGAACTTACAGGGTGGACTGTTACTCAGCCAAGAAATGTTAGCTTCTGCCACCCTCATTCGTAGCAATGCAGGTGCCGATACAACAGCATTGCAAGATAGTTTGTTAAAAGGCCTTTTATTGCTGCCAAACTACCTTAATCAAATAGGGCCAGAGATTGAAGACCACCCATTACGTCTGATCGATACCATCAACGAATTACGCCTTGGTCGTGATGAAAAAGCCATCACAGCAAACAGTTTATTCAAACCAAGCTTATCGGTTGTTTTGCCCAATGATCTCTTACCAAAACCCCACGACACAACAAAAAGTACCGTTTCACTAGACAAGGTAGGTCATGCATTCCAAGTCTCATTACTAAGCTGGATCAAAAATAATGATGATAACAGTCTAAACAAACTATCACAGCTCGTTCATTACCTTCGCATGAGTTGTACTCACGAACGCAATATTTTGCTTTGGTGGGTTGCGGAAGGCGTTATTGAAGCCATCAATGATGATGGGCTTGCCGTTGATACAAAAACTAAACTCAGCCTTGGCAAGCTCAACGACCCGATTAAGTCATTGACCAAACATGACGAACAATGTTTATTATCCCTGTTCCCGACCGACCTCGTGCATCAATTATTGTTGCTGGTCGCACAATCAACCAGCGCCGGTACGCAAGTTAGCCAAATCAAAGCCACTTTTGGCTTAGATTTCTGTGACCAGCAAATTCATCAGAAAATCTATAGCTTCACCGATAACACCCTCACTGAAGCCCGTGCCGGTGTTTTAGAACAGCTCCTTGAAGCCAAAGAACAGCTTAGTCAATTTGACCGTAATGAGCCAAATGCAACGACCGTTATCGAACAAATTTCAGCACAGTTTTCGAGCTTAGCAAGTTCACTTGACCTCATTACCGAAGAAACCGCCAGCCAAATACTGCATCAACATCAAGAGATATTATCAAACGCATCAACTCAGGATGAATTACCTTCTGATAGTCAATTAATGGCCCTTGCCGACGATTTGCTTCGCATCGAGAATCAACTACAGCAAGCAAACCATGTCAGCAGCCCACAAGAGAATCCTGAAGGTCTACAAAGTGCCGTTATTGATGAATGTCTCAATGAACTCGCAAACATTAAAGAAACATTGACTCTAGTTGAAAACAAGCGCGTCAGCAATGATGAGGTTATCCCTGATACAGCAGCCAAAATAGCACTTATTGCAGGTAGTACATCAATGTTAAGCCTAGATGACACCACGCGATTATTAGAAGGCACAGCGGCAAAAATGACACAACGTCATACTAGCCAGGATGATTTCACTGATAATGAATTCGGCTCACTTACTGAAATTATTGCCGCCACCGAACTCTATCTAGAGGGCCTAAGTCAACATGGCCAACATCAGACACAGTTCCTCACACAAGCACAACACCAACTAGATCATTTTGAAGCCTTAGCCAAGGGCGAAGTCATTACTGACAAATCAGAAACTGTCGTGCCACCTTCACAGACTATTCGACCTGAAACCAGTGTTGATCGTTATATCGAACTAAAACAATTGATCACATCTGATTTTGCCGAAGAAGAAGTTAGCCTAGAGCTCGAAAAGTCACCCCAAAAAGTCACACCAGAGCCACAACAAAAAACCAGTGTTGATAGATATAT